>Ga0070741_10004007_pt1 | contig 35140 bp, 21 predicted proteins | sample Coa_R1_4_FD_66440 | JGI IMG/M metagenome (GOLD analysis project Ga0070741, IMG submission 66440) | Surface soil microbial communities from Centralia Pennsylvania, which are recovering from an underground coalmine fire - Coalmine... | ecosystem: Environmental > Terrestrial > Soil > Unclassified ... | reverse complement strand
GGGCGAGCTAATCCTGATCTATTGCGGGCGCGGGTCTTGTCCGCAGCCTGAGAAATAGAAGCTGTATCGGAAGAGAGTTGATGAAGACCAGACTGGCTTCACCAAAAGCGCGTGAGAACCCCTTGTTCAGCCCTGCGTGGGCCGCTCCCATGAATTGTTCATGGAAAGTCAGATGCTGAGCAACTCATTTCGCCAGCACTCGCCCCAGATCGAGCAGATCCAGATCGAGCGTCTTCCGGGTTGCAACAACTTCACTGAGTGGCGTCGTGGTGATCTCTCCCTTTTTCAGCCCGACGAGTACACCGAACTCGCCCCTCTCCAGACATCCTGTCGCCGCCGCCCCCATCCGCGTGGCGAGCAGACGGTCAAAGACTCCCGGCGCGCCGCCGCGCTGCACGTGGCCGAGTTTCGTGGCGCGCAGGTCGAAGCCCAGTCGTTCGCGGTGTTCGCGGAAGTAAGTGACCAGCCCTTCGGCATTGTACTTCGCGCCTTCGGCCACGACGACGATCGCGTGTGGCTTGCCCCGCTCGTAAGCCATCCGAATCTCGTCGGCGATGACTTCGGGGTGCGTTTCGACTTCCGGGATGGAGATGGCTTCAGCGCCCCCGGCGATCCCGGCCATCAGTGCCAGGTAGCCGCAGTCGCGCCCCATCGTCTCGACGAGGAAAGCCCGCTGGTGCGATGATGCCGTGACCTTCAGGCGGTCAATCGCTTCGAGCGCGATGTTGAGCGCGGTGTCCACTCCGAGGGTGATCTCAGAACCCGACAGGTCGTTATCAATCGTCGAGGCCATGCCTACGACCGGGAATCCATGCCGCACGAGCGCGTGCGAACCTGCCTGCGAGCCGTCACCGCCGATGACCACGAGGCCCGAGACGTCACGCCGCCTGAGTTGCCCGAGCGCTTTCTGCTGCCCCTCTTCAGTCTTGAATTCGAGACACCGGGCGCTGCCGAGCATCGTCCCTCCGCGGTGGATGATGCCGCCGACGTCGCGCGCACTCAGGGACACGAAGTCGCCGGCGATCAGCCCCTGATAGCCGTGGCGGACACCAAAGACCTCCCAGCCTCTGTCCAGCCCCGTGCGAACGACGGCTCTGATGGCGGCGTTCATCCCCGCGGCGTCTCCGCCACTCGTTATCACGGTAATTCGTTTCATCAGTTTCCTCCAGCCTCAAACCGGGCCGCCCCTGCGTTTCGGCACGCCACCCGGCAGGAGCAATCATTCGCCTCTCTTCACCCGGCCGCGGCGCCGACTTCAGAGCCGGCCCAGACGATCAGGCCCGGCAGGAATTCAGCTGACAGATCGGCGTGGCGGGGCCGCACCCGCACCGTGTAACCGTGCAGCCCGCTGTGGTGCGGAGCGGATGTCGTCTCAAAGATAAAGCCCTCAGCGCTCTGCCCTGCCACAGGCTGCATCGTGATGACCTCTGCCCGGGCAATCTCGCCGCCCGCATCAACCAGCCCGGCGTACAATTCAACGGTCACGTCATTGGGGCCGAGTGTTCCGAGCTGGACGCGCGCCCGGACTTTCACTTCCCTTCCGACCTGCAACTCCGCGAGCGAGGGAAGTTCGACTGCCGCGACGCGAACCTGAGACCAGTTGTCCCTCACCTTCGCTTTCCACGCGGCCAGCGATTTCGCCCGCGCCATCCCGTCAGCCCGGAGTTGTTCGTAATGCTTCGCCGCGGGCAGGTAGTAATGTTCGGTGTATTCGCGCACCATGCGGTGCGTGTTGTAGAAGTAACAGAGATTGCCGATGGAAGCTTTCATCCGCGCGATCCAGCCGCGCGGCAGCTTGTCCGGCCCGCGGTCATAAAACGTCGGCACTACGTCACGCTCCAGCAGGTCATACAGGGCTTCAGCTTCAACCTCATCCTGATGTTCCGGGTCAGACCAGGTCTCTCCTCTCCCGATTGCCCAGCCGACGGGCTGCTGACCGGACGGGTAATCTTCACCGCTCACTTCACTCTTTGCCCGCTGAAATTCAAAGTTCCACGCTTCGGCCCACCAGCCGTCGAGCGTACTCACGTTCAGCACCCCGTTGGCGGCGGCCTTCATTCCGCTCGTCCCGCTGGCTTCGAGCGGGCGGCGCGGGGTGTTGAGCCAGACGTCCGCGCCCTGCACCATCGGGCGGGTCACGGACATGTTGTAACCTTCGAGGAAGACCAGACGGCGACGAAACCTCGGCTCACGCGCCAGCTGAATGATGCGCTGGATCAGCGCCTTGCCTTCGTTGTCGCGCGGGTGCGCGGTGCCGGCAAAAATGATCTGCACCGGATGCGCCGGGTGATTGAGGGTCCGCTCCAGCCGGTCAGGATCACGGAGCAGCAGCGTGGCGCGCTTGTAGGTGGCAAAGCGCCGCGCGAAGCCGATGGTCAGGATGTCGGGGTCGAGGACTTCATCGGCGGCCTCGATCTCGGCCTGTGGCGCGCCGCGTCTTTCAAGTTGTGCGCGCAGGCGGCGGCGGGCGAAGGCCACCAGCCGTTCGCGCCTCCTCTCATGCGTCCGCCACAACTCCTCGGCGGAGATGCGCTCCGAGCGCGCCCACAGAGCCTGATCCGCCGGCTCATGGCGCCAGCGCGGCCCCAGATAGCGGTTGTACAACTCGTCCATCTCCTGTGAAATCCACGACCGGAAATGGACGCCATTCGACACGGAGCCGATGGGGACTTCGTCTTCGGGAACTCCGGGCCACAAACTCTGCCACATCTTCCGGCTGACCTGACCGTGCAGGCGGCTGACGCCGTTGCTGCCGCGCGCCATGCGTAAAGCCAGCACCGTCATGCAGAATGGTTCGCCGTCGTTGTCCAGGGCTTTTCTGCCCAGCGCCATGAACTCACGCCACGACAGACCGAGGCTGCGAGCGTATTCGGTGAAGTATCGGCCCATCAGGTCGGGCTGAAAATAATCGTGCCCGGCGGGGACAGAGGTGTGGGTGGTGAAGACGAGACCGGCAGAGACTTCCTCGCGGGCTTCGGCAAAGGTGAGGCCGTGCGTTTCCATCTCGCGGCGGATTCTTTCGAGCGCGAGGAAAGCCGAATGACCTTCGTTCAGGTGATAAACGCCCGGCGAACACCCCAGCGCCTCAAGCGCCCGGTAACCGCCGATGCCGAGCATGATCTCCTGTTCAAGTCGCATCACGCTGTCGCCGCCGTAAAGCTGATCAGTAATGTCTTGGTCTTCCCGGCGCGGATTGTCCGCGATATTGGTATCAAGCAGGTAGAGCGCCACGCGCCCCACCTGCGCCCGCCAGATTTGCGCCTTCACGTTCCGGCCCGGATAAGCGACTTCAATGATGAGCGGGGAGCCGTCGGCGCGGCGTTCGAGCGCGAGCGGCAGGTTGTGAAAATCGTTGTCTTCATAAACCTCCTGCTGCCACCCGGCTTCGTTCAGGTACTGGCGGAAATAACCCTGCTGATAGAGCAGCCCGACGCCGACGAGCGGGACGCCCAGGTCGCTCGCCGATTTCAGATGATCGCCCGCCAGAACGCCGAGTCCACCGGCAAAGATCGAAAGGCAGTCCGTGATGCCAAACTCGGCGGAAAAGTACGCGACCAGCGGGTGATCAACCCTGCCGTGAGTTTTGCGGAACCACGTCGCATCGCTCTTCCGGTAAGCATCGAAGTCCTGCGCCACACGATCAAGGTGGGCGAGAAAGCCCTCGTCACTGGCGGCGGCTTCGAGCCGTGCCTGATCAATCGTGCCGAGCATCAGCACCGGATTGTTGCGCGTGGCCTCCCACAGCTCGTCATCCCAGCGGCACAACTCAATCGCGTCATGATTCCACGACCAGCGCAGGTTGCGGGCAATCTCGCGCAACCGCTCCAGAGCGGGCGGCAGGAAAGGAACAACGTTGAAGGTGCGAATCGGTTTCACTCCACTCGCGGGTGCAATCACCGTTCCAGCAGCGCCGGCTACCTGATCCGCCTCGACCGGCATTTTATTGGGCGAATTTTCCCGACTGGTGCGTGAAATCCCCCGGCCCGAATCAGGCCATCATCACATCAAATTCGCTTCATCAGCCGGCGCTTGACCAGTTCGACCAGCAGCAGGTAAGTCCCCACGATGCCCGTCAGGAAGAGGAAGAACGTCGCCGGCAGCGGTGTGAATCCGAGCAGTCCGGCCAGTGGCGTGAACGGCAGTGCAACGCCGACGAGGACGATCAGCACAGTTGTGATCGCCAGCGGCGCGCTGGGGCGACTGCGGAACGGGTTGCCCGCCGTGCGGATAACGAACAGCACGAGCGTCTGCGTCGCCAGCGACTCGACGAACCAGCCGGTGTGGAAGAACGATTCGGATGCGTGGAAGATTTTGAGCAGCACGAAGAAGGTCAGGAAATCGTAGATTGAACTGATCGGGCCGATCGAGAGCATGAAGTTTCTGATCAGCCCGACGTCCCAGCGCTTCGGCTTGTGGATGTACGTTGCGTCCACGTTGTCGGTCGGGATCGTGATCTGGGCGAGGTCGTAAAGGAAATTGTTGAGCAGGATTTGCGTGGGCAGCATCGGCAGGAACGGCAGGAACAGCACGGCGGCGGCCATGCTGAACATGTTGCCGAAGTTGGAACTCGTGCCCATCAGCAGATACTTCATCACGTTGCCGAAGGCCTTGCGCCCTTCGATCACGCCCTGATGCAGCACGCGCAGGCTGCGTTCGAGCAGGATGATTTCGGCGGCGTCTTTGGCGACGTCAACCCCGGTCGAAACTGAGATGCCGACGTCGGCGGCATGCAGCGACGGCGCGTCGTTGATCCCGTCGCCGAGAAAGCCGACGACGTGGCCGCGCCGTTTGAGTGCGATGATGATGCGGTGCTTCTGGGCAGGCGAGACGCGGGCGAAGACGGTCGTCTTTTCCGCCACGTGAGCCAGCGCGGTTTCACCCATCCGGTCGAGTTCATCACCCGGCACGATCCGGCCATGCTTTAATCCGACGGCTGAGCAGACATGCTCCGCGACCAGTTCACTGTCGCCGGTCAGAATCTTCACCCTGACCCCGTCCCGGCGTAGCGCTTCGATCACCTCGGCGGCGTCGGGCGTCGGCGGGTCTGAGAAGGCCAGAAAGCCGGCGAGCGTCAGGCCGGCTTCGTCGGCAACGTGCCAGGCCTCCTGCCGCGGGACAGATTTGAAAGCCACGGCCAGCGTGCGACATCCCATCGCGCCGAGCCCCTGGAAGGTGGCTCTCGCCTGAGCCAGCACGTCACCGTCGAGCGGCTGATGTCGCCCGTTCGCTTCAATGAAAGAGCAGCACGACAGGATGCTTTCAGGCGCGCCCTTTGTAATCATCCACCGCTCACTGTTGTTCTCAACCACGACCGAAAGTCGCCGGCGCTCGAAATCGAACGGGATCTCGTCGAGTTTGCGCCAGCCCTGTATCCCGGCGTGACCACGCCGGAGGATCGCCGCATCGAGCGGGTTTTTGATGCCGGTCTCAAAGGAGCTGTTCAGGCAGGCGAGCAGCAGCACTTCGTCATTCGGGTTGCCGAAAGGATCAAGGCACTCGTCGAGCGCCATCTCGCCGCTCGTGAGCGTGCCGGTCTTGTCGCTGCACAGGATGTCCATGCTGCCGAAGTTCTGAATCGCCTCCAGATGTTTGACGATCACTTTCTCACGCGCCATGTGGACGGCGCCCCGGCCGAGCGTCACCGTCGTGATCATCGGCAGGAATTCTGGCGTCAGTCCGACGGCCAGCGCGAGAGCGAAGAGCAGCGATTCGAAAGGGTCATGCCTGAGCGCGATGCTGACGAGCAGCACGAAGAAGACCAGGAAGAAGATGGTCTTCATAATCAGAAAGCCGAACTGTCTGGTGCCGCGCTCGAAACCGGTCTCGGGCGGGCGGGCGGCCAGGTGCGCCGCGATGTCTCCGAAGGCCGTCCGTGGGCCGGTCGCGGTGACCAGTGCGGTGGCCGTCCCGCTGACGACCGAGGTGCCGAGGAAGACCGCGTCGCGCGCCTCAGCGTCGTTCTGGTGCTTTGTCTCGGTAGTGGCGGCTTCCTTCTCGACCGGCAGCGACTCTCCGGTGAGCGCGGCCTGATTGACGTGCAGGTCTTTGGCGTGCAGGAGACGCGCGTCGGCGGGCACCAGGTCTCCCGCCGAAAGACGAATGAGATCGCCCGGCACCAGTTCGCGCCGGTGAATCTCAACCCACTGGCCGTCGCGCAGAACTGTCGCAGTCGGGGCGACCTGAGCGCGGAGGCGTTCGGCGGAGCGCTGTGACCGCCAGGTCTGAAGGAAGTTGACGACCACGCTGACGACGACGATCAGGGCGATGATCGCGGCATTGACGATTTCACCGACGAAAGCCGAGACGGCGCTGGCGATCAGCAGGATGATGACCAGCGGGTTGGCAAAGGGGAGCAGAACCTGAATCACCGTCGCGGTGCGACGGTGTGCGGCCGGTTCATTCGGGCCGACTTCAGCCAGACGTTTTTTCGCTTCTGCTCCGGACAGACCGCGCTCGGATTCCGGGATCCCGGCCATTATTTCCACTAATCCTTCAGGCATACTTTTCTCCTCCGCAGCATTTGCGTCTTCAATGCGTCAGGAACAATCTCTGCAATCACTCTGGAGCTATAGAGCAACAGGCATTCCACTGGCCTGCCGGGCGCGAAAACTTATCCGCTCCGCCCGCGACACTGTTGATGGGGTGAACCAATCCGGACACCCACACACCCTGCGTAATACCGCGCACGATCCTGAGCGGTTTTTCCCAGTACAGACCGGAATACAGCCCTTCAGTTATTTTTTTTGGCTGGCATCAGCCTTGCGTTGCTGTCGATGGCAGAATTTTCAAAACAAGGAGGAACTAATTATGCCTGCAGACTTGCTGGAAAAAACCACCAGTGTCGCGACCAAAGCTGCACAGGTCGGGGTTGAGGTCGGAAGAATGAAGGAGACGGTGATTCACGCCGCCGAAGATGGAATGCGCGTGGCCCGGCGGGCGGTCAGGCGCGGGCGTGATGCGGCTGAAGACCTGGCGGATGATGCGGCCCGTCAGATCAAAAAGCATCCTTTTGAGTCTGCCGGCCTGGTGTTCGGGGTCGGACTCGGTCTGGGAGTGCTGACCGGCATGCTGGTCACCCGCGGCAGAAACAACTGCTGTCCCCGGTGAGTGGGATGCATCCGTAAAGGAATAGTGTGTATCTGGTCAGGGCGCTGGCGGTGTGGTCTGGTCTGACGGGCGCTGAAATCGTTCCCGGAACGTTTCGGAGGCTTCTTTTCGCCCCTGCGCTGGGAACTTTCGTGCCCGTCAGACTACCGGCTCTTATCAGGGTAAAACCCGGCAACGGGCGAAAAGTCCTGCCGGGGTTGACGGCGGATCAGCGGGACAGGGCTTCATAGCGATTCTGCCTGTCCGCTTAACCTGCACTCGGTCTCTCATGGCTTGATCGCCACCTTGAGTACCCCCTCAAGCCGCTCGCCGAAGACGCGGTAGCCTTCACCGATTTCATCAAGCGAGAACGTGTGCGTCAGCAGCGGCGTGAGATCCACCCGCCCGTGCCTGATAATTTCCATCAACCTTCGCATCCGCTCTTTGCCGCCGGGGCAGAGGGTCGTCACGATGCGGTGATCGCCGAGTCCCGCGGCAAACGCCTCGTAGGGGACGCTCAGCTTGCCCGAATAGACGCCGAGGCTGGAGAGCGTGCCGCCGGGCCGCAGGGCACGCAGCGACTGCTCGAACGTCTGCTGCGTGCCGAGAGCTTCTATCGCCACGTCCGCCCCGCCGCCCGTCAGCCGCTTCACTTCCGCGACGACGTCAGCGGCGCGGTAATCGAGTACGACATCGGCACCCATCTTCTTCGCCATCGTAAGGCGCGTCTCATCGCCGTCCACCCCGATGACGAGTGAAGCACCCATCAGCCTCGCGCCAGCCGTCGCGCACAGCCCAATCGGCCCCTGCGCGAAGACCACAACCGCATCGCCGATCTTCACGCCGCCTGATTCGGCGCCGCTGAACCCGGTCGAGGCAATGTCGGCCAGGAGTACGACCTGTTCGTCGCTCAGTTCGTCGGGGATCTTCGCCAGGTTCGCCTGCGCATGCGGAACGAGCAGGTACTCGGCCTGCGCGCCGTTGATCGTGTTGCCGAAGCGCCAGCCGCCGATTGGCTCGTAGCCGCTGCCGTGGCCGCATTGTGACTGATGAGCTGACAAACAGGCATGGCATTGACCGCAGGGAGTGATGGCCCCCACAAGCACGCGATCACCGATTTCATAGCCGGTGATGCCGGGGCCGAGTTCTTCGATCACGCCCACCGGCTCGTGGCCGATGATGAGGCCCGGATTAACCGGGTACTCGCCGCGCACGATATGCAGATCAGTGCCGCAGATCGTCGTCAGCGTCACGCGAATCACCGCCTCGCCAGCGCCGGCGCGGGGCTTTTCTACTTCATCAATGCTGATCTGATTCACCCCATGAAATACGTTAGCTCGCATCCTGCTCATTTCACTTCTCCTTCTCAGTTAGTCGGTTTGTCCCACGCTCACCCTGCGTAAGATGAATTTCGTCAGCTCAACGATGATCACAGGCATAATCACCGACAGCCCGATGATCCCCCAGTCCGTCGCCACAGGCGGGACGGTACGTAACACACGCGCCAGAGGTGGCAGCCAGACGGCAAGCAATTGCAGCACGAGCACCAGGGCAGCCGCGCCCCAGACGAAACCGTTATTGAAGAGTCCGTCAAACGCCGAGCGTGTGCGTGAACGACAATTGAACATGTGGCCAAGTTGCACACCGACGAGGACAAACAACGCGACAGTCTGCGCGTGTGCGCCGGCGCCGTAAGTGGAGAGCGCCCAGCCGTAGGCCGCGAGAATGATCGCGGCCAGCATTACGCCCTGCCATCCGATGAGGATCAGAAACGGGCGCGAAAGCAGGGGGGCTTCCGGTGAGCGCGGCGGGCGCTGCATCACGCCGGACGCCGTTGGTTCCAGCGCGAGCGCGAGCGCGGGGAAGACATCAGTGACGAGATTGATCCACAGAATCTGCAGTGGCAGCAGAGGCAGCGGCCATCCGACGGCGATTGCCACAAAGATCGCCAGCACCGCGCCGAGATTCTTGGAGAACATGAGGTGGACGAACCTGATGATGTTGGCGTAAATCGTCCGACCGCCTTCGACCGCGCGCAGGAGCGTCGCAAAGTTATCGTCGGCCAGCACGATGTCGGCTGCCTCTTTAGCGACCTCAGTCCCGCGCATTCCCATCGCGACGCCGATGTCTGCCCGCTTCAGCGCGGGCGCGTCGTTGACGCCATCGCCAGTGACGGCCACGATTTCGCCGGACTGCTGTAATGCCTCGACGATCCGAAGCTTGTCTTCGGGCGAGACGCGCGCGAAGACATCTGTCCTGAGTGCGAGTTCGGCTATCTGATCATGACTGGCGTTTTCCAGATCACGGGCGTGATGCACCTCCGGTTCAGCCTCGCCGCTCAGTCTTAACTCCCGCGCAATGGCCCGCGCAGTGTTGATCTGATCACCAGTGAGCATGACCACGCGGATTCCGGCTTCCCGTGCCTGCCGGATCGCGCCGGCGACTTCAGGCCGCGGCGGGTCAATCATCCCGACGAATCCGAGGAACGTGTAGCCACGCTCGATTCCGCTCTCGTCACGGTCGAGCCGTTTTTCCGCAAGGCCAAGCACACGCAACGCGCGGTCAGCCATGTGCTGATTGGCATTGAGCAGACGCTCACGCGCTTCCACATCGAGCGCACGCACGGCGGTCGCACTCACGGCGTAAGTCGTGCAGGCATCGAGCACCACGTTGGGCGCCCCCTTGAGTGCGGCCAGACCTCCACCGCCGGCCGTGCGATGCGCAGTGATCATTCGTTTTGTGGCAGCGTCGAACGGACGCTCATCGAACTTCGGATATGCAGCTCGTTCGCGGGAGACGTCAAGACCGAGCGCATTGGCGGCGACGAGCAACGCGGTCTCCGTCGGATCACCGACGGATAGCGCCTCATCAGTCGCCTTCGAGTTAAATGATGCTTCGTTGCAGAGTACGCTGACACGCACGGCGCGAGCCAGCAACCCGTCATCGCCGAGCGCGAATGTCTGCGCGTGGAGGTCTACGGTCCGGCCGTCGGCCAGGTGATACTCGCGCACCGTCATGCGGTTCTCGGTGAGCGTCCCCGTCTTGTCCGAACAGATGATCGTGGCGCTGCCGAGTGTTTCCACGGACGCAAGCCGCCGCACGATGGCGCGCTGGCGAGCCATCCGCAGCACACCGAGCGCCAGGACGAGCGTTGTCACTGCCGGCAGGGCTTCCGGCACCGCCGCAACTGCCAGACTGATTCCAACCTCGATCATCATCCACAGATTGTCGCCGCGCAGCCAGCCGGTCAGCGTGACGATGGCGCCGATAATCAGGACAAGGTAAACGAGGCGGCGGCCCAGGTCATCGAGTTTGCGTTTGAGCGGGGTTGTTTCGTCAGGCGCATCGGCGACGAGCCGTCCGATCCGCCCGAGTTCCGTCAGCGCTCCCGTTCCTGTTACGAGTGCTGTGGCGCGGCCTGCCGCGATGGCGGTGCCCAGATAAAGCATTGAGCATCGCTCGGCGAGCATTGCATCGAAGGCCACCGGCTGAGGTGACTTTTCGACGGTGGTACTCTCTCCGGTCAGGGCAGACTCTTCTACCCGAAGACTGGCGGATTCAAGTATCCGGGCATCGGCCGGCACACGGTCGCCGGCATTCAGGATGACAACATCGCCCGGCACGAGGTCTACAGCATCTACGGTACTCTCGTGACCATCCCGGCGGACTCGCGCCGTCGTGCGAGCCTCGCGGCGCAACGCATCCAGCGCACGCCCGGCCTTCCATTCCGTCGCAAACCCGACAAGCGCGTTCAGCACGAGGACGACCATGATTGCCAGCGCGTCTGTCAGGTCGCCGGTTGCCAGCGCCACAAGGGCCGCTGCCGCGAGCAGCGCGACCATGAGGCTCGCAAACTGGTCAATCAGAATGCGCCATGCCGGACGCGGGCGGATGGATTGCAGCGTGTTCGCGCCGAAGCGGGCGCGCTGTCCTTCAGCCTCGGCCGAACTCAGGCCGGACGACGGGTTGACCTCGAAGCCCCTGGCGACCGCCGCCGCATCCATCGCGTGCGGCGACTGCCCAGCCTGAAGATTATGCGGCTGGCTGTTGGAGAGTGACCTCACTGCTCCGGTTGAAGAACGAATACTCACGATGTCCTCACCACGCAGGCGTCGCCGTGTACGCTTCGTTTCGTGACCAGAGTCCTGTCCCCTGCCACTCATGAGGCTTGTGCGAAGCGGCAACGCACAATCTCAACCGAACACTTCGCGTGCGCAGCCACCTTCTGCGAGACCGACCCCAGCAGGAAACGTTCAATACCGCGGTGTCCATGTGAGCCGAGAACAATCAGGTCAGCGCCCCACTCCTCAGCCTCTCTCAGAATCGCTTCCGGCGGATGGCCGTGAATGACTGCACTCTCGATTTCGAGCGGTCTACCCGCGTCGAAATGAGCAATGGCTTTATCTATGGTAGATCGTCCTGCCTGCTCCAGGTGCGGATCATTATCAGGCAGAACACGGACTCTCGGTATGACCGACGGGCGCGGCTCGACCACAGTGATTATTTTCACCCGGCTGCCGGCGGGCCACGGCCGCCGGGCAACGTCGCTCGTCATTGCATAGCTGCAAATGGAACCATCTACCGCCACCAGAATTTTCATAACGACCTCTATATTGCTTATCTGACAGACTGGGCTGAATTCTTCCTTTCGCTACTTTCCTCCGGCCTGTGCGTGTCTGGACTCAGGCCGTTGGTCGTCCTTGCAGGTCACGCAGCCCGGCCGTCGTTATCTGCTACGCGGTTGCGCACAATCTCAGCCGAACACTTCGCATAGGTGGCAACTGCCAGCGCCACCGAGCCGAGCAGAAACCGTTTGAAGCCGCGGTAGCCGTGCGAGCCGAGGACGATCAGGTCAGCGCCCCACTCTTCAGCCGCATCAAGAATGCTGTCTTCGGCGCGGCCAATGACGGATTCGGCGGTGATGGTCAGCGGCTCGCCGTCGCGGTCGCGCAGTCGCTCGGCCGCGCGGTTGATCGCAGTTTGCGCCTGCTCTCTCCCGGCCCGCTCCATCCCTGAGTAGTCGCTGCCGGGAAGCGAACGGGTCTCTTCAGTCGGAGTGAAGGGCAGCTCAATGACGGAAATGATTTTAACCTCGCTGCCCTCCGGCCACGGTCGCGCGGCGACTTCATTGACTGCTGCATCACTACAGGCTGATCCATCCACCGCAAGCAGGATTTTCATCGTTCTCTCCTCGTGTAATTGTCGGGATGCTGTTTCTGCTCATCTGTGCGCACGATCTCGACTGAGCAGTGGGCACGCGCAACCACGGCGGTGGAAACACTGCCCAGCCAGAACCTTTCAAGGCGACTGAGGCCGCGTGCCCCAATGAAGATACAGTCTGCATTCCAGCCTTCCGCTTCGGCAGGAAGAACCTGCCTCGGGTCGCCCACCGTAACGGCGATGGAAGCTGCAAGCCCTGCGGCCCTCAACTTTGCCGCCGCCGCCGCGGTAATACTCTGTTCTCTGGCCAGCATTGCCGTGTTTGCCTCTTCGATCCTGGCTAACAACTCAGGGTGGCCGATCGTTGTTGGCCTGATGGGATCGCCTGCCATTACCACTCTCGCCTCACTGCCCGGCAGCCACTTGCGCGCCGCGACTGCATCCACCGCCGCCTCCGCATCGGGAGAGCCATCAACACCGATGATGATGCGCACCGGACGATCACCGGAATTTGTGCGGCCCCGCGCGACACGCACTGAGCAGTAGGCCTCAGTCACTACCTTCTGCGACACACTGCCCGGCATCAGGCGGCCCGGCGCGGTGCGACCGTGTGAACCGATTATGATCAGATCCGGCTTCCACTGTTCAGCCTTCTCGATCACTTTCCGGGCGGGTGAGCCGGATGCCGCTTCGGCGCGTACGTTCCAGCCGGGGAATGCTGATCGAATGCAGGCGCAAGCGCGCCGTGACAGGAGGAGGGCTGCCTCCTCTCCGCTGCGTAGTCCATATGAGAAATGCGGCTCAAAAATCTCATGGCTCAATAGCAGAGGAAGGAGCAGCCAATGCTCAGCCACTGAAATGATCACCACTTCAGCCTCACGCGGCAGCCCTGCTCGTTGTAACTCCTCCAGCGCCGCATCAGCACAAGCTGAACCATCATAGGCAATCAGGATTTTCATCCCTTGTTCTTTCCTTCGCTCATTACGAAACAACCGGCCTCCTCAACACACAATTACAAGCAAACAGGCAACCAGCGTACCCTGATCAACCAGCTTTATTTGAAGCTGATGCAAATTGGAGAAAGATCTGCTGCCCGAACGGAATGTGGATAATTCCGCAGGCCTGAGCAGCGTTTGCGAAATCTCCTTGAGGCTCCTGCTTGATAAGTCTGACGGACAGACCTGAGGCAGGGCGGCTTTGAATCTCTGGTCTATGCCGGTCAGTAACCGTGAAGTGTGGAAATGCACGCAGGCCGTGTCAAATTACCCGGTCGTATCAGTCGGCTCATCAGGGTCGTGAGGAAATTCCCGCGGTCTCGCGACGAGAGATAAAGACTCAGGCCCTTTTCTGCTTCACTTGAGACTTTGGTGTCTTTTGCCGGGTTTTACCCTGGTCAGTTGGGATAGAGATCCGGGAATCGCTGAATTGATTCAAGGTATTTCACCAGACTGGTCAACTCCGGCTCCTTCAGCACACTTCCCCACACCGGCATCTCTCTTTCGCCGTGAACCGGGAGGACGGTCTCGCCAGTGATGATCTTTTTGATGTGTTCGGCGGGGAAGCGTCCGTCTCTTTTCCGAATCCGCGTCAGATCAGCCGGCCGTTTTTTCAGGGCCGGGGTGACCTGCCCGTTACCTCTCGCCTCGGGGCCGTGACAACTGGCGCAGTAATTCATATACAGTTCCCGACCCTCCGGAATCTGTTTCCTGCCCTGTTCGTCCGAACGCCCCACTGTCACAGCCCCGGATTGCGCCGCTGCATAAAGAGACAGCACAACGGCGCTGACCACGACTGCGAGGAAAAGTTTCTTCCGCCTCATACATTCCCCTTTCATGACAAAGCCGCCGTCAGCAATTGCCAGCTTCCCCTCAACCGCCTGACAGTCTGGCGCCCGTTCGCGCTCCGGGATGTCTGTTACGCCAGAGAACCAGCGTCGTCCCAGCGGCCCCGGCGACAACGAGGCCCAGATCCTCTGTCATCCCCAGATAAACGACGGCAGAAAGCCCGGTCAAGGACCATAGCAACGGGATGACCAGAACGTATTGTGGAATCTTCCCATCCGCCCACAGTATCAGGCCAAATGTAAAAATCGTCGTCGGGCAGGGCGCGCCGAAAGTCGGGGCTGCGGGATACTGATGCCCCATCAGGAAGCTCAGCACCGGATATACGATCAGCGCATAGCAGATCAACACGGCCCCGCTGATCCCGTGCCGATCCCACCGGGCCTGAAAGGTCAGTCGCAACTGAACCACGCCGACAAAAAGAAAGACGAGTGCCTGCACAATGAACAGAGTACCGAAGATAAGAGCTGCCCGATTTATCCGCGCAAAAAATGCGAGATGATAAACGACACCCGCCCACAACCAGAGGAAAGCCAGCCAGCCTGAAATCAATCTGTTTGAGAGTGAGCCCGGCTTTATTGCAGGGAAAACCGTTGCCAGAGTAAAAGCGATAAGGAATATCTGTGACGGCCAGATGGCCTTGTTATAGGCAGAGAACACGTCCTGAAACTGTTCGACAGTGAAGGGTGGCATCAGGTTCCACTCGTTTCTTTATTTCCAGTCTTCGCTGACACCGGTGATCTGTTCGACACGAAGGCGAAAGACGATAATTTCCGGAAGGCCCTTCGTCATCCCTGATTCGACCGGGGTCAGGTGGGGGAATCGTTTGTACAAAGCGCCCAGAATGCGCTCACGCTCTTCGGCGTTGGTGATCTCTTCATACCTGCCGAAGGCGATGACGCTCCGCCAGTTGTATTCATCCCTGATCTCTTCAACCTGCAGACAGCAGCGCGGGTCGTCGCGCAGGGCATTGATCTTGCGCCCCGGCAGGGAGTGAATAAACACACAGTCGCCGTCATAGATGTAATTGATCGGCAGGACGTACGGTTCACCGTCAACGTTGCATCCCAGATGCCCGATCAGGTTCCTGCGCAACATGGCCTGTGCTTCTCTGTTGCCTATTGCTTCAATCATTCTCAATCCCCCTTTGGCCGGGACAATCAAATTCATCGGTAATGAGGAAACGCCTGTTTCCCCGCGCATTCAGGGGTACGCACGATTTCGACCGAGCATTTCGCGTGCGAAGCGACGGCCTGTGATGTGGAGCCCAGCAGAAAGCGCCTGAATCCGCGATACCCATGCGAGCCGAGGACGATCAGATCGGCCCCCCACTTTTCAGCCTCGTCGAGAATCACCTCCTCAACATGCCCTTCCCTGATCACGGTGGTGACTTCAATCGTCATCTCAAGTCCCTCGCGAAGCCGCGCCACTGCCCTGTCAACTGCGTCGTGCGCCTTCGCCTTCTCTGACCGTTCCCACTCCCAGAAATAGCTCGCCGGTAAAGCCCAGGGCTCGGTCGCCGGGACGACGGGCATCTCGACTGCCGAGATAACCCTGATGACCGAAAACACAGGCCAGGGCCGGTCGGTAACCTCCCGCACTGCCGCATCACTGAATTCCGAACCGTCAACTGCCAGTAGAATTTTCATGGTTTGTGTCTCCTGATTCATATTGCGCTTCGATCAGGACGGGGCAATCCGTATGCCGATCTGGCGGGACGCTTTTTTTCATACCAACCGCCTGTTCTGTTGCTGATTCCGCCGTGACTGGAAGGCGAGTGGGCGAATTCCCCCGGCGTGGTGGGAAACATTACCCATTCATTCCGGGTCTGGCGCTGCCCGGTCGGGTGAAGCTCAATACTGTCACGATTGAAGTCGCTCAGGCTGCAGGGGGAAACAATTGCAGTTGAGAATTGCTGATACGGGCCTGAAGGCTCCGATTTCTGCTGTTTCGCCGTCGGACAGTTCTGTGCTGCTGCCGGTGCTGGCGATTGGGCCGAGGCCTGGAACGTCCGGGGGCGGAGCAGCATGCCCGTAACAACTGCTGCCCCGCCCCACAAGAGATACTGCCCGCAACTGACTATTTGGCAAAGTTCGCCTGCACTGAAGTACTTCTGGTGATCGTCACATTGCAGGTCGGCGTGGTGCCCGAGCAGTCCCCGGTCCAGTTGATGAATCGAAGGCCGGCTGCCGGCGTGGCGTTGAGCGTTACTGTTGTGCCCTGGGCAAATTTGGCTGAACAGTTTTTCCCACAATCAATGCCTGCCGGGGCGCTGGTCACCGTCCCTGACCCGCCGCGGCCAATTGATAATGTGAATTGCGGTGTAAACGTCGCCGTGACGTTCAGCGCGTCATTCACTGCCACCGAGCAGGTGGCCTGGGCTCCGGTGCAGGCGCCGCCCCAGCCCGTGAAGACGTAGCCCGATGCGGGGCTGGCCACCATCGTCACTACCGTCCCCAGGGGATAGACCGCCGAACACTTGTTGCCGCAGCTGATGACCTTGTCCGCGGATGACACGCTGCCATTGCCAGCAGTGGTTACCGTGATTGATGGAACCGCGATATTGGCTGCCGCCATTTGTGCGCCGATGGCGTCGCCCAGTTCACCATCCAGGGGAGCATTGCAAGAGCCGTCTCCGCCACACATCGCCTCGTGTGTTACCGGGTTGTACGCACCAGTGTAGGCATAAAACTCGTACCGCCGGATCACGGATTGCGAGCCCCCACCCAGTTGACCCTGATTCGCCAGACGCCCTTTCTGCTTCTGCGAGGTCGGCGGACTATTTTGAATGAGTTTCCAGGCGGTCTCGACATGACCGGGATCCTGCGGCACTACTGGATTGTCGCCCACCAGCTCATCGAGGCCGACCTCACGCGGCATCTCCGTCTTGAAGACCTTCACCCACTGCGCGTCACCCCATTGCAGTTCAGGGTTGGGGGCTTCCGGCGCGGCGATTTCGGCAACTACCACGGGGGGCGCCTCTGGCTGAGCCGGTGGCGCGATCACCCAGACCGGGCCCGGGATGGCGACAGGGGTGCCATACGTAGTCAGCGCGCCGGGCGTTTGCGGGTCGGCGACGAGCCAGCGATATGTAGTCGCCAGGGCATTGGCGCGCAAGGTAACGCCAAAATGCTCACAACCGCAGGTGGCGTAATTGAACTGCCACTGATAGCAGGTGCCCCCAAAGGCGGTGTTCGGGGCATGCGGCACCGTGGTCGCCGTGAATTGTTGTGCGCTGGAATCAAAAGGGCTCATCCAGCGGACGTAGACACCGGTTGCGTACGGGACGACGGTCGGGGCGCCATAGCGATTGACGCTGAACGTATAGTAAATGTCCGCGGGGCTGAGCCCTTCAAGCTGGATCTCGAGGCCGTGGACGTCCTGTCCTGTGTTGTTGACGGCATCAAAGTTCGACAGGTAACCCACGATTGTTGCCGACTGTGCCTGCGCGGCGACAGGAATGATAAGCAGGGCCAGCGCCAGCAGGATCGAAGGAAGCGTGGTTTCCCAAACTGACTTCCTGCGGCAGGAAAATTCTTTACAGGGATGATACGAGTACATGGTTTTTCTCCTTTTGAGTGCGTTGTTTTTCCTATGAAAAGTGCGTTTTTTCCTATGAAAGTTGAAGAACGTTATCCTTCGTAACCGGAGCCGGAGGGTTACGGGCCCCAATCTGACGGCTGCAGGTCTACGCATAAGCAGGCAGTGCAATCTATCAACTGGCGGGCGCCTGCTATGCCGCGGAGCGCCGGGCTTTTACCTGGTAACTTATGCGCAGACCCATACCTTCAATTGCTGGTCTCCTGGATGATGCCGAGGAGGCGCAGGACCTGTTCGATCACGCCCTTCTTCCCCCGATCATCGCCGGGCTGCGGCCCTTTCTGGTTGCGGTCATCAGCGGGCCGTGGCTGCTTGTTTTTACCGCGATCGTCCACCTGCGCGCCTTTGTTGCCGTGATCATCAACAGGCTGCTGGCCGCTCTGGGCCGGAACCTGCGTCACCAGCGCGAATGTCATTACCAGACCTGCTGCAATCATCATCAGTTTCCTGTTCATCTCTGGTCTCCTTTTTTGGGAATAATTGTCAACTGCCTCAGCGTTGCCCTGTGAGTAACCGCTGTGGCTCTTCTCGGATTTCGCTCGCACGAGTGACTGGGCAACAGCCATTCCGCGCGCATAGCAGTGCCCGCCAGTGTCTGAGAAGAACAAGTGAAAAAAGGCAGTTATGCCTGCCCGGGCCGACTCACGCCGGGCAGGCAGACAGAACCCTGGAAGTGCGAACCGGTTTCGCACTTCGCTTGAGCGAGAGTGCTTGTTCAGGGTCTTTCAGTAGTGAATAAAGAGGTTTCGACCAGGGCGCGAACGCCGTTCGCATGCGAATGGGCTATCACGCCATTCAGACGTGAGGTATTAGCCGCGAAGATAACGACCGGCAGTTCTATGAAGGCGGCGGCGTTGGCTTGACTGGACTTGTTGTTTTACCGACATCCCGCGGGAGGGGCGAAAGGTTGTGATTTTACCGGGCCATCAGCTGGCACAACGATTGCTCTTTATAAAAAGAGCCTGTGAATGTTTTGTTGTTCTTCTACTACGCCGCTGATCAAAGAGTGGCGAACCGGATGCTCAATTCGGGATCACCCTTCACTGCACTGAGAAATCGAGATGAGAATCAAAAATAGAATTTACTGTCCCTCCCTGCGGCGTTGTGCCGTCTGCCTGTTGTTGCTGCTCCTGTGCCTGAGCGGCGTCGCCACGAGCCGCACGAGTGCGCGATCCGGCGAAAATTCCGGGCCCCGTTCGGGTGGGGGCGGTTCAAAGGATAAAGTTTCTCACGACCTGTGGGAGCGCGTAAGCAGCCCCACGGCCAGTCAGGACCGGGTGCAGATCGTCCTGCAATTCAATGGGCAGCCGAGCAGCGCGGCGGAAACAATCCTCAAGCGCAGCGGGGTGCGGGTCAAGGGCGATTTCCGGAATCTCAATACGCGGGCGGTGGAACTGCCGGCGAGCGTGATCAATGACCTGACGGCGCTCGGCGAGGTGTCATTCGTCTCGCCGGACCGGGAGGTGCAGACCTGCGGCCATCTCTCGGCGACAACCGGCGCCGACGCGGCGCGAACGCAGGCCGGCGGCACCGGGCCGAATGAGCTTGACGGCTCCGGCGTTGGCATCGCCGTACTCGATTCCGGCATTTACTCCAATCACAAATCGTTCCTCGACCGGAGCGGAAAAATGCGGGTTGTCTTCAGTCAGGACTTCACCGGCGAGGGCGGCAATGCGCGCGACTATTACGGCCACGGCACTCACGTCGCTTCGATTGCGGCCGGCGGTGGCCGCGTCTCCAATGCCAGCTATCTGGGAATTGCGCCGAACGCCAGCATCATCAGCCTGCGCGTGCTGAACTCTCAGGGTGTGGGCACGGCCTCCAGCGTGCTGGGCGCGCTGGACTGGGTGCTGAACAACCGCGCGAGCTGGAACATCCGCGTTGTCAACCTGAGTTTGGGCATGCCGGCCGTTGACTCCTACAGGAATGACCCGGTCTGCCGCGCCGTGCGCCGCCTGGTTGATGCGGGTGTGACCGTGGTGGTCGCGGCTGGCAATAACGGCAAGGACGGCGCGGGCAATAAAGTTTATGGAATGATTCAGTCGCCCGGCAACGAGCCGGCGGCGATCACCGTCGGCGCCTCCAACACCTGTGGCACCGACACGCGCAACGACGACGCGGTGGCGAGCTACAGCTCACGCGGCCCGACGCGCAGTTACCTGACCGACGCCCTTGGCGTAGAACACCACGACAATCTGATCAAGCCGGATCTGGTCGCGCCGGGAAACAAAATAGTGGCTGCTGAAGCTGAACTGAATGTCCTTGTGACTCAGAATCCGCAGCTGGATGCCGGGGTGAGCGCGGATGACAGTCGCAGGATGATGTCGCTCAACGGCACGTCAATGGCCGCGCCCGTGGTGGCGGGCGCCGCCGCCCTGATGCTCCAGGCGAATCCGAAGCTGACGCCCAATCTGGTCAGGACGATTCTGATGTACACGGCGCAGCCGCTCGCCGGCTACAACATGTTCGAGCAGGGCGCCGGCGAGGTTAACATCGAAGGCGCAGTGCGGCTGGCCCGAGTGATTCGCAGCGACCTGTCGGCGAACACGCCACTCGGCGCTCCCCTGCTCAAGACCGATCCGCCTTCGCCCTGGACGACGATTGCCGGCTCCACTTTCCTGTGGGCGCAGGGCATCAACCTGAGCCGGACATTCGCCACGGGCGGCGACCTCTTTACCAGGTATCAGAAGATCTACGGCCTCGGCATCCTGATCAGCGACGGAATACTCATCAGTGACGGCATCCTCGTCAGCGACACGACGATGCTGTCGAGCGGGATTCTGATCAGCGATAATATCCTGACCAGCGACGGTACCCCCTTGGGCGGCGGCTCGGTTTACCTGAGCGCCGGCATTCTGATCAGCGACGGGATATTGATCAGTGATGGAATACTCATCAGTGACGGCGTCCTCGTCAGCGACGCCAATGTGCAGGCACGGTCGGCGATGATCAATGGCGATGCGACGTCTTCCATGGCCGTGATGCAGGATCCGGGAGTTGATTACCTCGGCTACTGACCTCCCTGTGCGCTGCCAGATGTCAGGATTTCGCGGTTCAGTTGCCTGAGGAGTAATGCCATGCGACAGCCTGCATTTCTGAGTGTGTTTGAAGAAGGCGCGTTAACTTTGTCCCGCTCACCATTGGATACCAGCAACTCCGGAGCGACTCACAAGCTTACCGCAGGGTGTGAGGAAGAGGTTCTCGCGTTTCTCGGCGAGCGCCCGATTCACACCATCATCATGTCCGGGTTCATCCGCGACAACGGGCTGGAAAGCCCGCTCAACCGCGGGGCATTCTACGCCTGCCGCAGCGCGGAGGGTCAGCTTGAGGGAGTCGCCCTGATCGGCCATTCCACACTCATCGAAGTGCGCAGCGAGACAGCCCTCGCAGCCTTCGCCCACCTCGCGCGCGATAATCCGGACATCCGTATGATCATAGGCGAGCAGGAGAAGATCGGGAGGTTCTGGAATCATTACGCGGAGTGGAAGCAGGTCCCGCATTCACGCTGCCGCGAGTTGTTGTTCGAGCAGCGGTGGCCGTTCCCGGCCCCCGATGTCGTCCGTGGTCTGCGCCTCGCCACGCCCGACGACCTCACGCCGGTAATGACGGCGCACTCCCGGATGGCCGAAGAGGAACTTGGTGTGAACCCGCTCCTGACCGACCCCCAGGGCTTTCGCCTTCGTTGCGCCCGCCGCATCGAGCGGGGCCGGGTGTGGGTCTGGATCAGGCATGGGAGACTGATCTTCAAAGCCGATGTCATCTCCGACACGCCCGAAGTTATCTACCTCGAAGGCCTCTATGTTGACCCGCGGGAGCGAGGCAGGGGGTATGGAGGGCGCTGTCTGGCGCAGGTCAGCCGGAACCTGCTGGCGCGCACGCAGGTACTCTGTCTGCTGGTGAGTGAACATAACCGGGCGGCACAGGCCCTTTATCGCAAAGTGGGCTACATTGCGACCAGTTGCTACGAGACCATCTTCCTGCACCCATCAGCCTGAGTCGCCTCACTATCCTCTGCCATGCCGTCACAGTAACAGCGTGGTCATCGGTCTGGAAGACCAGTTCAGGTGCGGAAAAAAACAGCCCGGTGTGTAAAGATCCTCAGTGACCGGTGCGGGACAAGAGCGGAACCTGTCGTTTCCACGGACAAATCCCCATAAAAACTGCTGATTGGCCTGGTACATCTATTGCCCTGTACTTGTGGTTGGTTACCTCTGCAGCTGCTACTGCTGACGAGGGGCTCGGGGGAGAGCAGGCCGGTTTCTCACCCCCTCCGGGCAGTTAAGCTGGTGATTGCCGCAACCGGCAGGAGTTATCGGTGTGCGGATCACCAGGCGCTCATTATCAGGCTGTAACGGGTGTGAAGAAGGAAACGGTCAATTCGAATTCCGGCGCCATCAGTCTCGCCAACGTGCGCCCGGGCTCACGCGCGAGCGCGTCGCGCGACTCGCCGGCAGGCAGGCTTGAAGAGGTGCGGCTCCTGCTCGATCAGGGGCTGTCAAGCGAAGTCCAGTCACGCATCACGTCGCTGCTCAGGACGGCGCGCGCGGACACCTCACTGACGGCCAAAGCGCGGTGTGCGCTCTCGGTGTCGCTCGAGATGCAGGGCCGCTACCGCGAATCGCTCGAAGCGGTTTCGATGTACGAGACGCCGGAATCGCGGGCGGGTCTGGATGCTGAAGCGGCCTCCTGCATCCGCGTCCAGATCGGCCTGGCTTACAACTACACGGGCGATCATCCGAAAGCCATTGCGCTGCTCAACGCAGCGTTGCGCGAGGCGAACGAGAACGGTTCGGACGCGCAGATCGGGGCGGCCTTCGTGGCGCTGGCGCGCGTCTACCGCAGCATCAACGAGTACACGATTGCGCGCGATCATGCGCAGAAGGCGCTCGAACATTTCCGGCACACGGGTGACTGGCGCGGGCTGGCCGAAAGTTATTTCGGGATCGCCCTCGCGGAACTGTTCGAGGGCAACTATGAACCTTCACTCGGACACCTGCAGCAGGCCCTGAAACTGATCGGCGACCGCACTGCGCCCTACCTGCTCGGCAAGATCTACACCAACATGGCCGGCGCCTGCTGGTTCCTCAAACGCCCGCAGGAAGGCATTGGCTATCTGGAAAAGGCGATCGGTTACTACGAGCGCACCGAGCACAAGGCGAACGCCACGGACGGTTACAACAACCTCGGCGAGACGCTGATCCTCGTTGGCGACTGGGACCGGGCGCAGGCGGCCCTGGAGCAGGCACTCGCGCTGGCCTCCGAGATTGACGAGCGCGGAGCGAAGGTGCCGATGATCCTTGATTCTCTCGGCGAGCTGCTGATGCTGCGCGGCGACCTCGCGGAGGCCAGGGGATACCTCGAACGTGCCGTCAGGATCTCTGACGAACATGGGAACAAGTGGTACGCGTGGCAGCCGCTGCGCACGCTGGGCCGGTGTCATCTGGCGATGAGTGAGCCGGCGCTGGCGCTGGAGAACGGAAGGCAGGCGCTCGCGCTCGGCGAGCGGATCGGCGACCGACAGGCCACGAGCGAATCGCGCCTGCTGCTGGCGGAAGCCCACCTGCGGTGCGGCCACCCGGCGGAGTGCGCCGCCGAGTTGCAGTTGATTGCCGACGCGACTCCGGACTCTTCAGCCAACATGGCCGTCTCGGGCGACGCCCAGCGGCTTTACGGACTGCTCGCCCTCGAACAGGGCGACGCCACGCGGGCCGCGCACCACTTCGGCCGCAGCATCTCCATTTTCGAGATGCTCGGTGATCGCTACCGCGGCGCGCTGGCCCATTACTGGCTCGGTCGCGCCTACGCCGGTGCGCAGCCGGAGCGTGCGGCGGAACGCCTCCAGATCGCCCTCCACAGCTTCCAGAAACTCGGGGCGCGCCTCGACCTCGCCCGCACCGAAGAGGCGCTCACGGCGCTCGATTACGCCAGTCCTCAACGGCAGAATGAGGTCGCCGGGCTGCTGCAATTGCTCACCCTCCGCCTGACGGAGGCCGTCGCCTCACGTGAATTGCTGCTGCGTGAACTCGCCGCGGTGATCCGTGAGGAGACCAATGCGCATCGGCTGCTGATCGCCGAACCGGGCGAACACTGCTCCAGCAGGGTGGTCGTGACTTACGGATGGACGGAGGCCGAAAGCGCGCGACTGGCCGAAGTCCTGAGCCTGGTGAAGAGTGAAGCCGAGCGCGAGCGGCTGGCCGCCACGAGAAACATATCCCTGATCGCGTTACGGCCAGTGAACGCGTTGCCCGCGACCGTGCTGGTCACGCCCCGGGACCCGCTCAAGCTGCCCTGCGGCCTGTCAATCGAATCGCTGCTGCGGGTGGTGGAACTCGGCCTGGACAATTGCGCGTTTCGTGAGAAGGAACGCGCGGGGCAGGGCAATCAGGAGCAGACGCCTCACGCCGGCCAGAACCTGATGCCGGGTTTTATCCACTCCAGCCCGGCCATGACGCGCCTGGTGGAAGAGATTCTCAAGATCCGATCCTCTGACGTGACGGTGCTGGTCACTGGCGAATCCGGGACGGGCAAGGAGCTGGTCGCGCGCGCCATTCACGCCCATTCAACGCGGCGGTCGAAGACCTTCGTGCCCTTCAACTGCACGGCGGTGCCCAAAGAACTGTCCGACGCATACCTGTTCGGTTACCGGCGCGGCTCCTTTACCGGCGCCGTGGCTGATTCGCCGGGCGTGATTCGCGCGGCGGCGGGCGGCACACTGTTTCTGGATGAGATCGGCGACCTGCCGCTGGAGATTCAGCCCAAGCTCCTGCGCTTCCTGCAGGAAGGCGAGATTCAGCCGCTCGGTGAGCAGCGCCAGATCAAGGTTGACGTGCGCATCATCGCGGCGACGAACTGTGATCTGGAAGAAATGGTCGCGGCGGGCCGGTTCCGCGAAGACCTTTATTACCGCCTCAACGTGATCCGCCTGAGGGTGCCGCCGCTCAGAGAGCGTCGCTCGGAAATTCCGTCCATCGTCAATTATTACATCAACTACTACTCCGGGAAGTTTGGCCGCCGCGACATCCAGATCAGCCCGCAGGCGGTGGACCTGCTGATGGTCTGCGACTGGCCGGGCAACGTGCGGCAACTCACCAATGAGATCCAGCGCATCATGGCCCGTGCAGAGGACGGCACGCTGATCACTCCCGACCACCTGTCATCCGAACTCAGGCGAACCTCCGTCCCGGTCTCACCGGCTTCGGGCGCACAGGTCAGCGTCTGCAACGGGTCTTTCTGGCAAAACAAGACGCTGCCCGAAGCCATAGATCATCTCGAGCGCCTCATGATCAGTGAGGCGCTCGGCAGGCACAACGGCAACATCTCACGCGCCGCGCGCGAGCTGGGGATGACCAGACGCGGGCTCCAGCTGAAGCTCGGCCGTTATGACCCGGGCGGTTTTCACCCCTCGTGAGATCAATGGTCATTCGATCCGGTGCTGTACTCTCTGTTCCGCCCGGACTGCCTGACCTCCTGAAGATCATCAGTCATCATCCGTCCTGCAAAGACGGCGTCTTGTCCCACCATCGTGGGCTGAACCGTTCGGCTAAGCCGTACACTCGATTGCACAGCAATCTACAGCGTTTTCGACAGGAATGTGCAGGCTGAATCAACCACGGGGAAAATAAAGTCAGTATGTCCCCATGTCCCCCGTGGTTCGTATTCCTGAACATCCAAACCGAAAATGCTATAAATCGGCAGCGATGCTTCGCCGGATGCATTCGCCAAAGCGCATTCATCCACGTCCGGGGACGCGGATGAATGCGCTTCCTTTGAATGACGCCGCCGTTTACTGAATCGCAATCGTCACCGTATTGGAGCGGAGCAGATTGCCCTCGCCGTCGCTGACCTTGAGCAGGACGGTGATGCTCGATCCGGCAACGACATCAGCCGGGAGTTGAATGTTGATCTGATCCAGACCGGCATAACCCGGGGCGGCTCCGGCGTACAGCACCGGCGCGCTCGCGCCGCCGATGGTCGCCTGCACGTTCTCAGCCACGCCGTTGCCGTTGTTGCCATCGGCGTCGGGCGCATGGCGGAACCCGGTGCCGAAGAGTACCAGGTAGAGCGAATCGCCCGACTGGCGCACGACCGGCACGGCCACGACTTTGCCCTGACCGGAATCGTAGCGCGACAGAGGCTCGTAACTCTGCGACTGATTCGCTTTGACGCGCAAGAGCAGCCCGGCAGGTACGCCCTGACCGCTTGAGTCAGCCGTGAAGAGGCTCGGCGAGACGCCGGGCAGCGAGAGTGACCCTTGGGCCACGACGCGGTTGCCGCTGAGGATCGTCACTTGGGCGCTGCCGACCGCGACGCCGTCCGGAACCTGATAGTTGATCTGCGTCGGCGAGACGAAGAAGAGGCCCGCCGGCTTGTCATCAACCAGCACGCTCACGCCGCCCAGGGTGGTCGGCAGCGGCAGTTTCGTGGCCGCCTGAGTAGTGGGCGCCAGATTGCTGCCGAAGGAGGCGATGATGGATTCGGCGGAGTTGTCGGCCTCGTAACTGCTGGCGCTCACCGAAGTCACCTGAGCGAACGACGAATAATAGCTGCTGCGTTTGACTTCGATCTTCGTCGCATCAATCGAGCCGTCGGCCTCGAGCGCGCCTTTCACTTCGACGAGCGCGCCGACCACGACCGGGCCGTCTTCACGCCTGATGAAGGTCGTCGCGCTGACGCGCACGGTGCGGGCGTCAACCGTCCAGTTCCCCACCAGACTGGTGGTCGCCGGCAGCGCCTTGATCGTGCCGACGAATTCGATAAAGGTCGCGCCCGCGCCGCCAATCGGTGAAGTGGCTTTCACTTCGATCTTCGTGGCATCAATTGACCCATCGGTGCGGACGCTGCCTTTGACTTCGACGAGCGCACCAACGACCGGCGCGCCGCGCTCCTGTTCGATCTTCGTCGTGGCGGTGACGTGAACCGTCTTCGCGCCGACCGTCCAGTCACCGATGAAGCCCGCGGTGGCAGGCAGGCTGACGATCTTCTCATGGAAGCTGACGAAGCCGGTGCTGCCCTGCGGCAGGCCGTTCTCAGTTTTGACTTCGATTTCGGTGGCGTCTATCGAACCGTCCGCGCGCTGATTCCCGACGACCTCGACGAAAGCGCCGACGGCGACCTTGCCCTTCTCCTGCTCAATGCGCGTCGAGGCGGTGACGTGAATGGTTTTGCCGCCGACTGTCCAGTCGCCGACGAGGCTCTGCGCCGCGGGCAGCGCGCTGACCGTGCCGAAGAACTTCAGAAATCCGGCGCTGTTGCCGCTGGATTGTTTGACTTCGACCCTGACCGCTTCAAGGCCGCTGACTTTCATCACAGCCACCACTTCGACGAGCGCGCCGACGACCACCTGTCCATGTTCCTGCTCGATGCGTGTTGACGCGGTCACATTGAGTTTCTGACCGCCGACATTCCATTCGCCGATGAAGCCCTGGGTCGAAGGCAGGCTGTTGATTTTGCCGAAGAATTTGCTGAAGCCCGGATTGTTGCCGACCCCGGCTGAAACCGGATCTTCGGTTTCGATCTTACTGGCATTGATTGAGCCGTCAGTCTGCCGCGAGCCTTCAACTTCGACGACGGAGCCGACCGCGACCGGGCCGAATTCGAGTTTGACCCTGGTGCCGGCAGTGACGTGAACCGTGCGCCCGCTCACTTTCCAGTCGCCGATCTGCCCCGCGGTGCCGGGCAGAGCCTCGACCGTGCCGCGAAAACTGACGTGATTGTCTTCGTTGTCATCTGCTTCTGACTTCGTCTCGATTTCGGTGGCATTGATCGAACCATCGGCCTGCGGAATGCCTTCGACTTTTACGGTCACGCCGATGGCGACGGCCTCGTCCTGTTGATTGATCTTCGTGCCGGCTGAGACGTGAACCGTGCGCCCGCTCACCTTCCAGTCGCCGATGCGACCGGTCGTACTCGGCAGCTCTTCTACCTTTCCGATCAGCCTCGTTTCACTGCTGAGGCCCGATTTCGTTTCGATTTCGAGTGCATTGATCGAGCCGTCGCTCTGCTGCATGCCTTCGACACTGACGAAGACGCCGACGGCCGGCTGAACGTCTTCCTGCTCGATGCGCGTGGTGGCCGAAACGTGAACCGTTTTGCCGGCAACTTTCCAGTCACCGACGCGACCCGGCGTACTCGGCAGTTGTTCGATGTTGCCGGAAATTTTTATTTCCGCCCCGCCGGCCGAAGCGAGTCTGACTTCGATTTTCGTCGCGTTGACCGAGCCGTCGGCTTGCAGCGCGCCTTTCACTTCGACGAGCGCACCGACGGCGGGCGCGCCGTTCTCCTGCTCGATCCTGGTCGTCGCGGTGACGTGAATAGTCTTGCCGGCGACCGTCCAGTCGCCGATGAACCCGGCGGCGGAGGGCAGCGCGATGATTGTGCCATTCAATTCAAAGCCCTCGTTCCCGCCCGAATCTTCGACGGCCAGGGCCGGGCTGGCGGGAAACATGCCGACGAGCAGGAGTAATACAGCCAGCCATGATCGGGCGGCTGATCGTGATTTGCGACTTCGGGTATTGGTCAGTGGTTGCAACAGCTGTCTCATAAAATCACCTCAATTGGAAGAAGGTCTGGTTTCGCACGAGTCCCCGCTGGAGCGGAGTTGATGATTGCGTCGTCGCACACGTACCCGCTGCCGAATGAAAACAGCGACGGCCGGTGCGATCATTTCTGCCTGGCGCAGGGGGCAATCGCGGATCAGCAATCACAACTGTTGTGCCGGAGATCAGACGGAGCGGATGGAGAGAGACAAGTGCAACGAAGCTGAGACAGTTAGATTTGATTTCTGAGACAGTGCGGATTCATTTTCCGGCCCCCGGGGTGCGAACGCAGTTTCACACAATCTGCGACTTCGCACCTCCTGGATGTAATAATTCGCAATTTTACGCGTAAAACACTGGCTTTATCTCCACGGTGCGAAATCCGATTCGCAGTGCGAAGATAATTTCTCACGCGAACTGATGTTATATATGGGCAACCCGCCTTACCAAATTTCCCCCGGTGTTGAGATCACTGAATTTACTGCCGCCCTTCCAGACGGGCTGAGAGATGTCGCCTGGGGACTATGCGCCGTGACGGCTGTTTTCGAGGCTGGCACGCACGTTGCTCTTGTAAAATGAGTGGACAGCACGAGAGCCGGAGCGATCATTCAGCAATGGTGATGGCATTTCGAGTGGGGCGATGACGGGATGTGGCCGATGACCGCCCGGCCCTCACCAGACCGAGTAATTCCTGAGGATTTCCTGCCCACACCAGGGAAACGAAATGAAAACAGGCAAGCGCATTCTGAGTATCCCCCTGACCCGTCTGACTGCCCTGCTGGTAATCCTGGCAATGTGCCCCGGCGCACTGCCCGACATTCAGGCGCAGTCGCAACGCGGACGACCGGGCGGCACGATTACCACCGGGCGGCGGACAGTTCCGCGCCGTGCGGTGGTGTCCGGGCATCACGAACACGATGACAAAATTTCCGACGATTTGCGCGACCGCGTTGACACTACGACGGGCCGCGAGCAGGTCATTCTTCAGTTCAACAGGGAGCCGGGCAGCGCGGCACAGGCGCTGCTTAACGGCGCTGGAGTGCAGGTCAAAGACAACTTCGCGAGCTTCAATTCGCGCACGGTCGAGCTGCCGACCGGGACGGTGCGCGAGTTGGCGAAACTCGACGAAGTCGCCTTCGTCTCGCCGGATCGTGAGGTGAAATCGCTCGGCCACATTTCGCTGACGACGGGCGCGGATGCGGCCCGCGGTCTGGTCGGCGGCTCGGCAACTGGGCTTGATGGAAGCGGCATCGGCATCGCGATTCTGGATTCGGGGATTTACGGGGAACACAAATCGTTCCGCGACCAGGACAACAAGGAACGGATCATCGCCGGAATGGATCTCGTCAGCCCGGAGAATGAAAAGGACGAAAACGACCTTTACGGTCACGGCACGCACGTCGCTTCCATCGCGGCCGGCAACGGCCGCATCGCCGGGGCCGCTTACCTGGGCATCGCGCCGAATGCGAGGATCATTAACCTGCGCGTCCTCGACGCGCAGGGCAGAGGGAGTGTGTCGAGCGTGCTGCGGGCGCTCGAATGGGTAATGGAAAACCACGCGGCTTACAACATCCGCGTCGTCAACCTCAGTCTGGGGACTCCGGCGGTTGATTCATACCGCAATGACCCGGTGTGTCGCGCCGTCAGGCGGCTGGTTGACGCGGGCGTGGTGGTCGTCGCGGCGGCGGGCAACAACGGGCGGGACAATGAGGGCAGGAAGGTTTACGGCCTGATCCATTCGCCGGGCAACGAGCCATCGGCGATTACGGTCGGGGCGGCCAACACTTTTGGCACCGACTGGCGCGGTGATGACGCGGTGACAAGTTACAGTTCGCGCGGCCCAACACGGAGTTTCTGGACCGACGCGCAAGGGCTGAGGCATCACGACAATCTGCTCAAACCTGATCTGGTCGCCCCCGGCAACAAAATCATCGCCGCGATGGCGGAAGGTAACACGCTGGTGATGGAGAACCCGCAGCTGAATGCTGCCGTCAGCACCGACCGCGAGCGGAATATGATGACGCTCAACGGCACGTCGGTCGCCGCGCCGGTAGTCGCCGGTGCCGTCGCGCTGATGCTGCAGGCCAATCCGACTCTCACACCGAATCTGATCAGGGCGATTCTGGCGTACACTGCGCAGCCGCTCGCCGGATTCAACCTGCTCGAACAGGGCGCGGGTGAGATCAACATCGAGGGCGCGGTGCGGCTGGCCGGACTCGTCCGCACCGATCTGAACAGCAATACGGTCCTAGGCGCGCCGCTGCTCACGACGACTGAAGCACAATTCCCCGGGACGACGATCAGCGGCTACACGTTCCCCTGGGCCGGGGGGATTCTGCTCGGTTACACCTTCGGCACCGGCAGCAGTCTGATCACACAATACCAGCGAATCTACGGGCTGGGAGTGCTGGCCGCGGACGGAGTACTCGCCGCCGACGGGGTGCTGGCCGCGGACACGACGATGTTGTCGAGTGGCATCCTGCTCAGTGATCGCATCCTGACCAGTCAGGGCGGGCCACTCGGTGGCGGGACGTATTTCATCAGCACCGGAGTACTCGCCGCCGATGGTGTGCTGGCGGCCGACGGGGTGCTGGCGGCCGACGGAGTACTCGCTGCTGACGGCGTGCTGGCCGCCGACGTTTTCCTGATTGCCCAAGCGGCGCAAAGGAATGGCGACGCAACCGCCGCTATGTCTGTCGTGCTGGATGACGGGAAAGATTTTCTGGATACTGAAGAACCTGAGTACGGCACCGGGAGCGCGCGCGACTGGGTGGATTGGCGAGGTGCCTTCTCTGGAAGCGCCAGTTCGCGCGCGCTCCCGGTGCCGTACCCGCTGCACGCCCAAAGAACGTTATGCCCAAGCGCTCACTGATCTCGAAATCTGAAGCCGATCGAAAGGCTCCTGCCTCAGGCTCCAGCGTCATTCACCTGGCCGAGGCGCGTTTATCCAAAAACGCGGTGCGCGAATCACCGAACCAGCGGCTTGAAGAAATCCGCCTGCTGCTCGATCAGGGGCTGGCAACCGAAGCGCAGAAGCGTATTGCCGCATTGATGAAGGCCGCCCGCCACGACGCTTCACTGACTGCCCGGGCGCGCTGCGCGCTGTCAATGTCGCTCGAAATGCAGGGGCGTTATCGCGAATCGCTGGAAGCCGTCGCCCCCTACGAAACGCAGGAGGGCCGGGCCGGCCTTGATGCGGAGGCGCTCGCCTCGGTGCGCGTCCACATCGGCCTCGCCTGCAATTACACCGGTGACCACCCGAAGGCCATCGCGGTTCTCAACACGGCGCTGCGCGAGGCCGCTGAGACCGGCTCGGACACGCAGATCGGAAATGTTTACGTCGCCCTGGCGCGCGTCTATCGCAGCATCAATGAGTACACGATTGCGCGCGACCACGGGCGGAAGGCGCTCGAACATTTCCGCACGACGGGCGACTGGCGCGGGCTGGCCGAAGCCTGGTTCGCGGTGGCGATGGCGGATTTTTACGAGGGCCGCTGGGAGACGGCGCTCGACGGCTTCGGGCAAGCCCGCACGCTGATCGGCGAGCGCCCGGCCTCATACCTGCTCGGGAAGATTTACATCAACATGGCCGGGTCGTGCTGGTTCCTCAAACGCCCGCACGAAGGCATCAGCTACCTCGAAAAGGCCGTCAGCTATTTTGAGACCACCGAACACAAATCGAACGCGATTGACGGTTACAACAATCTGGGCATCAACCTGACGCTGATCGGCGAATGGGATCGCGCGCAGGAAGCGCTCGAACGCGCGCTCGCGCTCGCTTCCGAAATTGACGAGCGACAGGCGCGGGTGCCGATGATCCTTGATTCGCTCGGCGAGCTGCGCCTGATGCGCGGCGACGTTGAAGAAGCGGAGCAGATGCTCGAACGGGCCGTCACGATTGCGACCGAACACGGCAACAAGTGGTACGAGAGCCAGGCGCTACGCACGCTGAGCCAGTGCCATCTGGCGATGAACGACCCGGCCCGCGCGCTCGACGAGGCACGGCGGGCGCTCGCGCTCGGCGAGCGAATCAGTGACCGGCAGGCCGTCTGTGAATCGCGCCTGCTGCTCGCGGAAGCACAACTTCAGTCGGGCACACTCTCTGAATGCGAAGCCGAATTGCAGGCTCTCGCCGAAGAGACTAAGGATTCGCCTGAAGACCTGGCGATCACCGGCGAGGCGCAGCGGCTGCACGGGCTCGTGGCGCTCGCCGGGCGGGATTCGGCGCGGGCGGCGCATCATTTCGGGCGCTGCATTTCAATCTTCGAGCTGCTCGGCGACGTGTATCGTGGCGCGCTCGCGCATTACCTGCTCGGCCGCGCTCACGCCGTCGCGCAACCCGAACGCGCCGCCGAACACCTCTCCGCTTCGATCAAAAGCTTTCAGAAACTGGGCGCGCGACTCGCGCTCGCGCAGGCCGAAGAAGCGCTCGCCTCGCTCGACCGGAGCGCGCCGGCGCGGCAGGACGAAGTGGCCGCGCTCGTCCAGATGCTCACGCTCCGCCTGACCGAAGCCACGGCCTCGCGCGAACTGCTCCTGCACGAACTGGCCGCCGTGATTCGCGAAGAGACCGGCACGCGGCAGATACTGATCATCGAGCCACAGCACAACAATGAAAGGCGCGGGAACAAAGTGGCGCTGGCTTCCGGGTGGACTGAGAATGAGGCCGCCGCTCTGGCAAAACAGTTCGGCGAAGCGGCGGGTGAGGGCGAGCAGGAAAGATTTGCGACCGAACACAACCTCTCACTATTCCTTCTCAAACCGACGAAGGCATCGCCGGCTGTCGTCCTTACCGCGCCTCGCGACTCGGCCAGACTCCCGTTCGGCCTTTCCATCAGTTCGCTCCTGCGCGTCGCGGAGCTGGGGCTGAACACCTGCGCGCTGCACGAGAAAGAGCGCGCCGGCGCTGACGATCAGGAACAATCATCGGCTTCGACTCAGGACCTGATGCCCGGCTTCATTCACTCGAGCCCGGCGATGACCCGGCTGGTCGAGGAGATTTACAAAATCCGTTCGTCAGACGTGACGGTGCTGGTGACGGGTGAGTCGGGCACGGGCAAGGAACTGGTCGCGCGCGCCATCCATGCGCATTCGTCGCGCCGCGCGAAAGTCTTCGTGCCGTTCAATTGCACCGCCGTGCCGAAGGAGCTGTCCGACGCCTTCCTGTTCGGCTACAAACGCGGCGCGTTCACGGGCGCGGTGGCCGATTCCGCGGGCGTGATTCGCGCGGCCGAAGGCGGGACGCTCTTTCTGGACGAAGTCGGCGACCTGCCGCTCGAAATCCAGCCGAAGCTGCTGCGCTTTCTGCAGGAGGGCGAGATTCAGCCGCTCGGCGAGCAGCGCCCGGTCAAAGTTGACGTGCGCGTGATCGCGGCGACCAATACCGATCTGGAAGAGATGGTTGCGGGCGGACGCTTTCGCGAGGACCTCTATTACCGCCTCAACGTCATCCGCCTGAAAGTCCCACCGCTGCGCGAACGCCGCTCGGAAATCCCGTCCATCGTCAGCCATTACATCAGACATTACTCGGAAAAATTCGGCCGCCGCGGCATTCAGGTCAGCCCGCAGGCGCTCGACCTGCTGATGGTCTTCGACTGGCCGGGCAACGTGCGGCAATTGACCAACGAAATCCAGCGCACCCTCGCGCGCGCCGAAGACGGGGCGGTGATCACGCCCGATCATCTCTCGCCCGAACTCAGGCGCAATGCGCTGCCCGGCTCGCTCTCCGCCTCACCCTCTTCAGCCGACGCCGCCGGCTATGCCTTCTGGCAGGAGATGACGATCCCGGAAGCGGTTGATCACCTCAAGCGCCTGATGATCAGCGAAGCGCTGCGGAAAAACGGCGGCAACATCTCCCGCACTGCCCGCGAGCTGAAGATGACGCGCCGGGGGCTTCAGCTGATGCTGAGCCGCTACGACATGGATTCAAACGATTTCTGAAGGCGAGTGAATTCTCACAGCCGTTCGGGATTTTGCCCCCCCCGCGGAAAATGCCTCAATAATACCTCTTGCAATCACCCCTTCCTGCTGAATAAATCGGCAATTTCCCCACCCTGGCCTTGCACAACTACTGCAACACGAATTGGTCAGGGCATTGCTTTACCTGACCACGATGCCCGCCAGCCAGATGACAAGGATGGCTGAATAATAATCTGGAGTGGCAGCGGGAGGTGCTTGATTTTGCCCGACCCGCTGAAAGTGGCCGGTGGCGGAACGTATTGAAGAACGATTGAAAGTGGCGGAGATGAGAATGTCTCAGGACGCGGCGATTGCCGCCATCAAGCAGGCGATCAGAAAGAGCTACGGCAGCAAGGGCGATGAAGTCGTCGAGATGAATATTCAGGCGGTCGATCAGACCCTCTCGCAACTGCGTGCAGTGGCCGTCCCCGAACAACTCACCAGTCAGGTCACCATGCCCCCGCCGGTCTCGCCGGAAGCGCCGCCTTTCGTGCGCGACGTGCTGGGGAGGATGATCGCGACCCGCGGCGATGAGTTGCCGGTGAGCGCCCTGCCCTGCGACGGGACTTACCCGAGCGGGACGGCGAAATGGGAGAAGCGCAATCTGGCGGCCGAGATCCCGGCGTGGGACCCGCAGGTCTGCATCCAGTGCGGCAAATGCGCGATGGTCTGCCCGCACAGCGCCATCCGCATCAAGGTTTACGACCCGAAACACCTCAACGAGGCCCCGCCGACTTTCAAATCGTGCGAGGCGAAGGATCGCGAGTGGCGCGGGATGAAGTACACCATCCAGGTCGCGCCCGAAGACTGCACCGGCTGCGGCGTCTGCGTCGACGTCTGCCCCGCTAAAAACAAATCGCAGACGCGGCTCAAGGCGATCAACCTGATGCCGCAGCCGCCGCTGCGCGCGGCCGAGCGCGAGAACTGGGATTTCTACCTGCGGATTCCCGAAATTGACCG
>Ga0070741_10004005_pt1 | contig 35147 bp, 25 predicted proteins | sample Coa_R1_4_FD_66440 | JGI IMG/M metagenome (GOLD analysis project Ga0070741, IMG submission 66440) | Surface soil microbial communities from Centralia Pennsylvania, which are recovering from an underground coalmine fire - Coalmine... | ecosystem: Environmental > Terrestrial > Soil > Unclassified ... | reverse complement strand
CTGGTGTTCGGGGAATCGAGATAAGGCGCAAACAGAAGAGCGGTCGTCGAGCCGAGCGATCCATCGGCAAACGATTTGACGCCGCCGATATGCAAATATTCGTTGCCAAAATCAGCCGCGATACCGACGCTTGCCTGATGCTGCCACTGCGTCAGAAGCTGATGGACGGAGATGCGCACGCGCAGCATGCCCTGATGCATCATGGTTTGATACGCGCGAAAACTGGAAGGAACGGATGCCATATCTTGCACACTAGTGACGCCTTGCGCGTTGGCGTAATTTTGTGCGGCGCGAATGGCTTCGATGATTTCCGATTGGGAGGGAGCGGGAATTACTTTCTCGATAAGCGACTGAGCCGCGTCTTTGAAGATGCCCGTCGGATTTCCTTCGGCATCACGCACAATGACACCGCCCGGAACGTCTTTCGTGTTTTTGTCAACGCCCGCCAGCTTCATGGCTAAGGTATTGGCCAACCCTTCGTGCCCGTCCAGGCGGCTTACATAGACCGGCCAATTGTTCGTGACTGGATCAATCAATTGATGAGTTGGCAAAACCGCCGGCGACCAATTCTCGTGATCCCATTCGCCTCCGGTGATCCAACTTCCTGACGGCCTATGCTTCGCGTACTCTGCCAGCGTGTTGCGAAACTCTTCCTGGCTTTTTGAATAGCGAAGTTGCGGTCCGGCGAGGGCTGCTCCGCCTCGATAGAAATGCACGTGCGAATCGTCGAAACCGGGGAGAACACGTTTTGCTTCGAGGTCGAAGACTTGAGTACCCGCGGATTTCAGCTTCAGAATGTCAACCGTCGTGCCAACTGCCGCGATGCGGTTCCCGCGAATCGCCACGGCCTCGACTTCTTTCTGTTGTGGATTAACGGTCCAAAATTTTCCGTTGATCAGCAGCAGCGTCATGCCATCTTGAGAGTTCAAAAGAGCGCCAGAAGCTAAAAGCATCGCAAGAACAAAGACCGCTGAAAAATACCTGGTCATAACGCGGGCTCCGCGCTGTATTCAAAACCAACAAATTGAACTTCTTCTTCCAATTCAAAACCGAAATGTTCCCGCACACGCCTCTTTAATTCTTCGATAATGACGATCAAGTCCGCGGCAGTGCCATTCCCATCGTTATAAATCAGGTTGGCGTGATAATCCGCCACTTTGATGTCGCCCCGCCGCATCCCCTTTGCCTGAACCTGTTCGAGAAACCATGCCGACGGAACCTTACCTTCCCGCACGACGTTAGCCGGCACTTGGGATTGAACGGCGGGGGGCAGTTCCGCAAAGAAAATGTTCTTGAAGATGCTGCCGGCACACTTCATGGACGGCGGGTACTTCGCGTCCCGTATGGTCCGGATGTCCGCTGCGATCTTTGCCAACTCCGCGGTATTGCCTTCGTGGAACTTCAATTCTGTCGAGAGAACGACCCAGTCTTTCTGTTCTTTGAAGATGCTCTCCCGGTAATGAAACTGGCACTCTGAATTGTTAAACTCTTCGACGCGGCTACCGTCGGTGAACCAGACTCGCTGCACCAACTCCTGCATCGAATGACCATACGCGCCGGCATTTCCATAAACGGCGCCCCCTAGATAACCGGGAATGCCAGTCAGCGTTTCCATCCCCTTCAGCCCGAGTTCGACGCTGCGGTCCACCACATCCTGAAGGACTGCGCCGGATTCTATTGTCAGATTGAACCCATTGCGCACGATCTTGGCTCCCGTGAAACGCAAAACCACACCGTCAAATCCCGTATCGGCAACGATCAGGTTCGTACCGCCGCCAATGACCATGCGGGGCACCGCGAGCGCTTGTACCAGTTGCAGCGCCTGAGCAAACTCCTGTGCGTCGGAAGTATCGCATAGGACGGCGGCCGGGCCCCCAATGCGAAAACGCGTATAAGCGGATAGGGGTGACTTGGCAATCACCGTCAGATTCGGGATAGCGGTAAGCCGCTCGGCCACTGCCGAAAGTACGGGCATCGTTCCTGATTATAGGGGCTGAGTTTCCGCGCAAAGCTCTCACCAGTCATTTGATATAGTCGAGACTGCAATTCAGGTTGCAACCCGTCCGCGGAAAGGGAACATCCCGCCTGACTAAGTTCTTGCAACGGAGTCATTGACTTCTCTTCTGCCCGTCATAGCGGACATCGGGCCAAAGAAGGAGGAGTAATGTCTCGTCAGTTACCTGAAAACCCAAATCTTCAATATTTAAAGAAACAAGCCAAGCAACTGCTGCGCAGCGGCAAGGCGGATAAATTGACCGATGCGCAACGCGTGTTAGCAAACGAATACGGTTTTGCTACCTGGGCGAAGCTGAAATCCCACATTGAATTGTTGGGGCTCACGTCGGCAGAAGCGCTGAAGGCGGCGGTCTGCGACAGTGATGCAAACCGTGTTCAAGAACTTCTCGATCGATATCCGGAATTGCGGACGAAGATTAACGATCCATTGCCTAATTATGGTTTCGGCCAACAGGCATTGTTCGCAGCCGTACAGCGTAGCGACCGGAAAACCATCGACTTGCTTTTGCGGGCGGGGGCCGAAATCAATAAACGCACTGAATGGTGGGCGGGCGGCTTCGGAGTGTTGGACGACTGCGATCCCGGCTTAGTCCCGTTTCTTGTTGAACGTGGCGCTATCATCGACGCCCATGCGGCAGCCCGCTTGGATATGATGTCGAAGCTGCAAGATCTGGTCGCCGCTGATCCGGGCGTGGTGCATGCAAAGGGTGGAGATGGGCAAACTCCGCTGCACTTTGCCTCGACGATGGAAATTGCCAATTTTCTTCTGGGAAACGGAGCTGAAATCGACGCGCGCGACGTGGATCATGAGTCAACCCCGGCCCAATATATGCTGCGTGTTATGCAGAAGCGGCACTATCCGACGGATCGGCAGGATGTAGCTCGTTTCCTGGTGTCTCGTGGATGCAAGACGGACATCTTGATGGCCGCAGCATTAGGTGACGCTGGCCTGGTCCGCCGCCATTTGGATGCCGATCCGGCGTGTATCGGGATGACGGTATCGGACGAATGGTTCCCGAGGCAGAATCCACGAGCAGGCGGCACGATTTACATCTGGACACTCGGGAGATACCGCACCGCGCACACGGTCGCACGCGACTTCGGTCACGAACAGGTGTTCCAATTACTCATGGAGCGAACGCCGAATGAGTTGAAGCTGGCGCTGGCCTGCGAATTGGGCGATGATGCCGTATTTCACGAATTTCTTTCAAAACATCCGGAGGCGGCCAGCGCGTTGTCTGAACAGGAGAAGCAGAAGCTGCCCAATGCGGCGCAGAATAACAACACGAAAGCGGTGCGGTTGATGTTGGAGGCAGGTTGGCCCGTGAATACCGCTGGCGAGATGGGAGCGACCGCGCTACACTGGGCCGGCTTCAACGGCAATGTCGAGATGACACGCGAGATCCTGCGGTTTGATCCGGACTTGGCGCTGAAATCGAGAGAATACCCAGGAACCGCGCTTTCGTGGGCCGTTTACGGATCCGGCAACGGCTGGCACCGCGACACAGGAAATTTCGTCGAAACCATTCGGGCGCTTTTAGAAGCTGGCGCAACTTTACCGCCGCATGCAGAGGAATTGGAACCCAGCGATGCTGTGCTGGAGTTGCTGCCGTAAGGCGCACATGTTTCTAATACTGGCTTGAGCTCAGCTTATATAGGGCTTGACACGTCTACAGATCAGGCGCATACTCCTATCAAGAATCTATGGGAAAGGCGCAGCAACGGCCTGAAGGTGAGCTGGTCCAAGGGACGCTCGACATGCTGATCCTTAAAACGCTGGTCAGAGGTCCCATGCATGGTTATGGCATTGCGCAATCGATTCAGCAGGTCTCAGAGGAAGTCTTGAGGGTGGAAGAAGGTTCGCTATATCCCGCATTGCACCGGCTTGAATTGGAAGGCATGCTTGATTCCGAGTGGGGCCCATCAGCTAATAACCGGCGCGCTAAATACTACCGCTTGACCCCGAGAGGCCGCAAGCAACTGAACACCGAAGCGACTAATTGGAAGCGCCTGGCGGAGGCGATTGCTCGCGTCATGGAGACGGCATGAGCAAGCTGGGAAAGAAGTTTAAAGCACTCTGGCGCCGCCGCCAACTAGATCGCGACTTAGAAGACGAGTTGCGCTTTCATCTTGAAATGAAAGCCACGGAATTGGGCGATCGAGCGGAAGCCGGCCGCAGCATCGGTAACTCGACCCAATTCAAGGAAACCTGCCGCGATCTCTGGAGCTTTTCGAAGCTCGAAAGCTGGTGGCAGGACCTGCGTTATGCGGCCCGCACACTGGCCCAGACGCCCGGGTTCAGCGTGGTCGCCGTTATTGCGCTGGCATTGGGCATCGGCGCCGATACGGCGGTCTTCACGATCGTCAACGGCGCATTCTCCTGGAATTTCGGGCTAGATCACGTGGACCGGATTGTCCTTGTTAGTTTGACTGATTCGTCGCGGCGACGAAGTTTTGGCGTGCCCTATCCGGATTTTCGCGCTCTTCGTTCCCAAACAAAATCGCTTGCCGGCTTGGCGGGCTATCAGTTCATACCAGCCAATCTCAGTGACAGCCAAGCTTTGCCGGAACGTTACTGGTGCGTGAAGATGTCGGCTAATGGATTCTTCGTTTCCGAGCAGAAGCCGCTGTTGGGCCGCACGTTCACCGCAGATGATGAGCGACCCGGGGCCGCGGCAGTGGTCGTGCTGACCTATCACATTTGGCAGGATCGATACGGCAAAGATCCGCGGATTCTGGGAAAAACGATTCGCGTCAACGATGTTCCGTCGACAGTAATCGGTGTAATGCCGCAAGGAAAGCGCTTTCCCGAAGAAACGGACCTGTGGATACCGTTAATCCCCGATGCACAGATGGAAAGCCGCGCGAATCGCAGTGTGACTGCATTCGGCCGTCTGCGTGAGGGTGTTAGCATGGCTGCGGCGCAAACGGAATTGACGGCTCTTGCCGCCCCACTCGCCAGACAGTATCAGGCCACGAACAAGAGTTTCGTTGCGGATGTCCGAACTATCGCGGAAATCACCGGTGTCTATAATTCGCGGCCGATCTTCATTGCACTGTGGCTGGCCGTGGGATTCGTGCTGCTGATCGCATGCGCAGACGTCGCTAACATGCTGCTGGCGCGCGGCGCTGGCCGTGTTCGCGAGATTTCGATTCGCGTGGCTATCGGGGCTGGCCGTGCCCGCATTATCAGGCAACTTCTTATCGAAAGCGTGCTTCTTGCAGTTGCTGGAGGATTCTTCGGCTGGCTTGTGGCGCTGGGATACCTGGGCTGGTTCGACGCGGCGACGAGTAGCCAAGCGAAACCGGTATGGCTGAAGCTGTCCATGGATAAAACGGTATTCACGTATATGGCTGCGGTCTCAATCGGTACGGGAATTCTTTTTGGAATTGCGCCAGCGCTCCGGCTCGCCCGAATCGATGTGTATAACGCGATTAAAGATGGGGGCCAAGGAAGCGGAAGAGGGCGGCGTCTGGCTTCTATTTCAAATTTGCTGGTTGTGGCCGAGATGACCTTGTGCATAGTGCTGTTAACGGGAGCCGGATTGATGATTCGAAGCACCGTGAATCTCTATGCCGCGCCGGTCGGCGTGAATTCCGCGAACATACTGACCGCGCAAATAAATCTTCCCGAAGCCAAGTACCCACGGCCAGAGGACGAGATCAACTTCCATCGCGCGCTCAAGAGGCGACTCGATTCGCTGCCGGGCGTTGAGGCGTCGTCGGTTGCCTCCAACCTGCCTTTTGGACACTGGATTGGATTTTCTTACGAACTCGAAGGCGCACCCGCTGAAACGGGAAGCTGGCCACAAACCGGTGCGATTATCGCCACCTCCGATTATTTTCGAGCAATGCAGGTGAAGATTCGCCGCGGACGTGTTTTTACAGAATCCGACGGCCTTACCGGACCGCCAGTGGTAATGGTGAATGAGAGTTTCGCGCGAAAATATTGGCCCGGCGAAGATGTTATCGGCAAGCGCATGCGGCTAGTGAAAGGCCGAATACCCCAGCAATGGCTTTCTGTAATCGGCGTGCTTCCCGATATACTTCAAAACTCACAACATCCGTTAGAACACGATCCGCTAATTTACTTGCCTTACGCCCAGGAACCGCAGCATCAAGCCTTCATTGTGGCGAAGACACACGTTCCGCCAGGGACCCTCGCTGACGCGCTTCGTCGGGAAGTACAAAGGATCGATCCAAATCTGGCGCTTTATCAGGTTGGAACTCTGGAAAATCGTCTGGCGCAATTTCGCTTTGAAGTCAGTCTTTTGAGCGGTCTGTTCTCCGTATTCGCGTGCATCGCGCTGGTGTTGGCCTCAGTTGGCTTGTATGCCGTAATCGCTCACTCGGTGAGTCAACGCACTCAGGAGATTGGAGTTCGGATGGCGGTCGGAGGCTCGCGCCGCGATATTCTTCGGCTCGTGTTCGTACAAGGGATGCGGCCGATGTTAATAGGCATAGGCTTGGGAATACCGGTGGCATTCGGCATGGCACATGTTCTTCAGCGAATATTGATTGGCGTCTCGCCAGGCGATCCTATTACGCTGTTCGGTGTCGTGCTGGCGCTTGTTGCCGCGGGCGTAGCGGGGTGCGCGATTCCCGCACGCCGGGCCGTTCGCGTCGATCCAATTGTCGCTTTGCGATACGAGTAACGCTACTCTGTTACGATCAGGAAATTGGGGCTTCAGTGAAGTTTTTTCTCGATTCAGCAAATATTGATGAAATCAAAAGAGCATGCGCGTGGGGCATCATTGACGGTGTCACAACCAATCCATCGCTAATCGCGAAGGAAGGTATTCCCGTTGAAGATCAAATACGCCGGATTTGCGAAATAATCAACGGCGAGATCAGCGCGGAGGTGATCGCGACCGACGCGAAGGAGATGATTGCGGAGGGCCGCGGCCTCGCGAGACTTCATCGCAATGTCATCGTTAAGATTCCGCTCGTCTCTGAAGGCATCGTGGCGGCAAAAGAACTCGCAAAAGACGGCATTCGCACAAATGTCACGTTGTGCTTCAGCGCCGCTCAAGCAATTGTCGCGGCCAAGGCCGGTGCGTACATCGTTAGCCCGTTCATCGGGCGTATCGACGATATGGGTACACCGGGGGCCGATGTGCTGACTGACATCCTGACGATTTATAAAAACTACGAGTTCAAAACGCAGGTCTTGGCAGCGTCGGTACGCGGCCCCTTGCACTTGGTGCAGGCAGCCAAGGCTGGCGCCCACATCGTCACGCTGACACTGAAGGTTTTGGAGCAGGTGTTTCGACACCCGCTGACGGAAAAAGGTCTACAGCAGTTTTTGAAAGATTATCGCGAAGCGTTCGAACTGACGCCGGCGTAGTCTGGCCTATCCTTTGAAATTCGTTTCGACTTCTCGCAGAGCTCCTTGACAGCTTGCGGTTAGCCATTGCGACGTACGCTGCCTTTGATCCTCCAGGTAATATTGCAAAATGCGAAGTGCGTCATCTCGGTTCCATTGCGTGGCACTTGCCGTTGACCGCGCCGATATTGATTCCAGCGTATAGCCCTCAAATGGATCGCCTTCCAGCGGAGGAATTCCCGGTTTCGCCGTTTTAGCCGCAATCGCGTCGTTCAAAGCCGATATGGCGCCACGAGACCAATCTTCGTATGCCGCTTGCAGAAGATGGGACGAGATTTTTCCGGGCGGCACCTGACCTGTCGCGTTGCCACGGATGAGTGTTGTACAAGCGCGCGCAAGGGCAGAGCAAAGTCCACCAGCCTGCCCCTTAGCCTCCGCTGCGGTGTCGGCTTGGTTGAAGGGAATAGGAAGATGCTCGACCTCAGCAAAGAGAAACTCGATATGACCACGAGTTACAGGATTCTTTGCAAATTGCCAGATTTCTTTTGTCCCAACACGAATTTGCCCGGGCAGAAAGTGCGCAGCCTGATTTGGACCGGTTGGCATCCCCAAATGAGTCATGGACGCGCTCGAAGAGAAATTTTGGCGGACAGCGGCGACGCAGCTCACGCTCCCGACGAACGATATGCCTGCTTGCCGGAGCAGCGCAATATAGCCCAAGAGTTTTGCGACGCGGACGTTCCTAGCGAGGTTATGGTCTAACGCCTGTTGGCGAAAATTAGAGCTGCGGTCAATAGTGCCTTGAAAGCCTCCCAAAGCCGCCAGCTCAGGGTTAGATACGGGTTTGCGGTCCATTAATTGCGTGCTGCTCCAAAGGAAATTCCCAATTACTTATGCAATTAAAAGGCCTCAGTGTCAGATATGACGGTCTTGCCGGAAATATTCTCACCTCCTACTCGTCAGCGGCGCTGGCTCTTTTGAGCCGGTCCAAAACGCCTGCCCACTCGGGTGTTTCCGGCGGTTTCGCGATCGCAATCCACTCCCACCCTTCCTGGTCGGCTTTGTGCAGTTCCGCGTAGAGGCAGGCCGCAAAAGCTTTTGGATCGGATGGCATTTCGATTAGACGTCCACGCCCAGCAGGCTTCGCGGCGCCCGGTTCCAACACGTGGAACGGAGTGCGCGGTGCGTAGTGGCGGACATGCATTCCTGGCGATTCGACAATCTTCGGCAGGTCTGTTTCACGTTCCCACCCGATTCCGCTGACGGCTTCCAAATCCGTTTGCGAAATCATGCCGGGTCGCAGAATGACAGGCGGGTCTCGCCACAATGACACGACAGTCGATTCGATTCCCACCTGAGTGGGTCCGCCATCCAGAATTAAATCGATGTCTTCGCCCAATCCCTGCTGTACGTGCTCCGCGGTGGTAGGGGAAAGTTGTGTAAAGCGATTCGCGCTGGGGGCCGCAATGGGAACTCCGGCGCGCCGAATCAGCGCCAGGGCGATTGGGTGAGATGGAATTCGGATGCCGACCGTATCAAGGCCCGCCGTAACGAGGCCAGGAATAGCCGCCGCTTTCTTCAGAACCATCGTCAACGGCCCCGGCCAGAATCGCGCCGCGAGCACCTGCGCTATATGCGGCCATTCGATGGTCACAGAGCGGGCCATTGCTTCATCGGCCACGTGCACAATCAGAGGACTAGCCCAAGGGCGGCTCTTTACGGCGTAGATGCGCGCAATCGCCTCTTCATCCAGCGCATTGGCGCCCAACCCATAAACCGTTTCCGTTGGAAAAGCGACGAGCGCGCCGCTCTGAATCAACCGCGCTGCCCGATCAAGCGCTTCTTCGTTCGGTTGAACAACCATCAGGACGGATTACTCGGGCAGATCCTCTTTACTGTCGCCGGCTGTTTTGCCCGTCTTGCGCCAGACCAAATACGCGTGAATCAGGGAGTCGATGTCCCCGTCGAGCACACGGTCGACATCGCCAATCGAAAGCTTGGTGCGATGATCCTTAATCATGCGGTAAGGAGCCAGCACATAGCTGCGAATCTGATTGCCGAAGTTGATCTCCAGCTTAGTTTCTTCCAGCTTGGCATCCGCGGCGCGCTTCTTTTCCATCTCGTACTCATAGAGCTTGGCCCGCAACTGCTTCATAGCGCTGGCACGGTTTTTGTGCTGGGAACGCTCGTTCTGGCACTGAACCACGATGCCGGTGGGTAGGTGCGTAAAGCGCACAGCCGATTCAGTCCGGTTCACGTGCTGACCGCCGGCTCCGCTCGCGCGAAAGACATCGATCTTCAGATCTTCCGGCTTGATCTCAATATTGATGTCGTCTTCAATTTGCGGATAAACAAAAACGGACGCAAACGACGTGTGGCGCCGGGCGTTGGCGTCGAACGGCGAAATGCGCACCAGGCGATGGACGCCAACCTCCGATTGCAACTGGCCGTAGACATTCTCGCCATTGACTTCGACAGTGGCCGATTTAATGCCCGCGCCTTCGCCTTCCAGCCGGTCTGTAATCACTGCGTCGAATTTGTGGCGCTCCGCCCAGCGCAGATACATGCGAAGCAGCATCTCCGCCCAATCCTGACTTTCGGTGCCGCCGGCGCCGGGGTGGATCGTGATAATCGCGTCGCGCTTATCGTTTTCGCCGGAGAGCAACATGCCGGTCTCCAGCTCCTCCAATCTGTTCTGGAACGTTCTTATCTCGCGTTCCAGGTCGCCGTTCACGTTCTCGCCTTCTCGCGCGAGTTCGAAAAGCGTGTCTATATCGGAAGTGGCAGAAACAACCGATTCAGAATTTTGAATTGCTTCTTCCAGCCGCTTGCGCTGCTGCATGACGCGCTGGCTCTTTTCGGGCTGGTTCCAAAAATCGGGATCGCCGATTTCGACTTCGAGCTTTGTTAGCTCTTGTTGCTTGGCAGGGGCGTCAAAGATAGCTCCGCACAGCTTCACCTTGCTGCCGGAGCGTAACGTACTCTCTTTCCAGTTCTTCCAGAGTCATTTCACTAGTTAGTGTACTTCGTCGCCCCATTTTGGGCCGCAAAACGGCCGGCGGTTCCGAAATGGCATGGATTACTGTTTCAGTTTTGGGCCGGCCTCGCAAGTCAGCCATTAATAGATTGTATTTTCAACAACTTAGCCCTTGGTTTTCGCTGGCGCATTGCGTGCCGTCTATAGGGCATGACGCTGACACTGATCGTGATTGCCCTCCAGGTTGTAGTGATGTTGGTTTCGGTCCTTCGCGAGTCGGGCGAAGATACCCGCTTTGAAGGCGACAAGCTGACGTTTCGCAGCTAACCCTCCCGGTGGAATCGTCCGCGGCGGCGAACATCCGTTGCACCGCAACGTGCTCTAGGCCGAATAAGCCGGCACACTGAAATCCAGTTCAATTACAAATTCAAATCAAAGGCACTCTATTCTGCCGCTTTTAGAGATGTGAGGGTCCCCTCGCATCTGTATATGATGTGAGGGTGTCGTCACGTTTCGTGGCGGTGCAAAGGCGCATTCCGCGCCAGCATCGCGGTGAACGCAGAGTAGCGGGATTGCTGGATGCGGCCGCTTCCGTCCTAGCCGAATTCGGCTATGACGCGACCACCATGAGCGAAATCGCCGAGCGCGCGGGCGCAGCCGTCGGCTCGCTTTATCAATTCTTTCCCAATAAAGAAGCCGTCACACGGGCGCTTCGCACCAAGTACTCGCAGCAAATCGAGGAACTTTGGCAGCCTTTGTTCGACCGGTCGAGCACTCTGAATCTGGATACGTTCGTGGATCGTCTGCTTGACCTGACTATCCAGTTCGCAAACGAACATCCGGCATTTCTGGCGCTGTTAGACGCACCGCCGGCCCATCACCATTCGGGGGAAATTCGAAAACGTTTTTGCCAGTTGATGGCCAGGTTTTTTCTTTTGCGCAAGCCGCGCATGTCAAATGCGAAAGCTCTGCGCATGGCGGCGGTATCGCTAAAACTCGTGAACGGAATGTTGGTCCTCTATAAGGACGCCAAACGTAGCGAGAAACCCCACATCGTACAGGAATTTAAATTCATCTTGAATTGCTATCTGAACAGAGGAATTTCTTGAGGAACGTCTTTGTAGCTCTCCCGCTGGTAAGCGCGTTACTGCTGTTGATTAGTTGCGCTGGCAAATCGGAGGCGCCGCCGAAACCTGCGCCGCCACCCGTAGGAGTTGTCACCGTGATCCAGCAGAACGTTCCCATCTATGGCAATTGGGTGGCAAGCCTTGATGGATATATAAACGCCAATATCCAGCCTCAAGTCACCGGTTATCTCGTTAAGCAGAACTATCGCGAGGGCTCATTCGTTCACAAAGGAGACGTACTCTTTGAGATCGATCCGCGCCCCTTCCAAGCGGCGCTCGATCAGGCTAAGGGGCAACTCGCGCAGGCCAACGGGCAACTGGCACAGGCGCAAGCGCAGCTTGGATTAGCTCGCATCAATGTGAAGCGCGACACACCGCTTGCGCAAGCTCATGCGATCGCGCAGAGCCAGCTTGATAACGACATCCAGACTGAAAAGCAGAACGAAGCTCTGATACAAACCAACCAGGCATCCATCAAGGCGGCGGAAGCGAGTGTGGAAACAGCCGAGTTGAACCTGGGCTTCACGAACGTTCGGTCGCTCGTGGATGGAATAGCCGGGATTGCTGCGACACAGATCGGCAATCTGGTCAATCCGAGCACCGTGCTGACCATGATCTCCCAGGTGAATCCGATCAAGGTTTACTTTTCTATCAGCGAGCAAGAGTACTTGAGTCTTGCTAACCGAATTAAAACAAGGATGCCGGGTTCCCAATCTATGGACCTGCTCGGCGCCAAGAATTCAGTCCCGATTCAACTTACTTTGGCTAATAACAAAGTTTATGAGCAGAAGGGACGAATTTTGTTTGCCGATCGAAGTGTGAACACGCAGACCGGCACAATCCGGATCATCGGCGCATTTGCAAATCCCGGCAACATCCTCCGGCCCGGCCAGTTCGGTCGAATTCGGGCCTTAACCGCTATGAACGAAAACGCGCTGCTTGTTCCGCAGCAAGCGGTCACCGAAATTCAAGGTCGTTATCAGGTTGCGGTGGTCCAACCCGGCAATACGGTCAAGATCGTCGACGTTCAAGTCGGAGATAAGTATCAGAATCTCTGGGTAATCGACAGCGGCCTCACTGCCGGCCAGCGCATCATAGCCGAAGGAACTTCGAAGGTTAGGAACGGAGAGGTGGTGACTCCACAACCGAGTCAAGCAAAACCGATATCTCCTTACGGAACGAGAGGCAAAGGACAGTAACGATGTCTAAGTTCTTCATCAATCGCCCGATTGTTGCGATTGTGATCGCGATCCTGATGGTTCTGGTCGGCGTGATCTCCATGTTACGGTTGCCGATCTCGCAGTTTCCGGCAATCGTTCCACCCGAGATTCTGGTCACGGCGATCTATCCCGGAGCAAACGCCCAAACTCTGGAACAATCTGTCGCAACGCCGCTTGAGGCGCAGATCAGCGGCGTCGACAACATGAACTACATGTATTCGATCAACGCCAACAACGGGCAATCGCAGATCACCGTCGATTTCGATGTGAGCACCGATCCGAATATCGATCAGGTGTTGACACAACTACGCACCGCACAGGCGCAGTCGCAGCTTCCGGCGCAGGTCAACGCAGCCGGATTAACCATCCAGAAGTCGCTCTCGTCACCGCTGTTGCTGATCGCGCTCTATTCGCCACACGGGACGTATAACAGCATTTTCCTGGCGAACTACGGATACATCAATCTGGTGGATCAGCTCACGCGCGTTCCGGGCGTGGCGCGTGTGCAAGTGTTCGGCGCAGGCCAGTATGCGATGCGCTGCTGGGTCAACCCAGATCGCCTGGCGTCAACAGGCGTAACGGTTCCACAGATCATCTCGGCACTTAACGCGCAGAATGCGGTGAACCCCGCCGGACAACTGGGCGCTGAACCGGCACCCGACGGACAGCAGTTCACGTACTCCGTGCAAGCTCAGGGCCGCCTGACATCGACCGAACAGTTTGGCGACATTATCCTGCGCGCAAACCCGGACGGGTCTACGCTGCGGCTTAAAGATGTGGCCCGGCTTGAACTCGGGTCGCAAACTTACAATCTGACCGGCCGCTACAACGGAAATCCTTCGGCAATTCTGGCCGTTTATCAACTGCCTGGCTCAAATGCCGTGGATGCGGCGAAAGCCGTGCAAGCGCAGATGGCGCAGTTGGCCAAACGTTTCCCGCAGGATCTCTCGTATCAAGTCAGCCTGGATACAACACGGGCGGTAACGTCCGGAATTGAGGAGATCGTGCGCACGCTGTTACAGGCGTTAGCGTTGGTCATTTTGGTGGTCTACATCTTTCTGCAAGGCTGGCGCGCAACGCTCATTCCGCTGGCAGCAGTACCCGTTTCACTGATTGGCACGTTCGTCGTCTTTCCGCTTCTGGGGTTTTCCATCAATACACTGTCGCTCTTCGGACTGGTGCTCGCGATCGGTTTGGTTGTCGACGACGCGATTGTCGTGGTGGAAGCGGTCGAACGGCATATCGAAGAAGGCATGGCGCCGCGGGATGCCGCCTTCCGCGCCATGGAAGAGGTTTCGGGACCGGTGATCGCGACGGCTCTGATCCTGACGGCCGTCTTTGTCCCCACGGTGTTTATTCCGGGAATTACTGGACGTCTATATCAGCAGTTTGCCGTCACAATTGCGATCTCAGTTATTTTTTCCGCTTTCAATGCTCTTTCACTGAGCCCGGCATTGGCGGCAATGCTGTTAAAGCCGAAGAAGAAATCGCGCGGCTGGCTGCGGCGATTTTTCGATTGGTTCAATCGCATGTTCGGCCACGCCAACGCGGGCTACATTCGCGTTTCAAGAGCTCTGATTCATAAAGCGGCATTCGCGCTGTTACTACTTGCGGGGATTGCCGTCGTCGCATTTTTCATCAACAAACGGCTGCCTTCGTCATTTCTGCCGGAGGAAGATCAGGGCTATGTGTTCGTCGCTTTGCAATTGCCCAATGCGGCTTCCCTGCAACGCACGTCAGCGGCAGCACAGCAGGTAGAGAAGGTCATCATGAACACTCCCGGCGTGGCAGGCTGCACCTCCGTAATCGGATTCAGCCTGCTAAGCCGCGTCCAGGACACCTATAGCGCATTCTTCTTCGTCACCGAGAAGCCCTGGAGTGAACGTCACGGCGACAACGAAAGTTACACTGCAATCCGCAATCACATTTCGACCGAACTAGCGAAAGTCCAAGACGGCATCGGGTTTTCGTTTACGCCTCCTTCAATTCCCGGCGTCGGAACATCGGGCGGCGTCACATTCGTGCTTGAAGACCGGTCAGGCAGCTCGCTTCAGTTCCTTGCTTCAAATGTTGAAAAGTTTGTTGCTGCTGCGCGGAAGCGGAAAGAACTGGCCGGCCTTACAACCACATTCCTGCCGAGTGTCCCGCAGCAGTATGTGAATGTCGATCGCGCAAAGGTGGAAAGGCAAGGCGTCAACGTCTCCGACGTTTACCAGACGCTGCAGACGTTTCTGGGCGGATACCTGGTTAATTACTTCAATCGCTTTGGCAGACAGTGGCAGGTTTATGTCGAAGCCGAAGGAAATTTCCGCACGCGCGCAGACGATCTGCGGCAGTTTTATGTTTCGAACAACCAAAACACGATGGTGCCGCTGAACGCTGTGGCTTCCATGGAGCCGACGAACGGGCCCGAGTTCGCGATGCGCTACAACGAATACGAAGCTGCCCAGATCATTGCCGCCGCAGCGCCGGGATACAGTTCGGGACAGGCGATGCAGGCACTAGAAGAAGTATTTGCACAGACCATGCCGAGCCAGATGGGCTTCGACTACATGGGCATGTCGTATCAGGAGCAAAAAGCAGCTAAAGGTGTACCCACCAGTGTAGTTTTCGGCCTATCTTTCATCTTCGTTTTTCTTATTTTGTCGGCGCAGTATGAAAGTTGGTCGCTGCCATTCAGTGTGCTTCTCGGCACCCCGATCGCCCTGTTCGGAGCGTATATATTTCTGTGGTCGCGGCATTTCGACAACGATGTTTATGCGCAGATTGGCGTGGTCATGCTTATCGGGTTGGCGGCAAAGAACGCGATCCTGATCGTCGAGTTCGCCAAAAAAGAGTATGAAGAGCGCGGCAAGAGCATTGAAGAAGCGGCACTCACGGGTGCCCGCATCCGCCTGCGGCCTATTCTTATGACAGCCTTTGCGTTCATTCTGGGATGCGTTCCGCTCTGGAGAGCTTCCGGGTCTGGCGCGGTCTCGCGGCAGATCTTAGGAACCGCGGTGATCGGGGGCATGCTGGCCGCAACCTTGATCGAAGTGTTTATCATTCCGGTTTCCTTCGATGTGGTGGAGAGATTATCGCACCGTGTTAAAGGCAAGAACAGGCCTCGCGAGACAGAGCCGGTAGGCGAACCGGGAGCACACGCATGAAAGGAGCATGTGCCGCTGTCGCGTTAGTTGCCGGACTATCTCTTTCAAGCTGCACGATGGGACCGAACTATAAGCGGCCGGCGGTAGATGTGCCCGCAACCTATCGTGCGCCGTCGCAACCGGAGACCGCACAATCGCTGGGCGACGAAAAATGGTGGACCGTCTTTGGCGACGAAGAACTGCAGAAGCTGATTCGTACAGCGCTCGCGCAGAACTACAATTTGCAAATTGCCGCCAATCGAGTGCTGCAGGAGCAGGCTCAGCTTTCGATTACGCGGGCGAGCGAATTTCCCACCGTTAGCGGCGGTCCCGCCATCAGCGGCATTCGGTCGCCTTCCATTCCTGGTGTGTTCCAGGGTTATCAGTACGTCGCGCCGGCACTGACGATATCGGCTTCCTGGGTTCCCGATTTTTGGGGTCAGTATCGTAGAGCGACGGAGGCCGCCAGGGCTAACTTATTGGGCGCCGAATGGAACCGCCGTGCGGTCATGAGCACTGTAGTTTCGAGTGTCGCCGCTGCCTATTTCCAACTACGAGCGTTCGATCTTGCGCTGGACATCGCGCGGCAAACACTGGCGTCGCGGCAGGAATCTCTGAAGTTGACAGAAACCTTAGAAAACGGCGGCGCGGCATCGCTCGAAGATGTGCGACAGGCCCAACAACTAGTCGAAACCGCGGCCGCTACGATTCCCGACACTGAACGCGAGATCGGACAACAGGAAAACAGCATCAGCATTCTGCTGGGCGAGAATCCGGCCGAAATTTCCCGAGGGCGCAAACTCACCGAAGAGGCGGTCCCGCCAGTCGTCCCAGCCGGCCTGCCGTCTGCCTTGCTGGAGCGACGGCCAGACATTCGTGAGGCCGAACAGCAGCTTATTGCCGCGAATGCGCAAATTGGCGTGGCGAAGGCCGAGCTTTTTCCGCAAATTTCACTCACCGGCAGTGGCGGGTTTGAAAGCATCGGACTCCACAATTTATTCACTCTATCCTCCGGCGTCTGGAACTTCAGCGCCGCTGCGGTGCAGCCGATCTTCGAGGGAGGCAGGCTGCGCGGCAATGTACGCCTCGCCGAAGCGCAACAACAACAGATGGTGCTGAGCTATAAGCAAACGATTCAGCGCGCCTTCGGCGATGTTTCCAACGCCTTGATCGCTTATCGGAAATACCGCCAATATCGCGAGCACCTGGAAGCGCTTGCTCATTACGCCGAAGACGCAGCCACTCTCTCGGATGTGCGCTACAAAGGCGGCGTCACCAGCTACCTGGAAGTGCTGACAAACCAGACGAATTACTTTTCGGCGGAGCTGACGCTCGTGCAGGCCCGGTTGAACGAACGCCTTTCGCTGGTGCAACTTTATAACGCGCTCGGCGGCGGCTGGCAACAATAGCGCGAACAGCGGCTCCTCTGCGGACGCGCTACGGCCCGACGCTACAATACGAGTTCCATGACCGAGCTAGTCTCGCCGGCACGAAGTCTTCACGGCGTCGTTACTCCGCCGGGCGACAAGTCCATTTCACATCGCTATGCAATGTTGACCGCGATAGCCAAAGGCAATTCCCAAATCTACAACTTTGCCACCGGCGCAGATTGTCATTCGACACTTGCGTGCATGCGCGAGCTTGGCATCGCACATGACTTTTCTGAAAACGATGGCCGGCGCGTACTGACGGTACATGGCCGAGGCTTGAATGGCCTGCAAGCTTCCAAGCAAGATCTGGATGCGGGTAACTCCGGCTCAACGATTCGCATGCTATCCGGCATTTTGTCAGCACAGCCGTTTACGACGACCATTGCCGGCGACGACTCTCTCGCGCGGCGACCCATGGCTCGCATTATGAAGCCACTTTCCGCAATGGGCGCTCATATTGAAGCAAAGAACGGTCAGTATCCGCCGCTGGTGATTGCTGGAACCAAACTGCGCGCCATCGATTATGAGATGCCCGTAGCCAGCGCCCAGGTTAAGAGCTGCGTTCTGCTGGCTGGCCTTTATGCAGATGGCGAAACGGTCGTTCGCGAGCCGACCGTTACGCGCGATCACACCGAAATCGCGCTTACCGAACTGGGCGCTGATATCACCAGCGAACGGCGCATCATAAAGGTTCGAGGCGGAGCCACTCTTTCGGGTAAATCTCTGGTTGTCCCCGGCGATATCTCCTCAGCGACATTCTTTCTGGTCGCCGCGCTGGTTGTTCCGGATTCCGATCTGATCATCACCGACGTTGGTCTGAATCCGACGCGCACGGCGTTACTAGATTTTCTTCGTTCTATGGGCGCTTCCATCAAGCTTCTCCATATCGAACAAGTCAACGGAGAATTGATTGGCAATTTGCAGGTTCGCGGTTCCAACATTACCGGCGGCGTAATCGAAGGCGCAACGACTGCTGCGCTTATCGATGAGATCCCGGCGCTGGCGGTACTTGGCGCTGTCAGCAAAAATGGATTGATCGTGCGCAATGCCTCCGAACTGCGCGTGAAAGAAACGGATAGAATCGCTACAATTGCTGAGAACCTGCACCGAATGGGAGTAACAATCGAAACCGCTGAAGACGGATTTGCCGTTCCCGGCGGACAGAAGTTTCGAGCCGCTGAACTGGATTCTTGCGGCGACCACCGCATTGCTATGGCATTCGCCGTTGCCGCGCTTGCCGCTGACGGCGTCTGCAACATCCAGAATGCGGAAGCTGCCTCGGTGTCCTATCCTGAATTCTTTGGTGTTCTCCGCCGTATAGCTCGGTAGCCGCCTTGGTATGGACGATTCACTCGACGCCGATCTTACGCATGAGAGTTTAATTCACGATCTCAACAATGTTTTCGAGACTATAACGGAGGCGGCAGAACTCCTGAGTGCAGATCGCCGCTGGAAGTCGCTTGCCGCAACACTGTCGCGAACGGTTGTGCGCGGAAAAAGGCTTCTGGGAGCAATTCCGGACAGAACGCCTACGCTTGCCGCCATCGTGGAGGATTCGATTCAGTCCGTCACCGACTATTGCATTGCGGCCCGCAAGCCTCGTATGCGGTTTGTTCGCCAAATACCGGCCGACTTTCGCCTTCCCGGATCATCCAAGGATTGGGAGCGGGTTTTCGCCAACTTGTTTCTGAACGCCGCTCAAGCGATGAAGAAACCCGGTCGAATCGACATCGGCGCGCAGCAGACTGATGATTCGCTGGCTATTACTGTTGCGGACAATGGTCCAGGAATTCCGGCTGATATGCTGCCTCGCTTATTTCGTCCGAACGTATCCACTAAAGTAAGCTCAAGACGTAGCGGTTTAGGACTTCATATCGTCGACTCAATCGTGAACAAATATTCAGGCAGTGTCACCGCGGAAAACCGCGCGCGCACCACTGGAGCAATCTTCACCATTCTCTTGCCGGCCAATTGACACCTACTCAAAAAGCTTCTGCGTGCAATTTCGCTATTTTCGCGTCTAAGATGCACAGGCTTTCGCGTGTGCATACAGCCATTCCCGGATGAATTATCTCTGTATTCATTGCCACTTTTATCAGCCTCCGCGAGAAAATCCGTGGCTTGAACAGATAGAGGTGCAAGATTCGGCGTATCCCTATCACGACTGGAACGAACGCATCACCGCAGAGTGCTACGCGCCGAATCTGGCGGCTCGCATTCTGGATGACCAGCAGCGGATCACGCGCATTGTCAACAACTATTCGCGCATAAGTTTCAATTTCGGCCCAACGCTTCTCTCATGGGCGGCAGAGCATTCAGCCGAAACATACAAGGGAATTATCGAAGCGGACCGCCAAAGCCAAAAGCTATTCTCAGGCCACGGTTCGGCTTTGGCGCAAGCCTACAACCACATGATTATGCCGCTGGCAAATAGCCGCGACAAGAAAACGCAAGTGCGGTGGGGCTTCGAAGACTTCGTTAACCGCTTCGGGCGTTTGCCGGAAGGCATGTGGCTGCCGGAAACGGCTGTCGATCTGGAAACACTGGACCTGATGGCGCAGGCCGGACTGTCGTTCACAATTTTGGCGCCCCATCAAGCGAAAGCGGTGCGCGAGATCGGAAAGGAATCGTGGCAGGATGTCAGCGGCTCAAAAATCGACCCCAGCCGCGCTTATCTTCTTCGCACACCGAGCGGCCTAACGATTAACTTGTTCTTCTATGACGGGCCGATTTCGCAAGCAGTAGCGTTTGAGAAGTTGCTGGACAACGGCGAAAAATTTGCGACGCGCCTTGTCGCCGCTTTTTCCGACACGCGCAGTTGGCCGCAACTTGCGCACATTGCTACCGACGGCGAAACATACGGGCATCATCATAAGCACGGCGAAATGGCCTTGGCTTATGCTCTCGACTATATCGAGAATAAGAAAAGCTACAAGATCACCAACTACGGCGAGTTTCTTTCGAAGCAGCCCCCGACGCATGAGGTGCAGATCTTCGAAAACACGGCGTGGAGTTGCATGCACGGCGTGGAGCGATGGCGCAGCAACTGCGGCTGCAACTCAGGACGGGCTGGATGGAATCAGCAATGGCGCAAGCCGCTGCGCGATGCGCTTGACTGGCTGCGGGATACGGTGGCGGATCGGTTCGAAAAACTTGGCGCTACGTTGCTTAAGGATCCTTGGGCCGCTCGGGACGCCTATATCTCCATCGTGTTGGATCGGTCGCCGGACGTGCGTCTGCGTTTCGGCAGCGAGCACTTTGCGCGAAAGCTGGATCAGAACGAGCAAGTACTGGTCTGGAAACTCATGGAGTTGCAGCGCCATGCCATGCTCATGTATACGAGCTGCGGCTGGTTTTTCGACGAACTCTCGGGCATCGAAACGGTTCAAGTCATTCAATACGCCGGCCGCGTAGTCCAGCTCGCCGAGGAGATCTTCGGTCAACCCATCGAACCCGACTTCATGGAACGTCTTTCTGCGGCGAAGAGTAATTTGGCCGAATACGGTGACGGGGCCGCCATTTACCGCAAGTACGTTAAACCTGCAATTGTCGATCTCGAAAAGGTGGGGGCGCATTATTCCATTAGCTCCCTCTTTTCGCCGTATGGCGAGCGCACCGATATCTTCTCGTACACGGTGAAACGCCTTGACTACCACACCGGTGACGCAGGCAAGTTGCGCATGGCAATCGGTCAGGCGGATTTCACGTCAAAAATCACGCAGCAGTCTGAAGTGCTCACGTTCTGGGTTGTCCACTTCGGAGACCACAACGTCGCGGGTGGCGTACGCAAAGACGATGGCGACGGCAGCTATAAAGAGATGCTCGAGTCGATCAGCGAATCGTTTGCTCGTGTCGATATTCCCGAGGTAGTGCGGCTGTTAGATCGCCGCTTCGGCGAGAAAACATATTCGCTTCGTTCGCTTTTCCGCGATGAGCAGCGCCGCATCGTCCGCACTATTTTGTCGTCCACGGTGGCGGAAGCAGAATCGGCTTATCTGCAGTTGTATGAACACCACGCCGCACTGATGAGATTCATCACCAGTTTAGGCACGCCGATGCCGCGCGAATTCGCGGCGGCGGTCGAATACGCAATCAACAGTTTGCTGCGCCGCGCGTGTTCAAACGACGAACTAGACGGCGAGCGCATTCGGAATTTACTGCGCGAAGCACAAGGGAGCAATATTACTCTCGACAAGACTACTTTAGAGTTCCTATTGCGCCGGAAGATCGACAGTCTTTCCGCGCGTTTTGCAGGCGACCCGTCCAGTCTAGAGAAGCTGAACGACTTGACGGGTACGCTGAAGATCGTTAAGCAAATGCCGTTTGCGATCAATCTCTGGTCGGCTCAGAATCATGTCTATGCAATCCAGAGCGGTCTCTACCAGCGCACGAAACGAAAAGCGCAACGGGGCGACACCAAAGCGCAACTTTGGGTCGACGCCTACCTGGGACTTAGCGATCTACTATCCCTTCGCGTGCAATAACTTAGCTATAGCTGCAATTTGCAGTTTTTCAACCTAACCGGTAAATAACTTTCGAGTCTAAGGACTGCCGGATGGAATGGACCGATGCGGCCGCTGCCGACGAGGCCCGGAAGGGAAATCAATACGCCTTTCGTGTCTTAGTAGAGCGGCACAGCCACGCCCTGTTCCGTCTCGCCTACCGTATGACTGCGAACGAACAAGATGCCGAGGACCTGGTTCAGGAAACTTTCCTTCGAGCCTACAAGCAAATCGCCAGGTTTGACGGCCGCGCCGCGTTCAGTACCTGGTTGTATCGGATCTGCTCGAACTGCTCGCTCGATCTTCTGAGGGTCAAAAAGAACCGGAACGAACACCAGCCGTTTGTGAATGATGACGAGTCGATGCACTGGCTTGATCGTGTCGCCGCACCCGGCCCGAACCCGGAACGGCTGACGCAGAGCGGCCAGATCGCGAGCATGTTGGAGCCGGCGCTCAAGAAGCTCAGCGATATGGAACGAACCGCCTTTATTCTTCGCCATTACGAAGGTTGCGATATCGAGCAGATCGCTTGCACCTTAGGTGTTCACGCAAATGCCGCCAAACACACCGTGTTCCGTGCAGTTCAGAAGCTGCGACGTGAGTTGGAGCCGGTTCGGAGTGCCGCCAAATGACTCATCTAACTGAACAAGAATTGATTGACGCTTATTACAACGATGCACCATCGGCTTGCCGGGAACACTTAGATGAATGCGCCGAATGCCGCGATCAGCTTGCGCGTCTGTCGGAGTTGCTAGATGGCGTTCGGGATGTGCCGATTCCGTCCCGCGGCGAAGGCTACGGCCGTGAAGTGTGGGCTCGGTTAGAGCCGCGCCTGCCGATTCGAAAAACGCGTTGGTGGACTCGTTCCTGGGTGTTGGTTCCCGCTGCTCTAACACTGCTAGTCGCCGCGTTTGTGGGCGGCATGCTGACTGTTCAAAGGCATCAAACGGGCGCCACGCAGCAGATTATTGCCGGTACGCAACCGGTGACTGGAATCTCGGAGAAGGACCGTCAGCGCATCTTGCTGGCGGCGTTAGGCGACCATCTGGACCGTTCGGAAATCCTGCTGGTCCAATTGTTGAATTCGAACCCCGGTGATGCTGGTCTTGGCGACCAACGCGCCCGTGCGCGCGATCTGTTAGAAGAAAATCGCCTATTGCGCGAAAGCGCTTTCCGTTCGGGAGATCAAGCGCATGCGGCGCTGCTCGACGATTTGGAACGTGTTTTTGTCGATCTAGCCAACAGCCCGAGCCGGCTTTCTTCCGAAGATGTTGCCGGACTGCGCCAGCGCATCGAAAACCAAGGACTTTTATTTAAAGTGCGCGTTACCAATACGGACACGCGTTCCAAAGGACAGACATTATGATTCGTAATTTTCTTTTATCTCTCGCTTTTGCCGGCTCTCTTGCGGCTCAAGGATGGCCGCCTGCGCCGGGCGCGATGAGCTTTCAATCCGCACGCAGTATTAACCGTGACGACTCCGAGTATCAAAACGGCATGCGCGAACTGGATGAGCGCCATTGGGACAGGGCCATAAGGGATTTCGAAGCCTCCGTATCGCGCAATCGTGCGAGCAGCGATGCCGCTCTGTATTGGAAAGCGTATGCAGAGAGCCGGGCGGGCCGCCGTGAGGAGGCTCTCGCAACCGTGGCTGCTTTGCGCTCGCAGTTTCCATCCAGCCGCTGGACTAAGGACGCCAACGCCCTTGAACTGGAAATGCGAGGGCAAGCCGGCGCGCCCCCCAATCCCAATGCGCAGTCTGACGAAGAACTCAAGCTTTTGGCCATCAACAGCTTGATGCAGAGCGACCCCGATCAGGCCGTTCCGATCCTGCAGAAACTGCTGAAGGGAGATGCTTCAGAAAAACTGAAAGAGCGGGCAATGTTTGTGCTGACGCAGAGTTCATCGCCGGAGGCGCGCAATACGCTTAACCAAATCGCGCATGATTCGGCGAATCCGGCATTGCAACGAAGAGCAATTCGCTACATGGGCCTGATGGGAAATCCTCAAACTCGCGCCGACTTGGTCTCCATCTACAAGTCTTCTTCGGATGTGCAGCTCAAACACGACATTATCCGCAGTTTTATGCAATCGGGATCTCGCGATTTCCTGTTTGACGTTGCCAAAACCGAACAAAATCCGGAGTTGCGCAAGGACGCCATCCGGCAGTTGGGAGTGATGGGCGCGCAAGATCAGCTTCGGCAGCTTTACGAATCCGAAACCTCCGTCGAAAACAAGAAAACGATTTTGAATTCGATGTTTGTCAGTGGGAATTCAACTTGGATGGAAGAGCTTGCCCGAAATGAGAAAGATCCGGCTCTACGTTTGGCAGCGATTAAGGATCTGGGAATAATGGGCAGAAGAGGCAATGGCGAGGTACTGGTTAGCATTTACCAAAGCGATCAGAACCCCGACATTCGTCACGCGGTTTTGAACTCTCTCTTTCTGCAGCAGAACGGCAAAGCATTAGTTGATTTAGCGCGCAGTGAGAAAGATCCCAAATGGAAACAGGAGATCGTACAGAAAATGTCCCTGGTCCATTCCAAGGAAGTGACCGACTACATGATGGAGGTGCTGAAGTGAGATATTTAGCCGGCTTTTTACTCGCCTCGGCTGTCGCTTTTGGACAATCAGGCTCACCGAACGTCGTAAACGCGCGCCTGGAAACGCGAGCTTTTTCCGGCGATCTTTCGGCACAAGTCAAATCATCGGCGCCTGCATGGTTCGGTTATGCCATCAAGACAAAACGGGGCGATCACGATAGTTGCTGCTGGAGCGGCAATGGCGGAGGCTGTTGGCTCGAGGACAACCGCTCGGGTGCTGTGATCAACACGCGTCCAACGCAGCCAATTCAATTGGAAGGCTCCGATACGGTGGCGCTTCTAGTACGGGCTGAAAATAACCAGATTCAGAAGATTCACATCTACTCTCTCGAATGCCCCCTCGATGCCGGCGGCCTGCCTTTCACATGGATAACCGGCGTGCCCGCGGCGAAGAGCGTAGAATTTCTAGACCAGACCATTCACCAGGACATTTCGAACCGCGTTTCTAACGGCGCGATTCTTGCGCTATCCATGCAAGAGGATCCGGCGGCTCTTGATGCGCTTGTGAAGCTTGCCCGGTCGGACGCCTCGCCGCACATCCGCGAGCAAGCGCTTTTTTGGTTGGCACAGAAGGCCGGCGCGCGCGCCAGCGCCACCATCACGGATGCAATTCTCAATGACCCTGACACGAACGTTAAAAAACGCGCAGTATTTGCCTTGTCGCAATTGCCGAAAGATGAAGGCGTGCCGAAATTAATCGAGGTCGCGCGCACACAGCGTAATCCGGAAGTGCGCAAGCAGGCTTTCTTCTGGTTGGGTCAATCCAAAGATCCACGCGCTTTGGCATACATCGAAGAAGTTCTCACCAAGTAATTACTCGGGCCGCCTGTTTTTGTAATACAACAGAGAGTGCACTGGGCGTTGACACCCGTTGTGCACGTTCTAGGCTAATCCTATGCGCTCCCTGTTGCACAGTTCTGCCGTCGCCTGCTTAGCCGCCGCCGTGCTCGCTCCCTGCTGGTTGCCGGCGGCGAGCATGGATGACAACAACTGGTGGCGAAGAGCCGTGATTTATGAAGTCTATCCGCGCAGTTTTGGTGATTCCAACGGAGACGGTATTGGCGACCTCAACGGAATCACGGAGAATTTAGATTATCTAAAGGCGCTCGGCGTCGACGCCATCTGGATCACGCCGTTTTATCCGTCCCCGCAAGTCGATTTCGGCTACGATATTTCCGACTACCGCGGTATCGACAAGCAATTCGGCACCATGGCGGACTTTGACAAGCTGATGGCCGAAGCCAAGAAGCGCAACATACGAGTGCTTAACGACATGGTTTTGAACCATAGTTCCGATAAGCATCCCTGGTTTATCGAGTCCGCATCTTCGCGCAACAATCCGAAAGCCGATTGGTACATCTGGAAAGACGGCAAACCCGGCGGCCAACCGCCGAACAACTGGCAATCGGAGTTCGGCCACTCTGCCTGGCAGTATGTTCCTGCTCGCAAGCAGTTCTACTATCACCGGTTCTATAAAGAGCAGCCCGATCTGAATTGGGAAAATTCCGACGTCCGCAAAGCGATGTATGATGTTTGCCGATTCTGGATGGCAAAGGGTGTGGCCGGCCTCCGTCTCGATGCGATTACGAGTCTTTTCGAAGACATTGCTTTGAGAGACGATGCCTATCTAGCCGGTCCCGAAGCAGGATTGGATGCGTTCGGTGAAAGAAAGCGCAAGCGCGTGTATACGGACAATCTGCCCAAGGTACATGACGTTTTGCGCGAGTTGCGAAAAGTCACCGATGAGTATCCGGGCTGTGTCTTGATCGGAGAGACATACGTGCCCAACGTGGGTGAGCTCGCAAAGATGTACGGGTCCACCAACGATGAATTGCAGTTGCCGATGGACACCCAGTTCGGCTTCATAAATCGCTTGGCCGTTTCGGAATTCCGTCAAAAGCTGGCCGACGCCGAAACGAAGCTGAACGGAAACGTGCCGCTTTTCGTGTTTGAGAATCATGATAATTCGCGCAGCATCAATCGGTATGGCGACGGCAAGCACAACGCCGAGATTGCCCGCTTACTCGCGACACTTCTGCTCACACCTCGTGATGCGGCGCTCATTTATTACGGTGAAGAGATTGGCATGGTCGATCATCCGCCGGCGCACATCGAAGATGTTCGTGATCCTGTGGGGCGCACAGGCTGGCCCAAAGACAAAGGTCGCGACGCGGAGCGCACGCCGATGCAATGGAACGCCGGCGTCAACGCAGGATTCAGCGCAGGGAAAAGCACGTGGCTTCCAGTCGGCAGCGATTATAAAACAGTCAATGTCGCGGCTCAGGAAAAAGATCCGAATTCGCTGCTGAGCTATTACAAAAAGCTAATTGACCTGCGCAAGACAAATCCGCAATTGCGCGATGGCGATTTTATTCCCATAGACGACAGCAGCAACACGGTTCTGTCTTACCTACGCAAGACAAAGGACGGAAGGGCCGTCCTGGTCGCATTGAACTTCACCGCTTCGCCACAAGCCATCAACGTGTCGGACGCAAGGGGCGTTTCCGGCAAGCACGCGAAGACGATTCTTGTGTCTTATCCCAACGCTCGGGAAACGAACGATCTATCGCATATCAATCTTCAGCCATACGGCGCTTATATAGGGCAGCTTGAACCCTAATTAGCGTGATCCAGACCGCAACTCGCATGCTACGATGCAAGCTGCGTATTTCCTCCTGGCCCATGCTCACCATCAGAAACGAGCAAATGGAAGTGCTCAATAACGCTCTGCGGCGCGAGTACGTGCAGCGCGTAGCCGCGATATTTGCGCGAAGGTATCCGCAAAAGTTCACAGGCGGGACCGAGCAGGCGGCCTCGTTTGTCGAATCCAACATTCCGAAGGCCTTGAAGTACGGGATTGCATCTGAGCTGCATGTCGCCACGTTTTTGAATTTCCTGATCCTTCACGGTGAAGACTTCGAATCGCGCCCGGAATGCGCTTGGGCGGTGGATATTCTCAACTCGCGCGAAGGAACGGGCGACGACCGTGTGGAATGGTTGGAAACGCGTCTCCAAACACTCAACGCCATAAACGGCACGCCTGCGAAAGGCTAATTGATGGCGAGCTTCCTACAAGACCAACTAACAAAAAGAAACATCAATAGTCCCACTGTCACTTGCCGCGCTCAAAGAGGCATCATTCAGGTATCCGTGCAGGGCGGGCGCGCTCCGATACCACCGCCGCCGGCCCAGACGCGCCCCATAGAGGGCGTTACCGCGACGGCTGCGGGACCCGATAATCCAGCGGCACAGGATACGAAAAACGACGGCCGCCGCGGCTTCGGTCCGCTTCATCTTGGCAATTACACGGTTACGCTGACTTTTCCGCCGGGTATTGCATCCAAGTACGACACAGCGAACGTTCAGCCTGGAATTTCTCAGAACAAAGTGCTGAATGCGGGCGTCGTTACCCAATATGACTTCATAGTTCCGTGGCACTGGATAGAGTTCGATGTTAGCGATTCGGCTAACCAGCCCGATCAAAACGTTCCCTACAAGCTGAAATATCAGCCGCCTATCGGGGGCGCTTGGACTTTGCTCGAATCCGGCTATACCCCTGCGAACGGCAAAGTTGAAAAAGACGAAGTTCCCACCGGACGATACAAGCTAAGCATTCCTATCTTGTCCAATCCGCAATGGTCGGCTCCAGCTTTCGTAGATATTGGGGCAAATCAGACTTTAACGGTCTCGGCATCAGGCTTCGATGCTGGCGAGACCGGCGAGTTCCAGATTATTGACGCTTTCGATGACGGCAAAGTGATCCATACCATTCCGGCAACAATTACCGCAGCCGGCCCTAATTTCCAGATGCAGGTGACCTGGATGCCGTCAGAGGGAAACTTCTCCGCTTTGACACAAAGCCGCATTCGTTTCAAGGCAAAGTGCGACCGAAGTGTTTGCCTCAGCGACATACGAACGGTACGCAAAACACAAATTCTCAATGTTGAGAGACCCGGCAGCGTCCTGTTTGATACTCAGATTACCGCTTACTTCTCGGGAGGCGGCACTTGGAACGGTAATTCTCCAGTCGGACAGGCCATGATTCCAACGCCTTGGAAAGAACAGATAGTTCGCATCGATTTACCTGCTATTACGCGCTGTCGAATCAAGATGCAAGGTTCGGATCAGGCCGATAGCACAATTACCAAACCTTAAAGCGCGCATATATGAATGTCGAGAACACTCACGACACCGTAAATCCTGCTCAGTTGACTGAGCGCGTGACCGTTAGCTGGTCACAACCGCGTTGCTGGCATGGCGACGACGTCACCATTCGCGTCAGGACGGAGCGCGTGACCGATGGCTATATGATCCAGCTTCAGGTCCTGGCGCAGGGCGCTGCCAATCATTTCCATCAGCTTGCGAACCAACCGATTACGGGTAACAAATTGGATGTTCCTTACACGCTCAACTGGAAAACCTTGCTTCCCCAACCGCCGCCCTACCCTACACAAGTCCAAGTCAGAGCAACCGTCGTCGGGCTGAACAATGTCACGGCATTGTCGGATCCGATGGCTGTAGATCTGATTCCGCCGTTGCACTCAGCTTGATTACTTCGTTGCTAACTGCAGCATAAAAGCGATGGGGTGATAGTAGAACAGCGCGCTAGGATCAGGTAGCGATGGCGCGCCGGCAATGTTGTTCCACCACCGGTACTGATTCATTTGATCGCCCAAGTTGTTGCGGTCCCCATCCGGCATATACGTGAAAGACGGCGAGTTATTGAGCCGCGTCTTCATATTTTCGTTCCATGGGCATACGGTCTTCAGAATTACGCTGCGGCATGAACCGCGATTAATGCCCGCGCCGGGAGCCGCCACATCGCTTTCGAGCAGCACATCAGCGGGCTCCGCGGAAATGATCTTACTGTCGCGAAGTTTCTGATAGATCGCCTTGCGGTCCATCATGATGGTTCTGTCTGTGGCATCAATCGTGATGTAACCCGGGCCGGACAACAGTGCCTCTTCGGAAAAGACTTCCAAATGCAAATACGATCCGTGAGGATTCAATCGCGCGTCCGTTGGAACTGCTCCGATAGAACCAAGTAACTCGCCTGCCGCTACCCCAATCGGGCTCGACAGTGCGAAAGTGCGTTGATTATTAATTGCAGGCGCGAGAGTGCCATTCGCGCGTATGATCGTTCCCAGTTCTTGGCCCTCTAATGTCAGGAACACATATGGATTGCCTGCGGCCGCCAACTGAACCTGGATAATAGTGGAGTTCTGCGGAACCTTCGGGTCCGTCGGATTGGGTCCTCCTGCAGTAGGATCGACAGCATTTGCATTTGCGGTAATTTCCACCCAATCGCCCGGTCCCAAGCCGCCCTGGCGCACTCCCACACCGGGCGCGTGAAGTCCGCCCAAATAACTGTTTGCTGTGCCTCCGTTCACGATTTGAAAAAACGGCGACGGCAGCTTCATTTCTACGTGGTCGCGAGTCAATAGGGCCGCTTTTCGCCGCCATTTGACGGGATTACCTGCAATTGCCGCAGCGGCGCCTATTGCACCGTTATCCAGATGCATGTAGAGGCTATACCAAGTTTTGTCCTTCAGCTTATGGCGCAATAGAACGAAGTTTCGCGATCCGAACGGCTGCGCCGTTTCATTCTCGCCGGCCCTGCACACCAGTACTTCGCCATCAGCGATGGCGTACACAGGGCTGTTGGCCGCTTGAAAGAGATGAATGCCCGTATGCCATATCCTGTTCGGACCGAACGGAAACCATCCGCCCTGCCCCGTTTCCGTGTTGTTGAAGAAATCCAGACAACCGGCCGTGCGCCAATCGTATCCGCTGCCCAAGTCCAGCGGATACGAATAAGCCGGAGCTTTCCCCTCGTAGATAGGCTTGACGCTATCGGCGTATAACTTGACAAATTCGTCTTTTTCCCGATCACGCCGTCGCACCGTGCTGACATGTACGGCGAACGTATTTGCTGGCTGAGGCGCATTAGCCAATGGGTCACCTTCCCTCAGCCGGTCCGCAACCTCCCCCAAGCTGACGCGGTCGGGTTCCTGCCAGCGCGCCTGGAAACCACAAAGATCCAGCGCCGCTCGCCGGATCGCCTGGCAACGGACGCACGCGACAAGGACGTTGGCATTCTGGCCCCATTCCGTGCATCCGGTGGTGGTGTTGTCGTGATAGAACTCTATTGATTTGCCGAAGTGAAAAGTGGCTTTTCTATGCCGCCATCGCCGCCAATCGGTGTAACGGTAGTTGTCCTGCCAGCAGCGGTATCCCGCTACCACTTTGATTCGGTCTACATTCGCACGCCGCATCAGCCCGCGTACAGCCCAAAGCAGCGCCTTGTCAACGCCGGGATACTCCTGCATATCGTAGACGTCCAGTTTCTCGCCGGATAACGATGTTCCGTCTGCCAGCTTTACGCCATCCAGCAGGAACTTGCCCGCAAAGAGACCGTTGCCGAAGCCGTCGCAGGGCCCTTTTTTGTGATGATCCGCACAACGGCACCGAATCGGCATGGGCTCGGGTTCAATGCACGGACAACGCATGGTGTGTACCATGACCGCGTATTGGCCGCCCTCCCGATCGATGGCTCGAAACGTGTGTGCATCTACTATTCCCGTGAGCGGCAATCCCGCCGTCCGTTGGAAGCGTTTCACCGCATCGTGCGTAGCACGGTCGAACTTGCCCGTCACCAGCACAGGCATGAACGGCGCGCCGATGCCGTCATTATTGGAGCCGGAGCCCCAAGCGATTAGCTTGATTTGCAGGTCCCAAACATCGCGTCCCTGACAGGGCGGGTCCAACTGGAGAACGCGCTCACCATACGGTGGGCTGGACGGACGCTTCATCGCGACTGATTACTCCTCAGCCTCGGCTCCAGGCGTGAAGAGGAGGCCTTGCGACGTAAAACACGCGGGTGTGACATTACGAGACAAAGCGGCGACATGCGGAAAAGTGCACGGCGATTCCGGATTCGCCCTGAGCTTTCCGACAAAGGGCTTCGGGGATAGCTTTCCTCCATAGAAAAATCCACGCGAATCGACGAACACGATCGCTATTGAGCCGTCCACAGCTTGCTCTATCTGTGTTTGCAACGGCTTGATGGCGCTCCCATTCTCCTCGCGCGGCCATCCAGGCACCGGCTGCAATTTAGGAGCGCGAACCGGACCGCTCATTGGAACAGTCACGACGGCCATTTTGTCCGCTTGCTCTCTATCGGCTTCGAGAACGAAGAAAGCATCTCCCGATTCCGCATTGAATGCGGACGCAGCAGCGATTACGATATTCGGGGACCGCCGGACTATCTTTTCTTCGCCGCTTAGTTTTCCTTCCGCGGTCACGTCAATACGCGAGACTTGACTGTCGCTTTGGCGGTTCGTCGCCAATAGCAGTGCTGCAGGCCGCTTTACTCGCGCTAAGCAAGCGGTCAGGGATGGACTTTCGGCCAGCGGCATAGTCCACTGTTGTAAAAGCCCCTTCGGTTGTTCGAACAGCGCTCCTGTGAGCGTAGGCCCCTTTGCACCATGGCCGGTGGCAAGAAAAAGCGCCTGTCCTTCCATGCTCGGAAATCGCGAAACGGGTACCGCATCGTCAATCGCCAATTCGGCTTCGCTTTTCCAATAGGGATAGCTCAGGTTATGGCGAATAAGGGTCACATGTTTACCGGAAAGCACCGCCGCCCACCCCAACCCGTCCTCTTGCGAACCGCGAGCGAGCTGCGCGACGGACACCAGAGATCCTGTGGGAAACTGCCCGTGGCTTGTTGCGCCTTGCATCGCCGACGCATGTCCTTTAACCGCGGAAACGCGCAACAAGAGGCGTTCAGATGCCGCGGTTCCGTGCGTTTCCGCGTCCAGCCAAGCCAGTACAGACGAAATGCGATTTGCTGTATCGTAACTAAGCGCCGCACTCTTCACTGCGGCCGGAACAATCTCAAACGAGTAACGGTCCGAAGAAATGAACGGCTCGCTTGGACCGGTCTGATGCTCTACCTGAACGGAGTAGTGGCCAGGCGGCAGCGGCGGCCGATACCCCCAAATATTGAACGAGATGCTGCTGCCTTTGCCGGGCTGCATCGGCCGCTGTTGCGGCTCCGGAGGTTCGCGCCGCGCCAAATCGCCGACTTTTCGTTCGTATTGTTGCGCTTTCGTGTAGATTCCGATGCGAGCGCCCTGGCTGTCATACACAACAATACGCGGAGTCTCGTAGCTGCCATATAAGGCAAACGCGGAGGCAACAGAGGCTCCGGCGTTTCGCAGATTCAGGTTAAATTCCGCGCTTTGCTCGGGAAATAGCTCGTGCTTCCAATCGCCGCGAGGAGAAATCTCCAGCACGAACTGCGAAGTGGCAACGCTCATGCCAGTATTACGCTCTTTTCCGTAAAGACAATTTCGAGGGAAAAGCCACACCCCTCCGAGCGCGCCGACAAACATTCGCCGTGAATACAAATTTCCACCTTTGTTCTGTCTTGAGCGCCACCATATCAAAACAAATCGGGATGCTTCCACGCGAACGGAAGCAATTCATCTTTCCAGCCTCGGACCTTCAATTGACATTTCGCGCAAGGACCGTTTCGCTGTTGTCCCAGAGTTTGCAATTTTTGAAAGTAGATACATGCTGCGGCGGCCACCGCCCCAGGCCCGACTTTCGTGTTTGATGGGATCGGAGATGGAATATTATCCGGCCAACCATCTTCGCGGGTTACACCGGCAGCAACCGGCGCGCTACAACTTGCCCGCGGAATAATTGCCCCGCAATATGTGTAGCTCATGAGGCAATCCGGAGAATTGACATCATGATGTTTCCATCCGAAATTTCCAGCGACAAAATGGATCAGATTCATCGCATGGCCCATTTCATGTGGAAACGTTCCCGTGTCGGCCGCCTGCCGGACCCCACCTACTAAATCCGCGGTACGAAACATGCTTTGTGCGTCGCCGGAAGAAAAGCCGTTCGTCATGCTGCCTGAATACACCGCGGTATCGTTAGGATCGTCATATCCTATCCAGGCTTCATGTTCATGCAGAAAGGGCCAGCGCAGAACATTTACTTTTTCAGGCTTGCTTTCCGCGGGGACAAGCGCATCCAGCACTCCGTTATATTCGGTGTCCCACCGGCCGTCCAGCCAATTTTCGTAATCGTCAGGGTCGTTGCTGGGGTAGTTAGGGATCACCGCCACGCCGCCATTGAGCGCGACATCGGGATTCGCGCCGTGACCGGTAATCGCATTTTCGACTGCAACTCCGACGTCGTGCGTGGAAGTGCCCACCGCCTGCGCTGCGATTGTATTCGCGATTAAGTTTGGCAGATTAGGAAGCCCCGGCGGCAGCCGCATTCGATAAGCGTCCCACACCGCGCAGTAGTTCTTGATGGCGCCGTTGTTGGCCATGGACACATATCCGGTCCAGGAGCTTGTTACAGAAGCGTGTTTTGTGCGATAGGCGTTGAGATCGACGTGCTGATGCACGGGATCTCCGCCGCCCCCGGCTGGAGGCGCCGTCAGTGTCCATTCATTGAACGCTTTATTGTCTCCGAAAAAAGTGTTGATGGAATTCGCTGCACCATCAATTGGCATGTTCACGCCATTGCCCGCATAGCCGCGTCCAGGCATTGGCGTTTCCGCATCTCCTCCCACGGTAGCCGCCAAGCCATTTGTGTTTATGTTCGGCAACCGGTAGCTATTCTTTATGCGCGCCCAGCGCCATACGGTCATGGTTCCCGATTTACTCTTGATGGCCGCTTCTTCTTCAATAAACCCGAATCTTCGCGCATATCCCTCGCGCTCAATCCAGGCATGAACGACATAGGCGTCACCCCCGATGCAACTGGGCGAAAAAATTACGCCGGCGCGGCCAAGCTCATTTCCGCTAAGCATCACACCGGTTTCCACTCGCTCCTGCCGCTCTTTTGGCTTGGTAAGATCCGGCTTTAGATCTATATATTTATTAAACGGAAAGGCGGCATTGGCCTTCCCGATTATCGGTTTCTTCTTACCTTTCTTCGAAAAATTAGCTCGGAAATAATTGCTGAGATCGGAAGTGGGTTCTTCGCCGCGCACGCCGCCATAATATTTGTGACAGTTCGGTCCTGGAGGAAACACTTCCCAGTTCTTTACCTTGTTGTCCCCGCTTGCGGTGGAATCCGTTCGCACAATCCAGAGCACATCGTCAACATGTGTGAAGTTCGGACGGAGCCTAATCTGAACCGAGTTCGGGCCGTTCGGTATTTCCCGATAGTCGTAATAATGTTTGTCTAGCTCCTGGTCATCGTTCCGGTCTGACCGGCTCAGAAGCCGCCGGTTCAGGTAGACGTACAATTCTTTAAATTCGTCCTGCCCTGCGAGATATTTCAGGGCATTATCGAAGGTTGTCACATCGTACGTACGCACATTCCCAGTGACGTCCGCATTGGAGACCTCAATCCTGGCCTGCCAATAGTGAAATTCAGGCTGGTTGTTCGCATCGTGATAAGGCGCGTCGTGTTTGCCCTTCTTTACTTTGAATGCGGCGTTCCTGCAATACGTGGGATTAACACCGGCGCCATCGAGTAAGGCAGTGTTATAGAACTCCTCGGCAACCGGTTCAATAACTGCCGGTCCTACCGCCTGCGGTTCAAAAATACCTTCGGGATTAGCGCCGGGAACTCGACTCGCCAGCTTTGGCTCGAACTGAATCGGCAACTCGGGACGAGAGTAGAGTGGCTCTTCCATTTTCCATTTGGTGTCGCCTTTTTCCATGTAACTGCCGCCAATTGCGAGAGAACCCTGGTCAAGTTCATCTTTTTTGGCCTGGTGCCGTGCGATAGGTACCCGAATTCGCGCTGTTTGTGCGATGGCAGGGACGGCTAAAGGCCGAT
>Ga0070741_10004004_pt1 | contig 35149 bp, 29 predicted proteins | sample Coa_R1_4_FD_66440 | JGI IMG/M metagenome (GOLD analysis project Ga0070741, IMG submission 66440) | Surface soil microbial communities from Centralia Pennsylvania, which are recovering from an underground coalmine fire - Coalmine... | ecosystem: Environmental > Terrestrial > Soil > Unclassified ... | reverse complement strand
ATGGCATGGCATGCATGACAGAGCCTGGGAGGCTGTAGGGACCAGCTTCAGCGCGTCCAATCAGCTTCCCAGGCCCACGCCCTACCTACTACCACTCAATAGATTTCCCAAACAGGTAAGCAATTATCACCAATCCAAGCAATAGCAACACCAGGCCAATGAGCCAGAAGAGCACATCAAGTATCCACATTGTTCAGCTTCCTTTAAACCATCTGTTATAGCATAAACTCATCAAAAGACATTGCAGAAAACTGATGCATACAAAGGGCCACAAGAACCGGTATACTTATGACGCGTGTCACAGTCTCTTCGTATACTTTGCCTGCAGGGCTTTTCAGTTTTCGTCATGCTCGCAGGACGAAGCCCTGCTCGCAAGGGGAGAGAGGAGAGGAACACGGAAAAGCCCTGCCTTGCCTGAGTATTGATCGGGGTGATTTATCTTCCGGCAGAGCATTCACTCCACCGGAAGCTGTTCGGGGAGCAGGCTATCAGGATTTCAAAGAGACGCGCACCACCACAGCGGTGATATTGTCGGGGCCGCCGTTCTCGTTGGCACGCGCTACGAGGCGTTTGGCGCTCTCCTGCGGCTCGTATTGCTCAACGATGCTGCACATCTCGCTCTCCTCGATCAGCGTCCAGAGGCCATCGGTGCAGAGGATCAGCGTATCGCCATTTTGCACTGTCTCGGAAGCGACATATACATCTACCGTTGACTTTTCTCCCAGGCAGCGTGTAATCACATTGGTAAGACCCTTCTTCTTCGCCTCCTCTTTGGTGATCTCCCCTTTGCGAAGCTGCTCCGTGGTCAACTCGTGAGATTGCGCGATCTGCCTGAGCTGCCCAGTATGGATAACATAAACAAGGCTATCGCCCACGTTAGCAACATACGCTTTATCATCTTTCAATACCGTGGCGACACAGGTTGTCCCCATTGCCATCTTCTTTTGTTCATCACTTGTGGCATGGCGCAAAATTTCTTCGTTTTTCTGCCAGATGAGCGAGTTGGCATGTTCTACCGCCCGCCGCAAAGACGTAAGGATATCTTCATTTGTATCCCGATAATAGGTATCGCGTATGGTGTTGACCGCTAGATCGCTTGCCACATCGCCTTTTGAGTGGCCGCCCATGCCGTCGGCGACAACGAACAACGCGCCTTTCTTCGCCATGATCTGAGGATCTTCCGGTATATACAAGGTCATATTGTCTTCATTGCTGGCACGATGTCCAATGTCGGTATGCTGAGCAACATCGAGATTGAGGATGGTACTGGTCATGAGAAACTCCTTTTCGAGACCTGTTAACGATTTTAAAAGCGTTATAAACGTTTTCCAGTGTTCAATACATACAGTTGTAATCAGATCGGAGAGGACGAGGCTCCACAGCCTGGCAATATTCCAGGCTCCGCCGCGCTCACACTCTTCGCGGTAGCAATCGCGGAAGGTCTGTACCATTTCGCGACCATATGAGCGGCGAAAGCTGGCCGGATAGAGGCGGAGCAGCTCGCGGTAGAGCCGCTCGGAGAGAGAAGGCGAGCGTAAAGGTGCTGTTGCCATTATGCGCCCCCTATCGATTCGGCTCCGCCAAGCAGCCGCTTAAATTGTGCCACATGCACCAGATCCGATAGCCGCCGCGCCTCTGCCTGGGCGACGCGTAGCCCAAAATCGGTCAGGCGGTAATAGCGCCGCCGCTCATCATCAAGGGCCGGATCGGGACGTTCGCCCGATTCTTCGATCAACCCATCGGCTAACATACGCTTGATCGAGCCGTAGAGCGTGCCCGGCCCCATCCGCATCTTTCCAGCGGTACGCAGCGCAATCTCTTGCATAATGCCGTAGCCATGCCGCTCGGCATCGGCAAGAGCGAGCAGAATGTGAAAAACAGCAGGCGTCAGCGGGAGCAGCGCCTCCGGCTCGCGCTTTGCTTTATTCATGCCACCTCCAGTAGCTATATCTGTATCGGATATATCCGTCACAGATATAATAACCGATAAAAGTGGTGATGTCAAGTCCTCTCTTCGACGAATAAAAAACACAATCTCCCCTTTCGTACCGACCCGATTGATCGCGTCCTCCCGTGCTATTCCTCCAGCCAACGCTGCTTCGCAGCTAGCTCCGCCAGGCTGGCCGGTAAGGAAGCTTCAGCGTCCGTACATCCCGCACTCGTTGTACTATGCGCCTCCCAATTGGGAACAAGGGCGAGGGGGGAACAGGCGATAAATCGGACGCGCTAAAGCTGGTCGCTACGAAGGGGCGCGAAGGGCAACGAAGGGATACAGCATATAACTAATACCGCTGGCTGCTTAACTATATCAGCCAGCGGTATTAGTTTTAGAGTGACATTTTAATACGAAGTTTGGAAGATTGTTAAGCCTTTGCAGCTTTCGCAGTTCTGGCGGAGGAGTGCGAGGCGTGCTTCTTGCATATGCTCGGTGGCGTGTGCATGGTGGCCTACAAGCCACCCTTAAAGATCGAACCCGCCTAAGCCATGTATGCCGAGCGCCAAAGAGATTTCGCCCCCGTGATGGATGTCGTGTTCGAGCAGATGCCAGATGATCCACTGGCGTGAACGTTCTGGCCTATCTTTACCAAGCGGATTCTGAAAAACCTGCTCAAGATCAGCCGGGGTCCAGTGCGCCAGCGCATCCCGGATCATCTGCCAGGTCACCTCAAGCCCGCTAACGATTTCGGCTGCCGAACGTGTCGGCTGTCCCTCTTCGTCCCAATCTGCCAGGGGAGCGAGATCGGAGCTACCAACGCCCTGCCACATGTGGAACCACCAGACGCGAGTTGCAATAATATGCCTTGCAAGCATACTGATGGACCAGAGAGATGGCGCGGGCCGCAGCTCAAGCTGTTCCATTGAAAGCGGCGCGATAGCTTTGACGATGTTTTGCTGGTAGACATCCCAGCCTTTGTAGAAAGGTGAGAGCGAAAGTTGATTTTCGGTCATGGTATTTTCTCCTCGTATCTTCTTTTCTCTTACTTTACTACGAAAGCAGGTAAGAAGGGGTCCTGATTAAGGAGTATGTCTGATTCTCAATGCCATCATCTGCATCTGGTTCTGAGTTGCGCAGCTTCGCCATACAAAAGATGAGGGTTGTTGCATTTTCTGCAACAACCCTCATCTTTTGTATGAAATTTTATGCCACTGCCTCTTCCTTTTTGTCCAGTTGCGAGAACTGCTCGTTATACAGTCGCGCGTAGAGGCCGCCGAGAGCCAGCAGTTCGTGATGGGTGCCGCGCTCGACAATTTCGCCTTTGTCCATTACCAGGATGACATCGGCTGCCAGAATGGTCGAGAGGCGGTGCGCGATTGCCAGCGTCGTGCGTCCCTTCATCAGTGGCTCCAGAGCAGCCTGGATCAGGCGTTCCGAATGCGTATCGAGCGCGCTCGTGGCCTCGTCGAGGATCAGGATGCGCGGATTTTTCAGGATCACGCGGGCGATGGCGATGCGCTGCTTCTCGCCGCCAGAGAGCTTATAGCCACGCTCCCCAACTACCGTATCGTAGCCCTCGTCCAGCTCTATAATGCGATCATGGATCGCCGCCGCCTTCGTTGCAGCGATAATCTCTGCTTCGGTCGCATCCGGGCGGGCGTACAGAAGATTTTCGCGGATCGACGCGTGGAACAGGTACGTCTCCTGCGTCACCATACCAATCAGCTCGCCAAGCGAGGAGAGCGCGATATCTTTGACGTTATGCCCATCGATCTCGATGGTGCCGCTGTCCACGTCATAGAGCCGCGGTAGCAGGTAGGTAATCGTCGTCTTGCCCGCGCCACTTGGTCCAACCAGAGCTGCCAGTTGTCCGGGCTGAATAGCGAACGAGACGTTATTGAGCGCCGGACGTAATGCCAAACCCTCGTCACTTGCGTCTGTAATCGCGACAGGTTCAGGTGATCGCGGACCTTTTGCCTCGTTCTGCCCTTCAGTTTCGTCGCGCTTATAGGCAAACGTAACGTTATTAAACGTCACTTCGCCGTCCACCAGATCTGGAGACAGATCGAGCGCGCCGGGTCTGTTCTTGATCTCAATGGGCATATCCAGGTATTCAAAGATGCGATCAAACAGGGCTAGCGCGCCCTGCACCTCCACCTGAATGTTGAGCAACTGCCCGATTGGGAAGAAGAGCCTGCTCTGTAGCGTGGTGAAGGCTACAATTTTACCAAGCGTCAGGGCAGAGTGGGGGTCAAAAATTATCTGCCAGCCGGCGATCAGGTAGACCAGGGCAGGCGTGATCGAGAAGAAGGTGCCAATAAACATAAAGAACCAGCGCCCGATCATCTGCTGGCGCACTTCCAGATTGGTCAGATTCTGGTTTTCCTTCTCGAACCGCTCCTGAGCAAGCTTCTGACGGGCGAAAGTTTTCATCAGCAAAATGCCGCTGACGGAGAGCGTTTCCTGCATCATTGCTGTCAGCGATGCCATGCTCTTCTGCGTCTCTTTGCTGGTCTGCCGCCGGACATTGCCCACCTTATAGGTAATCCACAAAAAGATGGGTAGCAGGCCAAGCGAGAGCAGGGTCAGGATCGGGCTGAGGTAGATCATGGCGATAATCGTGCTCAACGCCGTCGAGAGGTTCGAAACAATGCTGGTAGCCGTATCGGTAACAACCCCTTGCACGCCACCCACATCATTTGAGAGGCGCGACTGAATCTCTCCTGTGCGGGTGCCAGTGAAGAAGCGCAGCGACATACTTTGCAGATGGCTGTACAGCTTATTGCGAAAGTCGCGCATCACGCTCTGGCCGATGATATTGTTGAGGTACGTCTGCCCCACGCCAATGATGCCGGAGACGACGGGTGTCAACATCATAATGATTACAAAAATTATCAGCAGGTTAATATTGCGTTTGCCGATGGCGTCATCAAAGATACGCTGGATTAGCAGCGGATTGACCAGGCCGAGCACTGTGGTCAGCAGAATTGCGATCAGCACCAGCACAACCTGAAACTTGTAGGGGCTGAACGCCTGCATCACTCGTCTGACTGTGCGGGCATCGGTTTTGCGTCCCCGCTTCTTCTGCTCCTCTGCGTACACAGCCATGCCACCGCCCATTCTATGAAATCTCATTCCCATATTTTCAAGGCTCCTAAAGGTAAATGGTATCTATGGTTATCGTAATATAAATCAATCTACTATGATAACAACAAGGTCACTATCATTACTTCCCTTTGGAAAGTATAGAGGAAATGGGCAATTTTGGCGCCGGTCAAGTGGACGGTTCTACACCTGTCAATTCTGACAGGCAGAGGCGTTGAATCAGACCGGCCAGCAGCGCACCGCGTATGGGAATCGAGTCGATGATCAGATGCTCGCGGCTGAGGTTGTGCATACCGCCGCCGGTCGGACCCAGACTATCGAGGGTGGGAATGCCCGCCTCCATGAGCAGATTGGCATCTGAGACGCCCCCCTTGCCTTCAGCCGTAATGTGCAACCCTAAGGCCCGGCCTTCCATCTGTGCCATCTCGACCATGCGCATAATCTCCGGTGTGCGTTCGTAGGGGCGGCGTCCGGGAACGCGCGTCAGTTCGGTGTGAGTATCGGGCACAAGGCAGCTCGCGGCAATTTTTGCTAACGCCTCCGCCGCGACATCCAGGCCATGCTGATTGAAAGCGCGTACAGAAATATGGCAGCGGGCCATATCCGGGATAATATTGAGAGGCTCGGAGCTGGCGAGGCGGGTCACATTAAAGGTAACGCCGCGATAGAGCGCATTCAGTTGATGAATGGCGAGCATCTTATGCGCCAGTTCAATCACCGCCGAGCGCCCTTTATGAGGCTCCGCTCCCGAGTGGGCCGAGACGCCGGTCACCTCCATTACGTACTTGTCGGCTCCCTTACGGGAATGAGTCAGGATCTCGCTATCGCGCGACGACTCCAGCACCAGCCCGACATCCACCTGCTGAGCAACCCCGCGCAGCAGCGGAGCACTGCCGGGCGAGCCCACCTCCTCATCGTTATTGAAGACAATACACAACTCGCCATAATCATCAAAGCCAGCCTCCGCCAGCGCCCGCAGCGTATAGATGCAGATCACATCGCCCGATTTCATATCAATCACACCGGGTCCATAGGCTGTGGCATCGCGAATAGTAAACGGCGTCGTCTCTGCCGCGCCCGGCCCATAGACCGTATCGACATGGCCCACCAGCAGGATGCGAGCGTTCCCCCTCCCTCTGCGTCGGGCCACAAGATTGTGGCCAAAGGCCGTGGGGTGCAGGCTCACCATAAAATCAAGCTCTCGGAGCCATGTTTCCAGGTGAGCAATAACCTGATTAACGCCCTCGATCTGGCCAGTACCCGAATCGATATTCACAAGAGTTTCGATACGGTTCAGAATTTGTTCCTGATAGAGGCGGAACGTCGGTAAGTATGCTTGCGCGAAGGTTGAAGTCTCTGGCTGTGGCATAAATAACCATCCTCTGGTGGTAAATAGTGACGAAGCCTTCTTTTTTGAATATTGTATCACAGTTGGGGTTGCAGCAACGTTGCGGCTGCTCAATAGCTTCCTAACGAGCAGCCGTTGGTGCGCCGGGTTATACATTTTCGCGAGGGGACCAAAGTTCGAAGCGTAGAAAAATTGCATCCTTTTGCTTGTCTGGATTCCAGCTTATTACAGCGTCACCCACAACATCTTTTCTTGCATTCAAGCCCAGAGAGAGAGCATAATCAAGGTCACGGATGATCAAGCCGCGTAGCTCTGCAACGCTATAACGAGAAAGCAAGTTTTTTAATTTTGCGAAGGGATAAGAAGCAACTCCCAGCCGCACGGTGATGATATCAGGGATTTCCTGCAAGCTACCGTGAGGAACTGGGGACTCAAAAGAAGTACGATGGCCTGCAATCTGGTATGTCCCTCCCAGGGTTTGGCGCATCTTTTCAGCCAGTTGACGAGCTTTATCAAGGTCAACATTTCTTAGCATCATGTAGAACCTGTCGGCATAGATATGGTATAGCCTGTAATCTCCTCGTGGGAAGATCTCTCGTAACAAACGTTCTGTTTGTCGTCCTACAGCTCTGCTCATACTTCTCGCCGTGACATCTCCATACTTGGTTGCAAGACGGCGCTGGTTATCTATGTCAAGGGAAATGAATGAGATAACTTCTAGATCTGTAGTATCTGTAAAAGAACGCTCATGCTCCGCATTAATTTGGGATGCTGGTTCCTCTTGCGGGGTAGTCATGCCAACATTTGTCAGGATGGTTTCTAGCTCATGGACAAAATCATTCTCAGTGGAGAAGTCTTTGAAAATTGTGTCAACGATTTCAGGGTTAGTGATGATCTCCGTTTGCTTTCCCACACCGGGCTGCCATGCCGCATAAAAGGTCACCAGTTCCTTCACCAGGCCACTCATAATGCGTAAGACCTGGAGATCACGCCTGGAAAAAGCATTTTGTTCGCGTGACGCAATATAGATCACCGCGACCGAAAAGCCATCGTTCCCTCCTACAGGTATGGCAACTGCCGAACTCATAGCGCCTTCAATATTGCGCAGTGCCGCTGAGAAGTCTTCATCGGTCAGTATGTCGCGGTAAACAACTTTTCCTGCCTGGTAAGCCCTCATCACGATGTGGCGCTCATTAGGGGCAAATGTGGTAACCCCAACCTTATGAGGCGCATGTCCGCTTTTGGCATAGACGATCAGGCTCCGCTGCTGAAGAGAGAGAGAGAAGTCTTTGGGAAAGAGGATATAACAATAGCTCCAGCGTTTCTGTCCATTAGGCCCTTTTCGCCGTAAAGACAAGATTATTTCCGCAAGCTGGGTCAAAATGACATCTGATGGATTAGTCCCGATAAGATTGGAGTTAGTGCCGGGGATGGTAAAATCGCGCGGGCCTCGCACAAAGCCCGGACGCCATGCGTCCCTCTTTTCATAAAGCAGGTGCAGTAATGTGCGGATAATATACACACACTCTGCGCTCACTGAGAATGGCCGAACTCTCCTATCCACGACGATATAGATATTATCTAGTGGCGCAGCTCCTATCAATTCTCCATCTTTCATTTCCTGTAACGGGTGGATGCGAAAATCACTGGGGAAGTCAAATGATGGCGTGGAGGTAAGATAGGCGTAAAACGTCTGACTTTCACCGCGCCAACCAATCAGTGCTTCTCCTAATAAGCCCAACTCTTTTGAATCACTGATAGCAATGTGCGGTTCGAAGCGGCGGAGTGGCAACACTAACCCTGCTGCGACGCCCGGGATATCCTCACAAATCAAGGCTAACGCTTGCCGTAGCACATGCGAGATGAAATAACGCCAGAAGAGTTCGTGGGAGTAGATATCCTTCATGTAGGCGTCAATATGCAAAGGCTCAACTTCCTCTGTACTATCCCCCCCATCTATCCAATACTCTTGTTCATAAGGAGGATGGATTGACAGCCAGAGCTTATCCACGTCGGGCGGGATCTCGTTAGGGCTACATCCTGCGTCAACGAGAGTACGAATAATGGCGAGTTTATCGAGCTCGGTGAGGGAAAATTGCCTCTGCCCCGTTGCAGTGTCTTTCGAGCGTACTGGCTTCAGCAAGCCAGTACGGTCAAATTCGCGCAACTTCGCTTCGCTGAAGCCAAAAAGTTCTGCCGCTCGGCCAATAGTGACTCTTGCTTCTTTATGACTTTTGTGCATGTGTTCATGGATCTGCCCCTGCACTTTTTCATTTTGCAGAAGATCTCTCACCTTTTGCAGGTTTGTTTCATCCCCCATCACAAAATCTCCTATCTAATGACGAACAACTTCCCAGTCTGTGAGCAATGTTAGCATATTCGCAAGCATAATATCACAAAGCTTCTCTAATTGCCTAGTACGCTTTTTTTACATGCCAGGGATCGCTGCTTATGCTACTACTATGATTGTACAGGTACATCATATTTTTCTTCGTAAATGTAAGGTTTTTTGAAAAAATTGGCATGATACGCGCTTAACTCTTATTAAGTCAGCCATTTCACATTAAGAATATCTCAATAGCGAGAAAAAACTTGACAATAATGCTCCCAGTATTTTATATTACTTATATTGAATGTAGGAAATCTTCAAGTAAGGAGATTTATTGAAAGATTTCCTAAAAACAATTCAAGAAATCTAATACCTCCAAAGAAACTTGTAGCTGTACCTGTGTAAAGTTCCCCGATATAGCGTGACATTGTCGTAAAACATCTACAAGTTCTGTGGAGGATATCGTGCATGTCAGAATACCAACATCCTTCATCTCTGCTGAAGCAAACTCTCTATGAAGATCAGGTCTGGCAAAACCTCTATCATTTCCTACATGCCCATGTGCGGGGATATGTACATCGTCTCAGCCCGCCTGCCTGGCGAGGGCAGGAAGATGATATTGTAGATGATATCGTTCAGGAAGCTATTATACGCACTTATTGCTACGCAGAGAGAGCCATGCGAGGGGAAGCCCGTCCTATTAGCTCTCTAGAGCTCTTTAGCAAAACCGTTGCCCATAATCTTTGCCTGGACTGGCATAGGAAGGAGCGGCGCCTGACCCGCATAGAATGTTTCGACTTACTCGGGGACGACAACATTACAGCCGTCGCGGATGATCCAGCAGAGGAGGTTCTCGAAAAGCTTGAGATTGCTTGTTTTCTTGCGGAAGTAGTACCTTTGATTAAAAAACTCCCTTACAAACAGCGCACCACCTTGCTCACTGATCTTGCTAATTTAGCAGAAGAGGATGATTTATTGCGGATAGCTCTGCTAAAAGCAGATATAGAACTGCTCGACTACCGGCATCCTCTACCCCTTGATCGACTACTACGAAGTAGGCATGCTGCTTCACTATGCATTGCTTATAAACGCTTGAGGCAAATACTCAACGATCATTACGCGGCATAGACCGAATCTGTCGTTATCGCTCATTACTATCCATGATGGTGATATATACTTCATGGATATATTTTTGCCATAAATTCGTGAAAAATTCCCACACAATCATGCACCTTTTTTTGTATACTGCTATGTGAGTCTTAATAGTATACATTGATTTACTCTGGCCTTTTTTGAAACAGCGAGCATAATGCATGGTGATCAAGCTTTTTTTACTTGGACGTCCAGGATGTGGAAAATCCAGTGCTGCCAGACATATCGTGCAACAATTGCAGGAACAGGGCAGAAATAGCCGCCGTTTCAACGATTATGATATTTTATGGAAAATGTTCGAGGACGAAACAAGAGTCGATAGCAGGACGCATAAGCGATTTCGCCCTGCTAGCGGGCGCGAGATCGATGGGAGAGAATACAAAGGTTTCGATGTCCTTGATCCCCAGGCGCTTTCCGAAGCATTGACGTTGCTGCAAGATCAGGTGAACGCCGCGATGCTTTCCTCTAAGGAGGAGCTATTTATCATTGAATTCGCTCGTAATAATTACGACGAAACCTTTAGACGGCTTTCAAGAGACTTTTTACAAAGCTCTTACTTTCTGTTTATTAAGACCAGTGTGGAAGATTGTATCCATCGTATTCATGAGAGAGTTGCCCATCCCAGCGCTCCATTCGATGACCATTTTGTCTCGGAATTTGCGCTCAGAAACTATTACCGTGATGAAAGTTTTCCTACCAACGAGGAGATTAGAGGGAGGGTGAGTATTATTGATAACCAGAGTTCATTGCAAAATTTTTTAAGCAAGATAGATCAGTTTCTTGAGGAGCTGCAGAGCAAATTTTAAGTGAGGTGCTCAATCTCTGTGCAAGTAGCTATACGAGCTTGACCCTGTGTGGTACAGTATGGGGGATAAGTACTCGCTAATAGCTGACAGGAGAGGACGAGTGGCTTCAGCACAGGCTCCTTTTGAGAAATTAACCCCCATACATCCCAATCGTCGGATCACATTAGAGACCGGTCCGACTCCGATTGCCACGCGCTTGATCGACTTTCTCGTACCTTTAGGCTTTGGGCAACGGGCGTTGATTGTGGCTCCCCCTAAGGCTGGCAAAACAACTATTTTACGGCAGATTGCTTCCGCAGTCCTTCAGAACCACGCTGAAGCTCGCCTGTACCTCTGCCTGGTGGATGAACGCCCGGAAGAGGTGACGGACTGGCGCACAGAGGTATCCGGCCCAATGGTGAAGTTATATGCTTCAAGCTTCGATCAGCAGTCGTCCCGGCATGGGCGCATCGTTGAACGTGCCTTGAACGATGCGAAGCATGAGGTCGAGCAAGGGCACGATGTGGTGATACTGTTGGACTCACTGACACGGCTGGCCCGCGCGCACAATTTAAACACGGAGATGTGGGGCGGAGGACGCAATCAGCGCGGGGGGTATGGTAGCCGCACGCTCTCCGGTGGCATTGATGCGCACGCACTGGAAGTCGGGCGGCGCGTCTTCGGCGCCGCTCGCGCCCTTGAGGAGGGCGGAAGCCTGACCATCGTCGCCAGTTGTCTGGTGGAGACGGGCAGCCGCCTGGACGAGGTCGTGTACGAGGAATTCAAGGGGACGGGCAATCTGGAGGTTCGCCTCTCACGCGAGCTGGCGGATCGCCGTATCTTCCCTGCCATCGACGTGACCGTTTCCAGCACGCGCCAGGAAGAACGCTTGCTTTCAGCTACGGAACTGCGGGCAATGGCGATAGTACGCCGCCGCATGGCCGACCTGCCGCGTCGCGAGGGGGCGGAGCAGGTTTTGCGTCTCTTCGAAAAGACAAATTCCAACGCCCAACTGGTCGAGGCAATCGTCCGACAGGGGTAGGGACCTCCCACGATCAATCGGGGAGCTACGCGCGCCCTGCGCGATTTATCGCGTTCCCATTTTATCGCGCCCAAACACAAAACAGGACCCGAAAGTCCTGAGACCCCGGGTCCCTCCCACGATCAATCGGGGAGCTACAGCTCAACGAAAATCAGGCCATGCGCTTTGTCAGCGTTGCCAGAAATTCGGCGTTATTGTTCGTCTTCGACATCTGCTGGAGCAGAGCTTCCATTGCCTCTAACCCCTGTTGATCGCTCAGTGTCGAGAACATACGGCGCATGGTGATGATGGCTCGATAGGTTGCATCATCATAGAGCAGCTCCTCACGACGCGTACCGGAAAGCGCAATATCGAGGGCCGGGAAGATGCGGCGCTCCGCCAGTTTGCGGTTGAGCACCAGCTCCATATTGCCGGTTCCTTTAAACTCCTCATAGATTACATCATCCATGCGGCTACCGGTATCGACCAGCACAGTCGCGATAATCGTCAGACTTCCGCCCTCATCAATGTTGCGGGCGGCGCCGAAAAAGCGTTTGGGCAGGATCAGCGCGCTGGGATCGAGTCCACCGGAGAGGCTGCGCCCACTGGGTTCCACCGCCAGGTTATAGGCGCGGCTCAAACGGGTCAGGCTATCCAATAGTATCATCACATCGCGTCCGCCCTCTACCAGGCGTTTGGCGCGTTCCAGCACCATCTCCGCGAGGCGGGTATGGGCATAGGTTGGCTCGTCAAACGTGGAACCGATGATCTCGGCATCGACCGAACGCTTCATATCGGTGACCTCTTCCGGTCGCTCACCGATAAGGGCGATCAATAAGTGTACATCGGGGTAGTTCTGGGTGATGGAATTGGCGATAGACTTGAGCAGCATGGTTTTGCCAGCTTTCGGAGGAGAGACGATCAGGCCGCGCTGTCCTCTTCCAATCGGAGAAATCAGGTTGATGAGACGACCTGAGAGGTTGCTGGCGCTGGTTTCCAGGTTGAATAGCTCGCGCGGGAAAACCGGAGTGAGCGTATCAAAATGGGGTCGGTTCTTGGCTATTTCAGGATCAAGCCCGTTTACCGCCTCAACACGCAACAAACCTGCGAATTGCTCCCGATCTTTTGACGGGCGCACCAGTCCTGCGACCTGATCACCCTGACGTAATCGGAAGCGACGGATCTGCGAGGCTGAGATATAGACGTCCAACGGACCAGGCAGATAGCGCTCTCTCCTGAGAAAACCAAAGCCATCTTCCATGATATCAAGAATACCTTCTCCAAAGAACGCGCCCTGCTGGTCAAAATCCGTAGGAAGCGCGGGAGAGGAGCTTTGAGTATCTACATTAGTAGGGGTAGAAGGGTCGAAAGGCGACGTTTGCCTGTCGAGTTCTGCGATGGTGTTTGTTGTTAGTTCCTTGTTGTTTATAGACATAATTAGCGAGGGCATTGCGGAAGGATGCCCTATCCTTTCTATGACGAAATCCTAAAGGGTCATCATGGATATACTGTTGTACACTGCTGTCATGACTGACTGAAAATAGTCATGGCCGGAAAAGATGAATGGTTGCTCGGAGACAAGTTTGATGAGCTAAGATTGAAAACCCGCCCAATTTCTTACACTCATGACAACAAAAAAAGTTTCAGGTGTATTCCGCCCATTGCTATTCCTTGTATTGCCTCATTATCATCGCGCCTTCTGTATATTAAAGTGCCCGCGATATCGTGTGATAAGTAACCTATATTAGACTGTGTCCGATTCCGAGTGTTTTCGCCCTTTCGTTGCAGCGTTTGTGCGGCTTCGCCGCGCAAGGGGTGGAGGAGGTGGGGAAACATGCGCTTCGCGCATGTTTCCCCACCTCCTCCACCCAGCGAGCGTCGCAGGCGCGAGCGGGCGCTCATGCTGAGCATCAGACATACACTTAATGAAGAAGAGAGAATGAGAGCGTGCTATGTTTGCATTAGAGGGAGCTACTTTTAGTCACTACCGGATACAACATCTTTTGACGCGGGGAGGCATGGCGGAGGTCTATCTTGCCCAGGACACGGATACGGACCAGCAGGTCGCGATCAAGATGGTCCACAGGAGCTCTGGGGACTACTACGAGCGATGTCGTCGCGAAGTTGCGGCTGTGGCATTGCTCAAACATAACCATATCCTGCCCGCCCTGGATTGCGGCGAGTACGAATCGTGGTACTACCTGGTCACGCCGTATATTGAGGGCGGCACATTACAGAATTGCCTGGCCCAGGGTCCAATGACGCTGGAAGAGGCCGGTAAGATTCTTGAACAACTGGTTGCCGCGTTGCAGTTTTCGCATGACCACGGCATTCTTCACCGCGATATCAAAGCCTCAAATGTATTTTTGCGCGCTAAAGACTACATCTATCTCGCCGATTTTGGCCTGGTTAAAAATATAGAGAATGACTATAGCATCACCCAATCTGGTTATCTGATCGGAACGCCTGAATATATGGCGCCTGAATTGGTAGATTTGCCCGCAACGATTAGTAGCGATATCTATGCGCTCGGCATATTGCTCTATCAGATGCTCACAGGACGCGTCCCCTTCACGGGCGGTACACCTGTGGCGGTCTGCCTGAAACATATACGAGAGCAACCAGTCCCGCCATCTCATTTAAATCCTTTGATCCCTCCGGCTATCGAAGCAGTGGTGTTACGCGCATTGGAGAAAGATCCAGGCAAGCGTTTCCAGAGCGCGCAAGATCTGCTACGTGCATATCAAGAGGCACTTATCAGTGAAATGAGCGATATGACGGTGCGTGTGGCGGCGGTGCATCCTGCGGAAGCGCATAACCATCCCTCTGCCGTCGCGTCAGCCTCTTCTCCGGCAGCGATGTCTGCTTTTGCCGAGGCTCCTACAATGGCGGCAATGCCCAGTCTTGCCGCAGAGGCTACCGTCCCGCGTGTACCCGTTCTGACCGAAGAAGAGCCTACAGTACTGAGAGCTCCTGCTGTATCACAGAAAACCAGACCCACTCGCGGCGCTGTTCTAGGCTTGTTAGCCCTCGGACTCCTGATCATGCTACTCCTCTCATTTTCTATGTACGGTTTATCCAGCCAGATCTCACCCCTGAGCCACCCTGGCAATCTCCCCCATGCCTCACCAACTATCATCAGCACTCCAAGCACGGTACCCATTAATCAGCAAACGCCGAGGTCTCCAAAGCATCATCCTAAAAAAGGGGACGCTACTCCTCCCCCAACAATAAAGATAACCAGGGGGATTAGCTAAAAGGCAGGGCTTTTCAGTTGTCCTCTCCTCTCCCTCCTGCCGACGGGATTCGCGCCCCGTTCGGGGCGCAGGGCAAGAGGAGAGAGGTGCTGGCAACGCCGCGTCGCGGCGTTGCCAGCACCTCTCTCCTCTTGCGAGCAGGGCTTCGCCCTGTGAGCATGACGAAAACTGAAAAGCCCTGAGCTAAAAGGGTATGGCAATTTACCACAGCCGGATTATGCTATACTATAAAATAAGAAATACGTCAGGAGGGCTTATGATGCGCTGTCCTTACTGTGGAAGTTTCAACCAGGATAATACGGCATACTGTTTTCGTTGTGGCAGGGATCTTTCGCCGCAAGTGCCTCCTCCACCTCCATCTCCAGGATCACGCCAGCCGCAGCCGCAACGCCCACAATATCCGCAGCCACAGCGGCCCGCGACCACTCCGCCTCGCCCTCCGCAGCCGGTTACTCCTATGCAGGCGCCTCCGCCAGTTCCTCCAGTACAGCAGCAGACAACGCGGAGACGACCCGCGCAGCCCGTCGCACCGCCGCCTCCCATTGCAGCGCCGCCAGAGCCGGAGCCGCCAGTGGCATTCCCGCCCCGCACCATGTCACAGCTTCGCGCACTTGAAGCGGGAGCCCAGACCTATACGCTGGTAGACGATACCATAGGAAACGGGCGAAAAAGGATCGTACGCATCGCTTATCGACCATGTACCGGCTGGATGCAGGTCGCGACGCTACTGAAAGCCTTCAACGAGTACCAATCGGACAAGTTCGAGACCATCATTATCCAGGGAGTACGCGAGCAGGATACCAGTCCCTATGCATACACTAACGGTCAACTGGTATTTGATCGCAATACGCGCCTGGGGAGCCAGGTGCTCAGTCGCTACCAGATCGAAACCGGCGATGGCATGTCCAGCGATTCCGTGCGCATCGTTCTCTCAGAATAGCCAGGGCAGCGTATGCAAGCAATTGAGTTGATCAGCAAGAAACGAGATGGAGAAGCCCTTAGCACAGCCGAAATCGAGTGGCTAATAGACAGCTATACACAGGGAAACATTCCTGACTATCAAATGGCCGCGTGGCTGATGGCGGTCTACTGGCGTGGGATGGATGCGCGCGAGACGAGCGATCTGACGCTGGCAATGGCGCGCTCTGGAGAGCAATTGCAGGTACGCAACGTTATCTCGCCTGTGATCGATAAGCATAGCACAGGAGGGGTGGGCGATAAAGTCACGCTGGCTGTGGCTCCTCTGGCTGCCGCGTGCGGCGTGGCGGTCGGGAAAATGTCCGGGCGCGGACTGGGACACACGGGCGGCACAATTGATAAACTGGAGTCGGTGCAGGGGTTCCGCTCGCTGCTATCCCGCGACGAGTTCCTCTACGTCTTGCAGCAGCATCAAATCGTGCTGGCGGGTCAATCAAACGATCTGGCACCGGCTGATGGGAAGATGTATGCCCTGCGCGATGTCACCGGCACCGTTAGTAGTATTCCGCTGATTGCTGCCAGTATTATGAGCAAAAAGCTGGCAATCGGCTGTTCGCATCTTCTGCTCGATGTCAAGTTCGGCGATGGGGCTTTTATGAAAACGGCGGAGCGCGCGAACGAACTCGCTCTGGCGATGGTGGAGATTGGACGGGCAGCAGGCATGCATACAGTGGCAGCGATTACTTCAATGGAGCAACCCCTGGGGCGCGCGGTTGGCAACGCCCTGGAGATGGCAGAAGCGATTGCCATTCTCCAGGGCAAGGGACCGGAAGACATCTCTCATCTCTGCTATCATGAGGTGGCAGAGTTACTGGTGATGACCCGGGCGGCGCGAGATCTGCCCACAGCGCAACAACAGGTTAAGCAAGCAGTAACATCGGGAGCGGGCGTTGCCAAACTGGCAGAGGTGATCGCCGCGCAGGGGGGCGACGCTCGCCAGATTGAACAGCCGCAGCTTCTCCCCGCTGCTCCCGTAAAAACCATGCTTACAGCCCCACGCGATGGCTACATTAGTTCGATTCGGGCGGAGCAAATCGGACTTGCGAGCATGCGCCTGGGTGCTGGCCGCTTCAAAAAAGGCGATGCGATTGATCACCGCACCGGTTTGGTTTTGCAGGCTAAAGTGGGGAATCATCTTCGCAAGGGCGCTCCCCTAATAGAGATTCACGCGCGTAACCAGGACGAAGTCGCGACTATCTCTCAAGAACTACTCGCCTGTTATAGCTGGAGCGATGCCCCGGTACAGCCCGGGCCGTTGATCCTCGATGTGCTACATCCATAGAATGACCGCGCCGTTTTACGACACCGTTAACTCCCAGAAATCTGCTGTTGGATGATCGGGATCACTCCCCCCACGCTCCAGATACAGATGCCCTTTGCCATCACAGGCTGCTGCTCCTAAAACCGAGCCTCCCGACGGCAATGGAGCAAGCTGCTGCCAGTGCAGTGTGCGTAAATCGACCAGCCAGACCTGCTTCATGCCTGTTCTCGTATAGGGATCGTATCCTCCAACGATGACAAACTGGCCCGGTCGCACCTGGCAACCAGCAGCCCCACTGATGGGAAGCGGGATGGCGGCGGACTCTTGCGTCCAACTATTGCGAGCAATATCGTAACGATAAATTTTATCTGTCTGGAGCCGTTGTCCAGCCTCCTGCGCGCCTCCGAGCAGCAGAATACCTCCGTTATTATCAGAAGCCAGCAAACCATAGCCGAGTCCAGTTGGCTGCGGTGCCAGCACGTTCCACTCTCTACTGTTGATATTGTAGCGATACCAGCCCTTGCCAGCCATCGCCTGAGGATCGCCCCCTTTTGTAAAGCCTTGCGCAATGTAGAGGTGGCCCTGCTGATCCGCGAGCATAGCGCCACTAAAACCAGGCGATATTTGCGGTGGCGGCGTAATAGATTGCAGCGCGCCACTGGCTGGCTGATACATAAAAAGGGCAGGGGTCACTGCATAGCTATCGGTCGAATAGCCAACGGTAAAAAAGATGCGTCCCTGTCCATCTACGGCTGCGGCATTGTCAAGTGTGCCGGGTAAACGCGCGTTGCTGACCCGTTCCCAGCGAGCTGCGGTGATATCGTAGTAGTAGAGGTTGCGGTCATAGTACGGACTATGAGCAGCATCGCGGTAGCCGCCGCTGACATAGATCCCGCCTTTCCCATACATTTCTATATAGCCCGCCACATTATCAGCCTCGGCGGATGGTAATGATGGCAATGCCTGCCAGTGGCTGCCTATCGTTTGAACCACATCTTGCGTGGCGGTGGCAGTCATGGAAGGAGCTGATCGAGTGGCGGTGGCTCCTTGAGAAACGCTTGCAAAACGATCTGAGAAGTGCAGATAGGCCAGAAACGTCGAGAGCACGAGGAACAGGGCCAGAATAAAGGCGAAGCTTGCCCGATGCAAGCGATGCGGCGAGCGCGCCGTGACGGGAGGTAAAGGCGTGGCTGGCTTAGCTGACGGTTGGGGCGCTGGCTGTTTTGCACTCTGCCAGGCTTCTTCGAGAGGAAGGCGCGGCGTGGGGGCCAGAGGTTTAAAAGAACGACGTTTCAGGCTTTCATCGACGGAAGCCATATGAATTTCGAGCGTCTCCTGCGCCATCCGCTCTCGACGCAGATGGCAGAGCGCCTCGCGCGTCTGTCGCCGCTGTTGCAGGCTCAGCGTGGGTAATGGCGCAATAGATGCACTTTTAGAAGACGAAGGGGCGACTGCCGATGTAGCGATTGATAACTCGGATGGCGCTGCCGGGTCCTTTGTACCATCAGCGCCATTAGCCACTCCCACTGCGGAGGAAACCGCCCCAGGCATATGCGCGTTAAGCGTACGCTGGTACGCGCGTCTCTCTTCAATCTGATAGGTGCGCTCTAATGCCAGGTAGAACGTGCGGGCGGATTGAAAGCGATGGAGAGGGTCCGAACGGGTCGCGAGCGTCATCATGCTATTTAACGTGGTAGAAATGTCAGGATGGTTGCGTAAGGGCATCGTCGATGCCGATCCCGCAGGGCGCTGCCCGCTCATCATTTCGCGCAAAATGATCCCCAGGCTGAACAGATCGGAGCGGGCATCCGTCTGCCCCACCTGATACTGCTCGGGAGGGGCATAGCCGGGCGAGCCGAAATCCAAAGTATCATTGCTCTGTCCAGCCTTAAAGTAGCGGGCAATCCCGAAGTCCACCAGCATCAGCGAGCCATCGGGCGTTAAGATAATATTTGAAGGCTTGAGGTCGCGAAACACAATTGGCGGCGTCTGCCTGTGCAGGTAATCAAGCACATCGCACAGTTGTCTTGCATACGTAAGCACCTCTAATGGCGGGATCTGCTTCTGCTGGCGAAGATAGGCGCTTAGCGTCAGGCCAGGAATATAATCCATCACCAGGTACCAGTAACCGCTCTCAAAGAAATAGTCATAGAGCGTTGGAATGGCTGGATGCTGTAACCGTGCCAGCAGGAGGGCTTCACGTAAAAAGCGGTCTGTGAGAGGGCCGCCGCTGTGAGGAAAATCGTATTCCCGCACTTTCTTTGCTGGAGCGCGATGGCCGGTATCGCTGCCATGTAGGATATAATCTAGCTCCGTGATGACGCTATCCGGTAACGGACAGTCTGCGCGAGCCTGCTTGAGCGCAAGTGAGATATTAAGCGAGGCATGGGTAGCAAGATAGACCTTCCCCATACCTCCATACCCCAATACACGCTGGATGAGATATTCCCCGTCGCGCAGGTAGCGTCCAATAAGGCTTTCACGCTGAGGGATGCCTGGAGTTTCTTGCCTTCCTGGCATATTTGACATCGAATGCCTCCCCTTCCACTTTTCCTGAACACCTCTATTATACACCCGATCTCACCTTTGCTCCGCGTGAGGGCGTTTTTAGGGTGTCCGTCATGTTGTTGCACTGCCGCCTGCGGCGGGGAAAGGGAAGAATCGGGGGCTGTGCCCCCGCGCCCCCGGTCAAGGGGCAACGCTCCTTGCATCCCCGTTGTGCAAACCTTTGACGCTCACCCTCGTTTTTAGCTCCCCTGGGCCGTTTTAGCCGCCTCCGGGGTTGTCTCACCGCGCAGCAACCAGGCGACCGCCACTGCCAGCAGCGCGCCCACAAATGGCCCGACCAGGTAGATCCAGGCATCGGTCCAATAGCCGCTGATCAAAACCGGTCCCAGCGAGCGAGCAGGATTCATTGAGGCTCCACTGACCGGATCGGCAAACAGGCCACAGAGCGCGATTGTTCCCCCAACCGCTATTGAGGCATTATGCCCCACCAGCCCCTTATTGGTCGCTGTTGCCAGAATGACCGTCACCAGCAAAAATGTTAGCACGATCTCCATCGCCAGCCCTGGAATGACGCCCACATCTGGAATGGTCGCGCCCACATGCTTAACCGGACCCAGGATCGCCTGCAACAGGAGAGCTGCCAGCACCGCCCCTAGTAACTGAGCTGCCCAGTAGCCAGGGATGCGCTTCCAGGGAAAATCCTTGCGCAAAGTAAATGCGAGCGTCACGACCGGATTGAAGTGCGCTCCAGAGATGCTGCCAACGGAGTAGATCATGGCCATAATGACCAGTCCGGGCGCAACCGCGTGTGCGGCATCCGTCACTTCTCCGTGACTGATCGTCATCATCATACTACTTCCGGCGGCCACAAATGTCAGGAGAAGCGTGCCTAAAGCTTCGGCCAGCAGCTTTTGCCAGATCGTGGGCGATTTTTGCTCTTCGGTGCTTGTATTCGCAGTATCTTGATGAGTCTGTTCGCCAGTGTCAGTATTTGATCCAATCGCTTCTGCGCTCATAATTTTAGGAATCCCCCTCCTACGACTAAAGATAAGTCAGACACATATTATGTACTATGTAACAGGGAGAAAAAGTTTCATTTTCTTATGCCGCAACTGTATTTGCACGCCTGCTCAGGAGATAGTAACAGAAGAGAATAGAACCTGTAGCAGAGATAATCTGGGCCGTGGCGCTGACCAGAGCGGCGCCCGTCATGCCCCATAGCCCGATCAATGGCACAGCCAGAACAACTTTTGATAACGCTACGCCTACCGCAAAAAACTCCTGCTCGCGCCTGTTTCCTTCATTGGATAGATGGGTCAAGCTGATAGTCGCTGTGCTGCCGAACGCAGTGGCAATCAGTAATATGCGTAATGGCTTGACGAGGGGAAGATAGGCCGGACCCAGCCAGATCACAATAGCGAAGGGGCAGGCAACCATCACAATGATACAGATAGGAATCGTCAGGAATACGAGAGCGCAGGAGGTCTTGATAAAAGCATCATAAGTATTTACATAACATTTGCCTGGGTGAGAGCGTAAGTATAAAGGCAGGATGCAATAAGAGAGGAATGCCGGTGCAATGCGCATCGTTGCGGCGCTGATAGTGGCGCTCAATGCGTAAAAACCTACTTCTACAGGGCTGCGCCAGAGGGCCAGGAGCAGAAGCTCGCTCTGTTGCCAGATAATGAAATCAAGCGCAAACAAAAGGAACGAGCCTCTGAGCGATTTTAGAATGTACCTCTGCTTGTAGAAGCCGGGGTAAATGACGTTGCCCATAGGCAAAATCCGTACCGCGCAAGAGACCGCAAGCACCAGCGTGAGCGTTGCGGCTAGCGTCGAGGCTAAGAGTAAAATCGCCGTTCGGTCCCCGTTTATTTGTGAAGCAATCATTATAAGTAAGAGCAATATGATAGCACTGAAGAGGCGCAGGATGGTCAAAAGTTTAAAGCGGCGGCGGCTGCGCAAAATGATGCCCGCAATACTGCTGAGGAGATGAGGGGCCGCTGCCAGTCCGGCGAGCAGCAGGAGCAGCGCCGTATGAGCGTCATAGATACGCGCGAACAGGAGCGCCAGAGCAACATAGATGCCACAGTACAGGAGAATGTTCCAGCACTGACGGTACCAGAGAAAAAAGAGAATGCCAGCTACCTGCCTTGCGCCTTCACGGCACAAAATCTCAACGACCCGGCGGCTGGATAGCGTCGCCGCGCCAATGCCAAGAACTGGCAGCGTTACGCTCGCCATCCACTGCACAAGCATATAGATGCCGAAAGATCGGGGATCGAGGATGTGGACGATGACAGGATATGTGCTGGCAATGATGAGGGTCGAGCATAGAGTCGCGCTCAGTTGCCAGAAACCGGGCCGAGTGATGCTGCGCCTCCTCGCCACCCCATGCACCTCATCCACGCACATCCTCCTGTGATGAAATGTCAATACTATCCAATAAATTTCATCTTATTTCAAAATATGCCATAGTGAAATGCATATCAAGGTAGGAAATCAGTTGCGTGTATGTTAACGTTCTGGTATTTCCGTTAAGAATTGATGTTTTTGAATGTCAATAAATTCTTTACCCATTCATGCATCTTTTAACCTGATCATAACCAGAATAGGAGTAAGGTTTTCTTTTGTGATCAGTATCATGCCAGCAGGTGTATAAAAGCGTAAGGTCTCAATAGTCCGGGGCGAATGGTCGTTAGCGCATGGTTTTGCGCTAAACGCATCTGCTACGGAGGGGGTGGAAAGTGGAGAGGTTGGGTGACCAGACTTTTGAACTGATACATGATAAGCAGGTGACGCTGATCTGCATTCAAGGTTGCGATCAGGCGGAGGTATCTTTACGACGCGCTGCTCGCCGTATCCGGCAGAATGTCCGCAGGAGCGATATCGTGCTCTTATCGGGCTTATCGTGCATCATTGTGCTGCGCAATACACTTTTAGAGGGCGCGCAGGCGGTAGCTAGGCGCATCTCTACGTTACTGGCAGGCATTGAGTATGAGATACAAATTTTATGCGGAGACGCAGCTCATCTCCTGATGCAGCGTTTACAGGCCGAGCGTGCAATAGTTATTGAACAAAAAGAACCCGAACGGGTCCATGCGCCTTCATTACCGGTGGCGCTAGCAATAACCGGACGCGAGCTGGACTCTTTACCCTATCTGGCCTTTCTCGCACACTATCCTTCCCAGCGCCTCCTGCATCTCTTCCCCTATGAACTGGCCTGCCGCTATCACTGCTTTCCGGTGGGGGCCGAGCGGGGCATACTCACTCTGGCAACCAGCCAGGAGCTTGATCGTGCAGTGATCTCCTATTTTCAGGAAGTGATCCAGCGTAATATCTTTCAGGTTCGCTGCGAAGCCAGTATGATTGATGACGTGCTCAGTTACTGGCAACGCACGATGCTGGCATAATACGCGGGTCGCATCACGGAGAGACGGCTTTTATCTTAACTGCCTGAGCAATAACCGTCCCAAACGAGGTACAGTCGTCCCGTTTTTATTTTTGTTTTTTGAATTGTCGAGTAAATCAGGCTCACCTCTGACCGTCAAGCGGCAGAGGTGGCACAGTTTTTGCGTGCCTGTCGTGGCCCCATTTCCTCATCAGGGTTGGATACATACAAAATTCGCCGCAGGTTAGTGAGCGCAGCCTGGATACGCTTTTTGAGCGTATTCTCTGAAGTGCTCAGGGCCTGCGACATCTCCGGCAACGTCATGCCATTATAATAATGCAGGACAACGACCACCCGTTGCTTGGTTGGTAAGCTTTCGATGGCCCGAGCAAGATCCCAGTCTCGTTCTAAACGTCCTTTATAATGATCTGCTGCCTGAGCAATAAAATCGGTTTCCTGCTCGGAAAGGGTCTGACGCATAAACGCAGTTGAGCGCGCCAGGCGTCGCTTGAAGCTGATACACTGGTTGACGACGATGCGCATTAACCAGGGGCGCAACGCCTCTGCCTGCCGCAGATCTGGTAAGTGATGCCACGCCTGAATAAGCGCGTCCTGCACAACGTCTTCCGCGATATCTCGATCACCCACTATCATCGATGCAGTTCGTAACATCAATGTACTGTGCTGATCAACAATCTTGCCGAACGCTCCGTGATCTCCTTGAAGGGCGCGCGCCACGAGTAAACGCTGCTCACACTGTTCAGATTTCTCAGCGGAATCCGCTATCACTGATTGCTCAACGACTACATCCACATGGGAAACGTCAATACTGGCGTCTAAAATAGTTGTTTCTGGAAGCTGGGCTGTGAGCATAACCATTTCTATCTATCCTCCTGCTCGTGGTTGTTGTGCAAACAGTATACAAAACTATAACATAAGATATACATTAGTACAAGGTGTGCATACTCACAATTTTCTATATGTGCAATGTTTGTCCATACTTCCGTAAAGGAAGTAAAAGACTAACCGGAGTGATAGTTTTACAGGGCATGTGTTTTGCTTGATCTATGGTTATAAGTGGTGAAATTTGTGGAGGAGTACATCAGGGAAAAGGGCTTGAAGCACTGCATAACAATCAGCAAAGGGGATTTCTGGACATAAAAACACCCGGCATTTGATGCCAGATAGCATTGCCGGGTGTTCCCTGTGGCAAGGGTGTTGTGTTAGTTGTTTATCGCCCTCGCCAGAGACGTTACCATCTGTAACACCTGGTCAAACTTGCCTTCAAGCGCATCAAAGCGAGTTTCCAATGAGGTCATGCGGTTTTCCAGTGCAATAAACCGTTGTTCCGTTTTGTTCTCTAGGGAGACAAATCGTTGTTCTAGTGAAGTAAATCGCTGTTCCAGACGATCAACCTTGATATTGAGTTCTGCAATATCTTGTTTGACCTCCGTAAACTGTTGATCTACATGCTCTCTGAAGCGGCTTAAATTGTCCTCCACGGCCTTGATACGCTCGTTTTGCTTAACAGCGATACCAAGTAGAATGGTGATATTTTCGTTTGCTTCTCTCAAGCTGCGGCCTTGTTCGACGGGGGTGTTCTCTTGTGCTAAGTGAAGGGGCTGCAACTCTATAGTTGCAACCTTATCCTCTAATGCGGCTAGTCGCTCATCATAATTTGACATATTTTTTCCTCCTTATATACCCTTTCCACTTGTAACCCTCTTTACACCTAAAATTATACCAGATATCGTATTGTTTGGCAATAGTAGATCTACATTTTTTCTTATTTAATTGCCCCATGCGGCAGGATCGCATGAACTCCGAACATTTTGCCGTTCACGATCTGCGTGATATGCATATCAACGACCGTGCTGGCGAGAGCCAGCGCCTGTGGGCGCGAGACGCTATAGTGCTCGCCCATCAGACCGAGCATGGCGTCTAGCGCGATCATGGTGGCTTCGTGCAGGTCCGTATTAAAGCCGAGCGTGACCCAGCCCGCGGGGGTGTTGGCTCTGGGCGTTTGTATGGGCATGTCGTCGCGCAGGTAGAAGGTCAGGCTGACACGCTCTATCGGGCATTCAATCGCTACCCCGCTCACTTCGCCGTCGCCCTGCGCGCCATGCCCATCGCCAGTTGAGAAAAGTGCGCCCGGCACGGTAATTGGTAGGTAGAGCACACTACCCGCTACTAGCTCTTTGCAGTCCATATTGCCTCCGCAGAAGCGCGGCGGCACGGTTGGATGGATGCCAGGCTCAGCCGGTGGCAATCCCATCACGCCCATAAAAGGATGCAGGGCGATAGTATGTCCATACTGGTCTCGTCCGCTCAATGTATCGGCGTCAAGCGTCCAGAGCAGTTCATCGACATCTTCTAGCAAGCCCAGCCGTCGGTTCACATCATTGGGGATGCGTCCGCCAACCGTCCAGCCCCACGCGCCCGGTCGCACCTCGTTGATGCGAATTTCGAGCGTCATCCCCGGCTGCGCTCCCCTGATCGCTACAGGGCCGCAGAGCGCATGCCCCTTATCGCGTTCGGGGTCGCGCGGATCAAAGCGGCGGTGTTCCACTTCTCCTTTAGCAAAAGGAGCCATATGCCACCCGGCGTCAAGCGTGCGAAAATGTACGGTATCGCCCGATTCGATGGTCAGCACCGGTGGGAAGTCGCGCGAGAAGCTGCCATGCAAAGTGGCTCGCTCCGGCTCAATAGTGTAGACGGCCATGCGTTCTCTCCTGATCGCAAATCTTTTGATACGCTAAAAAAAGGGGATATGAGGACAACCTCTACACTATACAATTTCTTCTATATGGTTGTCATCTCCTCGGGGGGAGACTCTCTTGTGAGTGGGCGGAGGAGAAACCGAGTCGCGATGGCTTACCCGATTTCTTCTCCGCCCGGCAGGCCCCCAGACACTTTGTCTGGAAGTGACCTATGATCAGTGCATAATGAGCGTCACCTTAAAGGTATGCACCAATGGGCCACTGGTCGCGGTAACGGTGATGGTAAAAGTGCCAGTGACACCCTGACTGGTAAAGAGGAAAATCGTCTGATCACCCGAGCCGACTATCGTGCCACTGCCAAAAGCGGTATCGGTGAGAGGAGGCAGGCCCGAGAGGCTTAAAACCACGGTGCCATTGAAGCCATTAATGGCGCTACCATGGGCCGTATAGATCGCTCCATCTGCCGAGTTAATGGTCTGAGACGCGGGCGTAACCGAGAACGAGAAATCGGAGTTGGGCGGGATCACCTCAAGGACCGGTTGGAGGCCGTGGACTAGGCTGCCACTGGTCGCACTCACCTGGACGGTAAAGGACCCGATAGGCGTCTGCGCGGTGGTGTGCAGATCCAGTTCCGTGCTCCCAGGCACAACCACCGAGGGGGCGGTGAATGATGCAGTAGTGTTCGCAGGCAAACCGCCCGTCACGGCAAAATTCACTGTGCCACTAAAGCCTGATCCTGGAACAACGCTCACCTGAATCTGATAGGCCGCCGTCGTTCCCTGTTTCACCGTTTGGAGTACTTCCCCCGTTTGGAGTTGGGGGGTTATCGAGAGTGAGAAGTCGGGGACGGGGATCACGGTAAGCTTCACCTGGACAGAATGCTGAAGGCTGCCGCTGGTGCCGGTGACGGTCAGTGTCGCAGTCCCGATGGGGGTCTGGTGTCCGTTGCTAAACACATTAAACTGTACGGTTCCAGAGCCGTTGACGGTGGTTGATGAGAAGGATGGTACCGTTTTCGCGAAAGGATCGGTGTCGGTCAGGGTGACGGTCCCATTGAAGCCATTCAATGCCGTGATTTGAATGTTATAAACGGCGGTTCCTCCTCGCTCAATAGTTCGGGAGGTTGGATTGGCCGAAATAGTGAAATCGGGACTGGCGGCGTTTGCTCTGGGCAGGGGTCCGATGAAAAGCGTGAGAGCCAGGGTCATTGTCAGAACGAGCAATGCGAGGGAAGCTTTGAGCCAGGTGTACGACACTAACGTTCTCCTTATTCACTGTTTCCTCTGCTGTGAGAGGCAATACTGCGACAGGGACGCACTACGAGGACACGCGTTTTGTTGGATCTTCCCACATCCCAGAAGGCAGACCGGTATTCTGAAATGAGAGAAAATAAGAGAATGGCACCCAGAAGAAGTATAACAGAAAAATAGGGAAAATACATATTCAATCAGCACAACATAATGCGGGTATTTGTTTTCCTCAGTAAATGGGAAAGAGTCATTTTATTATTCGGGCAATATGTTGATTTCCATTGCCATGACGCGTTTATAGAGGCGGTCTTCGCGCCAGAAGGGCCAGAGGTCGAAGAGGAAAAAGTCTACGGGCCGCCAGAGGATAACCCAGAAGGCGATCACAAAGCCATCGCTGAAGATTGTGTTGAGATATGGCGGCCAGATCGTGATTCGCTCCAGATAGGGCGAGAGGGAGGCGCCGACCACCAGGAAGAGGATGCCGAGCAGCAACGCGACAAGGGCCTGACGCCGCAGGGTGACCATTGCATACCTGTTCTGCTCAAGCTTGAACTGGCAGTATCTGCGCATGGCCTCCCTGGTTTTCCTGATGAGATCAGGCTCGATGCTTGCCTCAGGCAGGAAGATCGTCGTCCTTGCCCTCGCTTTTCGCCTCCATAACGGAGCAGTAAGCTCGCGCCTGATCATCTCGACGCCCGATAGAAAATTGACCTTTCTGGAGAAGGGATCTTCTATCGGACGTACAAACAGGTCATGGATATTGTCGAGATGGATGATGATCTCAGCATCCCCTTCCCTCGCCATGTAGCCCTCCCCGCTCTGCCGTATGCTGATTATCCACCCAGCTCAACGCGCCGCCCTTTGAGCTTGCTGATGCGCTCCTCTTGCGCGGCCAGCTTCTCGCGTTCGCGCTCAACCACATCGGCTTTGGCCCGGCTCACAAAGTTCTCGTTGGCGAGCTTGCCCTGCAAACGAGCTGCCTCCTGCTCCGCCTGGGCAAGCTCTTTGTCGAGCCGCTCCAGCTCTTTGGCGATATCGAGCATACCAGCCAGCGGCAGATACACCTCGACCGAACCTGCAAGCAACGTCACCGCCTGCTCTGGCTTCTGCTGTAGCGTGCGATGAAGTTGCGGCTTCTCGGTGCGCGCTAGAAATTCGATCAGCGGCGTCTGGGCCTCGAACATGGCTAGCTCGTCGCCCACGACCATGATGACCGGGATGCGGCGGGCAGGCTCCACGTTCATCTGGTTGCGCGCGTCACGAATACGCGTTATCACCGCCTGCACAAGGCCAAATTGTCGCTCCGCCTCTTCGTCAATGAACTGAGGGGCAAACGCGGGCCAGGGAGCCACGATCAAGGCCGAAGCGGGCCAGCATTCGTGCTGCGGCTCGCTCGTGCGGTAGAGGTGCTGCCAGACCTCCTCGGTGACGAAGGGCATGAACGGGTGCAGCAGACGCATACTCTGATCCAGCACCGCGCGCAGAATGCTCGCCGTGCTGCTGCGAGCCTGCTCGTTGCCCTGCATTTGCACTTTGGCAATCTCCACATACCAGTCGCAGTAGTCGGACCAGAAGAACTCGTTGATCTGGCGACCGGCCTCACCGAGTTGGAACTCATTGATCAGGCGCGTCACCTGCTGGACGGTCTGCTCGAAACGATGCAGTATCCAGCGATCAGCCAGCGTCTGCGGCTGTAGCACGCTGATATCCGGCACGCCCCCGCCCACTTCCGCAGTGGTGAGCAGCACGAAGCGCGAGGCATTCCAGATCTTGTTGGCGAAGTTGCGGTTGCCAACGATGCGCTCCTCCATCAGCTTCATATCGTTGCCCGGGGTGCTGCTCGTCGCCAGGGTGAAGCGCAGCGCGTCGGTGCCGAATTTCTCCATCACCTCCAGCGGATCAACGACGTTATTCTTGGACTTGCTCATCTTCTCGCCCTTAGCGTCGCGCACCAGGCCATGCAGGTAGATCGTCTCGAAGGGAATGGTCCCCATAAAGTGAATGCCCGCCATCACCATACGCGCCACCCAGAAGAAGATGATATCGTAGCCGGTCTCCATCACAGTAGTTGGATAGTAACGCAGCAGATCGGGCGTCAGTTCGGGCCAGCCCAGCGTGCTGAAGGGCCAGAGCCAGGAGCTGAACCAGGTATCAAGTACATCTTCATCTTGATGCAGCGATCCGCTGCCACAATTGGCGCAGACCGTGGCATCTTCGCGGCTCACGTTCATCGCGCCGCAATTGTCGCAGTACCACACGGGGATACGGTGGCCCCACCAGAGCTGGCGCGAGATACACCAGTCATGAATATTCTCCAGCCAGTCGGTGTACACTTTGTTGAAACGTTCCGGTACAATCTGGATCTGACCATATTTGACTGCGCCCAATGCAGGGGTTGCGAGCGGCATCATCTTGACAAACCACTGCTTCGAGATCAGCGGCTCCACGACGGTATCGCAGCGCTGGCAGTGGCCCAGCGGCACCGTATAATCCTCGACCTTGACGATCTGTCCAAGCTTTTCGAGATCCGCCACCAGATTTTTGCGCGCCTCGTAGCGGTCCTGTCCGGCGTACGGGCCAGCTTCAGGCGTCATGGTGGCATCGAAGCCGATTACCTGCACGGCGGACAGGTTGTGGCGCAGGCCAATCTCAAAGTCCACCGGGTCATGCGCGGGCGTCACTTTGACGGCCCCTGTGCCAAAGGATTGATCGACGGCGGCATCCCCGACTATCGGGATCTCGCGCCCGATGACCGGCACAATGGCGTGGCGCCCGATGATATCTTTGTAGCGCGGATCGAGGGGATTGACGGCCACGGCGGTATCGCCAAGAATCGTTTCCGGGCGCGTCGTGGCAACGCTGATATAGCGCGTTTCCTGCTCGCCCTCTTTCGGCACAAGCGGATAGCGCACATAGGTGAGCTTGCCAGGAGTATCGACGTGATTGACCTCCAGATCGGAGATGGCGCTCATACAGCGCGGGCACCAGTTGATGATGCGCTCGCCGCGATAGATCAGCCCTTCCTCGTAGAGGCGCACAAAAACCTCGCGCACCGCTTTGGAAAGCCCTTCATCGAGCGTAAAGCGCTCGCGCGACCAGTCGCAGGACGCACCGAGACGGCGATGCTGGTCCTGGATGCGACTCTTGTACTGGAGCACCCACTGCCAGACGCGCTCAAGAAAGGCTTCGCGTCCGATCTTATGCCGATCCGTCCCCTCTTGCGCCAGCAAACGTTCAACCACGGTCTGGGTAGCAATACCCGCGTGATCTTCGCCGGGCACCCAGAGCGTCTCATCGCCCCGCATACGATGGTAACGGATCAGGATATCCTCAATGGTTGCAGTGATGGCATGGCCCAGGTGGAGCGCGCCCGTGACGTTGGGCGGCGGCATGCTAATCACGAATGGGCGACGATTAGGATTAGGCCGGGGCTTAAAGTAGCCGCCCTCTTCCCAGAAGCGGTACCATTTCGCCTCAACGGTCCGCGGCTCATAGGTTTTTGGCAATGATGCAGTCGATGGTGCCTGTATAGTTCCTTCACTCTTCTCCTGCTCAATCATATCGACTCCTCGCAAAAGTATTCCCAGGTTTCTTCAATATCTATCTTATCCATAAAAAAAGCCCTTCCCGTCAAGGACGAGAAAAGGCATTGCTCGTGGTACCACCTTGTTTCGGTCAGACAGCCAGCGTCTGACCCTCACATGTGCGTTAACGGGCACTCCCGTGGAAATTGCCTTAAAGCTGGTTTCCAGACTCCTGGGCGACCTTCAGTGCAGCGTTACCGGGAAGACTCGCAGCCGATGATCTTCCCTCTCTTGCGGCCTCCGCACCTACTCCTCCCATTCCTCGCCAGTCCTACATTGCGTTAGCCCCAGTCTACCGATTCCGCACACAATTGTCAAGTAGGGGCAATCCCTTGCGGTTGCCCTCTTCCCCTTCCTTGCGGTTGCCCTCTTCCCCCTCTTCGTGATTATTCGGTGTTTGTGATTATTCAGTGTTCGAGTGGCGCTCTCGCGCCATCTCATTGTCAATATGCTTACTATTGGCGATTTGCAGGCAGATGGCGTCAAGCGCGATATGGCTGCACTGATCAAAGAGCGATCCCAGCGGCTGCTGTGTGGCAACTTCGCCTTCGCGTCGCCATCTGGTCGCAGCCGGAATGATCAGCGATAGCGTCGTGGACTTTGCCAGGGGCGACTCTGGATTGGTGGTTACGACGAAGATTGTGCAGCCCCTCTTCTTTGCCTGCTCGACCACATGCAGCGTCTCGGCTGTCGTTCCTGAGCCAGAGACGGCAACGAGCGTATCATAATTCTCAATCGCCGGAGCCGTAGTTTCGCCTACAACATATACTGTCAGGCCGAGATGCATCAAGCGCATAGCGAATGCCTTCGCCATCAACCCCGAGCGGCCTTTGCCCGTCACAAAGACGCGCGGGGCAGCAAGAAGTTCACTCGCAAAAGTGACGATCTGGCCTTCGTCCAGCTTATCTATGACCTGCGTGATTTCCGCTATTATCGTTTTCAGTGTCTCCATAAAGGACCTCTTTTCTTATTTGCGATACGGCTCAAGTGAGGCAGAGAAGGCACGGGCAGCTTCCAGCGATGGCCGATCCAGCGCCACTTGTAATTGCATCGTTCACTACTCCTTCCTTAACACTCTTTTCACGCTAGAAGTTCTGATCGGGTGACCCGGCCAGAACTTCTAACAATCAATCGGATGGATGAACGAAGAGCCGACCGCTCAATAGATGCGCGAATCAGGCATTTCAGGCAGCGCGGGAGCGAAGGACTTACAGCTTCTCGCCAATGGTGATATAGACTTCCCAGCGACGGCTGTGAGCGCGTTCTGAGCGTCGGCGCAGATCAAATTTCTCTAAGGGGATGTGGCGGCCAAATAGAGCATCGGGAACGACTTCGGTCATCACCTCCGTTTTGGCTTCGCGCTCGGCACCGGATGGACGTGTCCTGGTTGCGTTTCCTGATTGATCGCCTGCATCTTTACCAATGAGGTTGCGCCGCCTGCCTGAGCCGAAAAGCGCACCGGGACCATAGACGAACATTTGCAGGAAGACCAGGATCGGCTGGATAAATCCCACCGGCAGCAGATTCGCGCCCTCAATGATGATGACGCGACCGCCGGGACGCAGCACGCGGGCGACTTCGGCGATAGTGTTGGGATCGTAAATATACTCGGATGGGAAGGTGCTAACCACCGTATCGAAGGACTCGTTGCTGAAGGGCAGGCGCTGGGCCGAGCCCTGGATGACGAGGGAAGGTTGACCAAGCTTGCGATTGCGCAGCGTATCACGAGCTGCCGCCACCATCTGGGGGGAATGTTCAACCGCCTGACAACGATAGCCGGCTTTGAGCATATCCGCCAGCAGGTCGCCCAGGCCGCAACCCAGTTCTAAGACATCCATTCCGCGAATGCGCGTCAGTATCAGGCGCTGCCAGACGCGCCATTGGCCCGCGAACGGGACGGTGCTGGCGAAGCGATAGAGGTAACGATTTCGATAGAGGGCCTCAAAGAGCCACTTACGCAATTTCGGCGTCATTGCCTGCCAACCTCAGTAAACACATCAAGCAACTCGGTCACCCGTTTTATCACCATATCAGGCTTTATGCTCTCATCTAGCAGTTTGCTCTTCTCCGCTCTTTTTTTACGCGCGTATTCGAGTAAATAATCGCCATAGGCATCACCCTGTAAATCGGTAATTCCCTGAGCAATCAATGCGGCTTGCGCCTTTTCCTGCATGCGTATTTTCGGCTTCCAGATGGCGAACATATTGAGGCGATGAGCGCCAACAATGTCGGCATTAAGCGAATCTCCCACCATCGCCGCCTCTTCGGGTGGCACCTCCAACGCATTCAGCGCGTGCAGAAAGATGGCAGCAGCGGGCTTGCGCACCCCCAGGTCAGCGGAGATGGCGATATGGCGCGTATCGAAATAATCAAGGAGACCAAGCACGCCAATATCTTTCAGAAAGGGCGGGCCGCCCCAGGCCCGGTTCGTCACCACGCCTAAGAGAAAGCCCCGCTCTTGAAGAGCGGCCAGAGTAGCTAAGACATCATCGAAGAGGATGCGTGACCCCAGGATGGGCATACGCAGCGCCTCAAAAATCGCCCCGGCAGTGGCATGATCTATGCCCGAGAAGCCCAGTTGCGCGACTGCCTCTATTGTAGCCTGGGCAAAATCCGGTTCATGCTCAGGTGTTTGTTGCGCCATCAAATGTGTCTGTACTTTTACTGCATTGCGCAACTGCTCACCCAGTAAATCTGGCTCCTTTTCAATGTCGCTATTTGCGGGCGCATGTTCAAGCAGGATCTGTACCGCCTGCCGGTTCGCGCGTTGTTCCAGCGTATGCCAGGTAGCGCGATCTACCTGAGTCCAGAGCGTCTCGCCGAAATCGAACAGGATACAGCGAATCGTTCTTCCGGTGAGAGCTGGCACGATTTTTTTAGACAAGCGTTACCCCCTGTACACATAGCAAGGCGCGATGGTAAATGGCTGCCCATTTCGACCATCGCGCCCGTCCCATTGCTGTTTTTTCGGTAATTACTCGCGGGTCGGCGCGAGAATGTCATCGACAAGGCCGTACTCAACTGCCTGCTGCGCGGTCAGGTAGTAGTTACGGTCAGAGTCCTGCATGATGCGCTCCATCGTCTGGCCGGTATGATGAGCAATGATCTCATACAGGCTGCGGCGCAGGCGCAGGATTTCGCGTGCGGTGATCTCGATATCGGCTGCCTGACCTTCAGCTCCGCCGAGCGGCTGGTGGATCAGCATGGTGGAGTTCGGCAGGCAGTAGCGCTTGCCCTTCTCACCAGCGGTCAGCAGCACAGCGCCCATGCTCATTGCCATACCCATACAGACCGTCGAGACCTCCGGGCGCAGCCACTGCATCGTGTCATAGATGGCAAGGCCGGCGTAAATGCTCCCACCGGGCGAGTTAATATACATGTTAATATCTTTGGTCGCGTCCTCGCTCTGGAGGTAGAGCAACTGTGCGACCGTGCTGTTGGCAACCATATCGTCGATTGGCGTACCAATAAAGATAATGCGCTCTTTTAGCAGGCGCGAGAAAAGGTCCCACCCGCGTTCGCCACGAGCCGTTGTCTCAACAACACTGGGAATAATGCCCTTTGGCTCCAAAAATTCCCGGGACTCTTTGATCCATTTCGGGTCACGAGGATTAAAAACACTGCCCATGTTTGCTCCTTCTTATCCTTCACGGTTTCTCTCTTGTTATTCTATCATGAGAGATAGAAGCCGGTAAAAACTGTCTGTGCAGAGAAAGCCCACAACTGCGGAGATGTGTTACCGTAATGATAGCACTTGCGCCATGCAAGTGCAAGCAATCCACGAGCATGTACTTTGAAGTTCCAACGCTCCCACGATGAATCGGGGAGCTAGCAGGGCAAGGGCAAGCCCAGCCCCTACTACATATCCCTCCTGGGATGATTTGGGCGATAATCGTGCGCGCGATCAAAGGTGACTTTTGTTACCAGGCTGATATCCGAGAGGCGGGAGCGGATGCGCTCATCAATGCCCTGCAATCCTCTAGGATTAGCCGTGATGACGGTCGGCATGCTCATGTTATAGCGATAGTTTAGCAACTGGAAGAGCTTCTCATTGGCCCACGGCGAACTTTGCTGCGCTCCCAGATCGTCGAGCACCAGCACTTCCGCCTCGCGCATCTTCGAGAACAACTGATCGTAGACCTCGGACGCGCTAGGGGCAAAGGCAGCTCGCAGATGGTCAAGCAGATCGGGTACAACCGCAAAGAGCACAACCGCGCCGCTATCCAGGCATTGATTGGCAATAGCCGCTGCCAGGTGCGTTTTCCCACAGCCATTGGGCCCAACAAGCAATAGCCATCCCTGCGGGTTTTCCGCGTATGCAGATGCGACCTGATACGCCTCATATAAACCGGGAACGCGAGGATTAAACGTTCTGAAACTATTGCTACGGAACGCGTCCAGGTTGGACATATCACGCAACTGCTGGCGTCTGCGCTCCCTGCGCTCGACTTCTTTGCATTCACAGGGAATCGGCTTGCCAAAATTGGGATCGCCAAAGGGAACATCCGCCCGCAAATAGCCCGC
>Ga0070741_10004003_pt1 | contig 35149 bp, 39 predicted proteins | sample Coa_R1_4_FD_66440 | JGI IMG/M metagenome (GOLD analysis project Ga0070741, IMG submission 66440) | Surface soil microbial communities from Centralia Pennsylvania, which are recovering from an underground coalmine fire - Coalmine... | ecosystem: Environmental > Terrestrial > Soil > Unclassified ... | reverse complement strand
TCCTCGGAGATGCCCTCCCGCAGGTGGCCCTGCTCCGCCAGCCCTCTGACGAGCCGCCCCATGTCGTCGCGGCGAGCCGACTCGAGCCGGCCCCACACGCCGCCGGAGGCAGGCCCGGCGGCCCCGTCTGCCTAGCTCGGAACGGCGGCGCGGTCGAGCGCTTCGAGAAACGCCTTGCCGAACTCGGCGAGGTCGGTCCAACCGGTCGCCGAGACCATGCTCCCGTCGACGACGTCGGGGCCCTCGACGAACTCGCCTCCGACGGCCTCGATGTCGACCGCGAGCGGCGGAAACGCGGACACCTTCCGCCCACGGATCAGGCCGTAGGCGGCCGGCACCTGGACGCCGTGGCACATGTGGCCGACCGGCAGGTCCTGCTCGAAGAAGTGCGAGACGATGCGCCGGACGTCCGGGTCGTTGCGGATCACCTCGGGCGCCCTCCCGCCGGGAATCAGCACGGCCGCGTACTGCTCCGGATCGACGTCGGCGAACGCGACGTCGGCGTCGAGGCCGCGTCCGGGCCGCTCGACGTACGTGTCGGCGCCCGGCTCGAAGTCGTGCACCACGAGCTGCAGCCGCTTGCGCTGCGGCGCCGCCACGTCGACGGCGTAGCCCGCCTCTCGCAGCCGGTAGAGCATGTAGTAGACCTCGAGCTCCTCGCCCGAGTCGGCGGTCAGGATCAGCACGCGCTCCACTGCGTGCTTAGTATCGCCGCAATGGCGCGGCCCGTCACGCTCTTCACCGGCCAGTGGGCCGACCTGCCACTCGAGGAGCTCGCCCGCAAGACGGGCGAGTGGGGCTTCGACGGGCTCGAGCTCGCCTGCTGGGGCGACCACTTCGAGGTCAGTCGCGCCCTGGCGGAGGACGGCTACGTCCGGTCGATCCAGGAGGTGCTCGAGCGCAACCATCTGAACTGCTTCGCGCTCGGCGCCCATCTCGTCGGGCAGTGCGTCTGCGACCCGATCGACGCGCGACACCGCGGCATCCTGCCGCCCGAGGTCTGGGGCGACGGCGATCCGGAGGGCGTGCGGCAGCGGGCAGCGGAGCGGATGAAGGACACCGCGCGGGCTGCCGCGCGTCTCGGCGTGACGCAGGTGAACGGCTTCACGGGCTCGGCCGTGTGGCACATGCTCTACTCGTTCCCGCCCAACGACTTCGCCGAGATCGAGCGCGGCTACCAGGACTTCGCCGAGCGCTGGGCTCCGATCATCGACGTCTTCGACGCCGAGGGCGTGCGCTTCGGGCTCGAGGTCCATCCCACGGAGATCGCCTACGACTTCGTGACGACGCAGAAGACGCTGGATGCGATCGACCGCCGGCCCGGCTTCGGGATCAACTTCGACCCGAGCCACTTCGCGCACCAGCACCTGGACTCGGCGTCGTTCGTGCTCGAGTTCGCCGACCGGATCTACCACGTGCACGTCAAGGACTCGAAGAAGACGCTCGACGGCCGGAAGTCGATCCTCGGCGGCCACCTCAACTTCGGCGAGCTGGAGCGCGGCTGGGACTTCGTCTCGCCGGGGCACGGCGATGTCGACTTCGAGGAGCTGGTGCGGGCGCTGAACCGGATCGGCTACAGCGGGCCGCTCTCGATCGAGTGGGAGGACTCGGGAATGGACCGTGAGTGGGGCGCACAGGACGCGCTCGCGTTCGTCCGGCGCGTCGACTTCAAGCCGTCGGAGGTCGCGTTCGACGCGGCCATGCAGCGGAGCGATACGTGAGCGGGATCGGCGCCGCACCGGGCGAGATCGTGGGCGGGGACATCCAGCAGATCGGCGTCGGGATGCTCGGCTACGCCTTCATGGGCAAGGCCCATTCGAACGCGTTTCGAAAGATCGCGTACATGACCTGGCCGCCGCCGCTCGTGCCGAAGCTCGTCTCGATCGCCGGGCGGAACGAGGAAGCGGTGCGGAACGCGGCCGAACGCTACGGCTACGAGCGCTGGACGACGGACTGGCACGACCTCGTCGCCGACCCGTCGATCGGCCTGTTCGACAACGGCGGCCCGAACTCGCTCCACGCCGAGCCGACGATCGCCGCGGCAGAGGCCGGCAAGCACGTGATCTGCGAGAAGCCTCTCGGCCGGACCGCCGACGAGAGCTACGACATCTGGCGGAGCGTCGCCGCCACGGGGGTCAAGCACCTCTGCGCGTTCAACTACCGCTTCGTGCCGGCGAACAGGTTCGCGCGGGAGATGATCGACGCGGGCGAACTGGGCGAGATCCGGCACTTCCGCGGCCGATACCTGCAGGACTGGGGCGACGACCCGTCGCTGGACACGTGGCGCTTCCACGCGGACGAGGCGGGGTCGGGCGCGCTCGGCGACCTCGGCGCTCACGTCGTCGACCTGGCCCGGTACCTCGTCGGCGAGTTCGAGTCGGTCTCCGGGCTCGTGAAGACGTTCCTGCCGGGCCGCGAGGTCGACGACGCGATCGAGGCTGCAGTGTCGTTCGCGGACGGCGCGGTCGGCACCCTCGAGGCGACCCGGCTCGCGCTCGGCCGCCGCAACGGCCTGCAGTGGGAGATCAACGGCTCGAAGGCGTCGCTTGCGTTCGACATGCACCGGCTGAACGAGCTGCAAGTCTTCCGAGCCGACGGCGACCGCGCGCGCGGGTTCAAGACCGTGCTCGTGTCGGAGGCCGATCACCCGTGGTGGGAGTTCTGGTGGCCGCCCGGGCACATCATCGGCTGGGGCGAGACATTCGTGCACGAGATCCACCACCTCCTGCGATGTATCCGCGACGACACGGACGTGGCGCCCGTGGGGGCGACGTTCGAGGACGGCTACCGCGCCGCGGAGGTGTGCGACGCGATCGTCAGGTCGAGCGAGTCGGGCGCCCGCGAGCAGATTTCGTACCGCTCGCTCTAGGCCGCTTCGGCCCCGACGAAAAGTCACACTTTCGTCACACTCGCGTTTCACACGGGTGCGAGTTTCCGAGCTACCCTCAAAAGCAGGGGGCTCGGGGCCGAAGGCCCCTGGGGGAAGAGATTGTCCGAGGGTCAGCCGGGCGGCGGGACGTGCTCGAGGACGATCTTCGCCACGATGCCCTCGCGGTTCTCCATCAGGTCGAAGGCGCGCTGGAAATCTTCGAGCGGGAAGCGGTGCGTGACGATGGGTGACAGGTCGACTCGCCGTTCGGCGAGCAGTGCGACGACGCTGGCCCACGCCGCCGACGTGTAGCCGACGCTGCCGATCAGCTCCAGGTCACGCAGCGCGATCCGGTCGGCCGGCAGCGGCGCCAGCGTCTTGCCTTCGCCCGCGATCCCGAGCAAGACGACGCGCCCGCCCTCGCGCACGAGCCTCGTCGCGAGCTCGACCGCCGGCACCGCGCCCGCAGTCTCCAGCACGAGGTCGAGCTCGCCGAGCCGCGGATCGCCCGCCGAGACGTCCACCGCTTCGTCTGCGCCGAGGCGCCGCGCCAGCTCGAGCTCCTCCTCCCGGATCCCGTACGCGACGACGCGCGCCGGACCGGCCAGCCGCGCAAGCACGATCGCGAGTGACCCCAGCGTCCCCACGCCGACGACCCCGACGGCCTCGCCTTCCGCGAGTCGTGCCCGCTCGAGCGCGCGCCACACGACCGACGCCGGCTCGACGAGCACGCCGGCCGCGAACGAGACGTGCTCCGGCAGCCGGTGCACGACGCGCGCCGGTGCCAGGACGAGCTCGCCGTAGCCGCCGACACGCGTGAACCCCAGCTGGTCGTAGTTCTCGCACAGGTTCGTCTCGCCGACGAGACACCGCGCGCAGTGCCCGCAAGGGATCATCCCCTCGCAGACGACCCGGTTGCCGGCCGACAACCCGTCGACCCCCTCCCCCACCTCCGCGATCTCCCCGCTCCACTCGTGTCCCGGCACGCACGGGTAGCGCACCCAGCGGCGGTCGAGCAGGCCGTGCAGCACCTCGAGGTCGGTCCGGCAGACGCCGGCCGCCCGGCTGCGCACGACCACCTCGCCCGGCCCGCACACCGGCGCGTCGACCTCCCGGAGCGCGACCACCCCGGGCTCCTCGATGACGACCGCCCTCACGCGGCCTGGTCGGCCTCTGGCCCCTCGTCCGCCTCGGTCGCGACCGCTTCCGGCACCGGCTGGAACTCGACCTCGAGCCGCTCGATCCGGTTGCCCTCGGTCTCGATCACGGTGAAGCGCAGCCCGTCGTGCTCGACCGCGTCGCCCAGGTTCGGCGCGTGGCCGAGCTCGCCGAAGACGAAGCCGCCGACGGTGTTGTAGTCCTCCTGCGGCAGGTCGACGTGGAACTCCTCGTTGAAGTCGTCGATCGTGAACGTCCCGTGGATGCGGATCCGCTTGTCGTCCACCTTCTCGACCGACTCGTCGGGAAGGTCGAACTCGTCCTCGATCTCGCCGACGATCTCCTCGAGCAGGTCTTCGAGCGTGACGATGCCCTCCATCGCCCCGTACTCGTCGATGACGATCGCCATGTGCTCCTTCGTCCGGCGGAACTCCCTCAGGAGCGCAGCGAGGTCCTTCGTCTCGGGGACGACGTGCGCTTTCCTCACGAGCGGCTCGAGCTGCACCTTCGCGATCCCGCCCGACTCCTCCGCGGCACGGAACAGGTCACGGACGTGGAGGATGCCGACGATGTCGTCCAGGGTCCCGCGATAGACGGGATAGCGCGTGTACGGCGCCTCGACCGCGGCCTTCAGGCACTCCTCCGGCGGCATCTCGATGTCGAGGGCCACGACCTCGGGCCGCGGCACCATCACCTCCGAGACCTCCTTGTCCGCGAAGTCGAAGACGTTGTAGAGCATCTCCCGCTCCTCGTGCTCGATCTCGCCCTCCTCCGTCGAGCGCGAGAGCAGCATCTTCAGCTCCGCCTCCGACAGCACCCCCACATCGCCGGTCGGCGACTCGAGGCCGAGCAGGCGCAGTCCGAGGTCGCTCGCGCGCTGCAGGAACCAGATCAGGGGCTTGAACAGGAAGAAGAACGCGCGAACCGGCGCTGCCACGGCCAGCGCGACGCGCTCGGAGTACGCGAGCGAGACGCCCTTCGGCATCAACTCGCCGATGACGACGTGGAAGAAGGTGATGATCATGAAGGCGAGGATCACGGCGAGCACCCGCGCGAGCACCGGGTCGAACACGCGCTGCAGGACCGGCTCGCCGAGAGCGCCGATACCCAGGCTGGCGGCCGTGACGCCGAGCTGCATCGCGGCGATGAACCGCGGCGGGTCCTTGGTGATCCCCAGCACCAGGCGCGCGCGCCGGCTGCCGTCGTCCGCCAGCTCCTGGAGGCGCGTCCGGCGGGCGGTGACCAGCGCGTACTCCGCCGCCACGAAGAAGGCGTTCAGGAGGATCAGCGCCGCAACGGCGATGAGGAGGAGGGCGAGGTTCATGCCCCGTCTCGCGGGGCGCCGGTACTAGGCAAGTCGTCGGCCACCAGCTTGTCGAAGTATAAGTACCCGACCTGCCGGCGCTTGCCGAGACGAACACCTGTTCGCTAGCCTGTCGGGAGTGCGGATCGAGTACCGGGAAGAGCCCTGCAAGGCGGCGCTCAACCGCGTCAAGGGCATGCCGTTCGAGTGGTCGCTCAACCCGTACATGGGCTGCGCGCACCGGTGCACGTTCTGTTATGTCCGGGCCTTCGAGCAGCGGGCGGACCGACCGTCCGGCGACGAATACGGCCGCTCGATCCGGGTCAAGGTGAACGTCGCCGAGGTCCTGCGCCGCGAGCTCGCGCGGCGGAGCTGGAAAGCGGACCACGTCGCCATCGGCGCCGCGACCGACCCGTACCAGCCGGCCGAGGGACGGTACAAGCTCACCCGCTCGTGCCTCGAGGCGCTGCGAGACGCGCGGAACCCGTTCCACATCATCACGCGGAGCCCGATGATCGTGCGCGACATCGACGTGCTGGCCGAAGCGGCGTCCCGCGCGGAGCTTTCGGTGACGTTCTCCGTGCCCACGCTGGACGACGAGGTCTGGCGACGGACAGAGCCCGGCACGCCGCCGCCCCGCCAGCGTCTCCGCGCCGTCAGGACGCTCGTCGATGCAGGCATCAAGGCCGGCGTGGGCATGGCTCCGCTCCTGCCCGGCATCTCCGACAGCCCGGACCAGCTCCGAGCGGTGGTCGAAGCCGCGCGCGAGGCAGGCGCTACCGGGATCTGGGCGAACGTCCTCTACCTGAAGCCCGGGACGCGGGAGCACTTCCTCGCCGAGCTCGCCCGCGACTGGCCGGAGCACGCAGAGCGCTACGAGCAGCTCTACGCGGGGCGCGCGTATCTCCCGGCCGCCGAGACCTCGCACGTGAAGAAGCTCGTCGCCGAGCTGAAGTCCGACATCGCCCCGCGGCGGCGTCCCCGGCTGCTCCGGCCGGCTCCGGAGCCCGAGCAGCTGACCCTCGCGCTCGGCTAGCCGAACCCGGCGGGAGATACGATCCGCCGCGTGAGCTATCTCGAGTTCGTCTGGACGCCGCACGGTTACGAGTTCCACGAGCGCGAAGGCGACCCGCCGCAGGTGGGGTCGGAGGTCGAGGAGGACAGCGGCCGTTTCGTCGTGCTGAAGGTCGCCCCCTCCCCGCTCCCGGGCGACGGCCGCCGCTGCGCGTACCTGCAGCCTCGCTAGCCGGCCGACTCGGCCGCAGCGAGGCCCAGGACAAGGGCGGTCGCGAGACCGCTGGCGTAACCGCCGGTCGCGATCCCGCCCGCGTCGACGCCGGCCGCGTAGAGCCCCTCGACCGGGCCGCCCTCGCCGTCGAGCACGCGCGCCCGGTCGTCCACGCGCAAGCCGCCGAGCGTGTGCGTGACGCCCGCGACGATCTTGACCTCGACGTAGCCGTCCCCGCGGCGCACCTCGCCGCCGAGCTCCCCGGCCACGCCGACCATGTCCGCGACCGTGCGATCCCGGACCCGCTCGCCCAGCGCGGCCGTGTCGACTCGGTACCAGGCGGTGCCGCCGGGCTGCCGAGCGATCACCTGGGCAAGGTCGGTCTCCGACCACGACGGCTCGCCGGCGAAGACCGGCCGGCCCTCGTCGTCGACGACGGTTGCGAACCGTCCGTAAAGCTGCGCCGCGCGGACGAAGTCCTGCTCGGCGACCCGTGCCGGCGGCGCCGGTAGCGCGCGGCCGTAGAACTCACCGAGGTCGCCGGCGAACGCGGCGCCGCGCTCCTGCGCGAGCCGAATCCCGTCGCCCTCGCTCCAGGGGGCAGCGCGAAGCGGCAGGCCGCGCTCGCGCGCGAGCCGCACCGCGAATCCACCCGTCGCGAGCACGACTGGCTCCTCGGGTAGCTCGGTGAGCGGCTCGCACAGCGACACGTCCCGAGCGAGCGCATCTGTGAGACGGTGCGGGTCGAAGCGCCGCCCGATCGTCCGCGGGTTTCCGGTCTCCCGCTCGGTCGCCGGGACGGCTGTGCGCTCAAGCCAGTCGAGCGCGTCGTCCAGGCGCTCGACAATCAGCCGCTGGAGGACGGGGTCGCCGCCGGGACACTCTTCGCGAAAGGCCTCGAGCGAGCGATGCCGCCAGACGACGCCGCTCGAGAGCAGCATCGATCCGCCGGGCCGGTCGCCCTTCTCGAGCAGCCGCACCGGCTTCCCGAGCTCGCGCAGCCGCGCCGCGGCGACGAGCCCCGCCATGCCGGCGCCGGCGACGACGACCAAGCGCTAGACGAGCGAGAAGCTCGGCTTGTGCTCGACGTACTCGAGCTTCACGCCGTCGGGACCGTTGACGAACACGGCGTAGGTGTTCTCCGCGTCCTTGACGTCCACGACCTCGGCGCCGGCGGCGACCGCCTGGTCGCGGAGGTCGTCCGCGGACTCGACCAGGACGGCGATGTGGTTCAGCAGCGGCCGCTCCGGCTGCGCGGCCGGGGCAGGAAGGAGCTCGAGGTACGCGCCGGCCAGACCCACTCGAACGGCTCCGTCGCCCGCCGGCCGCGCCTCGTGGAAGCCGAGCAGCTGCCAGGCCTGCGCCGAGGCCGCCGGGTCCGGCACCGCGAGCGCGACATGGTCGAGGTCGTACTCGACCGGCGTCTCGCCCTCGACGAGGACGATCTCGAGCCCTTCGCCGAGTTCCGCGAGCGGCGAGCCCAGCGGCGCCTCCGCCTGCGCCAGGTCGGACACACGAAGCGCGATGTGCTGAAGCGGCCCCGCCTCGCGAGGCCCCTCGGCCGCGAAGAGCGTCAACTTGAAGCGCTCGGCGTGCGCGCCGATCAGCGTGAACGCGTCGGTGCGCTCGATCTCGTGCATGCCCAGCTTCTCGAACGCGAAGGACGCGATCCGGTCGCGGTCCTCGACCCAGAGAGCGACATGGTCCAGACGCAGCGGGCTAACGGCCATCGCGCCCTGAATACCCGACGCCGAGCCGCGGAAAACCGAGGCCTACTCGAGCGGCTCGTTCTGGACGTTGTGCTCTGTGGCGTAGTCGTTCGTGAGCTGGTTGATCGTCGCCGCGTCCGGATAGGCGTAGTTGATCTTCACGAATGGCTCCCACTTCTCGGGCAGGGCGTCCTCGGGAAAGATCGCCTCGACCGGGCACTCCGGCTCGCAGGCTCCGCAGTCGATGCACTCCTCGGGGTCGATCACGAGGATGCGCTCGAACTCGTGAATGCAGTCGACCGGGCAGACGTCCACGCAGGACCGGTCTTTGATGTCGATGCACGGCTCGGCGATGATGTAGGTCACGACGGCCTACTCTACCGACGAGGCCAGGAGCTCCTCCACGAGTACCGGCGCCCGCTCGACGAGCGCGGATTTGGCGATCACCTGGTCGAAACCGGCGGCGTGCGCAGCCCGCAATCCAGTCGTGTCGGTGTGGTTCGTGTAGCCCACGATCGGGATGTCCGGATAGGCGTCGGCCACCTCGTCGGGATCGATCCGGGAGATGTCCGCGATGACGAGATCGGGCTCGTCGACCGTGTCCGTGGTCACCAGGTGGTGCCCGGGCAGGAGCGCATCGAGCTTGCCACGGAAGAAGAGGTCGACCCCTGCCAGCAGGATCGTCGCCACGTGCGGAGCGTAACACGGTTTCGGGCGAAAATCGGCCCGTGAGCGGTGACAATCTGGCTTCCGGGCTCGAGCTGATGCGCCGCGGCGAGTACTTCGAGGCGCACGAGCAGATCGAGCTCGCGTGGCGGGAGGCGCCTCCGGAGGAGCGGGATTTCCTGCAGGGTCTCGTCCACGTCACCGTCGCCTGGTACCAGGCCGATCGTGGGCGGCCCGTGGCGTGCGCGAGCCAGCTCGAGAAGGCACGACGGCGGCTGGCTGCCTACGCGCCGGCACACCGCGGCGTCGACGTTGCGGCCGTGCTCGCGCAGGTCGAGGCCGCGGAGCGGCTCGTCGCTGCGGGGTCGCTCGACCTGGCGGCGCTAGACCTGGCCTAGCCCGACCGCGTCCAGCGCGCGGTTCAGCCAGACGTGGAGCCACCAGTCTTTGCCGAAGAAGAGCAGCAGGCCGAGGGCGAGCAGGGTCAGGCCGCTGGCGATCCGGATCGCCGTGTAGTGGTTCCGCACCCATCGGAACGCGCCCATCGCGCGCGCAAACGCGATGCCCGCGAGCAGGAACGCGAAGCCGATCCCCAACGAGTAGAAGAGGAGCAGCACCGAGCCGCGGAAGACGGTGCTCGAGCTGCTCGCCAGGACGAGCACCGAGGCCAGCACGGGGCCGATGCACGGCGCGGCGCAGACCGCGAACGCAGCCCCGAGCAGCGCGTTCGACTCGCGCCGCTGCGCCCGGCCGAGCAGGCCGGTGCCGACGACGCGGTCCGGGTACGGCATCAGCCCGATGAAGACGAGCCCGATGACGACGAGCACGAAGCCCGCGATCGCGCTCTGGCTGCTCGAGTTGAGGACGCTCGCGACCGCCGCCGAGGCGGCACCGAGCGCGACGAACACGACCGTGAAGCCGAGCATGAACGGGAGGCTGGCGACGGCTATGCGCCTCGCGACGCCCCGCTCTCCGAACCGGCTCGCCTCCACGGACGAGACCGCCGAGAGGTAGCCGGGGACGAGCGGCAGCACGCACGGCGTCAGCACCGAGATCAGGCCGGCGAGAAAGGCGACGGGGATCCGTTCGGCCATGTCAGGCCTCGAAGCGGGCGAGCTCCTCGTCCAGCCGCTGCTCGAGCTCCGGGTCGACGCGCGTCACAGGCTCGTCCGGCGTTCCGCGGCGGCCGCGGCTCCACCGCCAGGCGAGATACCCGAGTGCGAGGCCGCCGGCCAGCACTCCGGCGATGGGCAGCCACCAGGCGAGGATGTCGAATCCCTTGTCGGGCGGGGCGGCGAGGATCTGCACGCCGAACTGCGCGACGAGCTTGTTCTTGATCTCGCTCTTCGTGTCGCCCTCGGCGATGTACCGGCGGATCAGCGCGCGCTCGCGGTCAGCGAAGGGCGAGGTGGACTGGTCGAGCGGCTCGTGGCAGACGAGGCACATCAGCTCCGGTTCGAGCTCGGAGAGCGTCGGATGCTGCTCGCTCGCAAACGCGGGCCCCGTCACGCCGAGCGCGGCGGCGACGGCCAGTAGGAGCGCAAGCCGCCTCACGATTCGAGGGCTTGCGCGATGCGGCTGCGCAGGACGTTCGGCGGGACGGGGCCGCCGATGATCGTCTGCCCGACGTATTTGCCCTTGCTGTCGATCAGGACCGTGTCGGGTAGGACGGTGATGCCGTACGGATCCCAGAGCGCACCGTCGCTGTCACGGACGATGGGATACGTCAGCCCGTAGCGGTGCGCGAAGTCGCGCGCGTCGCCGCTGAAGTCCTTCGAGTCGACGCCGAGCACGACGACGCCGCGCGACCGGTACTGCTCCCAGATCTTCTGGAACGTCTTCGCCTCCTGCTTGCAGGGCACGCACCACGAGGCCCAGAAGTTGAGCACGACGACCTTGCCGCGGAGCGACGCCAGCTCGAGCTTCCCGGGCCTGTCCAGGCGCGGGAGCGTGAAGTTCTTCGGCTGCGCCGTCTTGCCGCTGCCGTGCGCGACCTTCCAGATCAGGAGCGCGAGCAGACCGGCCACGAGCGCGACCGCCAGCACCTGCCCCGTCAGCTTCAGCCGTGCCGGCATCAAGCCGAGATTACCGACGCGTCTAGACCGGAACGATGAAGACCGGCGTCCCGACCGAGACGTGGTCGAAGAGCCACTCCGCAGACGGGATGAACATGCGGATGCAGCCGTGCGAGGCCGAGTAGCCGAGCGAGGCCGGGTCGGGCGTGCCGTGGATGCCGACGCCCGGCGCGGACAGGCCCATCCAGCGCGTCCCGAGCGGGTTGCCGGGGCCCGGCGGGATCGGGCTCTCGCCCTTCGCCCACGCGGCGTCGGGCGGCGGATACCACCACGGGTTCTTCTCCATCACGATGATCTTGAAGTCGCCGATCGGCGTCGGGTAGATCGCCTGGCCGGTCGCGACGATGAACCGGCGCACGAACGCGACCGGCTTGCCGAAGGTCACCTGCTTGTAGAGATAGAGCCATTTCGAGTCGCGCCGGATGACGATGATCGAGCTGAAGCTGTCCGCCGTCACCTGGGGCTCGACGACCTTCGCCGGAAGCTGGATCGAGCCGCCGCGCGCCGTCTGCTGGAGCGCGCCGACGATCGCGGTCACGCTGCCGGAATGCTGGAGCGTGCTGCCCTCGACCTCCGGCACGACCTTGGGCCGCAGCGATCGCAGCACGACGCGGGCGTCGGAGACCTTCCGGTCGTAGAGCTTCGCGAGCTTGTCGACGTAGGCGTCGACCACGGAGCGCTTGACCTCCACGACGAGCTTGACCGCGGTGTTCGGCTTCGCCTTCAGCGCGCGCGAGACGGCCGGGCCGACGAATGGCTTCGCGCCGAGCTTCCAGGGCGAGACCAGGATCACGTGATCGCCGAGATCGAGCTCGAGCGGCGACCGGAAGACGACGGCCACGGCCGAGGCCGCAGCGCCGTACGTGAGGCCGCCGACGTGGATGCCGCTGATCGTCACGCCCTCCGCGATCCGTGTCCGCTTGACGGGCGGCGGCGTGGTCGGCTTCGGCGCCGTCGTCGTCGGCGTCGTCTCCGTGGTCGTCGTGTCCGTCGTCGTGGTCGTCGGCGGCGGCGGCGGCGGCGAATCGGCGAACGCGTACGCGGCGGCGGCACCGGCGACGCCGAGTGCGATCAGGAGCACGAGCAGCGCCGCGCGCTTCACGGCGGCAGTGTAACCGGGCCGGTCGGAAGTCGCCCGGAAGCCAAATCGCCCGCTTTGCAGCGCAATAACACTAAACTTGGAGGCGATGGGCGAGCCGGCACCGATCCCGACCCCCCTCGACGAGCCTCCGCTTCACGATCCGCACACGGTGCGGGAGGCCTACCACTACCACCGCGCCCGCCGCGCGGCACGGATCCACCGCCGGCGCGAGCGTCGCTGGGCGCGCGTGCGCTTCTGGGCGATGCTCGGCGGGCTCCTGCTCGTCGTCGCCGTGATCGCCGTGCTGGTCCTGCAGCAGGTCCAGAGCGTCTTCGGGATCTAGCCGGGTGTCTGCACAGCCGCCGGCACGGCATCTGCGCGATGTCCGCCTGCGCGCGCGCCCGCGACTCTTCGCGCTCGGTGCGCCGCTCACGTGGCTCGGCGGCACCGTCCTGGCCGTCTCGTCGTTCACGAGCTGGTACTCCGGCAACTCGGTCGAGGGCCCGACGCTCTCCGTGACCGGCTGGAACAGCGGCACTATCGGCAAGCTCGTCTTTCTCGTCGGGGCCGTGGTCGTCTGCCTCGCGGCGCTGCGCCGGTTCGGGCTGGAGTTTCCGTCGCTGACGCCTGAGCCGCTGATCGTGATCGCGCTCGGGGCCCTCGGCGTCGCGCTCGTGACGATCCGGCTCGTCTCCATCCCCGACTCCGTAGTCGGCACCGCCGGTCGGAGCATCGGGATCTGGATCAGCCTGCTCGCAGCAGTGGCCGTTGTCGCGGCAGGCGTGCTGCGAGCAGCCGAAGAGCTGTAGCGACCGCTGCCCCGAAGGCCGCGCCGCCGATCACGTCGAGCGGGTAGTGGACGCCCACGTAGACCCGCGAGTACGCGACCGCGACGGCGAACAGGAGCACCGGCACCGCGAGCCGCGGCACGAGAAGCGCGATCGTCACCGCGCAGGCGAACGCAACGGTCGCGTGGCCCGAGGGGAAGGACGAGTTGGTCGGAAGCCCGACGAGCCTATGCACGCCTGGGGGAAGGCGCGGCCGCGGACGGTCGACGGCCAGCTTGACGCCCCACTGGACGAACTCGGCGACTCCGTCGGCCGCGAGCACGATCAGCAGTACGTGGGGCCGCCGCAGCAGGTACGCGGCCACGAGGGCTACAACGACGAAGATCCAGCCCCAGACACCGAGATTCGAGATCCAGACGAAGACGTCGTTCAGCCAGCTGACTCGGTGCTCGACGACCCAGCGCTCGACCCGATGATCGAGCGAGATCACTTGCCGACGGTCACGGTGACCGTCTGCGGGACGAGCGGCAAAGGCTTCAGCGTCCGCTGCGTCGTCCTCTCGCCGCCGGGCGTCGGATTGTCGTGCAGCGCCTCTCCCAGCGCGACGCCGACGGCGAACACGACGGCGAGGAGGGCGATCGCACCGAGCCAGCCCCAGCGGATCCCGCGCCGCCGCCGCCGCGCCCGCCGGCGGGCCAGGGTCTCGGCGTCGAGCGTCACGGCCGGTAGTCCCGGGCGCCGCGGGAGTAGAGGTGGAACGCTGCGTCGGCGGCGGTGCTCGCGGTGACCAGATCGCCGGGCTCTTCGGCGTGGTCCTCGACCGCCGCACGAGCCCAGACGTCGGCGCCGACGTACGCATCCGCGAGCTCTGCCAGCGTGAATGTCTTGCCGACGCGGCCGCGAAGCGCGGCTGTCACGACGTCCACCTGGCCGAGCAGACGCGCGTACAGCGGCGGCTCCGTGTCCTTTGCCCGGACGAGTCGCCGGTGGCCCTCCGCCCACTGCTGGCGCGTCAGCTCGACCGATCCCTCCACGCGGGCGATGCTAGCTCGCAGTGCAGCAGGACTCCGGCCACAGAGGCTCGAGCTCCGCGACGACCCGATCGCCGAGCAGGTACCCCGGCTGTGCGAGGGCGAAGGCGACGTGGGCGTGGAGGCATTTCAGGCGCTCGGGCCTCGCTGCGCCGCCGATGCCGAGGTCGAGCGACGTGCCGTCGTCCCGTCCGGAGAGCGCGCCTGCGAGCGCGCGCCGGATCTGGCGCTGGAGCTCGGTCGCGCGCTCGAGGCTCTCCCGCAGCTCGGCGTCCTGCTCGGCCGCCGCCGTCCAGCGCTCGACGCCGCCGGCCGCCTCGAGCCTCGAGACCGCAGCGACCAGGTGCCGGCAGGTGAGGTAGTACGTCGTCGGGAACGGCTCTCCGGCGTTGTCGTACGGCGACTGCTCCGTGACGGCCGCGCGCCCGAAGGGACAGCGGACGACGACGCGCCGGAAGGCCCGCGGCGGCCGCCCGAGCTGCTGCGCCACGACCGAGCGGTCGTCGTCCGCGCTCATGCGCGCCAGGCTAGTGCCGGTTCGCCTTCGCGTGCGCCCGCAGCCACTGCTTGACGCCGTGCACGACGAAGAGCTGCTCGCCCGGCCGGACGTAGCCGAGGCGCCGGGCCTCGAGGAGAAGCGCCTGTCCGGTTCCCGAGATCGCGAGCCGCTGCGCGAGCTGCGCCTTCTGCTCCGTGAGCGCCTTCACCTCGGCCTCCGTCGCCGCGAGCTGGTGCGAAGCCGAGATGTAGGCCTTGACGGGCCGGTAGTAGAGGTAGGCGACCAGGCAGAGACCGGCGACGGCGACGATCCAGAACCGCGACCGCCGGCGCGCGACGGTCCGTGAGCGAACGGCACGAGGCATGGACACACCCGATTCGCGCCGAGGACCGGACCTCCTGCGTCACCCGCCGACATCGTCCGTTTCCGACATGCCCACGCGGGCCGCGGCGCTTCTCCCACGTCCCCACCCAGGGTGGGGAAGGAAGAACCACCCGCCACCCGCGATGAGCGTACCGCGGGAAGCGTTACGTGTCCCGCACGAAAGTGTGACGAAAGCGTGACTGTCTCTCCGCAGCCGGCCCGCTGGGCGGGGCCCGGGGGGCGACCGCGCCCTACGCCGTGTCGACGCGGATCAGGTTCGTTGTTCCCGCGACATTCACGTGCGTCCCGGCGGCGATCACGATCCGGTCGCCGCTCTCGACCACGCCGGCGTCACGGGCGGCCGCAATCGACCGGTCCCACAACTCCTCGACGTCGGTCACCTCCGGGATCACGAGCGGCACGACCCCCCACTCCAGCGCCATCTGCTGGGCCGGCGCCTCGCGGTGCGTGATGGCCGCGATCGGCCGCCGGGGCCGCAGGCGCGCGACCGCCGACGCCGTGCGTCCGCTGAACGTCGGCACGACGATCGCCGCCGCCCGCAGCACCTCCGCGATGTCGCACGCCGCGTTCGACAGCGCCTGGCCGACCGTCGGCTCCTCGCTCGCCTCGGGCAGCTCGTGCCGGTAGCCGAGGCTCGGCTCGATCGTTCGCGCGATCTGGTCCATCATCGAGACCGCCTCGACCGGGTAGTCGCCGACCGCTGTCTCCTGCGACAGCATCAACGCCGACGAACCGTCGAGGACGGCGTTCGCCACGTCGCTCGCCTCGGCACGCGTCGGCTCCGGCTCGTGCACCATCGTTTCGAGCATCTGTGTCGCCGTGATCACCGGTCTGCTCTGCTCGAGCGACCGGAGAATGATCTGCTTCTGGAGCAGCGGCACCTGCGCCGGGCCGATCTCGACTCCGAGGTCGCCCCGGGCGACCATGACCCCGTCGGCCTCGGCGATGATCGCGTCGAGCGACTCGATCGCCTCCGCCTTCTCGATCTTCGCGATGACGCGGGCCGTCGACCCGGACGTCTCGATGCGCTCGCGCAGATGGCGCACGTCGGCGGCGGACCGGACGAACGAAAGCGCGACGAAGTCGACGCCGAGGTCGAGCGCAAACGCGAGGTCTTCGATGTCCTTGTCCGTGAGCGACGGGATCGGAAGCGGCACGCCTGGGAGATTCACCCCCTTGTGCGACGAGACCTGGCCGCCGACGACGACGGTGCACAACGCGCGTGGCCGCTCGACCTTCTCGACACGCAGGCGGACGTGGCCGTCGTCGATCAGCACGTCGTGGCCCGGCTCGAGCACCTCGCCGATCGCCGCCGGGCTGACCGGGAGGTCGACGCCCGGCGTGTCTCCGTCGGGGCCGATCACGATCTGGTCGCCTCGTACCAGCACAACCGTCTGCGACAGGTCGGCGACGCGGATCTTCGGGCCCTGCAGGTCGGCGACGAGCGCCAACGGCTTGCCATGGGAGGACTGCGCCTCGCGCACGAGCTGCGCGTTGTGCGCGTGCTCGTTCTGCGTACCGTGGGAGAAGTTCAGCCGGGCGGCGTCCATGCCCGCGTTGACCAGCTCGTCGATCCGGCCACTCGACGCGGGACCGATCGTCGCGAGGATCTTCGTGCGCCGAGGAGCGGGATTACGTGCCACTCCTCGGAGGGTAGCTAGCGCTTCGAGCGCGGGAACGCCGACCAGCCCGGGTACACCGCTTTGTCACCAAGCTCTTCCTCGATGCGGAGGAGCTGGTTGTACTTGGCGACGCGATCGGTTCGGGCCGGGGCCCCTGTCTTGATCTGCCCGGCCCCGGTGGCGACCGCAAGGTCCGCGATCGTCGCGTCCTCGGTTTCGCCGGAGCGGTGCGAGATCACCGCGGAATAGCCGTTCGAACGCGCGAGCGAGATCGCCTCCAGCGTCTCCGTCAGCGTCCCGATCTGGTTGACCTTGATCAGGATCGAATTGGCGACACCTTCGTCGATGCCCCGGCGGAGCCGGTCGGGGTTCGTCACGAACAGGTCGTCGCCCACGAGCTGTAGCCGGCCGCCGAGACGCTCGGTGAGCTCCTTCCACGCGACCCAGTCGTCCTCCGCCACTCCGTCCTCGACGGAGACGAGGGGAAACTCGTCGGCGAGGCCGGCGTAGAAGTCAGCCATCTCCGGGCCGCGCGCCTCGCGGCCTTCGAACCGGTAGACACCGTCGGAGTGGAACTCGGTGGACGCCGGGTCGAGCGCGATCGCCACCCGCTCGCGATGCCCTGCGCGCTCCGCGGCTTCGAGAATCGCGCCGATCGCGTCCTCGCTCGTCGCGAGGTCGGGCGCGAAGCCGCCTTCGTCGCCCACGGCGGTCGAAAGCCCACGCTCGCCGAGCAGCTTCTTGAGCGCGTGGTAGGTCTCCGCCCCGATCCGCAGCGCCTCCGAGAACGAGGCGGCGCCGACCGGGACGACCATGAATTCCTGCAGGTCGATCGTGTTGTCGGCGTGCACCCCGCCGTTGATGACGTTCATCATCGGGACGGGAAGGGTCGCCGCTGCGTCACCTCCGAGGTGCCGGTAAAGCGGCAGGCCATGGTCGGCGGCGGCCGCCTTCGCCACGGCCAGCGAGACGCCCAGGATCGCGTTCGCGCCCAGGCGGCCCTTGTTCGGCGTCCCGTCGAGCTCGATCAGCCGCCGGTCGAGGCCTTCCTGGTCGTCGGCCTCGAGCCCACGCACGGCTCCGGCGATCTCGCCTTCGACGTTCCCGACGGCCAGCGTCACGCCCTTGCCGCCGTACGCTTCGGCGCCGTCGCGAAGCTCGACGGCCTCGAACTGCCCCGTCGAGGCACCGGAGGGCACCGCTGCGCGTCCCACCGCCCCGGAGTCGAGCCGGGCGTCGACCTCCACGGTCGGGTTGCCGCGGGAATCCAGTATCTGCCGTGCGCGCACTTCTGCGATGGCGCTCATTGCGCCTCCTTGGCCTGGTCGAAGTAGTGGTCCTGCCGGTCGAGCGGTAGCTCGACCCACCGCTCTCCGGCGGCCTCTGCGAGCCGCTCGGCGGCCCCGACACGCGACCGGAACCGCTGCGTGGCGCGGCGCAGCTCAAGCTCCGGGTCCGCTCCGATCCGGCGCGCCACGTTCACGCACGCGAAGAGCAGGTCGCCGAGCTCCTCGGCACGCCGCTCGTCGGTACCGCCCGCGAGCTCGGCTCGGAGCTCGCGCAACTCGTCCTCGAGATCGCCGAGCGCACCCTCGACGTCGGGGTACTCGAAACCGACGACGGCGGCGCGCCGCTGCACCTTCCGCGCGTAGAGCAGGGCGGGCAGCGACTCGGGCACGTCGTGGAAGATTCCCTCGCGGCCTTCCTGCTCGACCTTGACGCGCTCCCACCGGGAGCGCACCGCACCTGCGGTCGTGATCTCCTCGCCGCCGAAAACATGCGGATGCCGCCGGACGAGCTTGTCGTGAATCGCGTGCGCGACCGCCTCGAGGTCGCCGTCGCCCTTCTCCTCGAGCAGGAGCGCGAGGAAGTACACCTGGTAGAGCAGGTCGCCGAGCTCGTCGAGCAGCTTGGCGTCGTCGTCTGCGAGCGCGGCGTCGGCGACCTCGTACGCCTCCTCGACCGTGTGCGGGACGATCGTCTTCGCCGTCTGCTCGCGGTCCCACGGACAGTCGCGGCGGAGGCGTCGAGCGAGCGTGTCGAGCCCGGTCAGCGCCTCGGCGAGGCTCAACCGCCGGCTGTGGTCGGGAACAGGGTCGTCGCGCCGGGCGCAGTCGCCTTCGGCGGGGCGTACGCGCTCGCGTACTTGACCTTGCCCGCGTAGAACTTCTCGATCTTCGTCTGCCAGGCCGAGGTGGCGTCACCCTTCTTCGCCTGCAGCAGCTGCTGGACGATCGACGCCTTCTCCTGGCTGAACGGCGCGGTCGACTCCGGGATCACCGGCCCGTTCGCCTTGATGATGTGCCAGCCGAACTGCGAGTGGACCGGCTTCGAGATCGTGCCGGTCGGGATCTTGAACGCGACCTTCGCGAACGGTGCGACGAGCGCGTTCTCGGCCTGCACGCCGAGCTTGCCGCCGTTCTGCGCCGAGCCCTTGTCGGTCGAGTACTTCTTCGCCAGCTTGGCGAAGTCGGCGCCGGCCTTGAGCTGGTTGTAGATGCTCTGCGCCTGGGCCTTCGTCTTGACGAGGATGTGCGACAGATCGCGGGAGGTCGGCTTCTGGTACGCCGACTTGTTCTTGTTGTAGTAGTCGAGCGCCTCCGCGTTCGTCACCTTGACGTTCCCCGTCAGCTTCGCGGTCACGTTCTGCTGCAGAACCTGGAGGCTCACCGTGTCGCGGACCTCCGGGAGCGTCGAGCCCTGCTTCTTGACGGCCGCGAGGAACTTGGCCTGGCTTCCGTTGAAGTACTGCTTGACGATCTTCTTGATCGCCGCGTCGATCTCTTTCGGCGTCGCGACCGCGCCGAGCTTCTTCGCCTGCTGCTCGAACTCGGTGCGCTGCACGAGGTACGGCATGATCTTCTGCTGGACGACGATCTGGTAAGCGGCGTCGCAGCACTTCGCCGTCGGCTGCTTGGCGGCCTTCTCGGCCCGGTTGTACTGGTCGAGCGCATTGTCGAACTGCGCCTTCGTGATCGGCTGCCCGTTGACGAGCGCCACGTCGCCCTTCGGGACGCCGTTGCTCGAGCTGCCGCCGCCGCAGCCCGCCGCGACCGCGAGCACCGCGGCGCAGCATGCGAAGAGCGCGAGAAAGCGACGATTACGAAGGATTGCGGTCATTCAAAAAGCGCCCTCAGGCTGCCCGGCGCAGGTCGAGAATAGCATCAGCCAGCGCAAGCGCTGCACCGAAGTCGTCGCTTCTTAGGGTTACCTCACGTTTGCCCGTGGAGTACACCGCGGTGTCCACGGCGCCCCGTAGCGAGCGGAGGTCATCGGAGCCGAGCACGAGCGGGCCGACCGCGAGCCGGCCGCCACGGAACACGAGGTAGTCGGCACCCGCCAGCGCCAGCTTCAGCTTCGCCTCCTGGATCAGGAACAGGTTCTCGACCGGCTCGGGAAGCGGTCCGTACCTGTCCTCGACGTCGACGCGGAGCTCGCGCAGCTCGTCCTCCGTCTCCGTCAGGGCGAGCCGGCGGTGGAGGTCGATCTTGAGCGCCTCCGAGTCGACGTAGCTGGCAGGGATGAACGCGTCGATGCGCGCGTCGATCCTGATCGGCCGGGCCACGACGCGGCGACTCCCCTGAAGCTCGGCGACGGCCTCGTTGAGCAGCTCGACGTAGAGCTCGAAGCCGAGCGCTGCGACGTGGCCGGACTGCTCCGCGCCGAGGAGCTCGCCGGCGCCGCGGATCTCGAGGTCGCGCATCGCAATCGAGAAGCCGGACCCGAGCTCGGTGTGGTCCGCGAGCGTCGACAGCCGCGCGCGAGCCTCCGGCGGAAGCTCCATCGCGTCGGGATAGAAGAGGTACGCGTGCGCCGGCACCTCGGAGCGGCCGACCCGCCCGCGGATCTGGTACAGCTGCGCGAGGCCGAGCATGTCCGCCCGCTCGACGATCAGCGTGTTCGCCTGCGGGATGTCGAGGCCGGACTCGATGATCGTCGTCGAGACCAGCACGTCGGCGTCCCCCCTGAGGAATTCGACCATCCGGTTCTCGAGCTCCCGCTCCTTCATCTGCCCGTGCGCGACGAGGAAGCGCAGCTCAGGGCAGAGCTCCTGCAGCTTCGTCGCCGCCTCCTCGATCGTCTCCACGCGGTTGTGGAGGTAGAAGGACTGGCCCCCGCGCTCACGTTCTCGCCCGAGCGCCGCCTTGATCAGCTCCTCGTCGTACTCGCCCACGTGCGTCCGGATCGCCTGGCGGCCCTCGGGCGGCGTCTCGATGATCGAGATGTCGCGGAGGCCCGCGAGCGACATGTGCAGCGTGCGCGGGATCGGCGTGGCAGTCAGCGCGAGCACGTCGACCTCGAGGCGTAGCGACCGGAGAAGCTCCTTCTGCGCAACGCCGAAGCGCTGCTCCTCGTCGACGATCACGAGGCCCAGGTTCTTCGGGATCACGTCGCGCGACAGGACGCGGTGCGTGCCGATGAGGACGTCGACCTTGCCGGCGGCGAAGTCGGCGAGCACCTGCTTGACGTCGGCCGGCTTGCGGAAGCGCGACACCATCTCGACGCGCACCGGGAAGTCGGCAAAGCGCTCGCGGAAGGTGTTCCAGTGCTGCTGCGCGAGGACGGTCGTCGGCACGAGCATCAGCACCTGCCTCCCGTCGAGCGCGACGGCGAACGCGGCTCGGACCGCGACCTCGGTCTTGCCGAAGCCGACGTCGCCGCAGACGAGCCTGTCCATCGGCCGCGCCGCCTCAAGGTCTTCCTTCACGGCCTCGATCGCCGTCTGCTGGTCCTCGGTCTCCCGGTACGGGAAGCTCGCTTCGAGCCGCTCCAGCCAGTCGCTGGAGAGGTCGTACGCGACGCCGGGCGTCGTCTGCCGCTGCGCGTAGAGCGTGATCAGCTCGCCCGCAAGCTCCCGCGCCGACTCCCGGGCTCGCGACTTGATCAGCTGCCACGCCTTGCCGCCGAGCTTCGAGAGCGCCGGGGCGCGCGCGTCCGCACCGACGTACCGCGAGACCTTGCCGATCTGCTCGTGCGGCACGTAGAGCCGGTCGTCGCCACGGAAACCGACGAAGAGGTAGTCGCGCGTGACCTCTGCGACCGTCTTCGTCTCGAAGCCGAGCAGCTTGCCGACGCCGTGGTCCTCGTGGACGACGTAGTCGCCCGTGCGCAGGTCGGCGAACGACTGGAGCGCTCTGCCGATGCGTGCATCCGCGCGCGGCGCGCGCTTGCGGAAGACCTGCGTGTCCGGCAAGAGAGCGATTCCGAGGTCGCGCCAGACGAACCCGCGGCGAGCGGCAGACACGGCGAACAGAGCCTCGGCCTCGTCCGGGAGCTTGTCTCCGGGCTCGAGCAGGCCCGCCTCGACGCGGCGGAGCAGGTTCTGCGTCCGCAGCGCGTCCCCCCGGTGAGGGAACGCGACGACGACGCGCAGGCCCCCCCGGATGAAGCTCTGGAGCTCGTTCTCCGCCTCGGCCAGCCCGCGCGCTGCAAGCGCCGGCCGTTGCGCCTCGAACGCGTGCGGTTGTCCTTGCGGCAGCGGGTCGAGCTTGGAGGCCGGGCCGAGCGCGAGCTCCTCCCCCAGCTCCTCGCGCCACGCTTCGCGCACCGCCTCCGGCCGCCAGACGAGCTCCGGCGGCGAGGGGAGCGCCGGAACGAGGTCCTCCGGCACCGGCGCGTGCTCCTCGTCGTCGGGCAAGACCGGTTCGAGGAGGTCGAGCCTCCGCTCCGCCGCGGGGTAGAGCACGGCCTCGTCGATCGCGCGCAGTGCCCGCTGCGTGAACGGCGAGAAGACGCGAATCGCCTCGACCTCGTCCCCGAACAGTTCGATGCGGATCGGCTCGCGGCCGGTCGTCGGGTAGACGTCGACGATGCCGCCGCGCACTGCGAACTGGCCGCGTTCCTCGGCCCGCTCGACCCTCGAGTAGCCCGCCAGCGCAAGAAGCTCGGCCAGCCCTTCGACGCCCGGCTCGTCCCCGGCGCGGACAGCGAGCCGTTCCGGACGTGCGTCCTCCGGCGGCATTTGCTCCGCGAGCGCCTTCGCCGAGACGCAGACGAGCCCACCCGCAGCCAGGACGTCCAGCGACCGGAAGCGCTCGCCGACGAGGTGCGGCGGCGGTTCGAGCCCGGAGTCGAACGCCACGCCGCGGCTGGGCATGAAGGCGACGGAGTCCTCGCCGAGGAACCAGGCCGCCGCCTCGGCGACGTCCCTGGCTTCCGCGTCGTCCGGGAGCAGGCAGACGAGCCCGCGCTCGAGCCTCAGTTGCAGCGCCGCGAGCAGGACGGGCAGCGCCGGCTCGGAGACGCGCGCGTCGGCCCGCCCGACCTCGTCGGCGAACGCGACGAGTCGCTCGCTCTCGGCGAGCTCCCGCGCAAGGATTTCGAGCACCGGCCGGTCCATGACGACTGGCGGAACCACCCGGTTCCGCCCGGGTGAAAGTCTACGGCGAGCCCCCAAGCACCCGGCTGGCTGTCCCCCGATCCAACCGGCCGCGCGCGAACCTGCGCGGAATTTCCGCCCACCCCCGCCCAAGGGTGGGGGCGGGAAGAACCACCCGCCACCCGGCTCGATCGTAACTCCGAGAACGTCCCGTGCCAGGCACGGAAACGTGACTTTAGTGTGACTTTTCGTCCACAGCCGTCCGACCGGGACACGCGCGACTCAGTTGAACCGCTGCTGCGCGACTTCGAGCCCGTCGCGAGCCATCGTCTCCACCGCGTCCGCGGAACGCGCGACGAGCGCCTCGACGTCGACCGTCGGGTCGAAGCCTGCGAGCACGTAGTCGGCCACCGAGCGCCGGTCGCCCCGACCCGGCCGGCCGACGCCGATCCGCAGCCTGAGGAACTCCTGCGAGCCGAGCGCCTGCGCGATCGAACGTAGGCCGTTGTGCCCGGCGAGGCCGCCGCCGAGGCGCGCCTGGAGCCGGCCCTCCTCGAGGTCGACGTCGTCGTGGGCGACGAGCAGGGCGCCGGGATCGACCTTGAAGAACCGGACAGCGGCGCCGATCGAGCGGCCCGACTCGTTCATGTACGTCTCCGGCTTCAGCAGGGCGAGCCGCAGGTCGTCGAGCCGCACCTCGGCCAGCTGCCCGGAGAATTTGGCGCGCCACGACCCGCCGCACCGGCGAGCCAGCTCGTCGAGGACCATCCACCCGACGTTGTGCCGTGTCTGCGCGTACTCGCGGCCCGGGTTGCCGAGGCCTGCAACGAGCAGGTCGAGCGTCGAGGCCGACTCGCCCCGACGGAAGAGGCGCAAGGCTTACTCCTCGGAAGACTCGGGCTCGCCGGCTTCGGCCTCGCCGGCCGGTGCTTCGCCCTCTGCCTCGGTTGACGGCTCCTCGCCCTCCGGAGCCTCCTCGCCCTCGGCCAGCTCTTCCTCGGCCGGCTCTTCGACCTCGGCGCGCGGGGCGGCAACCGAGACGATGACCGTGTCTGGGTCGTCGAGCAGGGTTGCTCCCTCGGGAGCGGTGAGGTCGCCGACGCGGAGAGACGAACCGATCTCGGTCCCGCTGATGTCCAGGAGCAGCCGGTCGGGCATCTCGAGCGGCAGCGCCTCGACGCTGACCTCGCGCACGAGCGCAGAGAGCACGCCGCCGGCCTTGACGCCGGGGGACTCTCCCGTCAGCTCGACCGCGACCTGGGCCGTGATCGGCTGGTCGAGGCGAACCTCGTGGAGGTCGAAATGCGTGATCCGGCCGCGAATCGGGTCGACCTGGTAGTCCTTGAGAATCGACGCGTGTGACGTCTTCTGCCCCTCCAACACGACGTCGAGGATCGCGTGATGGCCGTGCGCGCCGCTCAGAGCAGCTCGCAACTCGCGCTCCGGAACCGCAATCGCGTGCGGCTTCTTGCCACGACCGTAGAGGACGCCGGGGATGAACCCCTCGCGGCGAAGGCGCGCGGAAGCGGACGTCCCCACGCCCTCGCGCTCCTGCACCTCGAGCTTGACTCGTTCTCCTGCCACGGCCGGCCAATGGTAGCGGGACGAACGAGCCCGTCCGCGCCCTAGAACAGCTGCGTGTCGCCTCCGAAGATCGCCGAGACCGAATCGTCGGAGAACACGTTCATGATCGTCTCCGCGAGCAGGCCCGAGATCGGCAGCACGGTCATCTTGTCCGGCTTGTGCCTCGGATCGATCGGGACGGTGTCGGTAACGACGATGCCGGCGAGATCCGACTCGCCGAGCGCCTTGAGGCCCTTCTCGGAGAACAGCGCGTGCGTGAGAAAGGCCCACACGTCGGTGGCGCCCTGCTCCTTCAGCGCCGCGGCTCCGGCGATCAGCGTTCCGCCGGTCGTCGAGACGTCGTCGCCGATGATGGCGATCTTGTCGCGCACGCGACCGGTGACCTCGGTGACCTCGACGGTCTCCGCGTCCGACCGCATCTTGTGCATGACCGCGAAGCCGGCGCCGATCATCTCGGCGAACCGCACCGCGTGCTTCGCGCGGCCTGCGTCCGGGGCGACCGAGACGACTCCTGCTCCCTCGAGCCCGAGGTCGCGGAAATGGCGCCCGAACAGCGGCAGCGCCGTCATGTGGTCGACCGGGATGTTGAAGAACCCCTGGATCTGGCCGGCGTGCAGGTCCATCGTGAGAATCCGGTCGGCGCCCGCGAGTTGCAGCATGTCGGCGACGTAGCGCCCCGAGATCGGCTCGCGCGGCTTCGCCTTGCGGTCCTGCCGCGAGTACGGAAACCAGGGGATGACCGCCGTGATCCGCTTGGCCGACGCGAGCTTCGCGGCCTGGATCATCAGGCAGAGCTCCATCAGGTTCCGGTCGACCGGATGGCAGCCGGTCTGCACGAGGAAGAGGTCGGAGCCGCGGATCGACTCGTCGTAGCGGCAGTAGGTCTCGCCGTTCGGGAACGTCTCCAGGGCGATCGCGCCCAGCCCGACGCCGAGCTTGTCGGCGATCGCGGCGGCCAGGTCGGGATGCGATCGGCCGGAGAACACCATCAGCCGCTTCGACGGGCCCTTCTCGAGCCAGTGCCCCGGCGTCACCTCGGTGCGCTCCGCGATTCCGAGCGGCTCGAGGCCCGGCAGCCGGAAGATCTCAGTCGTCGCGCTCTCGGTGGACATACCCCTCCTTGTTCACCTGGCGTGGCGGAAAGCCGGCCAGCGCGGCCGGGGGCACGTCCTCGGTGATGACCGTTCCCGGATAAATCCATGCCTCGTCGCCGATGTCGACAGGTGCGACGAACGTATTGTCGACTCCGGTCCTGACGTTGCGGCCGATCCGGGTCCGGCCCTTCTCGCGGCCGGGCTCGTGGGAGAAGTTCGCAGTGACGTTCGCGGCCGCGATATTCGTGTCCTCGCCGATGTCTGCGTCGCCGATGTAGGAAAGGTGCGGCACCTTCGTGCGCGCGCCGATGCGCGAATTCTTGATCTCCACGAACGTTCCCGCCTTCGCCCCCGCCTCGACGACCGTGCCGGGGCGAAGGTAACAGAACGGCCCCACCGACGCACCCTCTCCGATCGACGCGTCCGCGATCGCCACGTTGGGGCCGATTTCGGCGCCCGTTGCGACGATGGTCCGGCCGCGCACGACGGTGAAGGGGTGGATGACGACGTCCTGCGCGAGCTCGACCCCGGCCTCGATCCAGGTCGTGCCAGGGTCGACGATCGTCACGCCCGCGAGCATGTGCTCCTCGTTGATCCGGTCGCGGAGGACGGCGGCCGCGACGGCCAGCTCGGCACGCGTGTTGATCCCGAGCGTCGCTTGCGGGTCCGGGCAGATCCAGGCGGCCGCCCGGCCGCCCGCCGCGACGATGTTCGCCACCGTGTCAGTGAGGTACAGCTCGCCCTGCGCGTTGTGCGGGTCGAGATGCGACAGCGCCTGCCAGAGCGGCGCCGACTCGAAGACGTAGATGGACGAGTTCAGCTCGCGGATCTCCTTCTGCTTCTCGGTGGCATCGCGGTCCTCGACGATCGCCTGCACCGAGTTGTCCTCGCCGCGCACGATTCGGCCGTAGGGCAGGCCCTCGGACTCGAAGGAGAGGATGGTCACCTCCGCCTGCTGGCGGTCGTGCTCGGCGAGGAGCGCTGCGAAGTGCTCGGCCGTGAGCAGCGGGGCCGCGGCGTCGAGGACGAGTACGCGACCCTGGAACTCCTCGAGGCGACGGGCTGCGGATCGAACCGAGTCGCCGGTGCCGAGCGGCTGCTCCTGCACCGCCACCTCGACGCCTTCGAAGGCGTCCTCGTTGCCGGGCGCGACCACGACGACCAACCGCTCGACTCCTGCTGCCCGGGCAGCGTCGAGCACCCAGTCGACGACGCGCTTGCCGAGCAGCGGATGCAGGTGCTTGGGCACACTCGAGCGCATCCGCGTGCCGAGGCCGGCGGCCATCACGACTGCTGCGAGCGGCTTCTCCGTGGCCATGGCTAGAGCTGGGGCGCCTGGATTCGAACCAGGGGTCGCGGGACCAAAACCCGCTGCCTTACCACTTGGCTACGCCCCAACGCAGTGAGTGTGCCAGGACGCGCGATCAGTTGGCCCGTTCCGAGGGCCGGTCGACGAAAAGGAGGTAGAGCGCGATCACCGCGAAGATGCCGGCGGTGATGAACGTCAGGACTTCGATCCAGTACCACAGCAGCACCACGATCACCGCCAGAGCCTGCGACGCGGCGGCCACCCAGGAGATCTGGCGGCCGAGCTCCGACTCGAGCATCCTGCCTGCGAGCAGGTAGAAGAGGATGATCGGGATCGCCACGACGATCACCGTCCACTTCGACCAGTCGTGGCTGACCGCGACGATGATCGCCTCCACCGCCGCGATCGTGAGCGCGATCTTGACGCGCGTCTGGGCGTAGAACGGCCTGCGGGTTGCCTGCTCGTTCAAGCGGCGTCAAACGTACCACGGCTCGGCGAGCAGACCCAGACCGCGCCCAGGCGCTCCAGCTCGGGAGCGGCCGCGCGGGCTCGAGCCTCGTTCTCGAACAGGCCGTAGAGACAGGGCCCGGCCCCGCTGACGTCGGCGCGAAAGGCGCCTCGGCTCTCGAGCTCGCGGGCCAGCGGTGACGAAGCTAGGTCGTTCCGGGGGAGCTTCGCCAGGTCGCGCGCGGCGATCGCGGCGAGGAGTTCCTGCCGGCGGGCCTCGAAGCCCTCCGCGCCGTTTCGGTCGTCGAACGCGTCGTAGACCGCCGCCGTCGAGGCTTTCTCGGCGCCTGTCGGAAGGAGGAGCAGCACGTGGTAGTCGAGCGGCAGGTCGAGGGGCTCGAGCTGTGTGCCGTCGCCGGCGCCGAGCTGGGTGCCGGGTGTAAGGAAGAACGGCACGTCCGCGCCGAGTTTTGCAGCGACGATGCTGAGCTCTTCCGGCGATAGTGGCTCCGGCAGCGTCCGGTTCGCGAGCTCGAGCGCGGCGGCGGCGTCCGAGCTGCCGCCGCCGAGCCCGGCCGCGACGGGGATCCGCTTCTCGATCTCGGCGAGCCAGTGCGGCTCGACGCCGGCAGCGGCGGCGAGCTCCTTGAGCGCGCCGGTCACGAGCGTGTCCTCCGGAAATCCGTTCACACGGAGCCCTGCCGCCGGTGCGAGCGACACCTCGTCTGCGAGGTCGAGTCGTTGCAGGACGGTCGCGACCTCGTGCTTGCCGTCGGAGCGGAGCGGCCCGACGACGAGAGCCAGGTTGATCTTGGCGTGCGCGGTCGCAGTGGTCATCGGAGCAACGCGGCGAGCTCGGTGAATTGCCCGGGCCGGAGCTCCTCGGCGCGCGCGCCGGCGCCGAGCCCGAGCGCGGCGAGTGCAGCGGCCGCGCGGTCGCGGCTCGCAACGCCCGCGAGCTCGAGTGAGTTGGGAAGCGTCTTTCGGCGGTGCGCGAAGGCTGCCTGGACGACCGTCTTGACCGCGGGGTAGTCGGACGGAAGCTCGCGCCGCGTGAACGCGACGAGCGCGGAGTCGACGTTCGGCCTTGGCCGGAAGACGGTTCGCGAGACTGGATGGAGCCCGGTGCGTTCGGCCGCGAGCTGTATGAGGACCGAGACTGCGCCGTACGCCTTGCTTCCGGGGGCCGCGAAGAAGCGGTCGGCGACCTCTCTCTGCACCATCACGCACCAGCGGCGGATGCTCGGCAGCCCGTCGAGGCTCTCGACTACGAGCGGCGTCGCGACGTTGTACGGCAGGTTCGCGACGAGCTTGCCGGGCGGCGGATCGAGAGCCGCGAGGTCGAGGCTCATCGCGTCGCCGAACACGAGCTCCGTGTTTTCGTGGCCGGCCAGTTGCTCGCGGAGCCGTGGCTCGAGCGACCTGTCGATCTCGACGGCGACGACGCGCGACACGCGCGGGGCGAGATAGGCGGTGAGGACGCCGAGGCCCGGCCCAATCTCCAGCACGACGTCGTCCGGGTGGAGGTCGGCGAGCCGGCCGATGACGCCGAGGATGTTCTCGTCGGCGAGGAAGTGCTGGCCGAGCTCGCGCTTCGCCGTGACGCGCTCGGCGCTCACGCGAGCCCGAACGCTCGGTCGGCGTTCTCGTCGATCTGCGCCGCGAGCAATTCGCTCGTCACGCCTCGTGCCGCCGCCAGCGCCGCGACGGTGTGGACGACGTTCGCGGGCTCGTTCGGCCGGCCGCGCACCGGCTGCGGGGAGAGGTACGGGCAGTCGGTCTCGGAGAGGATTCGGTCGGCCGGGACGGCAGCGGCTGCCTCACGAAGGGGGGCAGCTTTCGGGAAGGTCACGTTGCCGGCGAACGAGACGTAGTAGCCGCGCTCGAGCGCGACGGGCAGGAGCTCGGGCGAAGAGAAGCAGTGCATCACAACCGTGCCGCCGAACTCGCGTAGGAGGTCGGCTGTCTCCTCGCTCGCGTTGCGTGTGTGGACGACGACGGGAAGGTCGAGCTCCGCGGCCAGCTCGAGCTGTTGCCTGAAAAGAGTCCTCTGCCCGTCTCGCGGCGCGTAGTCGCGAAAGAAGTCGAGCCCCGTCTCGCCGACGGCGACGACCGCGCGGTCCCCGAGCATCGCCTCCAGCTCTTCCAGGCTCTTCGCGTCCGCGCCGGCGGCCTGGTGCGGGTGGATGCCGAGAACGCAGGCAACGTCCTCGTGTTGCCTCGCGATCTCGAGCACGGCCCGGCAGGAGTCGATGCCGGAGCCGACCGCGAGCACGCGGGTCACGCTGGCCGCCCGAGCGCGGTCGAGGAGAATGTCGGCCGGCTCCTCGCACGCGTCGAGATGCGCGTGCGTGTCGATCACGCCGCGGCCGGCGCGTCGAGACGAGGGAAGAGCGGCGGCGCGGGGACGATGTCTTTCAGCTCGCCGAGCTTGCCGGAGGCGATCTGCTGCCAGGCGACGTCGTCCGGCAGGCCGAGGGCGTCGAGGATCGCAGCGGACGTCCGCGGCACGAATGCGTGGAGCGCGACGGCCACGCAGCGAAGCGCGTCTGCAAGGTCGTAGAGCACTTCGTCGAGCTCGGCGTCCCGCTCCTCGTCCTTTGCCAGTTCCCACGGCTTTTTCTCCTCGACATACGCGTTCAACCGCCGAACGACCTTCCAGATCTCCTCGAGCGCGCCCGTCAGATCCCAGGCGTCGATCCGGTCGACGACCGCCGACGCTAGCCCGTCGATTTCCGCTGCCAGCGCGCTCGATCCCTTGGCCGGAAGGTTGCCGTCGCGATAGCGCGCGACCATCGCAGTCGTCCTGGACAAGAGGTTTCCGAGCTCGTTACCGAGCTCGCGCTCGTAACGCTCCTGGATGCTTTCGAGCGACACCGACCCGTCCTGGCCGAAGGACACCGACCGAATCGCCCAGAACCGAACCGCGTCCGGCCCGAAGACGTCGACGAGGTCGAGCGGGCTGATCACGTTTCCGACCGACTTCGAGATCTTGCGCGCCTCGAGCAAGAGGTAGCCGTGCACGAAGATCTGCTTGGGGACGTCGTAACCCGCGGACAGGAGCATGGCCGGCCAGTAGACACAGTGGAAGCGCAGGATGTCCTTGGCCATCAGGTGGTGGACATCGGGCCAGAACACAGGCCGTAAGTCCTCGCCCGGTCGCGCGTACGTCAGCGCGCTCAGGTAATTGACCAGCGCGTCCGCCCAGACGTAGGCGACCTGGCTCTCGTCCCACGGGAGCGGGATCCCCCACGTCTCCCCCGCCCGGCTGATCGAGAAGTCGCGCAGGCCGCCTTCGATGAAGCTCCGAGCTTCGTTCGCGCGAAACCTGGGCAGGACGAGATCGGGCCGCTCGTCGTAGAGCTGCAGGAGTCGATCCTGGTATGCCGAGAGGCGGAAGAAATAGTTCTTCTCCTCCAGGTACTCGAGCGGCGTGCTGGGATGGTCCGGGCAGTGACCGTCGACGAGCTCGGATTCGAGCTTGAAGGCCTCGCAGCCCACGCAGTAGAGGCCGGCATAGACGTCCTCGTAGACGTCGCTGTTGTCGTAGATGCGCTGGAGGAAGTCACGGACGAACTCCACATGCTCTGCGTCCGAGGTGCGGATGAAGAAGTCCGGCTCTGCGTCGACTCTTCCGGCCAATGCGCGCCAGTCCACCGAGATCTCGTCCACGAAGCCCTGTGGCGGGATGCCTGCGGCCTCCGCGACCTTGCGGATCTTCGTTCCATGTTCGTCGACGCCGGTCAGAAAGAAGGTCTCGTCCCCGCGCTGCTTGTGGTTCCTGGCGACGATGTCCGCGGCGATCGTCGTATAGGCGTGCCCGATATGAGGCACGTCGTTCACGTAGTAGATCGGCGTCGTCACATAGAACCGCATCGCCGAAGATGATAGGCGGCGGTTCGGGGACGACAGCCGCCGGCCCGGCCGCGCTTCCCCGGCGGCGGCGACCCCAGGCGAGAAGCGCGAACACCGCGAGACATACCCCGAGTGCCGGCGCCGCCGCACCCACCGGGACGGTCTCCTCGCGACTTGATCGCCGCGGCCGGGCAGGCACCGGCGGTCTGACCTGATGCGGCACCTGACGCGGAGCCGGGGGTTCCGTGCGCGAACCGCGCCGAACCTCGCTCGGCGGCAACGCCGCCCGCGGGCGCACCGTACGCGCGGGCGCAAGGATCGCCGCCGGGGCCGGGCGTGGTCTCGCTCGTAAGAGGGGGGCCCTCGACACAGATCCAGAGCGTGGCGCTGTCTCCCGTGTCGGCTCGTGCGCCACGTTGCGAGGCGTCGCGGTGCGACGCTGAACCGCCGGGGCGAACCCCGAGTCGCCGGCCACCTCCGTCGCGCTCACCGGCACCGACGCGGGCACAGCCGGGGGTGTTGCCACCGCAGGCGGCTGCGCAGTCACCGGTGCGGCCGCCTGGGAAGGATCCGCGGCCGGCGCCGCGGGCTCAGGTTGCGGAACCGGCGCTGGCGACGAGAGCGAAGGGGTGCCGTGAGAGTGGGGATGCGTCACCGCCGGAGGCGGCGGGGTGCTGGAAGGCGCCGGGGTCGGATCCGGCACGCCGCTCGGCGGAGCGGGATCGGGTTGCGCGGGCTGAGGCAGCAGCGTGAGCGGGTCGACGTAGCCCTGCTCGTCCGCGGTAACCCGAATGCCGAGATGGACGTACGGCTCGGGCCACTCGGGCTCCCCGCTCGTTCCGACCGTCGCGACGGGAGCGCCTTCGGTGACCGCGTCGCCCTTGCGAACGGCGAGCCCGCCCAGGTGCTGGAGCGTGACTGTGTAGCCGTCGGCGGTTCGGATCGAAAGCGTCTTCCCTCCTCTTGGAACCGCGCCCGCGAACGACACCGTGCCCGAGGCAGGCGCAGCCACCGCAGCACCGAAGTCGCCCGCAACGTCGATGCCGCGGTGCTGGCCGGCCGCATAGGGGTTGCTCCCCAGGATGAACGGCTGCAGCACCTTTCCCTCGACCGGCCAGGTCCAGGCCTGGGCGGTAGCCGGCAAGAGCCCGGCCAGGGCGATCACGAACAGAACCCGCGTACCTAGTCGCCGCATGCTCCGACTCCTTGTTTTCGATGTAGACAACATCCGATGCGGAGAGTAGCGTGGGTGTCGGATGTTGTCAATCTTGACTACTGCGGCCGGTGGCGCGAAGAGCTGCGGCAGAGGGCGCACAGCTCGAGGAGCTACAGCGTGTCGCGGTAGAGCTGGTTCTTCGGCAGCCCGGTCAACCGGGCCACCAGGTCGGCGGCCTTGCGTCTCGGCAGTCCTTCGCCGACGAGCTCGGCCACCGCCTCCAGGCCGACGCGATCCGGGACGCCGCGTGGCTGCCCCGGTCCGATCACGAGCGTGATCTCACCCTTGGGCGGAGACTCGAACCGGGCCGCGACAGTCCGCGCCGGTCCGCGGACGACTTCCTCGAAGGCCTTCGTCAACTCGCGGCACACGGCTACCCGACGATCTGGCATCGCAGCGGCCAGCGAACGGAGCGTCCCGGGCAGCCGTTGCGGCGACTCGAACGCGACCGCGGCGTCCGGCCAGGACGCGAGGTCGTCCCAGAGCGCCGCGAGCGCGCGGTCGCCCCGCGGAAGAAAACCGAGAAACCGGTAGCGCTCGAGCTCGAAGCCGGCCGCGACCAGCGCCGTTTCGACTGCGGACGGGCCGGGCAGGACGGTCACGGGAAGGCCCGCGTCACGGGCAGCGGCGACCAGGCGCGTCCCCGGGTCGCTCACGCCCGGCAAGCCGGCGTCGCTGACCAGCGCGATGGATTCCCCGGCTTCGAGGCGCGGCAAGATCTCGGCCGTCCGGCGAGCCTCGTTGTGCTCGTGATAACTCGCGAGTCGCGACGAGATGCCGTAGCGGTCGAACAGGATCCGCGTTCGGCGCGTGTCCTCGCAGAGGACGAGGTCGGCGGCCGCCAGCTGTTCGATGACTCGCAGCGTGATGTCCTGGAGGTTGCCGATCGGTGTCGCGCAGACGACGAGCGGCATCGGCCGGCCCTAGCTGTGGACGGCCGGGACGCCCGCAGCGTCGAGCGCCTCGAAGCCGACCAGCGCTGCGCCGATCACGCCTGCGTCGTAACCCAGCTCGGCAGGGACGATCCGGACCACGTCGCGTGCGGGCACGACGCCGTCCCGCTCGAGCACCTCGCGCGCGGGGCCGATCAGCAGGTCGAACGCCTCACCGAAGCCGCCGCCCACGACGATCAGCTCCGGGTTCAGGAGGTTCACGACCGTGGCGACGGCCGTGCCGAGCCACCGCCCTGCCGTCGCGAGCGCCTCCTGCGCGCTCTCATCGCCCTGGCGGGCAGCGGCGACGAGCTCCGGCGTGCCTGCGCCCGGCCCGAGCAGTCGCTCGGCGACCAGATCGACTGCGCGTCCCGAAGCGAGAGCCTCGAGATGCCCGCGTCCCGTGCAGAAGCCCTGGCACGGCTCGCTCCCCAGCCCGTCGACGACGATGTGCCCCAGCTCCGCACCGGCGCCGATCGAGCCCCGGTACAGCCGGCCGCCGAGGATCAGTCCTCCGCCGATGCCGGTGCCCAGCGTGATCATGACCATGTCCGTCGAGCCGCGGCCGGCCCCCGCCCGCCATTCCGCGAGCGCCGCGCAGTTCGCGTCGTTGTCGATCGCCGCGGGGAGCCCGAAGGTCTCCGTCGCCCAGCCTCGGACGTCGACGCCGGCCAGCGGGATGTTCACGGAGAAGACCGCGGTGCCGGCGCGCTGGTCGATCGTCGACGGGATCCCGATCCCCACGGCGGCCACCGAGGCGTCGCGCACCGATTCGACCGCCTCTGCGAGCGTCGTGAGCAGCGCCTCTGTCGACTCGACAGGCGTCGGCCGCCGCTCGGAGCGGACGACCGTCCCGTCGCGCTCGACCACGCCGACGTCGATCTTCGTTCCGCCGACGTCGACGCCGATCGTGCGCTCCGCGCCCATTCGCGCGACGATAGCTCGCCGCCGCTGACGGCGTGCGAGCGCCAGGCGCCCGGCTACCATTCTGGCGCGGATGGCCGGCGAGGAGAAGCCCTACCGCGTCTACAAGAGCGGGCGTGGCCAGGGCAGGATCCCCCGGCTCGGTCGCGGGCAGCGGCCCGGATCGCTCGGCCGTCCCCCGCGCGGGCCGAAACCTCCGCGCGAGCCGAAGACGACTCGCCGGCGGATCCTTCAGGCGCTCGGAATCCTGGTCTGCCTGTTCGTCGCGTGGCTGGCCGCCTGGATCCTCGCCAGCTACTTCTCGTTCCGGGACGGCGTCGACGCGGCCAATGCCCGGCTGCCCGCCTCGACGAAGAGGTTCCTCCACCACCAGGGCGGGATGCTCTTCGACACGTCAACGACGATCCTGCTGCTCGGCACCGACCACGCCGCCATCGCCAGCCGCGAGTCGTCGCACCGCTCGGATTCGATCATGTTGATGCGCACCGACCCCGGGCACGACCGCATCTACTACCTCTCGATCCCGCGCGACCTCTACGTCGACATCCCCGGCCACGGGCAGAACCGCATCAACGCCGCATACCAGTTCGGCGGCCCTGGGCTCGCGATCCGCACGATCGAGGCGCTGACCGGCCTCAAGATCAACCACGTCGCCATCGTCGACTTCAACCAGTTCCGGGAGGTGATCGACGAGATCGGCGGCGTGGACATCAACGTCCCCAAGCCGATCTGGTCGAACAAGTTCGACTGCCCGTTCGACGCGGCGAAGTGCCGCACCTGGAACGGGTGGCACTTCAAGAAGGGGCCGCAGCACATGAACGGCAAGCGCGCCCTGATCTACACGCGCATCCGCGAGAACCGTCTCGATCCGGGCGAGAACGACCTGACGCGCGCTTCCCGACAGCAGCAGGTGATCCAGGCGATCTCGGCCCAGCTTGCGGGCGTGGGCACCTTCCTCGACCTGCCGTTCATCGGCGGCGACCTGATGAAGCCGCTCGCGACCGACCTCTCGGCCGGCGACTTCATCCAGCTCGGCTGGGTCAAGTTCCGCGCCGG
>Ga0070741_10004002_pt1 | contig 35151 bp, 34 predicted proteins | sample Coa_R1_4_FD_66440 | JGI IMG/M metagenome (GOLD analysis project Ga0070741, IMG submission 66440) | Surface soil microbial communities from Centralia Pennsylvania, which are recovering from an underground coalmine fire - Coalmine... | ecosystem: Environmental > Terrestrial > Soil > Unclassified ... | reverse complement strand
AATACTGGAGATACTCAATTGAATCTGTGGAGTGTCAAAAACGCCGGCCAGACCGGCCTTGACCGGGCCACGCACCCGTTTTCTCTACTTCGACCTGGTACGCTTTTGCGGGGCATCTCACGGCCGGCGGACTCTACTTATAAATGGTGGGAAATCGGGGTGCAGGCCACCCCATTCGAGCCTCGGCGCACTGACGCCGCACGAGTTCGCGCAGCTCAAAACGGAGAAACTGATTGCGCCCCCTGCGTATGAACTGGTGGCACTGGGCAGCATGTATGGACCCAGCTCCGTCAAAGTTTCCTTTCAGCATGAAGTGGTGCCCGAAACTGTGCCCAAATGGTGCCCAAAACAGTACCAACAGCGAGGAACAGGACAGAGGAGCGTGGCGCAATGCTTGCGCTAAGCGCCCGATTTATCGGCGTTTGTCCGGTACAGTCTGGCGCCCCCTGCGGGATTCGAACCCACGGCCCCAGGATTAGGAATCCTGTGCTCTATCCAACTGAGCTAAGGGGGCGCGCCAAGAGGGTCCCTCGGCTCAACCGCTGCACCATTCGCAGAGCATCGTCAGTCGCCTGGACTCGCGCAGCGCGTCGCAAGGACGCAGCCTAGCCCACGACCGCCGGCTTTCCAAGCGGCCCGGCTCGACCAAGCGGGCAGGGAACGAGAGCAGCTACATCTGTCCCAGAAACTCGTGGTGGTACACCGAAATCGCGACCAGGACCGCCACCGTGACCATCGCTACAATTATCACCGTTCCAACGATGATATCTCGCGTGCGCACCTAGCACCTCCGCGCGGACCGGCTTTCGACCCCCTTATCACAGGCGGCGGGCACCGGCTAGCGGGAAAATTGCGATCGCACGCACGACAACCCCCTTCGCGCGCTAAAATCGCGGCCCGCGCCGACAGGCAGTGGCCATGCGAACCTCTGCTTTTCCCGCATGCCAGCTTCCGTTTTACTGAAGAGCTGGGGAGGAAGGCTCGCCTGAACGTCGAAACCCAACTCCGGCTCGGCGCGTTTGCCGCCGTGTTCGTCGCGATGGCGGCGTGGGAGCTGCTCGCGCCGCGCCGGCGGCCGAGCGTCGGGCGGGCGCGGCGCTGGCCCTCCAACCTTGGTATCGCAGCGCTCAACGTTGCTATCGTGCGCGTGCTGATTCCGGTCGCCGCGGTCGATATTGCCGGCTTGGGCGAGCTCCAGAACTGGGGGCTATTCAACAATCTGGCGCCCGCTTTCGACGAGTACCTGCCGTGGGCCGCAATCGTCCCCTCGGTGATCCTGCTCGACCTCGCGATCTATCTCCAGCACGTGATGTTCCATGCGGTGCCCGCGCTTTGGCGGCTCCATCGGATGCATCACGCCGACCTCGACTTCGACGTCAGCACCGGCCTGCGCTTCCATCCGGGCGAGATCCTCATTTCGGCGGTGATCAAGCTCGCCGCGGTGGTCTCGATCGGCGCGCCGCCCCAGGCAGTGCTCGCCTTCGAAGTCGTGCTCAATGCGACCTCGATGTTCAACCATTCCAACGTGCGGCTTCCGGCGGGCACCGACCGTGTCCTGCGCCTGTTCATGGTCACGCCCGACATGCACCGCGTGCATCATTCCGTCGTGCGCGCCGAGACCAATAGCAACTTCGGGTTCAACCTCTCATGGTGGGATCGCTGGCTGGGGACGTATCGCGCCCAGCCCGCCGCCGGCCATCTCGGGATGACGATCGGGTTGGAGCAGTTCCGCGATCCGGCTGACTTGCGGCTCGACCGGATGCTGCTCCAGCCGTGGCGCGGCGCGGCGGGCGCCTATCCGATCGGCGGCCAATAGCCGCGGTAACGCCCGCGCGCGCGATTGGGCTATAGTTGCGCGGCAGGTGCACGATGAATCCGGCGTATCTCTACGAGGTGCTCGGGCGGCTGGTCGGCTTCGACACCGTAAGCTCGAACAGCGACGCGCCGGCGATGGAATTTCTCGCTGGGCGGCTCGAGGCGCATGGCTTCCGCGTCCATCTCCATCGCTTCGCGCTCTCCGGTACGCCGCAGGTCAACCTGGTTGCCTGGGCGGGACCGCCGCGCGCGGGCGGGCTTGCAATTTCCGGCCATCTCGACACCGTGCCGTTCGTCGGGCAGCCCGGATGGACGCGCGAGGCGCTCAAGCTGGAAGTCGGGGAAGAGCGGGTGTGGGGGCGCGGTACCTCCGATATGAAGGGTTTCCTCGCCGAGTGCGTTGCAGCGGCAGCCGCGCTCGATTTGCGCGCGCTCAGGCGTCCGCTGGTATTCATTTTCACTGCGGCCGAGGAAACCGGGTGCTTCGGCGCGGAGCGGATCGCGCCCGAGCTCGGCGCGATCCTGGGCGAGACGCCGCTGCCCGAACTGGTGTGGATCGGCGAACCGACCTCATGGCAGGTCAAGCGCGCGCACAAGAGCATCGTGGACTTCGCCGTGACCGTGCGCGGGATCGGCGGCCATAGCGGCGCCCCCGAGCAGGGGGTGAGCGCGATCGCGGTGGCAGGGCGCGCGCTGGAGGCGATCGGCCATCTCCAGGCCGAGCGGCGCACGCCCGAGGAGAAGTTCCGCGCGCTTTTTCCCGCCTCGCCACATGCGGTGCTCAATATCGGGATGATCTCCGGCGGCATCGCGACCAACATCATCGCCGAACAGTGCCGCTTCACCGTAAGCTACCGCACCCTGCCTGGAGCCGACCCGATGGAGATTTACCACGAGATCGAACGCCGGATGGCCGCGCTCGACACCCGCGACTACGCCTCCGACACCCATCGCGCGACGCTCGAACTCGGCAAGCCGATGGTGGTACCGGCGCTGCTCTCGCCGTCCGGCACGGCGCTCGAGCGCGCGCTGCTCGAGGTAACCGGCACGCACGAGGTCGGCGGCGCGCCCTACGTGACCGACGGCGGATGGTTCGCCGGGGCGGGGATGGTGCCGCTGCTGTGTGGACCTGGCGACCTCGAACAGGCGCACAAGCCCGATGAGAGCGTCGGGCGCGCAGCGCTGGAGGCCGGCGTTGGCGGAATTCTTAAGGTCGTGGACAAGCTGTGTTGCCGGTGATGTTCGCGTGAGCTACTGCGATATCGCGCCGGGCCATCCCTTTCACGGCCCCTATCACGACCGCGAGTACGGCTTCCCGGTGCGCTCGGAGCGCGCGTTGTTCGAGCGGCTGGTGCTGGAGATAAATCAGGCCGGGCTCTCGTGGCTGACCGTGCTGCGCAAGCGCACGGCCTTTCGCAAGGCCTTCGACGGCTTCGACGTCGAGCGGGTGGCGGGCTATCGGCGGCGCGAGCGCGCGCGCCTGCTCGCCGACGAAGGGATCGTGCGCAACCGACTCAAGGTCGACGCCGCGATCGAGAACGCGCAACGGATCGTCGCGCTGCGCGAGAGCTACGGCGGTTTCGCGCGCTGGCTCGACGCGCATCATCCGCTGGACAAGGCCGAGTGGGTGAAGCTGTTCAAGCGGACCTTTGTGTTCACCGGCGGCGAAATAACCGGCGAATTTCTGCTCAGCACCGGCTACCTCGCGGGCGCGCACGAAGAGCGCTGCCCGGTGTACGTGCGGATAGCACGGCTCAATCCGCCCTGGATGCGTCGCTCGCCATCCGGCAAGCAGGGCTTGCTCCCAGCCCCTTAAGGGCATCCGTTGCGCAGGTAAGAAGCGCTTAGCCCGCGCAGAACCGGGACCGGCTTCGCTTGCGCAAAGCGGTCCGAGATCCTTCGACTTCGTTCGCGTTGCTCACTTTGCTCAGGATGACAGCCGGTGCGGTTGAGCAGTAAGCCAACGGTTTCCTGAAGCGGAAGGCGCGATGGACAGGCGGAGAGCTTTCAGCCCGACGGTGCCGTTAGGCCTTTGAAGGAAACCGAGACACAAAAAGCGGAGGCGGAGGCGCTGAACGCCTCCGCCCCTCGCATCTATCGGTGCGCCGCGCGCAAGTGCGCGTGCCGCGCTTATCCGACCTTGACCCGCGGGCTGAGGTCCTGGCCGAGATCGGGGTTCTTGACCTGGCCGCCGCAGGCGCGCGCCACCAGCGGCATCACTTCCTCGGCAAAATATTGCATCTGCTCCTCAATTTCCTCGCCACTGAAGCCACCGACCTCGAACCAGGCCTGGAACATGAAGTCCTCGTAGCCGCAGCTCTGCTTGATGCGCATGATCGCCTCGGCCACCTCGGCGGGCGTGCCGAACAGCGCGATCTCCTTGCGCATCATCATGTCGGCGTCGACCTTCTTGTTGAGGTCGTACATCGGCTCATCGGCCTCGGCCAGCACGGCCGCAAAACCGAACGGCCCGTAGTAATCCCACTGCAGTTCGAGCGCGGACTTGAAGCGCGCGAGCTCCTTGGCGCGGTCCTTGCCCGGGATCGCCAGATGGATGTAGCGGCCGGTGACGATGCCGCGCCGGCGCTCGGCATCCCATCCGAACTTGAACTTGCCACGCCCGGCGCGATCGGGCCAGCCGTTCTTCTCAGCCTCCTCGTAGTACATCTCGATGTTTTTGCGCAGCCGCGAGTTGGGCTCGACGATGAAGTAGCCGTTGACTCCGCGCTGCGCGGCCCAGCGGATCGAGCGCTCAGTGGTCAGCGGTTCCCACAGTTGCGGATACGGCTTCTGGAGCGGCTGCGGGAAGACCTGGAGCTCCTTGAGCACGGTCGAGCTCTGGAGCACCGGGTTGGGGCCGCCGTAGGGATCGGGGCCGCCAATCTTGAGCACTTCGTCGAGCCGCCGCCCCGCCTTTTCCGTCGAGAAGTACGCGATGGTCTGGCGATGGTTCCAACGGGTGAAGACGGGCGGGATGGTGAAGAACTGGCCCGCGTGATGGAACGAGTCCTGCGTCCAGCACTTGATGATGAGGTCGTAGGCCTCCTGGTAGTAGGCGCGGTTGCGCTCCTGGTCCTGGATGGTCGCGAACGGCCAGCCAAAGACCTCGGCCTCGCGCGGCTGGTAGCCGCGGCCGATTCCGAATTCCAGCCGGCCACCGCTGATCACATCGAGCATCGCCGCCTGCTCGGCGATCCGGATCGGATGCCACCAGGTGATGATGTTGGCGGCTTGGCCGAAGCGGATACGCCGGGTGCGCGCGGCGATCGCGGTCTCGGCCAGCAGCGGGTTGGGGCTGTATTCAGCGCCCTCGGGCTGAAAGTGATGCTCGGTCATGAAGAAGTAGTTGTAGCCGAGCTGGTCGGCGAGGATGCCCTGGCGGATCTGGTTGATCAACGTGCGTTGTGCACTCGCATGGACGTCGACAAGCGAACCGTCGTTGACCACCACCCCGTTGGCTGTCCGCACTACAGGCAGGTCGCTCGCCCCGTTGTGGAATACTCCGATTTCGAACATTGGTCGTCGCCTCTCTCGCGCGCCGGCTGCGCGTGGTCGAGTCTATACCGGATACGCGATGCCAGTCCAAGGCTGTGCTCGGCGAGCGCGGCGCAGGCTGCCCATGCGCCGGCTCCGACCATCATGCAGGCCGGATCGCAAAGGGAGGCAGGGATCGCAAAGGGAGTCATGCGCGAGGCTTGACAGGGGACGCGGCTTTCATGATATTGAGAATGATTCTCAATTTGACGGAGACGTTCCAGTGACGCGCCCAGTTGCCCTCGCTTTTGCCCTCGCCGCCTTCGCCTTGGCAGGCGTGGCTCCTACGTCTGCCGCAGACACGATCGCCGAGCTGCGCTATGAAAACCGCCATTTCGTGCCTGCCAGCCTGAGTGTGCAGGCTGGGCAGGCGATGACGCTCAAGGTCGTCAACGCCAGCAAGGAAGCGATCGAGTTCGAAAGCTTCAAGCTCAACCGCGAGAGAGCGGTGCAGCCCGGCCAGAGCACGCTCGTACATCTGCCGGCGCTCAGCCCCGGCAGCTACGACTTCCGCGATGACTTCCATCAGGACGTCCCGCAGGGAAGTATCGTGGCGCGCTAGACTGCGCGTCCCTGACGACAGGTCATGCGGTTGAAGCTCTTGCACGGCGCCTATGCGCTGCGGGCGACGGTCGTGTGTGCGCTCCTCGTGTGCGCGGCGCTGCTCGCGCATGCGCGCCGCGCGGCGGCGCAGGTCGATCCGTGGGAGTTCGAGGTCTATCCGTACATGACCGAGGGACGGGGCGTTTTCGAACTGGAAACCAACAACGCGGTCGTGCCCAACGGCCACAATCAGGGTGATAACGGCACTGCCTCCGGCACCTTTCCCAGCCAGGGGCGCTGGTACAACGAGTACGAGCTGACTTACGGACTGACCGACCGGATCGAGGCCGCCGCCTACCTCGACATGGCGCAGGTGCGCGGACACGGCTATTGGTACGCGGGTTCCAAGTATCGGCTGCGCGGCAGGCTGTTCGATCAGGACGTCCTGCCGGTGGACCTTGGATGGTATGCGGAGCTGGAGTGGCGCAAGACGCCGCAGTTTGACGAGAGCGCGCTGGAAGTCGAATTGCGGCCGATAATCGCGAAGGACATCGGCCGGTTCTCAGTCATGCTCAATCCCAAGTTCGAAAAGCCGATCTTTTTCGGCCCCGAAAAGAACAAGGGCTTCGAGTTCGGCTACGCGAGCGCGGTCTACTACCGATGGCGGCGCTGGCTGTCGCCGGGGATCGAGTTTTACGGCGGCGTCGGCAATATCCAGGACAACGACCCGCTCCACGAGCAGCAGCACTACATCTTTCCCGTCTTATGGGGCCGGCTCCCGCACGGTATCGAGTACAACTTGGGGCCGGGCTTCGGGCTGACGCGCGGCTCCGACCGCGTGCTGGTCAAATTCAACCTCGAATTCGAACGCTTCGTCGGCGCCGTCCTGGGCCCCTCGTCGGATTCGGGCTGGTTTTTCTAAAATGGCGTCCAGCGGATCGCCGGGAAGATCGCGCTCAGGTTGATATCGACCAGGCCGAGGACCGACGCGTAGTCCTGACGGCTCGCCGCGTGGTCGAGCGCGACCTGGCTGCCGAGCGTGAACTGATAGGGCCCGGTGAAATAGGAGAGCCCGGGTGTGATGAAGAACTCGGCTGGCGTGCGGCCGCGCCGCCCGGTCGGCACCTCGCTGTAGTTGACCTCGATGAACGGAGCCAGGTTGCGCAGCGGCCAGAGAACGTTCTCGGCCCCGATATCCGCCGCGAGGTAGGGCAGGTTGTAGGTGAAGGCGGCGTCGGCGAACGCGTCGCCGCCCGAGGAGCTCGAGAGCTCGAACAGGTAGCCGGCGTCACCCTGGATGTCGATCGGACGCATCCAGCGCAGCCACGGGTCGTGCGGCAGGTCGCCCATACCTTTCGCCCACATCACCATCGGGCCGGTCAGAAAACTCCTCTGGCCTTCGACCTGCCGATCGCCCGCCGGCCACAGCGAATCGATTCCGGCGGCGAGCCGGAACTCGTGCGCCGGCGACAGGTAGAGCACCCGCTTGAGCAGCGTTTCGAGGTCGTCGAAGCCGGTGCGATCGTGTGCGCGGCCTTCGGGCGACTGTTGATGCCATTCGCCTTCGGCCTCGAGGCTGGTGCTCGGGCTGAGCTTCTTTTCGAGTTCCACAGTCAGCGAGAAAGTCCTGCCGTCGCCGCCGCGGCTCCATCCGGGCAGCACGTCCGCCTCATTGCTGGCGAAGGAGTCCTCGGTAACCAGCGGCTCGAGCCACGTGCGCTCCAGCGCCTGTTGAGCCAACGCGGGAGGCGGCATAAACGCCGCGGCGAGCAGCGCGACGAGTGCGGCGCTGATCCGCCGCGACCTCCACAACGCGCGCGGCCGGCGCGCCACGATCGAGGCATTCATCGTTGGGGCGGCAGGAAGGCGCGCGCGAAGATCGTTCGTCCCTCGGCGAGGTACTTGCGCGCGAAGCCCGACGCAGTCGCTCCGGGAACTGCGGCATCGACGGGGCGAAACCCGCCGTCGGCGAGCAACGCGAAGATCTCGTGCGCGTAGGCCTCGTAGTCGGTCGCAACGTAGAGCGTCGCCTCAGGCGCGAGGACTTCCGCCAGCCGGCGCACGAAGCCGGGGGAAAACAGGCGATGCTTGTGCTGGGAGAGGGCAGGCCAGGGGTCGGGAAAATAAATGTGGCAGGCGCTGACGCTGCGCCGCGGCAGCATCAGGTTGACCAGCGTGCGCCCGTCCATCCGCGCCACTCGCAGGTTGCCGACCCCGGCGAGCGCAGCGCGAATCGCGAGTACGCGAGCGACCGACGTCGCCAGTTCGATTGCGAGGAAGTTGCGCCCGGGATGGGCCGCGGCGCGCGGGATGATAAAGTCGCCGCGGCCGGCGCCGAGCTCGACCTCCAGTGGCGCGCGCCGCCCGAACAGCCGTTCAAGGTCGATCTCGAACAGCGGGCCGCCGTCATCGATCAGCACGCGCTGGCCCATCGCGCGCTTTTCGGGGTCGCGCCACAGGCGCGCCGCCTTGCGCAGTCGTGCCATCAGGGCTGTCAGGTTATCTGTGCGCGCGGCTGTGGTCGATCCGGGTCAGAGAGATTCCGTGCAGGCTTCGGAATTCCGCGCGCGCGCCATACACGCGCGAGGAATGACCAACCAACGCCGCGCCGCCTAGTCGCTGCGAGCGAGGAAGTCCTTGACCCGTTGGACCAGCGGCGCGAGATCGGTGTTATCGACCAGCGCGCTCGCCATCCGCACCGGGTCGCCGAAGAAGAAGCGCTCGTAGAGCACCTGGCGGCCGGCAAACGCGCTGCCCGCGACGTCCCAGGCCAGGCGGTAGAGCGCGACGCGCTCGCGCGCGGCGGCGTCGGCCTGGCCGAAGTAGCGCTCGATCACGGGCAGCATCGGACCGTTGAACTCGCGCTCGGTCGGCGTTGCCATCAGGCTGGAGGAGCTGTTGAGTTGGATGATTTCGACCATCCGCGGATAGAGCCGGGGAAAGAGGTTGCGCGCGCAGTCCAGTGGCGGGCGCGCGGGCATGAACTCGCCCCACTTGTCGCGTGCGGCGTCGGCTTCGGCCGCACGCAGGCTCGAACGCATCATCTGCGTGGTGATGATCATCTCGGCGAGACGCTCGCGCACATGCGGCAGGCTCATCGCGTCGCTGACCTGGGCGACGCGCGTGGCAAGCCCGAGCAGGAATTCGCTCTTGATCACATTTTTGACTACCACTTGATGCATCATGTTGACCACCGCGTTGGTCTCGGCGTACAGGGCGTTGCAGCGCGCCATGTCGCCGCACACGAAGACCCGTTCCCACGGCACGAGAACGTTGTCGAAGATCACGACACAGTCCATCTCCTCGAAGCGCGAGGCGAGCGGATGGTCGAAGTGCGAGCGCTCGGCCTCGAACGGCTCGCGGCAGATGAACTTCAGCCCCCTGGCGTTGCAGCGTACGGCAAAGGCGAGCGCGAAAGGCTTCTGGCTGGGGTCTTCCTTGAGCACGGTGGACGGAAAAACCAGCAGCTCCTCGGATAGCGGGCCGAGCGTGGCAAGCATCCGCGCGCCGCTGACCACGATTCCCGCCGTGGTCTGCTCGACCAGCCGGAGCGCGAGGTCGGCGTCGGTCTGCCCGGCCCAGCCGGCGGCGCGGCTGGCGCGCGGGTTGAGCAGCGTGTGGGTTGCGCACCAGTCGTTGCGGCGCGCCGCGCGGTAATACTCGACGATATTGTCGCCGAAGCGCTTGTCGGCGGCGGCGAAGAACTCGTGTGCCGCCGCCATCGCCGCGATGCTCGCGTTGAGGTAGTCGGGTGTGCGCCCGAGCATCCCGCCGCTGAACTCGGCCCACCGTCGCATCATCGCGCCGCGCCGGCGGACCTCCTCGGCGCTCTGCGGCTGGATGAACGAGAGCCCGGCGCGGTCGCCGTCCTCGATCCGGTAGGTCATCGCTTCGGGGTGCTCGATCTGCATGTCGTAGAGGGAGGCGACCGAGCGCGCGCACGGCATGAAGGCCGGATGGGTGGTCGGGTCGGCGACACGTTCGCCGCCAAGCCATATCTCGGCGCCGAGCTTACGCAGAGCGCTCAGATAGTTGTTGCCCGAACGCGCCCCCATCAGAGCATCTCCTGCAAGGCGGGGAGCCGTTTGCGCAACCGCTCGGCGGCGTCCGGCGGCGCCATGTAGGGCGGCCGCGCCGGGCCCATCTCGATACCCGTGGTGACCGAGGCGGTGACCTTGGTGGTGCCGAGATGGCCGAGCGTCTCCTCGCCTCCGCGTGGGAAACATCGATTGAGCCGGCGCTGGATTTCCTCGGCGCGGCTGAGGTCGCCGGCGCGGAACGCCTTGAGCAGGGCCGCCGCGGCGGGGACCGCAAAGATGTTGATGAAGCCGCCGGCCGCGCCGAGCATCAGACCTGCGAGGAAGGCACGGAAGGTGTTGTAGATCTCGATCCGCTCGCCGATCTCGTCGTACAGCGCCTCGAGATGCTGGAGGTCGGTCAGCACCTCCTTCATCGCGACCACGCCCTGGATGGTCGCCAGCCGTCCGGCAAAGCGCGGCGTGATCGTGAACTTACTCAGCGCCGGGTTGTGGTAGATCACCACCGGCAGGTCGCCAGCCTCGGCCACCATCCGGTAGTGCTTCTCGACCTCGGCCTCGCCGCATCGCCAGTAGTACGGCGGAATGACCTGCTGGGCGTCGTAGCCGATGCGGGCGGCGATCTTGGCGTAGCGCAGGGTTTCCAGAGTGGTCGCACCCGAGGTCATCGCGACCGCCGGCACGCCCGGGCGCCGGCGCGTTTCCTCAAGCGTCACTTCAAATGCTCGCGTGCGCTCGGCTTCGCTTAGATGAAGGAATTCGCCGATCGAGGGCGTGGCGACGATGCCGTCGGCGCCATGGTCGAGCGCCCAGCGGACCTCCTTGCGCAGTGCCTCTTCGTTGAGCTGGTAGTCGCCGGTAAAGGGTGTCACCAGCATCGCGATGATTCCGTGGACGAGCTTCATTGTGCACCTCCAGCGGGCGCGGGGGCGTCCGGATGCGCCGCGGCGGCGGGCGGCGCGAAATAGAAAATCGCCTGTCCGGTGCCGAGCGCGGCCTCGTAGCGACCGAACTGCTCGCCGCGCCAGTTCCAGCGCTCGGCGCCCATTGCCCCTGCCATCATCAGGTAGTGCGAGAAGCGCCCCTCGGGCGAGCATTCGGCGCGATACTCGGGCGCGGCGCGCAGAACCTCGTCATGCCGCCCCGATCTAAACCATTCCATCAGCTTTTCGTCGTACAGCCGGTTGGCCAGCGAGCTGATGTCCTCGGGCGAAGCCGAGGCGTGTTGCAGAGCGCGATCGTAATCCCAGAAGCGGTGCGACAGGCCGCCGGCCGCGATCAGCACCGCGCGGCGGTCACAGGCGCGGATCGCCTCGCCCATCGCGGCCCCGAAGGCGAGGTCGTTGGCGATGTTGGCGGTCTGGCAAACGCCGATCGAGAGCACGCGGCGCTTTGCGCCAGGGTTGAAGTAATGCATCACGTTGAGCGTCGGGTAGTGCAGGGGCAGGGTGCTGTAGCCCGCCGCGATCGCGCGTATCTCATGGCGCCGTGCGCTTTCGGCGATCGCCCGCGCCAGGTCCGGGTCGCCCGGATAGTCGAAGGCGTAGTCGTGGATCATCTGCGGCAGCTCTTCGGAGGTATAGACCCCGGCAAGCCGTGGCTGCGCATTGAGCACGTACTCCAGGGTGGTGAACCAGTGGGTGTCGATCAGCACGAAGGTGTCGAAGTTGAGCGGGCGCAGGCGCTCGCGCTCGAGCGCCTCCATTGCGTCGTAGAAGGTCGTAACGTTCTTGCCCATGTAGGCGCGGCGCGCCTCTGGATCGTGGATCATCAGGCGCGGAACGTGGGTCGTGAAAATCGCGGCGACGATCTCACCCATCGCGGCTCTCCTTCTCCGGATAGGTCATGCACACCAGCTTGGGTTCGGTCCAGAATTCCAGGCTGAAGCGGCCGCCCTGGCGGCCGAGCCCGCTCTGGCGAGCGCCGCCGAAGGGCGTGCGCAGGTCGCGCAGGAAGAAGCTGTTGACCCACACCATCCCGGTCCTGATCCGCGCGGCCATCCTGAGTGCGCGCTCGAGGTCGCGCGTCCACAGATAGGCGGCGAGCCCGTAGCGCGTCGCGTTGGCCATCGCTGCCGCTTCCTCTTCGTCGTCGAAGCGTTCAACGGTGAGCACCGGGCCGAAGATCTCCTCGCATACCGCGCGCGCGGCCGGTTTCACCCTGTCAAGCACGGTCGGCAGATAGTAGAAGCCCGGATGCGGACGTTCGGGGACCGCGCCGCCGGCGAGCAGCTCGGCGCCTTCGGCGACCGCCTCTTTGACGAAGCCGTCAACGCGCGCGCGATGCGCGTCGGAGATGAGCGGGCCGTAGTCGGTGTCCTCGTTCAGCGGGTCACCGATCCGCAGCCTGCCCATGTCGCCCAGGACCATAGCGATCAACTCGTCGGCGACGCGCCGCTCGACCAGCAGACGCGAGCCGGCCACGCACGACTGCCCCTGGCTGCGGAAGATCGAACGCGCGACGCCCGCCGCCGCGCGCCGCAGATCGGCGTCGGCGAAGACCACGTTGGGCGATTTGCCACCGAGCTCCAGCGTCACCCGCTTGAGCGACTCGGCCGCCGCCGCCATCACGCGCTTGCCGGTCGAAACCCCGCCGGTAAACGCGATCCCGTCCACGTCCGGATGAGTGACCAGTGCGGCGCCGGCTGCGCCGTGCCCGGGCAGGACGTTGAGCACGCCGGCCGGGAGTCCAGCCTCGTTGGCGATTTGACCGAGCGCGATCGCGGTCAGCGGCGCGAGCTCGGAGGGCTTGTAGATGCAGGCGTTGCCGGCGGCCAGGCACGGCCCGAGATTCCACGTGCCGAGCATCAACGGCGAGTTCCACGGGATGATGATCGCGCCGACGCCCAAGGGCGCGCGCTCGGTCAGGTTGACCAGTTTAAGGTCGGTGCCGAGGAACTTGGCGTCGCCGAGGCTGGCCTCCTGGGTCCACGCCTCGGCGGCGTTGGCGAAGAAGCGCAGGTTGCGCGCGGCGCGCGCGATATCATGATTGACGCATTCGCTGACCGGCTTGCCGACGTCGCGTGCTTCGAGCACGCCCAGCTCGCGCGCGCGCTTTTCGATTCCGTCGGCCATCCGGTTGAGAATTCGGCCGCGCGCCTCGGCGCTCATCCGGGGCCACGGGCCGAGGTCGGCGGCCGCGCGCGCGGCCGCCACCGCGCGCTCGACGTCCTCCGCATCGGCGTCGGCGACGCGGGCGAGCTCGCGCTCGGTGGCGGGTTCGATATCGGTGAAATGCGCGCCGTTGGCGGGCGCGACGTACTTGCCAGCGATGAAGAGTCGAGTTTCCATGTGAGCCGCTTGGGACGCGCGACGTCGTGGGCGGTGCCCCACAAGTCGAATTTCGCCCAATTCCCGGCGCAAAACAACCGAGCGAGCGCTAGGAGAATGAGCTTGGGTCGCGTTCCCCAACGACTTCGTCGCAACCGCTGGCTTCAATCGCGCGGCCGTGCGCGAGCGTCGCCTTGACGCCCGATCGGCGCGGCCATAACGTTAGGTCACGATGGCCGAGGTGCCGGACATCATCCCCCTCTTTCCCTTGCCCAACTTCGTGCTCTTTCCCGGGGTTACCGTGCCGCTGCATATCTTCGAGCCGCGCTACCGCGAGATGGTTGCCGACGTCGCCCACGGCCACGGGATAATCGGAATGATGATGCTCAAGGGCGAGTGGGAGCGCGATTACTACGCCTATCCGGATATCTTCGAGATCGGATGCGCGGGGCGGATCGTCGCCCTAGAACAGCTCCCCGACGGACGCTACAACCTCCAGCTCCAAGGGTTGAGCGAATTCCGCGTCCGCCGCGAGATCCGCAACCGCTCCTATCGGCAGGCTGAGGTCCAATGGTGTCCGCCGGGGCAGGGGATGCTCGGTATGGAACCGCCGGAGATGGCGTCGCTGCACGAGCTGCTGGTGAACTTTCTCGGCCTCAACGCCGAGGCGGCATGGCGCACGCTGGTTGACGAGCAGGGGCTGCGCGATGCAGACCTCATCAATTTCCTCTGCTTCCATCTTGACGTGACGCCGCTGGAGAAGCAGACCCTGCTGGAAGCGCGTGACGACCGGCTCGCCTGCCTGTTCGACGTGCTGACCTTCAAGATCGAGGAGCGCAAGCTCGGGCCGGGCGGACCGCGGGGCGGCGGCGGCCCCGTCAACTAGCGCATCGCGCGCGCTGCTTCGACCATCAATCGGTGGCGTCTCGCTCACTTTTGTAAGCGGAATCATCCAAGTCCGTGAGTCCGCTTTTGGGTCTAGGCCGAGTCCCAAAATTCCCCACTTGACTCGCTAACGTTAGCAGTTCTTTGCGCTGAGCCGATCACATCAAGTAAGAGCCAAGTGCGCTAAACCCGCTACTGGCGCGCTCTTGTGCCCATCCCAGCAAAAGATAGCCGGTGGCAGCGATGGAACCCGTGCTCCGGCACAACCGTTGCTGTGGCTCCGGCGAGCCGATCGGGTTCGGCCTCCAACCAGACTTCGGGAGTCGCCCTAGGGCGGGATGACAATGGAATTTGTAAGCAGCGCGGTTGCGGGTTTGTTGGCCCCCGATGCCCTGACGCCGGAGCAATACTACGCTGGCGTCCGCGCCAACGACCTTCCGATCCGCCCGATCAAGCGGCTGATGCTGGCCGTGCTGGAGGACGCGATGCGCTGCTACCAGACTTGCGGCAACTCCCGCAGCCGCGCGCGCCAGCGGATGTTCGCCGAAGCCGAAGCATGGTTGCTTGACGGCAGCGCCGACGGGCCATTCGCCTTCGAAACCATCTGCCAGACTTTGGGAATCGAGCCCGGCTGTCTGCGCAAGGGGTTGCGCGAATGGCGCGCGCTTCAGATGAGCGGTGCCAACCCGCGGCCGCTGGCGCGCCGTTCGCCGGTCACTCGCGAGGGCCGGATAAGCTCGCCGCTGCGCCGGCGCCGACGCAAGGCCGCCCAGGCTGCACCCGGCCAAAAGCCGGCGGGCGTCGGTGTCAACGCGGCGCTCGCGGCGGCGGTCAACGGCGGCGCGCATCTGACGACCGTGGGCCGCAACGGCGGCTCGGGTCACGGTACGTTCGTGAACGGCGCTGGGACGCAGGCGATGGCGGTGCGGCCCGCGACGGCATTCATCTAAGTTTCCCCGGGGGCGGCGCGGAGTGATCCCCTCCCACGACGCGTCGTCCCACTTCCTCTGCTTTAAGGTTGCTGGCCCTGCTAGCTCGCCGAAAGCGTTAGAGCGCCTGCCAGACGATCCGGCCGTTGCGCTCGAGCCGCCGGGCGCGCCCTTCGCCGCGCGCGTATTCGAGATGGGCCAGCGTCTCGAACGTCGCCGCCATCACGTGAAAGATCGGCCGTTCCTCGTCGCCAAAGACCTGCTGCGCGATCTCGAAGGCGGTCTGCGGCGCGCGTTTGACCAGGTCGAGAATCTCGGATTCGCGGTAGTGATGGTGTTCGATGAGCTGGTTGGCGCGATGGCGATGGTCGTGGTAAACGGCGCCGTGCGCAGGCAGCACCAGCTCGACGTCGAAGGCCTGCACTTTGCGCTGGGAATTGAGAAAGTCGCGCAGCGGATTCTCCGGTCCCGAGGGATAGACGCCCACGTGCGGCGTGATCTTGGGCAGCAGGTGATCGCCGACGATCATCACCCGCTCGTTGCGCAGGTAAATCACGCAATGGCCGGGAGCGTGGCCCGGGGTCCAGATAACCTCGAACCGCCGGTTGCCGACCGTGATTTCATCGCCGTCGCGCAGGTAGGCGTCGGGCTGCGGCAGCGGGTTGTACATCTCGGTGCCCATCCACGCCGGCCGCATCCCCTCCAGCGGATAGCGATCGATCGGGAAGCCGTGCCCTTCGAAAAACGCCTGCGCATCGGGGCGCGCCGCCGGTGGGCCCAGCGTCAGCATCCGGTTGACCCGCTCCACCTCGAGCTCGTGCAGATAGGCACGCAGGCGCCCACGGCGCTTGAGCGTGGCTGACGCGCCGAAGTGGTCGACGTGATGATGGGTGCCGAAGACCACCGCGAGGTCCTCGACGCGCGTTCCGGCCTGCGCAAGCGCGTCCTCGAGCGTGGCCATGCTATCGGCAGTGTTCATCCCGGTATCGATCAGCGTCCACTGTCCGCCGCCGCAATCGACCAGGTAAACGTTGACGATCGTCGGCCGCATCGGCAGCGGCAGGAAAATCTCGAAAATTCCGGGACAGACCTCTACAACTTTGGCTGGCATCAGTTCAGGCTTCCGGGGCGGCGGTTCGCGTGGCCGCAATGGATCGGCTCGCGCGCGCCCCTGCCAGGAACCCCGCGGATCGATGGGCAAACCGCCGGGCTGATGCGCCGGCGGTGGCCGGTCGCGGCCCGGGGCGTCGGGCTCATCATTCGTGCAATTCTTCCTTCACCTGGAAAGTCAACTTCACCGTCACCCGCCATCGGGTGACCTTGTTGTGCGCAACCTCTGCCGCGATATTGGTGACCTGCGCGGTGTGGACGCCGGAGATCGTCACTCCGGCACGCGACAGCGCGATTTCCACAGCATGCTCTATTGATTCGGCCGAACTGCCGATTAGCTCGATTGTCTTCTCGACCATAGGGCCGGCTCCTGGCCGCGCCGGCGCGGTTTGACGGGCGCGCTCAGGCGGCGTTAGGGTTTCCCCTGCATGTTCATTAGCGCATACAGGGGCCACAAAGACAAGGCGAAGTGCCACGCCGGCCATCTCCGCATCGGCGCTCCGCCCGACGGCCGCGTTGGCCGCGGCCTCGCAGACTGAAGGATCGCGCTGCTGCTGGTTTCGGCTTCCCGGTCTTGCGCATCATGGTTTCCACGCTTCGCAATCCCACCCTGACCGAAGCCAGATTCCGGAGGAATTCATGACCTACGATCGTGCGGCAGTTCGGACAGTTATCGAAACGGCGCGCTCCCAGCGACGCACCGCGCTTACGCCGGCCGAGTGCCGCGCGTTATGCGATGCCTGTGCGATCGCGCTGCCCAAATCCACGCTCGCGTCTTCGGCCGCCGAGGCCGGACGCGCCGGCGCCGCGCTCGGCTTTCCGGTCGTGATGAAGGTGGTTTCGCCCGACATCCTGCACAAGACCGAGGCGGGTGGGGTGGTGCTCGGCGTGCGTAGCGCGGCCGAGGCTGAGCAGGCCTGGGAGCGTATCGTCGCCTCGGCGCGCGCGTACAAGCCCGCCGCGACGATCGCGGGAGTCGAAATCCAGCAGATGCTCTCCGGCGGGCAGGAGGTGATCGTCGGCGCGGCGACCGACCCGAGCTTCGGCAAGGTGGTCGGCTTCGGGATGGGCGGGGTGCTGGTCGAAGTGCTCAAGGACGTGACCTTTCGTCTCGCGCCGGTGACGCGCGAGGACGCGCTCTCGATGCTTGACGGGATCGCGGCGGCCGAAGTGCTCAAGGGAGTGCGCGGCGCGCCGGCGGTGGACAAGCAGGCGCTCGCCGCGCTCATCGTAAAGGTCTCCGCGCTCGCCGCCGACTTTCCCGAGATCGCCGAAGTCGATCTCAACCCGGTGCTGGCGCGGCCCGACGGCGCGGTCGCGCTCGACGTGCGCGTGCTGCTCGACTTCGCGCCGCCCACAGAGCGTTTCCGCCCCTCGCGCGAGGAAATCCTGCGCGCGATGAACCGAATCATGCGGCCGGCCGCGGTCGCGGTGATCGGCGCTTCCGCCGAGGACGGCAAGATCGGCAACTCGGTGATGAAGAACCTCATCAACGGCGGCTACGCCGGCGCGATTTATCCGATCCATCCCAAGCTGCCGGAAGTGCTGGGGCGCAAGGCCTATCGCAGCGTCAAGGAGGTCCCGGGCGAGATCGACGTCGCAGTCTTTGCGATTCCGGCGCCAGCCGTCGCAGGGGCGCTGCGCGAGTGCGGCGAGAAGAAAATCCCCGGCGCGGTGCTGATCCCGTCGGGCTTCGCCGAAACCGGCAACGCCGGCTTGCAGGAGGAGATCGTCAAGGTCGGGCGCGAGTACAACGTGCGCCTGATGGGCCCTAACATTTACGGCTTCTACTATCTGCCGCAGAAACTGTGCGCGACCTTCTGCACGCCCTACGACGTGCTCGGCAAGGCGGCGCTCTCCTCGCAGAGCGGCGGCGTGGGGATGGCGATCGTCGGCTTTTCGCGCTCGACCCGGATGGGCGTCTCGGCCATCGTCGGCCTGGGCAACAAGTCCGACCTCGACGAGGACGACCTGTTGACGTTTTTCGAGGAGGACGACAACACGCAGGTCGTCGCGATGCATGTCGAGGACCTTAAGGACGGGCGCGCCTTCGCCGAGGTCGCGCGGCGCGTCTCGCGCAAGAAGCCGGTGATCGTGCTCAAGGCCGGACGCACCGCCGCCGGCGCGCGCGCGGCGCGCTCACACACCGCGGCGCTCGCCGGCAACGACCGTATCTACGAGGACGTCCTGCGCCAGTCGGGCGTGGTGCGCGCGCGCGCGCTCAATGACATGCTGGAATTCGCGCGATGCCTGCCGATCATGCCCGCGCCCAAGGGCGAGAACGTGCTTATCATCACCGGCGCCGGCGGCTCGGGCGTGCTGCTCTCCGACGCCTGCGTCGATTACGGCCTTCGCCTGATGGAGATGCCGCCCGATCTCGACCAGGCCTTCCGCAAGTTCATCCCACCCTTCGGCGCCGCCGGCAACCCGGTGGACATCACCGGCGGCGAGCCCCCGACGACCTACCGCAACACGATCCGGCTGGGGCTCGAGGACTCGCGCATCCACGCGCTCATCCTCGGCTACTGGCACACGATAATCACGCCGCCGCTGGTCTTCGCCAAGCTCGTGACCGAAGTGGTTGAGGAGATGCGCGGACGAGGCATCGACAAGCCGATCGTGGCCTCGCTGGTGGGCGACGTCGAGGTCGAGGAGGCCTGCCGCATCCTGTTCGAGCACAACATCCCGGCCTTTCCCTACACGACCGAGAAGCCGGTGATGGTGCTGGGCGCGAAGTACCAATGGGCCCGCGCGGCCGGCTTGCTGGGGCGATGATTTCTCCCCCATGCGCGCTGCTGCGGCTCGTTTGTCCTTCCGCCGCCCGTGGACGGCGCGGCGAGGACTCCCGAATTGCTGCTTCAGAAGGCCGGCGTTCCCACCCGCACCGGGCAGACGGCGCGCAGGGAGGCCCGCCGCGGTGGTCACGGAGGCGGGATAGCTATTCCTTTTTCTCGAACTTGAGCGAGGCCGAGTTCATGCAGTAGCGCAATCCGGTCGGCGCCGGGCCGTCGTCGAAGACGTGGCCCAAGTGCGCGCCGCAGCGCGAGCACATCACCTCGGTACGGACCATCCCATAGCTCGTATCGATCGCGGTCTCGACGTTCTTCTCGTCCCTGGGCGCGTAGAAGCTCGGCCATCCGCATCCCGAGTCGTACTTGGTTTCCGACTTGAACAGCTCATTGCCGCAACATACGCAGAGATACACGCCCTTATCGTGAAAGTCCCAGTACTTGCCGGTGAACGCGCGCTCGGTGCCCTTGCGGCGTGTGACCTCGTACTGCTCGGGCGTCAGCAGCTTGCGCCATTCCTCGTCGCTCTTGACGATCTTCTCAGCCATCGTTCGGTCTCCTTGAGGATTCGGCCCGATCGGCTCTCGATCCTAGCGCGACCGGCCGCCGCCGCCCAACTGGATGCGCGCGTTGACGGCAGGCGTGCGGATTTGCCCGTCCCGCGGCGCTTTGCTAGATCGCGAAATTGCGCCGGTCGCCGGCCCCAACAAGCGCCTGTGGGTGAGCTACGGCCATGAGCAACAAAGGCTTCTCGCATATCGGCCTTTCCACGCTCGATCTCGACAAAACCCGCGAGTTCTACGAGGGCGTGCTCGGCTTTCGCGCCGCCCGCTGCGACATCATCCCGGTCAAGGAGGGCGGGCGCATCCGCCACATCTTTTTCGACACCGGGCGCGACCAGTACATCGCCTTCATGGAGGCGCGCGGCGTGCCTGGCGTGCCCGAGGAGTACGACGCCTCGATCAACCGCGGGCTTGGCACCCCCGACGCGTTTCATCACTTCGCCTTCGAGTGCGGCAGCGAGGCAGCGCTGGGGGCCAGGCGCGACGAGCTGCGCGCCAAGGGCGTGGACGTGACCGACATCGTCGATCACGACTGGGCCAAGTCGATCTACTTCAAGGACCCCAACGGCATCCTGCTCGAGTTTTGCTGCCAGACGCGCGAACTGGGCGAGGCCGACGCGCGGATGCAGGAGCGGTTCGAAGTCTCGACCCAGAGCCCACTGCTGCGCAATCGCGTGCAGTAAGCTGGTGCGGCCGCGCGACGCCGTCCGCGCCGGATTGCCCGCCGCGCCCTTAAGCTGTAAATCACTCGCCGTGCCCGGCCGACGCCCGAGCGCGCCGGCCGCGAGAGGAGACGAGCGTGGCGAGCAAGCTTGAAGCTCAGAAGACCGTTCTGAAGGGAAAATTCGACAATCCGATGATGCGCCGGGTGCGCTACGGCCCGGGCGCAATCGACAGCCTCGCCGCCGACGTCGCCGAGTTCGGCGGCACCCGCGTGATGCTGGTGGCGGGGAGCCACCTGGCGCGCGAAACCGGGCTGGTGCGCAAGGTCGAGCAGCTGCTGGGTCCGCGGCACGTCGCGACCTTCGTCGGCGTCGCCCAGCATGGCCCGCGCCGCGCCGTTCTCGACGGGGCGGCGATGGCGCGCGAGCGGCGCGCCGACTTCCTTATCAGCTTCGGCGGCGGCAGCCCGGTTGACGCGGTCAAGCTGATGGCGATGTGCCTGGCGGAAGACGTGCGCACGCTCGAGGACCTCGAGCGCTACGTCGTCCAGTTCGAGTATCCAGACAAGCTTTACATCCCGCCGATGAACCCGCGCAGCGTGCCGCATATCGCGATCTCGACCACGCTCTCGGCGGGCGAGTTCTCCAACTTTGCCGGCGCGCTCAACGAGGAGAAGCGGGTCAAGGAGCTGTACGTCGGCGCCAAGCTCCAGGCGCGCGAGGTGATAATCGATCCCGAGCTCACCGTGGACACGCCGGCGTGGCTGTGGGGAGCCTCGGGCGCGCGCGCGATCGACCATTGCGTCGAGACGATCCTGTCGGCAACCTGCATGCCCTTTACCGACGCCACCGCGGCCGAAGCGCTCGGCCTGCTGATGGCGAACCTGGCGCTTTCCGCGCGCGAGCCGCGCAACCTCGCCGCACGCGGCGCCTGCCAGGTCGGCGCCTGGCTCTCGCTCTACGCGCTCGACAATGTAACCCTCGGCCTCAGCCACGGCATCGGCCATCAGATCGGCGGCGCCTACAACGTGACTCACGGCGTTACCTCGGCGATCATGCTGCCGTGGGTGATGGAGTTCAATCTGCCGGCGACGCTGGGGCGTCAGAAGCGGCTGGCGCGCGCGATGGGAATCGACATCGGCACGATCAGCGACGAGGAGGCCGGGCGCGCCGCGATCGCCGAGGTCAGGCGGCTCTTTCGCGAGCTCGCGCTGCCGATGCGCCTGCGCGAGGTCGGCGTGCCGCGCGACGGCTTCAGACACCTGGTGGAGAACACGATGGTCGATATGGTGGTGGTGTCCAACCCGCGCCCGGTCACCGAAGCCGACGTGTACGAGCTGCTGGAAAAAGCGTACTAGCGGCCGGCTGCGTCTCTAATGCAGCGCGCCCGCGCGCGGAGCCAGCGCTTTGTCGAGGCGCTCGGCCCGCCGGCGCACGAGGTCGGCCAAGGTGTAGCGGTCGAGCGTGGCGAGGAACGCGTCGCACGCCTCTTCGATCACGTCGGCCAGCCCGCAGATGCTCGCGATCAGGCAGCGGTTGCGCGCGGCGTCGAAGCATTCGACCGGTCGCAGCGGGCCCTCCGTGTAGCGCACGACCTCGCCGATATTAATCTTCTCGGGCGCGCGCGCGAGCTCGATTCCGCCGCCCTTGCCGCGGTAGCTCTTCACGAAGCCGCCGCGCACCAGGTTATGCACGACCTTGACCAGGTGGTTGCGCGAGATCGCGTAGCGCTCGGCGATCTCCGGGATATTGGCGATTCGCCCGCGCTGGATCGCGAGATACATCAGGACGCGCAGCGAATAGTCGGTGTAGTAGGTGAGCTGCATTGCTCGTCTCCGTTCAGGATCCCACGAGCATAGTCTTTTTACTTCGTCATCCTGAGCGGCAGCGAACGCTCCCGGCTGCGCCGCATCTCCCGGCTCGCCCTCGAAGCGCGCCCTTGACCTGTGGCGCAAAAGATATATATTAAATATATCTTTAGGTGCGGCTCGGTCAAGCGCCCGCTTGGGCACCTCGGCCGCAGCCGGCGGAAGGAAGTGGGATGTGAACACGCTCACCGAGGCGATTCGAAAGCATCATTTGTCGCTGGCTAAGACGCTCAGGACCCATGCGCGCGCGGCCGGCGCCGGGCCGCAGAGCGAGGACGACTCGTTCGTGGCGTTTCTCAAGAGCGATCTGCTGCCGCATGCGCGCGGCGAAGAGCGTCATCTCTACGGCGTCGTCGATACGCTGGTGCGCGAGCACGGCCGGCCAACGGCGACGATGCTCATCGATCACGAATTCATCAAGGACTACACCGCCCGGATTGAGGCGGCAGCCAACCGGCTCAAGAGCGCGAACGAGGCCGAGCGGCCGAAGCTTGCGCGGGAGCAGCGCGAGCTCGCGCTGCGGCTGGAGGCGATCGTCGAGCTCCACCTGGCCAAGGAGGAGCGCGTCTATCTGCCGCTGATCGAGCAGCATCTCGACGAGCAGCGCCAACGCGCGCTCCTCAACGCGATCCACGAGGACGCGCATCACGGGGCGCAAACGCCGCCGCCCGACGGGCGCCCGCTCGACGTCCGCAACATCATTCCGCGCCAGCGCCATACCCTGATCTTCGATACCTACGCCGCGCTCAGGCCCGGCGAGGCCTTCGTGCTCATCAACGACCACGATCCGCGCCCGCTCTACTACCAGTTCGCGGCCGAGCACGCCGGCCAGTTCTCATGGGATTACCTTGAGCAGGGGCCGGAAGTGTGGCGGGTCCGTATCGGGCGCCCGAACTAGGCGCCGCCCCCGCCGCTTGACATCGCGGCCCACGCGATCCGAGGCTGATTATGATCAGGGAAGCCGACATCCTCCACGCCCTGCGCGCCGTCAACGATCCGGAAGTCGGGGTCAATGTCGTCGATCTCGGACTCGTTTACAGCACCGAGATCGACGGCGGCCGGGTGCGGGTGGTGATGACGATGACCACGCCTGCCTGTCCGATGCATTCCTACCTGACCGAGGAGGTGCGTGAGGCGATCCTGAGCCGGTTCGATGAGGTCGAGAGCGTTACGGTTCAACTGGTATGGGATCCGCCGTGGTCGCCGCAGATGATCTCGGAACGGGGCAGGCGTCAGCTCGGCTGGCTCTGAACCCGAATCGCCGGCGGAGGTCGCGGCGCGGATCCGGGACGGGCCGCCGCGCGGGCGGCTCTGAAAGGAGACGACGATGGCTGATTTCTACGTGAAGGACGCCCCGCGGCATCGTCAGAAGCTGCGCCATCTCAAGCCCGAGAGCGCCAAGGCGTTCGCCGCCTTCAGCGAGGAAGTGTTCAAGGAAGGCGCGCTGTCGAGCAAAGTCAAGAACCTGGTGGCGATTGCCGTCGCTCACGTCACCCAATGCCCGTGGTGCATCGACGGACACGTACGCGCGGCGAAGCGGCTCGGCGCAACCGACGAGGAAATCGCCGAGGTGATCTACGTTGCCGCCGAGATGCGCGCGGGCGCGGCGCTCAGCCACGCCGGAATCGCAATGGCGGCAAGCGAAGGCCAGACGCAGTAGCGGCGCATCGGTTGCCGCGGGCGGAGCGCCACTCGTTCAACCGAAGAGACGGCATCATTGAAACTGGGACGCCTGCCGCTGCTCGCGCTGTCGATACTGGCACTGCTCGCGGCGCTGTGGGCCGGGCTGCTCCGCCTCGGATGGGCGCTGCCCGCGCTCGAGCCGGGGCTCTTCGCGGCGCACGGACCGTTGATGGTATGCGGATTTCTCGGCACGCTCATAAGCCTCGAGCGCGCGGTCGCGCTGGGCTCGCGATGGTGCTACGCGGCGCCGGCGCTGAGCGCGGCCGGCGCGCTCGGCTTGATAGTCGGCGCGCCCGATCCCACCGCTCCGGTGCTCATCACACTGGGCAGTCTCGCACTGGTCGCGAATTTCGCGGCGATAATCCGCCGCCAGGCCGCGCTGTTCACGATCACGATGGCGCTCGGCGCGGCGGCGTGGTTCGCCGGCAATTGCCTGTGGCTCGCCGGCGTGCCGGTTCTCCGGATGTTCCCCTGGTGGGTCGGGTTCCTCGTCCTGACGATCGTCGGCGAGCGGCTCGAGTTGAGCCGCCTCACCGGCCTCGGCGAACGGAACCGGGCGCCGTTTCTTTTCGGCGCGGCGGTGTTCGTCACCGGTCTCGTGGTAGGCTTGCGCGCGCCCGCGGCCGGGATGCGGCTCGCCGGAGCGGGGTTGCTGGCGATGGCGCTGTGGCTTGGGCGCTACGACCTCGCGCGGCGCACGGTCCGACAGACCGGCCTCACGCGCTTTATCGCGGCCAATCTGCTTGCGGGCTACGTCTGGCTCGGCGCCGGCGGACTGGCATGGCTGTCCTTTGGCGGCGACCTGACCGCGTTCCATTACGACGTCATCCTGCACACGGTCTTTCTCGGCTTCGTTTTTTCGATGATCTTCGCGCACGCGCCGATAATCTTTCCTGCCGTCACGCTGCGGCCGCTACCGTACCGCGCGGCGTTCTACCTACACTCCGCGCTGCTTCATGTCTCGCTGGGGTTGCGGCTTGGCGGCGATCTGACGGGCTCCTATCCCGCCTATCGGTGGGGTGGGCTGCTGAACGCGATCACGCTGCTGGTCTTCGTCGGCAACAGCGCGCGCGCGATCGCTTCCGGGAGGCGGCAGCCGGCTGCCGGTGCACCGCCTCTGCGGCCTGCGCATGAAGCAAGCGGATGAATTCAACTGCGGCACAATCACGAACGGAGGTTGGCTCCGTTCGATAAGGAGAGTGAGAAATGTCAGCAGCAATTTCTTCGATCGAAAAAGCAACGAACGGCGCCGCCGCAAATGCGGCGCTCGAGTTCCTCAAGCGGCCCAAGCAGTTGCTGATCGGCGGCAAATGGATGCCGGCAAAGTCCGGCAAGACCTTCGAAACGCTCAACCCCGCTACCGAGCAGGTGCTCGCGCAGGTCGCCGAGGGCGACAAGCCCGATGTTGACGCGGCGGTCGCGGCCGCGCGCAAGGCCTTCGAGGAGGGCAAGTGGCCCGCAATGGGGCCGCATCAGCGCGCCCGCTACCTGTTCCGGATCGCCGACCTGATCGAAGAGCACGCCGACGAGCTGGCGCTGCTCGAGTCGCTGGATAACGGCAAGCCGCTCGCACAGGCGCGCGCGGTGGACATTCCCGGCTCGGCGGCGACCTTCCGCTACTACGCCGGATGGTGCACCAAGATCTACGGCGAAACCAATCCGTCCGACCCGAGCATGTTCAACTACACGCTGCGCGAGCCGGTCGGCGTGTGCGGCCAAATCATCCCGTGGAACTTCCCGCTCTCGATGGCGTCGTGGAAGATCGCGCCCGCGCTTGCCTGCGGCAACACGGTGATCCTCAAGCCCGCCGAGCAGACGCCGCTCACCGCGCTCCGTCTCGGCGAGTTGATCCTCGAGGCGGGCCTGCCCGAGGGCGTCGTGAACATCATCACCGGCTTCGGCCCCGGCGCGGGCAGTTCGCTCGCCGAGCATCCGGGCGTCGACAAGGTCGCGTTTACCGGCTCGGGCGAGGTCGGGCGGCTGATCCTCAAGGCGGCCGCGGGCAATCTCAAGCGCGTCTCGCTCGAGCTTGGCGGCAAGTCGCCCAACATCATCTTCCCCGACGCCGATCTGAAGCAGGCGCTGCCGGCGGCGATGATGGGCGTGTTCTACAACTCGGGCCAGGTCTGCGCCGCCGGCACCCGCATCTTCGTCCAGCGCGAAGCCTACGACAACTTCGTGGACGAGCTGACCCGCTTCACTGGCGGGATGACCGTCGGCGATCCGCTCGACCCGAAGACCAGGATGGGCCCGGTCGTCTCGAAGGAACAGTTCGATCGCGTCAAGGGCTACATCGAGGTCGGCAAGCGCGAAGGTGCCAGGGTCACGGTTGGCGGGGAGGCGGGCGAGGGCAGGGGATATTTCATCAAGCCCACCGTCTTCGCCGACGTCAACAACGAGATGCGGATCGCGCGCGAGGAGATCTTCGGCCCGGTCGCCGCCGCGATACCGTTCAAGGACGAGGCCGACGCCGTCTTCCAGGGCAACGCTACAACCTACGGGCTCGCCGCCGCGGTCTGGACGCGCGACATAAGCCGCGCGCACAAGGTGGCGCGCGCGCTCAAGGCCGGCACCGTATGGGTCAACACGTACGGCACGGTCGATCCGATCTCGCCCTTCGGCGGCTACAAGCAATCGGGCTTCGGCCGCGAGCTCGGCAAGCATTCGCTCGAGCTCTACACCCAGATCAAGTCGGTGTACGTCAAGCTGTAGGCGCGCACGGCCACACTTCGGCGAGTATCGCTAGAGCCGTCATTCCCGCGGCGTGTCCCGCGCGCTCGGGGATGACGGCAAGGAATCGGCGCGATGCCCGAATTCCGTTGCCGGTTGAATCCGCTCGCGCCGTTTCGCCTCGACCTCACTGTCTGGGCGCTGCGGCGCAGACCGATAAACGCGATCGACCTGTGGGATGGCGAAAGCTGGAGCCGTCTCCTGAACGTGGGCCGCACGCCCGTGCGTATCGCGGTCCGTCAGACGCGCGCGACCGACGAGCCCGAGCTCGAACTCAGAGCGTTTAGCGCGCGCGCGCCTTCGCGCGCGCTCAAAGACCACGTGGTGCAGACGGTCCAGCGGATGCTCGGCCTGGGCGTCGACCTGTCGGGCTTCTATGCAATCGCGCGCGACGATCCGCATATCGGCGATCTGGTGAAGCGCTACCGCGGAGTAAAGCCGCCGCGCTTTGCAACCCTTTTCGAGACGGTGGCCAACGCAATCGCCTGCCAGCAGCTTACCGTGCTGGTCGGAATCACGCTGCTCAATCGCCTGGCGCGCCGATGGGGTGTCAGGCTCGGCACGCGCGAAAGCCCGCTCGGTTTTCCGCAACCGGGGGCGCTTCGCGGCGTACGTCCGGCGAGTCTTAAGGCTCTCGGCTTCAGCGGCCAGAAGGCACGCACGCTGCTCGCACTGGCGCGGCGATGCGCCGCGCGCGACGGCGGCTTTGAATCGATCGCGGAGTTCGACGATGATCGGGCAATGGCGAGGCTGCTGGCGTTGCATGGAATCGGCCGATGGAGCGCCGAGTACGCGCTGCTGCGCGGGCTCGGGCGGCTTAACGTCTTTCCCGCCGACGACGTCGCGGGGCGCAAGAATCTCGCCCGCTGGCTCGGACTGCGCAAGGATCCCGGCGCCGAGCGCGCGCGCCGGCTGCTTGGCCGATGGCGTCCGTACCAGGGACTTTTGTATTTTCATTTTCTGCTCGCCAACCTCGAAGCGCGAGCGATAGCAGGTTGCGCGGAGCAAAGCTGAATGATCGCCGAGAGGAGACGAATCCGGGTGGCGAGACTTCGACGCGCGTGCGGGCGAGTATGCTGACGCCGATGGGCCGTTCAAATTGCCGGCTTCCGAGTTCGCATCCGTAGCCCTCTACCTGACAGCGTTCGCGCTCCTGCTCGTCGCGAGCGTTCTCTTAAGCGGCGTTTCGGAGCGAACCGGCATCCCGCTGGTGCTGCTGTTCCTGACCGTCGGGGTGCTTGCGGGCAGACAGGGGCTCGGGCACATCGCGTTCACCAATTATCGGTTGGCCTTCGCCGCCGGCACAGCGGCCCTGGTGCTGATCCTTTTCGACGGCGGTCTCAACACGCCGCTGCCGCGGGTGCGCGAGGCGATGCGGCCTGCGGTGGTGCTTGCAACCGTGGGCGTGCTGATGACCACAGGGCTGGTTGCCGCCTGCGCGCGGCTGTTCGGCTTCTCGTGGACGCAGGCCTTTCTGGAAGGCGCGATCGTGTCGTCCACCGACGCGGCGATGGTCTTTTCAGTCCTGCGTGGCAGCGGTCTTCAGCTTAAGAAACGTGTCGCCACCGTGCTCGAACTCGAGTCCGGGCTGAACGACCCGATGGCGGTTGCACTCACGGTCGCGTTCACCCAGAGCCTGATTCAACAGCGCGGCGTCACGCTCTACGTGCTCGCGGCGATCCCGGTCTCGTTGCTTATCGGAGCGCTGTTCGGGATCGCCATCGGGTATGGAGGGCGGCTGCTGCTGCAGAGCATCGCGCCGCCCGTCGGCGGGCTGTTTCCGGTGCTAACGCTGGCGTTGGCGCTTCTGGCCTACGGCCTGCCAACCCTGATTGGCGGCAGCGGCTTCCTGTCGGTCTATGTGGCCGCCGTGGTGCTCGGCAACGGGCCGATACCGTACCGCGCCGGAATCGCGCGCGTCCATGACTCCGTGGCCTGGTTCTGCCAAATCTCGATGTTTCTGTTGCTTGGGCTTTTGGCGCTCCCCTCGCAGCTTTTGCCGGCCGCTCCCGCGGGAGTTGGGATCGCGCTCTTCCTTGCGCTCGTCGCGCGACCGCTGAGCGTGCTTCTGTGTCTGTTCCCGTTCCGCTACGCGATGACGGAAATCGCGTACGTCGGATGGGTGGGGCTGCGCGGCGCGGTGCCGATCGTGCTTGCGATTTACCCGGCGCTCGAGCGCGCGCCCGGCGCCGCCGCGGTGTTCAACCTGGTCTTCTTCGTCGTGGTCGTAAACGCTTTGGTTCCCGGGGCTACCGTGCGATGGGTCACGAGGCGGCTGGGGCTGCGCTCGGAGGCGCCGCTGCCGCCGTCGGCGGTGATGGAGATAACCTCGACCCGGCTGCTCGGCGGCGGCGAAGTCCGGTCGTTTCCGATAAGCGCGTCGAGCGCGGCCTGCGGCGCGCAGATCTCGGAGCTGCCATTCCCGTCGGATTCCGCCGTAATCCTTGTCCTTCGCGGCCACGAGCTGATCGCGCCGCGCGGCTCGACCAGGCTACTGGCCGGCGATCACGTCTATCTGCTGGTGCGGCCCGAGGACGAATCGCTGCTCTATCTGATTTTCGGGCGGCCTGAGTCCGAGTGACGGGCGCCTGCGGCGCATCTTGAAGCCGGCGTCCCCCAGGTGATCGTCGCCAGCGTCGGTGTGGAGCCGCTCACACTGTGGAAACTCCTAACAGCAGCCCAATTGCCAGGCTTGACCTGCGCGTGTAAGTTCTGGCACCGAGCGGGCGGGCCGCCACCGCCGAAGAGGAGGGTGCCCGCGACGATTTTTCCCGGCGCTGGGGGCCGCTTCGGCTTCCGGCTTAGCCCGCCCGCCAACCTTTGTAGGCTCGCTCATTATACGAGTCAACATTTTCATCTTTGCACCTTACATTTCGTCAAATTTAACCTATAACCGGCAGTATGGAGGCGATGGCGCCGCCCGCCTAGTCAAATTGCTCAATCCGCCGCGGCGTCGACCGCCGCAGCCCGCCTCTCGCCAACCAGCAGCCCCGTGAGCACTATCGCAAGCCACGCTGAACCGAGCGCCCAGCCGGCGAGTACGTCGGTGGGCCAGTGAACACCCAGGTACACGCGTGAGACGCCGACGAGGAACGGGATAAGCAACCCGATCGTCAGCCATCCGAGCTTCGCTCGCCGACGCGTCCCAGTCTTTGCGAACAGCGTTGCCAGAAGCCCGTAAACGGCGGTTGATTCGGTGGCGTGGCCGGAAGGGAATGCGAATCCGGAGGCGGACACCGCCATCCATGCGGCGGCCGGACGCGGCCGCGCGACCGCATGCTTGGCCGCCGTGTTAAGGAGCATCGCGCCGAACAGGGTCACCGCCAGCAGCAGCAGCCAGCGCCACGACCCGGTCCGAAAGCGCAGCGCGATCCCGCACGCGCCGGTCAACACGACCAGGAACGGCTCGCTCCCAAGGCCGGTGACGTATCGCATGCACGTGGTGCTCCACTTAAGCCTGTGCGCGGCGATATAGCTGATGGTCGGCAGATCGAGCAGCGCCGGTCCTATTCCGACGAGCACGCTGCGGAGCAGGCCCGCGAAGAGCAGCGTGCTGGCGGCGAGCGCCACCAACCGCAGGGCCAACGAAAGTTCAAAACCAGGCTCGGGTCGTCGCATCCGCACAGGGAACAGCGTCGAGTAGCGCATTTTCGGAAGAATAGCTGGGCTGCACCCCAATGCCCGTCAGTTCATAAGTAGAGTCGGTTGTTATTTTCCCCCGCAGGGGGCGGAATCAGTTTCTCCGTTTTGAGCTGCGCGAACTCAGCCGGCGTCAGTGCGCCGAAGTTCGAATGTGGGCGGCGATAGTTGTAATCGTGCCGCGTCGGGCTAGCGGGGGGCAGACCAATCGCGCTTGAGGCGCCGGCGCTGCTTCCGGCGTCCGGCGGGGCACCTCACAACCTTTAATCAAGCAAACGCAAGCGGATTGCCTGAAGCTGAAGCGCCGTCGGCATGATTTATCTTCCGGCAGCCGAAGGTGAGGCGTTGGCGTCCTTGGCCGTAAGCATCGCGCAGATCTTCTGCGCAATCAGTTCGCCGGCCACGCGCTGCCCCTCGGCATTCCAGTGGCCGACGCCCATCCGGGTGTTCTTGAAGCCGCACAGGAAGGCGTGATGGGCGTCGGCGTAGGCCTGCATCGGCGGCGCCAGGTTGAGCACCTCGAAGCCCTCGCGCTCGCCGAGCGCCTTGATCCGCTCGTCGGGATAGAAAATGTCGGTCGCGCCGTAAAGCTTCATGTAGGAGGCGCGCACGTTGGGGTCGGGATAGATCTGTGGCGGGTTGGCGAGCGTCACGACCAGCAGGGGCACGTGATGGGTCGCGCATTCGCGCGCGATCATCGTAATGATGCCCTCGGTGACCCGCCACGCATCCCTCATCGCGGCGTCGGCCGGCGGCCGGTAGATGTCGTCCTCCAAGCCGCGTTCGTGATGGATCGTCGCCGCCTGGGCGCTCGCCGGTTTGCCGCCGCCCGCCGGTTGTGCGGCCGCCGAAACATGCGCGGCGGCCGATTTGCGCCGCTCCGCCTCCCAGTCGCGGATGCGCGAGCGCAGGTCGCTTTTCGCGTCGCCCAGCAGGTTGAGCACCTGCGAGTGGCGCGACTCGAAGCGCATCATGCATGACAGGTAAAACCATCGCGAGCGCTCGAACGGACCGCCCAGCACCAACTCGTCGCCTTGATAGACGTAGAACGGGCGACACTTGTCGCCTTCGAGCACGACCGAATTGTTGCGCAGGTCGTTGCCCGAAAAGAAGGCGAGCACCACCATGTCGGGCGAGTATCGCCAGGCATGGCGGCGCAGTGTGAGCAGCTCCTGCGCCGTGCCGTAGGCATCGACGCCGAAATCCATCACCTGCACCTTCCGCCCGCCAAGCGCCGCGCATCCGCCGAGCCTGCGCTCGGCGACCGCGCAGAACGTATGGTCGTAGTTGACGTGGGGCGCCTCGGTGAACGAGTCGCCGACCACTGCGATTCGCAACATGCCAGGCGGCTTAGTGAGCGCCCATTCCGGGCCGCGAAAGCCCGCGCGGTTGACGCTGACGAAGCCCCTGCCCTCCTCGGTCTGCCATCCGGCGGCGCCCGGCTTAAGCCCCCATCCGCGACGCGGCGCCCAGGTGTAGAGGCTGACCTTGGCAAGGCCGGTCACGCGCACCGCGACCTCGGCAATCAAAAACGCCGCCATCACCCCCGCGGCAACGAGCGCGAGGTTGGCAACGAGCCGTCTGCCCGCGCCCACCGGCCTAGAACAGCGTGTAGATGAAGGGTGCGACGGTAGAGAATTCGGCCAGCGCGACCAGCGCGCTTATCAAAAGCAGGGTTGCGATCAGCGGGACGAGCCAGAATTTCTTGCGCTCGCTCGCAAAGCCCCACAGGTCTCTCAGCAAGTCCAACATCGGTCGCCACTCTCCATTAGGGACGGCCCGGCCGGGCGGCCGACCTGACCCTCGACTTCCTTCCCCCAAGGGAAGGGGCGCAGCCTGTCTTGTTTCGCGGTTGCGGTTCTGAGCCGGATTCCATCACTGTGCGCATCGATACGCCGTGGGATCAGAACGGCCGCTCCATCCCCCGCGGCGGCAACGGCCGGCTCGGCACGCGGTAGGTCTCGCGCTTGGGCTCGAAACCGCGCTTCATCCGGTCGCGACCGAACAGCCACAGCACGAAGCCCAGCGGCGTCACGCCGACCAGGTAAATCACCGTCAGGATGACGCGCGTGTTGAACCATCCCAACGCGTGCCCCAGCCGCGTCCACCATCGATGCGGCCAGGCGAGACTGCGCGGCCATGCCAGCGCCGCCAGCCACAGCATGGCCGCAATCAGCCACGGCCAGTACTGGGCCGAATGATGGCGCAGCAGAGGGACGAGCCCGAAGATCGCGGCGAACAGCGCGCCCAGGAGCAGCCCAAAGTTGCGCAACTCGGCCTTGGGCAGTTGCTGTTGGCGCGCCGCCAGCTCCATCGCTATTCGCTAGTCGAGCTCGAACTCGCGCTGCCAGCTGTCGTCGTGCGGACGCTCGGGCTGGTCAACCTTGGCAAGCACGAAGTTCTCGATCACCAGAAAATCCATCTCGGTGCGCATGAAACACCGATACGCATCCTGCGGTGTACACACAATCGGCTCGCCGCGCACGTTGAACGAGGTGTTGACCAGCACCGCGCATCCGGTGCGCGCGGCGAAGCGCTCGAGCAGACGATGGAAGCGCGGATTGGTCCGACGATCGACGGTCTGGATCCGCGCCGAGTAGTCGATATGGGTCACGGCGGGGATCGCCGAGCGCGCAAGGTTGAGTTTCTCGATGCCGAACAGCCGCTCCTCCTCCGGCGTCAGCGGCTTGCGCAGTTCCTCGCGCACCGGCGCGACCAGCGCCATGTAGGGGCTCGGACGATCGAGCTCGAAATACTCCGCGAGGCGCTCGACCAGCACCGCGGGGGCAAAGGGCCGGAACGACTCGCGGTACTTTATCTTGAGGTTCATCACCGACTGCATCCTCGGATTGCGCGGGTCGCCGAGGATCGAGCGATTGCCGAGCGCCCGCGGCCCAAACTCCATCCGCCCCTGGAACCAGCCGACCACCGCGCCTTCGGCGAGCAGCGCCGCCGTCATCTCGATCATCTCGTCGTCGTTCATGCGCAGGTAGCGGGCGCCCGCGCGCTCGAGGCTTTCCTTGATCTCGGCCTCGCTGAAGCTCGGGCCGAGGTAGCCGCCGCGCATCCGGTCGTCGCCGTCGATAATCCGCGGCTGGTCGGCATAGAGGTGCCAGGCGGCGAGCGCGGCGCCAACCGCGCCGCCGGCGTCGCCCGCGGCGGGCTGGACCCAGATGTCGCGAAAGGTGCCCTCGCGCAGCATCCGCCCGTTGGCCACGCAGTTGAGCGCGACGCCGCCGGCCAGGCACAGGTACTCGGCGTCGAGCTCGCGGCGCGCTGTGCGCGCCAGGCGCGAGACCACGTCCTCGGTGACCTTCTGAATCGACGCCGCGAGGTCCATCTCGCGCTGCGTCAGCGGCGATTCCGGCTTGCGCGGCGGCCCGCCGAAGAGCGCGTCGAAGCGCTCGTTGGTCATGGTCAGGCCGGTGACGTAATCGAAGTACTGGGTGTTGAGGCGGAAGGTGCCGTCGGGCTTGACGTCAAGCAGATGGTCGAAGATCGCCTTGGCGTAGCGCGGCTCGCCGTACGGCGCCAGCCCCATCACCTTATATTCGCCCGAGTTGACCTTGAAACCCGTGTAATAGGTGAAGGCCGAATAGAGCAGGCCGAGCGAATGCGGAAAGTCGATCTGCCAGTGCGGGGTCAGGCGGTTGCCCTCGCCCAGCCAGAGCGAGGTCGTGGCCCACTCGCCGACCCCGTCCAGGCACATCACCGCGGCGCGCCAGAAGGGGCTCGCGAAGAAAGCCGAGGCGGCGTGGGCCTGATGATGCTCGGTGAAGAGCAGCGGCGGCAGCTCCTTGAGCCGGCCGCCGTCGAGGCCGGCGAGTTCGCGCCTGAGCACCGTGCGCAGGTTGAGCTTTTCCTTCAGCCAAACCGGCATCGCGGTCAGGAACGAGCGCAGCCCGCGCGGCGCATAGCCGAGATAGGTTTCGAGCATGCGCTCGAACTTCACCCACGGCTTGTCGTAAAAGACGATCGCGTCGAGGTCGTTCAGCTGGAGTCCAGCCTCGGCCAGGCACCAGGCGGCGGCCCGATGGGGGAAGCGGGCGTCGTGCTTCTTGCGCGAAAAGCGCTCCTCCTGGGCGGCGGCGACCAGTTCGCCGTCGCATACCAGCGCGGCTGCGCTGTCGTGATAATAGGCGGAAATCCCGAGGACTCTCTTCACCGTCGCGCCATGTCCGCGGCGTCGCGCCGCGTCGAGAGCCGCGCGCCATGCCCGGACGCCACACCCTCGGCGATAAGGCTACACGAACTCGCGCCGGCGCCAAATAACCGCTGCCGCGCTGCGAATATTGGCGCACGGCGCCCCGAAACACTCCGCCGCGATGACTGGGGATTGCCCGCGACCGCCTGCGGCCTTAGATTAAGAGGAGCGTAACGGTCCAATCGCGAGCCGCGAGGGCTCGCCCACGATGGGGGCGAACCGGGTTCGACGGAGACAATAAGGCCGTGGTCGCACGCCGGGGTGCTGTTGGCCCGTAAAACAAACAGCCTGCGAAATTTACCCGCAGACAATAACGGTTACGCTCTGGCGGCCTAAGGGCCGCTAGCGTCCCGCCGCTGCTCGCCCATGGCAGCGGGCCGGGGCGTCATTTAGTGGGCTAGGGCCGCGTCGTTGGCCGCTTGGAGGCAGGCCCGAAAGCTCAAGCGGCTGGCCGCAGCGCAGCCCGTCCGCGGGCGGCGTCGGGGCGAGATCAAATCGCGGACTACGCGTGTAGTGGCCACCGCTCGACGGTCTTCGGACGGGGGTTCAATTCCCCCCGCCTCCACCAATATTCTCTTGGAAATTGGGGCTTTTTTCCGAATACCCCCTTGGGGGGTCCGGTCAGGGGTCCGGTTTTTCCCCCAGCCGCCCCTTCCCACAGCCGATCCGGGCGGGCCGCGATCAGCGGTCCTAGGAAGTCCTTCCGGATGTATCTGCCGTAGCTCTGCTCAATCATCCGCACCAAAGTGCCGCAGTACTCCGCGAGCCCCTTTGGCCTGCCCCCCATTTTCCCGCCATTCATAAGTAGAGTCGGTCGGTTGTTTCGCCCTCCTGGGGCGTTTGTACTTCCCGTTCTTTTAGCGCTGCGAACTCGGCCGGCGTCAAGGCGCC
>Ga0070741_10004001_pt1 | contig 35152 bp, 36 predicted proteins | sample Coa_R1_4_FD_66440 | JGI IMG/M metagenome (GOLD analysis project Ga0070741, IMG submission 66440) | Surface soil microbial communities from Centralia Pennsylvania, which are recovering from an underground coalmine fire - Coalmine... | ecosystem: Environmental > Terrestrial > Soil > Unclassified ... | reverse complement strand
CGGCCGACGGGGGAGCCTAGTGGCGGTGACGAGTGGCTGGCTGAGCGGGGCCCGCGACGCGCTCCGCTATCACGACCTGTTGCGCAACCTGCTCGCGCGCGACCTGAAGGTACGGTACAAGCACTCGCTGCTCGGCTTCTTCTGGTCGCTGCTGCGGCCGGCGCTCGTCATCGCGGTGCTGGTGTTCGTCTTCGGCCTGCTGCTGGAAAGCACGATCCCTCACTTCTGGCTATTCATCGTCGTCGGCATCCTGGCCTGGACCTTCGCCGCGGACGCGCTCGCCGCGGCGGTGGGCAGCGTCGTGGCGAACGCCGCGCTGGTAAAGCGTGTGTATTTCCCGCGCGAGCTGCTGCCGGCGGCCGCCGTGCTCTCGCATCTCGTCCATTTTCTGCTGGCGCTCGCGCTAGTGGTGCCCCTGATTCTCCTGGCCGGGATTCCGCTGACCGCGCAGGTCCTCTGGCTGCCGTCGCTGATCGTGTTCCAGACGGCGTTCCTGCTCGGGCTGGGCCTGTTGCTCGCCGCGGCCAACGTCTTCTACCGCGACGTGGAAGCCGTGCTCGGCCCGCTGCTCTTCGCCTGGTTCTTCGCCACGCCGATCCTCTACGACCTCGACACCGTGTTCAGCCGCGAGTGGGCCGGCGTGAACCTCGGTCGCCTGCTGCACATCCTCAACCCGATGGCGTCGTTTATCACCAGCTACCGTATCGTGCTGCTCGAAGGCGGCGTCGCGCCCGACCCCGCGTTCATGCTGCGCACCTACGCCACGGCGCTCGTGGTCCTGGTCGTCGGCTACGCGGCGTTCAAGCGCTGCGAGCCGCGCTTCGGCGAAGAGCTGTAGCGGGTGCGGCGCGCGGCGTGGGGTTGCCCTCCGGCTCGCGGCACGGACGAGCGCATGCTGCCCCGCGCTCCGTGGCGCGGCTGATGCCGGGTCGTCGGCCACCGCGGGCGTCCCCGGCCGAGGACGGGGCGTCGGGCGCGGCGCTCGTCGCCGAGGGCGCGCGAAGCCGCGTGCCGGGTGGGCGCGCGGCAGACAAGGCCTGGCTGAGCGTCGCGCGCCCGGCGCCTGGCCCTTGGCTGGTGGTCGCGCTGACGGCCGCTGGGCTGGCGCTGCGGCTTGCCGACCTCGGCCGCGAGAGCTTCTGGCTCGACGAGGCGGGGCGCGCAGCCATTGCCGCCCTCCCGTTGGCCGCCATCCCGCACGCCGTCGGCGTCGTGGAGCTGTCGCCGCCACTGTACCACCTGCTGCTGCACGGCTGGCTGCGGATCGTCGGCGACGGCGACTACGCGCTGCGGCTGCTCTCGGCGCTCCTCGGCGCCGCGGCCATTCCGGCCACCTACGCGCTCGGCCGCGAACTGGTGGGGCGGCGCGCGGCGCTGGTCGCGGCCCTGCTCGCGGCCGTCGCGCCGCTATACGTCGGCTACGCGCAGGAAACGGCGATGTACGCGCTGTTCGCGCTGCTCGGGCTCGGCGCCGCGCTGGCCCACGTCCGCTACCTGCGGTCCGGCTCGGCGGGTAGTCTGCTGGCGTACGCGGGCGCCATGCTGCTCGCCCTGTACACGCACTACTACGCCCTGTTCTTGCTCGCGGCCCAGGATGCCTACATGCTCTGGCTGCTGCGCTGTGGGCTGCTGCCGGGCGAGCGGGGGCGCCGCTGGTGGCTCACGCAGGCCGGCCTCGCGCTTGCCTTCGCGCCCTGGCTGCCATTCCTGGCCCAGCAGGGGGCGCTGGCCGCGTCGGTGGCCGATTGGGCCGTGCCGGATCCCCTCGCCGCGCTCGGCGGGCTAGTGCTGGCCTTTACCGTGAGCGACCTGGCTGGGCTGCCCGCGTGGCTGGCGGCCGTTGCGTTCTTGCCCGCGCTGCTCGCGGGCGTGTGGGCGCTGCGCCGGCGTCCGGACGTGCTGGCGCTGCTCGCCTGCTATCTGCTGGTGCCGCTCGCGCTCGGGCTGCTCGCCGCGGCGCCGCTGCACGCCTTCCGCGAGCGCGGCTTCATCGCCGTCGCCTGGGCCCTGCAGCTACTTGTGGCGGTGGGCATCGCGGGCGCCGGGCCGGGAGCGGCGAAGCTCCCCACGTCTCGCCGGTGGCTGGTCCGCGCGTGGCCGCTGGCGCGCGCCCTCTACGGCGCCGGGCTGGTCTTGCTGCTCGTGCAAGGCGCCGCGGCGGTGCAGGCGGCGCCGAAGGAGGACTGGCGCAGCACGGCCGCGCTCGTCGCGGCGCTCGGCCGCGAGGGCGACGTGATTCTGCTGCTGCACTACGGCGGCCAGCTCGCGCTCGACCGCTACCTCCCGCTCGGCCTGCCGCGCCGCGGCTTGCCCGCCGACTTCGCCTGGGCGCGCGGATACGCCGCGCGCTATCGCCTGGAGCCCGACGACCTGGAGGCGGCGGTGGCTCCCGCCATCGCCGGGCGTCGCCGCGCCTGGGCGATTCTCAGCCACGCCGACGGCCGCGGCGATCAACTGCTCCTCGACTACATGGACGCGCGCTACCCCGCCATGCTGCGCCAGGACTTCTACGGGGTCCGCGTGCGCCTCTGGGCGCTCCGGCCCGACCGGTAGCCGAGCCGCCGGCGGCTGGCCCAGCGAGGCTGCGTTATCGTCGGTGCCCCGATCGCCTCGCAGGACGCCGCTGGCACATCGGCGGCGCCGGGTGAGCCCGGGAGAAACCGTCTTACGGCGCGCTCCTTGTCTCCGAACTCGATGTCAGCTAAAATTTAAGCAGTCTAAATTGTTAACGAGTTGGTAGGTTTCGAATTGGTAACTAAGCCACCCCTCGAGCTCGACGTAGATAGCCTCGTGCGCGCCTTGCCAGAGATCGCGCGGGCGGCCGCCCCGCCCCGTAACACGGTGGGCCGGCGACTCGGCGTGCCGCAGGTGCGAGCGCTCGTGCGCCTGGCGAGCGTGGACGCCCTGCCCATGGGCGAGCTGGCCCGCGGTCTGGGAATCTCGTATCCAGCCGCCAGCCAGATCGGCGACCAGCTCGTGGAGCTGGGGCTGGCGGTGCGCGAGCGCCCCGAGTACGACCGCCGCGTGGTGCTGCTGCGGGTCACCGACGAGGCGCGGGCCACCGTGCAGCGCGTGCTGGCTCGCCGCCGCCGCCAGGTGGAAGAGGTGTTGGAGCGCCTCGCGCCCGGCGAGCGCCAGGGCTTCGCGCGCGGCATGCTGCTGCTGGCGGAAGTGCTGACCCGCGATATGGCGGCCGCCGAGCCCGATCCGGCGCTTCAGGGTCCGGAGGTGCGGCCGTGAGCGCGGAGCGCCTCGCGTCCAGTCGCTACGTCTTCTTCTTGCTGTCGGCGATGGCGGTCCTGATGGCGGCTATCGACTCGACGATCGTCGCCGTGGCGCTGCCGCAGCTCACCGACGCGCTGCACGCGCCGCTCACCTGGGTGGGCTGGACGCTCACGGCCTACCAGCTCGTCCAGCTCGTGATGATGCCGGTGGCCGGCCGGCTGAGCGACACGCTGGGCCGTAAGCGTGTGTTCATGTTCTGCACGGGCGCCTTTACGGTCGGGTCCTTGCTGTGCGGCCTGTCGCCATCCATCGGCTTGCTGATCGCCTTCCGGGCGCTGCAGGCGGTGGGCGGCGGGGGCCTCATGCCGTCGGCGGTGGGTATCGTGAGCGACCAGTTCGGTCGCCGCCGCGCGCAGGCGATCGGCCTGTTCACGAGCATCTTCCCGATCGGCGGCATCATTGGGCCGAACCTGGGCGGCTACATCCTGCACAACTGGAGCTGGCGCGAGCTGTTCTTCGTGAACGTGCCGCTGGGCGTGATCGTGCTCGTGGGCGTTCACTTCCTGCTGCGCAGCGACCGGCCCACGGTGGAGGGGCTACAGATTGACTTCCTGGGCATGGGCTTATTCGCGGGCGCCATCGTCACGCTGATGTACGGCATGACGCGGCTGGGCGACGACCCGTCGCTGATCAGCAGTCCGTTACTCTGGCTCTTGTTCGTGGCGAGCGCGGTGCTGCTGGGCCTGTTCCTGCGCCACATCGCGCGCGCGGCCGAGCCGCTGGTGCCGTTCCGGCTCGTGGCCCGTAACCCGTTCCTGGCCGCCAACCTGTACAACCTCTTCTATGGCGCCGCTGCGTTCGGGTTCTCATCGTTCATCCCGTACTACGCCGTGACGAAGTTTGGCATGGACACGTTCAGCAGCGGCGCCGTGCTCACGCCGCGAGCAATCGCGATGATCGTGGTCTCGACATTCGCGAGCATGTACGTCATCAAGCTCGGGTATCGCTTCCCGATGATCGCCGGCGTGGCGCTCGTCTCGCTGAGCCTGCTGCTGCTGGGGCAGGGCTGGACCGAGGTGCAGCTTGGCGGCGTGACGCTGAGTGGCTTCTGGCTGCTGGCCGGCACCATCGCCATCGCCGGCGTGGGTATGGGGCTGGGCGCGCCCGCCTCGAGCAACGCCGGCATTGATCTGGCGCCCAGCGAGGCGGCGGCCATCACGGGGCTGCGCGGGATGTTCCGGCAGACGGGCGGCGTGATCGGCATCGCCGGCGTCGTGCTGGCGCTTTCTTACTTCCCCGACCCCGGCCAGGGCCTGGCGGAGATCTACCTCGTGCTGGCCGCCGTAATGCTGGTCACCGTGCCGCTGGCGTTCATGATCCCGGACACCGCCTGGGAACGACGCCACGCCCGCCGCCAGCTTCGGGCGGCGATCCAGCCCAACGGCGGAGCGGCGCCGCCCACCTCGGCCGCCCCTTCGCCGCAATCTCACGCCGTGAGGGAGCGCCCGATCATCGCCGGCGGCGCCGACGAGCGGCCGGTGCGCGAGTAGCCCCGCGGTGGCGCGCGGTGGTCTCTTCGCGCGGGCTAGCCCAGCCGCCACCCCGGCTCATCCTCCAGGTGGATGCCGTTGACCTGCAGCCAGTGGACGGGCGGATAATCAGGCGAGCCCGCGCTGGCCCGCGTCAGCCCGACGGCGAGGACTGTCGGCACTCCGCCTTGTAACCGGGCCGAGACCTGCTCGACGCGCTCCTGGTCAGGTGTCACATGGTCGGCCCTGTAAAGGCGAATGTCGGTGACGCCCAGGTCGAGCGCGAAACGGCTATCGCTCACCCGCGCCCGCACTTGCGCCGGGCGGCCCGGACGGGACTGGATATAGAGCGCGCGCGGGCCGGATGGGAGCAGGCAGCCGAGCGACGCGATTCCCCGTCCGGCGTCCACGGCGCAAGAGCGCGCCCCGCGCTGCCGCAGCTCACCGCCAAAGATGTCGGCCAGCCGGGTCGTGCTGGCGGCAAGCAAGCGACTCCAGAATTCGTCTGAGGGCATCTGGCCCACGCGCCGCGCCAGGCGCGGCTGAAACGAGTGGTCCTCGACCTCTGGTGGTCGCCCCACGTGGTAGGTCTGGCCGAGGTCCACGATTGCGCCTACGTCGAACGGACCGCCGTGCGCGGCCAAGAGCCGGTAGTGGAGGCGGCTGCTGCCCGCCATCGGACGAACATGGCGGCCGGTGTCCAAGTCGAGCCCCGCCACGCAGATGAAGCCCGGCTGCATGCGGGTCAGGTGGTTGATGACGATCTGCACGGGCGGGCCCTACAGGTGGACGATCTGCAGCTCGCCCCAGTGCTGTTGCAGGTGCTCCAGCACCAGGCGGCGGTGGCAGCGCTCGGCGGTCGTCTCGCTGCACAGGAGAACCGTGGGCACCGCAAACAGGCTCGGGTCGAGCAGCTTCTCCGGCTGGCGCTCGGCCATGAGCGTGCGGAAGCGGCGCTCGTACTCCTCCCAGCTCGCCCCGCGCTTGCGGTAATCGGCCAGCAATTCCTGCGTGGGCGCCAGGCGGGTGTCGTGGACGTACTCGGCGCCGCACAGCTCGCGGAGGAAGTAGGCCAGGTCCTCGCGCTTCGTGAACCCCGCGAGCTGCGAGGCATTGTTCAGGCGCACGTCGAGCAGGCGCTGAATGCCCGCGCGCCTCAGGGCGCCGAAGAAGTCGCTCGCGGTTCTCTTGGTAAAACCGATCGTATAGACTTCCACGCGCTCTCCTCCAGCTCCGCGAAGAGAGCCATCTGCGGGCTCTCCAGCTCGTCGGCCGCCTGTAGCCGGCCGTCGCCGCGGATGTGCTGGACCGCTATGCCACGGGAGGCCAGCACCCGGCCGATCAGCAGATGACGATGGCAGCCGGCTGGGTCCTCCTCACTGCACAGCAGGGCGATCCGGTGCTGGCGCCGCCCCCGTTCCAGCCGCTCGATGCCAGCCAGGAACTCCGGGGAGGCGGCGCGCCGCCCGTAGAGAACGTAGCCCTCGGCGTCGTAGTATTCGCGGCCCTCCGGCCGCCCGCCCAGCTCGCGTCCCAGGTAGACGTATTGCAGGCCCGCCTCGCGCACGGCCGCCGCGAGCGCCGGCTTGTCGAACTGCGAGCAGTATTTCGAGAAAGGGGCCGAGCGCACGTCGGCGAGCACGCCGACCCGGTGTTGCCGCAGCAGCCCGAGCAGCACGTCGAGCGGTTGGTTCGAGTGGCCGATGGAATAGATCGGCGGCGTGCCATCGGTCGTGGTCTGCTCGCTCACTCCGGTCTCCTCCGCGGGCAGGGCCCCGTCTCCGCTCCCCAAGGCTAAATGCTACAAGGCCTGGCGCCGCTCGGCTAGTACCGGGTCCTCCCCGTGACTGGCGTTTGCTTGGTGCCGTGTTCAACCGCCGTCAGGACTGCCACACTAGACGAGCAGGCGGTAGGCGGTGAGGTGTAGGCCGGCGATGTCGTAGCTGCGCTCCTCGAAGCCGAAGTCGGTCGTGTCCAGCGCGGCGCGGGCTGCGGGCGTCAGCAGCACCTCTTGGGCCGCGGCCAGGTCTTCGCCCAGCTTGAAGGTCAGGTTCATCGACGAGCACGGCGTAGGTCGTGCAGAACTGGCGCTCCATCTCGGCCACGATGTGCTCGCGCTCGTCCGGCCGTTCATTGTAGGAGTAGAGCAGGCCCCGGAAGCGGACCGCGCGGTCGGCGGAGTCGGCGCTCACCGCCGCTCTCCCGGCAAGCCCGCCGGCCGGGCCACGGCGTACAGGTCGTTCGCGGCCAGCGCGCAGAGCGGCGTGCGCATCGCCAGGCGCGCGAGGCGGCGCGCCAGCGGGCGGCGCAGCAGCGGGTACGCGCCGGCGCGCACGTCATCCGCTCCGAGGGCCCGGCCATCGTCGAAGCGCGCGCGCCAGGCGGCCTGCTCCACCGTCAGGTTCTCCAGCCAAAGTCGCGCGCGGAAGCCGCAGGCGCGCAGCAGGCGCCGCAGGCCCACGATGTCCTGCTCGTTGACGTGGACCTGGCGCTCGTAGGCGGTGCGGGGATTGGCGGGCAGGCGGGGGCGCAGCAGGCGCAGCAGCGGGTAGCCGTAGGCCAGCGCCCAGCGGTTCGGGACGGTATGGACGACTAGCCAGCCGTTCGGCCGCAGGACGCGGCAGACCTCGCGCAGCGCCAGCGCGAGCTGCCAGGGGTGCAGGTGCTCCACCACGTCGAGCATCAAAGCCCGGTCCACCGAGCGGTCGGGCAGCGGCAGCGCCGTGGCGTCCGCGCGCACCAGCTCGACGCGCGCGCGCACGGCGGGCGGGGCGAGGGCGAGCGTGCGTGCCGTCAGCGCCAGGCAGTCGGCGGAGTAATCCACGGCCAGGACGCGGGCCCCGCGAGCGGCGGCGTGGAAGGTCGCCTCGCCGCGGCCGCAGCCGAGATCGAGGACGCGCAGGTCGGGGCGAAGCCGCGCCAGCGCCAGCGACCGTACCAGGCGAGGCCGCAGCCCCGCCCCGCGCGTGCGGAGGAACTCGCCGTAATCGCCGCCAGTGAACGCCAGCAGTAGCTCCTCGGAGTACAGCGCGGCAGGCACAGGGGCGGGGCGTTGTCGCTCTCGGATCACGCGGGCGCCCTCCTCACGATGGGCTGATGCGCCAGGCTCAGACGGGTCCGCTCGGCGTGGCCGGCAGTAGGACGCGTGTGCGTCCCCCGGAGGTTGTACCAGCGGGAGGCAGTCCGCTCAACTGCCGCCCCCGCGGCTTTCGGCTGCCGGGTCTCGGCCGGGGGTCGCTCCAGTGCACAAAGCCGCTCATCCCGTGCGCCGGGCGACGAGGAGTAGGCCCGGCCCCCACGGCCAGCGGTCGCACAGGTGATCGGCCGCGAACAGGGCGCTGGCGACGCGCGTCGTGAGAGCCGCGTGCCCGAGCGTGAGCGCCAGCCCTGGCGCGGCGCCGTGGCGGGCCTGGCGGCCCAGCACCGGCCGCTGCACCAGCCGCTCGTAGAGCAGCCCGAACGGGAAGCCCCAGTGGTGTAGCCGCAGCACCCGAAAGCCCTGCGCCTCGAAGAGCGCCCGCAGCTCCGCCAGCTCGTAGCGGCGCGCGTGCCCGGCCCAGCGGTCGAGCCAGTCAAAGCGCGCCTGGCCCGCCGGCACCGTGGCCACGAGGGTCCCCCCCGCCCGCAGCACGCGGGCGAGTCCCGCGACGGCGGCGCTATCGTCCGCGACGTGCTCCAGCACCTCGCCGCACACCGCGCCGTCGAAGGCCGCGGCGGCAAACGGCAGCGCCGCGATGTCGCCGCGCACTAGCCGAACGGGCGTTTTGGGACGGATGCGCGTGCTCAGGTAGGTCAGGAAATCGACGGAATCGTCGAGCGCCGTCACCGCATAGCCGCGACGGGCGAGCGCCACCGCCAGCGTGCCGCGCCCGGCCCCCGCGTCCAGGACGCGGATTGGCGCGCCGCGGCCCGACGGGCCCGCTGGCAGATAGGCCGCGAGCGTGCGCGCCATCAGCGCCACGCGGAAGTGGTGCCGCGGCCCCACCAGCTCGGGCGCGGTGCCCCAGCGCATGGCGTCGATCTGATCGATGTCCCCCGCGGGCAGGCCCTCGTCCTGCACGCCCGTCCTCCTCGGCGCTGGCCCCGGCTGTCGGATGGCCCGGCCCCTCGCAGTGTAGAATTCGTGCAGGGCCGCCCGCTACTCATGGACGAAGACCGCTCTCTCCCGGCTCTTGAAGATTGCTTGCCCCGCGAGCCGGGGCGGGAGTCTCGTCAGCCGGGCGCTATCCCGGGCGCCGAGGGGAACTGATGGCGCTTCCCATTGTGCAGGTCGACGCGTTTACGGAGCGGCCGTTCGCGGGGAACCCAGCGGCGGTGTGCGTGCTGCCAGCGCCGGCGGATGCGGGCTGGATGCAGGCCGTGGCGCGGGAGATGAACCTGTCGGAGACGGCGTTTCTCGTGCGCCGCGACGGCGGCTACGACCTGCGTTGGTTCACGCCCGCCGTCGAGGTCGACCTGTGTGGCCACGCCACGCTCGCCAGCGCCCACGTTCTGTGGGAAGACGGTCACTCGCCGCCCGAGACGCCTGTCCGCTTCTGGACACGCAGCGGCCTGCTCACCGTCGAGCGCCAGGGCGACTGGATCGAGATGGACTTCCCCGCCAAGCCGCAGGCGCCGGCGGAGGCGCCGCCCGGCCTCGCCGAGGCGCTGGGAGCCGTCCCGCACTACGTGGGCCGCAACGACTTCGACTACGTCGTGGAGGTGGAGTCCGAGGCGGTGTTGCGAGGGCTCACTCCCGATTTCGCCGCCCTGCGGGCCATTCCCGTGCGCGGTATCAGCGTGACGAGCCGCGCCGCCACCGCGGGCTACGACTTCGTCTCCCGCTTCTTCGCCCCGGCCTCCGGCATTGACGAGGACCCCGTCACCGGCTCGGCGCACTGCTGTCTGGGGCCGCTGTGGGCCGAGCGCCTGGGGCGCGCTGAGCTGCTGGCCTACCAGGCGTCGGCGCGCGGCGGGGTCGTGCGCGTGCGAGTTAGCGATGGCCGCGTTTACCTGGGTGGACAGGCCGTCACCGTGCTGCGCGGCGAGCTAACCGCCGCCGCCAGTATGCCGAGCAGTTGACGTCCCAGCGGCTCGGGCGCGAGCCGCGCGGCGACGAGTGGCGGCCCAGCGGCGGCCAGGCGGGCGCGCAGGGCCGCATTTCCTCGTAGCCGCAGCAGCGCGTCGGCCAGGGCGGCCGCGTCGGCCGGGGCGCACAGGAGCGCGTGCTCTTCGTCACGCAGTAGCTCGCGGGCGGCCGGCGAGTCGCGAGTGACGAGAGGGCGGCCGGCGGCGAGCGCCAGCAGCGCCTTGGCGGGCACCACGCGCGCGGCCTTCGGCGAGTCGCCAAACACCCCAAGGCAGACGTGCGCCGGCGCCAGGTAGCGCGCCACCAGCGCGTGCTCGCTTAGCCACTCGCGGACGAAGCGCACGTTCGCTAGCCTCCAGCCGCGCGCCAGCGCCTCCGTGGCCGCGTATTCCTGGCCGTCGCCGACGAGGGTGAACCGCACGTCGGGCAGGTCGCGCAGGCGGCGGGCCGCTCCCAGCACGTGCTCCAGGCCGTGAAGAGGAATGTAGCCGCCGTAGTAGACCACCTCGAAGCCCGCGTCGGGCGGCGGCGGCAACGGCGGGCGCGGCCAGGCGCCCATCGGCACGACGGCCAGTCGCTCGGCCGGCACGCCGAGGCTCCGCGCGAAATAAGCGGCGTGCGCGCGCGTGTCGACCAGCGCCCGGTCGGCGCGGCGGCAGGCCAGTCGGTCCAGTAGCCGAGCCGCCTGCCAGCGGGGCGAGCGCGCGCTTGCCAGGCCGCGGTCCTCTAGCGTCTCGGCAAGCGACAGGAAGGCGTCGAGCACGACCGGCCGGCCCGCGCGCCGCGCCAGGCGGTGGGCCAGCAACACGTCCAGGTGGCCCGCGTAGCCGACGACGAGCGCATCGTAGGCGCCGATCTGGCGGTGGCGGGCAATCAGCGCCTGCCAGGCCGCCACCAAGCGGCGCGCGAAGCTGGGCCAGCCGCCGCGCGCCGCGGCCAGCTTGTCCGCGGTGCCCCGCCAGAGGGGAGCACGACACTCGACTACCGTGGCGCCAGCAGCGCGCAGGCCGGCGAGCAGCAGCGCGTTCCGGGTGAAGCTCGGGTCGTAGGTACCGAAATAGCAGACGCGCACGTGTGCCTCGCGCGCCGCCCGGGCGCGTGGCCCGACCTGGCGCGTAACGCGGTGAGCCCGGGTTTGGCGCGGACGAGTGTACACGCTTGCGCCGCGCGCGGGCCTGAGTGGGCTGCGGGCTGCTTATGGACCTACCGCGTCGGCGGGCTCGGTGATGCTGATTGAGGCGTTGTGGTTCATGTACGTCCAGGTCGCCTCGTACCGCTGGATAAGAGGCTTGCCGGTCGCCGGGTCGGCAGGCTCCTGCCGCGTGCCCCGCGTCTCGCGCTTGAGGAAGTAGTTCGTCTCCGGGTCGATCCATAGCTTCGTCTGGAACTGCCAGCCGTCGTTGCGCTGCTGGGGCGTGCCGTCGTGCGTGACGACGAGCACTCGCGCCGGCCGCCCGTCCACCGTGTCCGCGCCGACCCAGGTGGCGCCCCGCGCGCCCGCGAGCACGTACTCCTGGGCAGGCCAGGCGAAGTTCTCCATTGCCGGCAGGGCCTGCCAGCGCCCATCATCCCCGACCTTCTTGAAGAACTGCGCGCCAACTGTGACCGTCTCGCCCTTCACGACCTCGATGGGGCTGCGCCCCTCGACGCGCTCGTAGCGCCGGTCGGGCGCCACGTAGGCGCGCTCCACGTCGTAGCCCAGGAACATGTCGTCGTTGCGGTAGGTGCGGCTGACGAACTTCTCGCGCAGCGACTGGAGCTGGCTCATCGCCTCGGATGCCGCTGCGAGCGCGACCTCGGGCGCGGGCCAGGTCGACATGTCGGGCGGGGCCGGCGCGGCGCCGGCGGGCGCGATCGACGGGGTGCAGGCAACGATGGCGAGCAGGCAGAGCGGAATCAGCCACGCGCGCGGCATGCGGTCCTCCTGGCCGGGCATCCGGGCACGGATTATAGCCGGACGGGGCGAGACGCGGGAAATAGCGGCGGCTCGCTGCGTCGCCGGGCCAGTACCCGTCTCTGGCTTGCCCACTGGCCGGCCGCGTACTCCGCCCAGCCCTCGCATGGTCCTGGGAGCGCGGCGCCGCGGCCCAGCGTCGCCAGCGCTCGGGGGCGCCGGGCGGCGGCTGGCGGCGCCGCGCGCCCGGGCGCCTTTTCCCGGCGGGCTACGGCACGGTAGAACCCCTGGGCGCCCGGCAATCCACGCGTGGGGGAAATGAGTGGAGCACTCCGCGACCGCCAGCCCGCGATGGGCGATAGTGTCGCGCACGGGGCTACGCCGTATGGTGCCATGGCTGCTGCTCTGTGGCCTCGTCGGCCTGGCCTACGGGCCTGCCGTGCCGAACTTCTTTGCCTCCGACGACCTTGACATGTTGTCGGGCGACGCCAGCGACCTCCTCTCGCCGGCCTCGGGCTTCGGGCGCTTCATGCCGCTGGCCGCCATCGTCCACCGCGTGATGGCCGTCGCGTTTGGACTGGATCCCATCCCAGCGCATACTCTGCAGTTGGCCCTGCACATGGCGGCGACGCTGCTGGTGTACGTGCTGGCGCGGCGGCTGCTCGCCGGCTGGTCCCGTGGGGATGAGCATGTTCGCGTCCCGTCAAAGAGCCCGCCAGCAGCGCGCGAGCGCTCCTTCTGCCCGGAGGCGGGCGAGTTCCAATACCGCCGCAGTCCGACTGCGGCTATGGCAGCGATCGCGGGCGGGGCAGACCACGAGGGCACGACGGGCGCGGCGCTCGTCGCCGCCGTTCTGTTCGCGCTGTACCCGCGCCACCACCAGGTGGTGATGTGGTTTGGCGCCGTGTCGATCGCCCTGGCCGCCACGCTAGCGCTCGCCACGGCGGTGCTGTTTCTGTGCGCGTGGCCGGACCGAGATCCGCGCGCCGGCTGGGCGGCCGCGGCCACGTATGCGGCGGCGCTACTCGCCCACGAGTCGGCGGTGGCCTTGCCGCTGCTGCTCGTCGCGCTTGCCGTCTACGCGCCGCGGCGTGCTGCTCCGGAGCCCGCCACGGCGGGGCCGGGACTCGCGGCCATCGGACGGGGCACGGCGGCCAGCCAGGTCGGTTCGGGCAGCGCAACACTCCACGGGGCTGCCATCCGTCCGTGGGGTGGGCTGTGTGCCGTGCCGGCCTGGCTCTGGGCCATGGCGCTGGCCAGCGGCGCGCATCTGGCGCTGCTCGGATGGGCGTACCGCGTGCGCGCCGCTGCCTATCCCGACAGCGGCTACCGCTTCCTGGGCGCGAGCGCCGACCTCGCTGTGGCGCCGCTGCGCTACGCGGCGCAGTGGGGCGCGCCACCGCCCTGGACGGACAGCCTGACGCTCGGCGGTGCGGGACTCGCGCTGGGCGGCCTGGCGCTGCTGGGCGCCGCTGCCTGGGCGTGGCGCGGGGGCGCGGCTGCCCGGCTGGGGCTGGCATGGGTCGCGCTGGCGGCCGCACCGTTCGTGCTGTTTGGCGTGTACGGCGTGACCGATCGCTATTACTACCTGCCGTCGGTCGGCCTCGCACTGGCCGTGGCTGCAGCGCTCGGCCGCCTCGGGTGGCGGCAGGCGCCACTTGTGGCGGCGTACAGCGTGGTAGCCGTGCTGCTACTGGCCGTGGCGGCGGGCCAGTGGCGGCTAGCAGGCGCGCGGGTGCATGGCACCATGGACTACCTGGCGGCATGGAGCGCGACGCAAGCGGCGCCAGTGGAGGCGGCGGCGTTCGTGGGCGTGCCGTTCAAGCGCGGCGAGGGGTGGCCGGGCAGCCAGGTATACGTGTTCTCGACGGGCCTGGTTGGTGCCGCGCACCTGGCCACGGGCCGGCCCACGCTGCGCGTGTCCTACGTATTCGCCGACGAGTATCCGGCGCTTGGGGCCTGGCTGGACGCTCTGCCGACGGCGCCCGGCCCCCCGGGGCTGGCGCTGTTCGCGCTGGACCGCGGGCTTGTGGCCGATCACAGCGACGTGCTGGGCGCGGCGTTGCCCGAGTTAGCGCGGCTGCGCTGGCGGGGCGCGTCGCGGACGCCGATCGACTGGCTGCGCTACGCGCCACTGGCCTGGACGGGCCAGGAGCGGGCGCCCGCGACTACCGGCAGGTGAGGCTGGCGGTGTCGCCGCTGGCGGGGCCGGAGCAGTTCACGGCCAGCTCGGCGCCGTCGCTACTGCGCAACGTGCCCGCCAGCGATTGCGTGTTGCCTAACGTGCGCGTGGAAAGCACGCCCTGGTAGACGGCATCACTGCCCATGCGACTGGGCGGCGGCATGAAGGCGGTTAGCGTCTGCGCACGCCCCTCGGCCGAGAGCAGGGCGACGGCGGAGCCGCTGCCGACATCGGCACAGTAGAGGTACGAGCCGGCCGTCTGGCAGTATGCCTGGCCGGACTCGAAGGTGCTGGCCCGGTTGAGCGGGTACACCGCGCCGGAGTAGTAGAGCAGCGGCATATAGCCGCCGTACAGCGCGACCGACTCCTCGGGCATGGCGGTGGTCTGCGAGATGATCGGCCGTGGATAGCTGTAGGCGTTGCGAGTGTAGTCGTAGCCGGCGCCGTAGCCATAGGCACCGTAGGCCGGCCATTGCTGCGCGGCGGCTGGCGCCACGAGAGCGAGGGCGAGGGTCAGGCCGGCCAGAGCGCCGCCGAGCTGTCCGCGCATAGGGCCTCCCGCGGTGCAGATTCTACGCTGAGCATAGTGCCGGTCTCGGTCTGCTGTCAAATATCGCTGCGCCACCTGGGAAGGCGGGCCGTATAATTCCAGGCAAGCGCCACAGCCCGCGCTGGTGGGGATTGCCTGCAATAGCTCGCCCGCCGCACGCGCCGGCGGCGCACGGAGGTTCGGGCTTGCCGACGACCATGAAGGCGATGGTAGTGGGCGCCTTCGGCGATCCCGAGCGGATCGTGCTGGAAGAGCGCGAGCGCCCCGCACCGGCGGCTGGCGAGGCCCTGGTGCGTGTCGCCGCCTGCGGCGTGTGCCATCATGACGTATTGGACCGCAAGGGGCTGCTGCCGAGCGTCCGCTTGCCGCAGGTGCTGGGGCACGAGATCGCCGGCACCGTCGAGAGTGTGGGGCCGGGCATGGCTACCCTCGCGCCGGGCGACCCGGTGGCCGTTTACGTGCGGACGGCCTGCGGCCGCTGCGTGGACTGCCTCGGGGGCCGGCAGGACCGCTGTCGCCAGTCGCGGCTGCGCGGCTCGGGGGCGGACGGGGGCTACGCGGAGTTTGTCGTGGCCGCGGCGCACAACCTGCTGCCGGTGCCGCCGGATGTCTCGCTTGTCCAGGCCGCGCTGGCGGCCTGTCCGATCGGTGCCAGCCTCCAGGCGCTGCGCGCGGCGGCAGTAGGGCTGGGCGACATGGTACTCATCACCGGCGCCAGCGGCGGGCTCGGCCTGCACCAGATCGCGCTCGCGCGGCTGTGCGGCGCCGACGTGATCGCGGTCACGTCGTCCGAGGCGAAGGCGGCGGCGCTGCGCCAGGCGGGCGCCGCCGAGGTGGTGGTGGCTCCCGATTTGCGGTTCAGCGCGCAAGTATGGGCGCTGACTGCAAAGCAGGGGGTGAGCGTCGTCCTCGACAATGTGGTGAGCACGACGCTCGGCGAAAGCCTGCGCAGCCTGGGACAGAACGGCCGATTGGTAGTCATGGGGAACGTGGGCGTGGCGCCGGTGCCCATCGATCCGGGGCTGCTCATCGGGCGCCGGCTGCACCTGATGGGTTCCAGCGTGTGCACGCCGCGCGACCAGCGCGACGCGCTCGAGCTTATCGCACGCGGCAAGGTGCGTCCGGTCATCGACGCGCTTTATCCGTTCCCCGAGGCGGCCACGGCCCACCGCCGGCTGGAGGAGCGTGGCGCGCTCGGGCGGCTCGTGCTCGCGGGTTGGTGAGGAGCGAAGGCGCCGTGGACCCCTCGCTCGCGCTCGCGTTGGCGCTCGTTCTGATGGCGGTGGGCCTGGCCGGGACGGTCGTGCCGGCGCTGCCGGGAATCGTCTTGGTCTTTGGCGCGGCGCTGCTCTATGCGCTTCTGACGGGCTTCGACCGCGTCGGCGTTGGCCATGTCGTGGTGTTCGCGGCGCTCACGGCGCTCGCGCTGCTGCTCGGCTTTGCCGCTCACGCGCTGGGCGCGCGGGCCTTTGGCGCCACGCGCTGGGGGGTCGTGGGGGCGGCGGTTGGGCTGCTCATCGGCCTGCTGTTCGCCGGGCCAGTCGGGCTGATCCTTGGCCCGCTGCTGGGCGCGATTGCCCTCGAAGCTTTGAGCGGCCAGCCGCTGCGCCAGGCGGCGCGCAGCGGCGTGGGCGCACTCCTCGGCTTCGTGCTCGGCACCGCCGCCGAGTTGACGCTGGCGCTGGTCATCGTCATCAGCTTCGTGCGACTCACGCTCGCCTGATTGGGAGCGCCCGTGGACGCGGCTGCCGAGTGGGGCCTACGCCTGCTGAATGACCACGCGGAGTGGGCGCTGTTCCTGGTGCTCTTGCTGGAGGAGAGCGGCATCCCGCTGCCGCTGCCGGGCGACCTGGTGATGATGCTGGCGGGCGTCCGGGTCGCGCAGGGCCGCACGAACCCCATCCTCGCTATCTTTCTGATGGAGAGCGCCACGCTCATCGGCTCGTCCGCGCTCTACTGGCTCGCCCGGCGCGGCGGCCGGCCGGTGCTCTACCGCTACGGTAAGTTCCTGCACCTGGAGCTGGACAAGCTGGAGCGCGCGGAGGACTTCCTCCGCCGCCACGGCCGCCTGGCGATCATCGCGGGGCGCATTATCCCTGGGCTGCGCATCCCGACCACGCTGGCCTCGGGCGTGTTCGGCGTGCCGTTCTTGACCTTCCTGCCGTCGCTGGCACTGGGCGCCAGCATTTACATCCTGTTCTTCTTCTTCCTCGGGCTGTTCGCGGGACCAGGCGTCGTGCGGGCGCTCGAGGGCCCGCACTTCCCGCTGCGGACGATCGCGGACCTGGCCGGGGTGGGTCTAGCTGTCGCGGCCTACATCGCCATTCGCCGCCGCGCCCATCTCCTGGAGGCGGTCCACGAGATGCCCGAGCGCAAGCGCGTGGAGACCGCCCTGATGGCCGGGCTGTTCGCCACGGCCACCATGTCGCTCGTGCTCGACCTGCTGATCAACGCCCTGGCGACTATCGGCCATACGACCCCGGCCGCGGCGCTGTTCGAGCTAGCGCGCGCGTTCGCGCGGCACTACGGCGTCCGGCCAGCCGTCGAGGTCCTGATTGGCGGCATCGCCGTGTACGTCATCCTGCAGCTTGTCTGGGCGCTCATCTACGCTCACGTCGAGCGCTGGCTGCCTGAGCCGGACTGGCTCGGCGGCCTCGTCTTCGCGGTCGTGCCGCTTGCCTTCTCCCTGTGGGTCGTCCTGCCCGCCCTGGGAGCCGGGGTGGCGGGGCTATCGTTGGGGATGGGACTGGTGCCCTTCGGCGGCGAAGTCCTGCGCCACGCGATTTACGGCTGGGCGCTCAGCACGTCATACACCTTGCTGACACGCGCCCGCGCCGCGCCACGCAAGGCAGCCGTGCTCCGCGCCAAGCAGCCGGTCTAGCGGCCTGCTCCCGGAAAGCGGTTGGAGCAGTCGTGCCCCGCCCGGTTCCCCGCGGTGAGACTTGGTTCGCTAACATCTAGGCTGGCCTGTGAGCGACCGGGCCGGCCAGCAGCGCGGGCGTGAGCGGCTCGCGGCGCGGGCTGTCCGCCAGCAGTCGGCGACGGCTTCGAAGCCGAATCTCTGCTGGCGTCGCGGGCGCCGTGGCTGCTACCCTGCTGTGGACGGACGTAACCCTGGCGGAGGCGTGGACGAGCCGATGCGCGATCTACGGCCCCTCCTGGCGCCGCGCAGCGTGGCGATCCTCGGCGCGTCGAGTCGACCGACGAGCGTGGCCGGGCGGCCGCTGGCAAACCTGCAACAGGTCGAGTACTCGGGCGCCATCTATCCGATCAACCCGCAGCGTGACGAGATCGCGGGCCTGCGCAGCTACCCCAGCCTGGACGCGCTGCCGGAGGTGCCGGAGCTGGCGCTCATCGTCCTGCCGCAGGCGCACGTCCTGCCGGCCGTGGAGCGCTGCGCCGCGGCAGGCGTGCGCGCAGCCATCGTCATCAGCGCCGGCTTCGCCGAGGCCGGGCCGGAGGGGATGCGCGCGCAGGAGCGGATGGGCGAGCTGGCGCGCGAGAACGGCATGGTGCTCTGCGGGCCAAACAGCCTCGGGTTGCTGAACTACGTGGACCGCGTGCCACTCAGCTTCACTACCGCCAGCGACATGCTGCGCGGCCCAGCAGGGCGCATCGGCTTCGTCTCGCAGAGCGGCGGGCTGATGACGACGATCGCCAACCGTGCCTGTGACGCGGGCATCGGCGTGAGCCGCGCGGTCGCGACGGGCAACGAGGCCGACCTGACGGCGGCCGAGGTGCTGGAGTACCTGGCCGACGATCCCGCGACCGACGCCTGTGTGCTGCTGCTGGAGGCGGTGCGCGATGGCCCGCGCTTCCTGGCCGTCTGCGATCGGCTGCTAGAGCGCGGCAAGCCGCTTATCGCCTACAAGATCGGGCGCGGCGCGGCGGGCAGCGCGGCGGCGGCGTCGCACACGGGCGCGCTGGCCGGCTCGTACGCCGCGCTGCAAGCAGTGTTCCGCCAGCGCGGTGTGATCGAGGCGGCTGACATCGAGGACCTGTTCGATCTGGCAGCGGCCGCGGCGGCGGGGCGCTTCCCGCGGGGGCCAGGTGTCGCCATCATGACCTCGTCTGGCGGCGCGGGCGCCATCGCGGCCGACCAGGCCGAGGAGTGCGGCTTGGAGGTCGTGCCGTTCGGCCAGCCGACCGTCGAGCGCCTCCAGGCCCTAGTGCCGGCCTTCGGCTCGGGCGCCGTCGTGAACCCGTTCGACATCGCCGTGGCGGCGATCGAGAACGCTGCGGCCGAGAGCCAGATGGCCGCGGCGGTGCTCGACGATCCGGCCGTAGACGGTCTGGTGCTCTGTACGCCCGGTGTGGGCGAGCCGGGCCGCCAGAGCGCCACCTACCTGGCCGAGCTGGCGCGGGCGACGCCGAAGCCTGCCCTGCCGGTGGTGCTGGGCGGCAGCCACAGCGCGGCGGCGCGCGAGGTGCTGCGGCAGGCGCGCGTGCCGGTGTTCGCCTCGCCGCGCAAGGCGGTGCTGGCGCTGGACGGGCTGCGCCGCTTCGCCCAGGCCCGCGCCGCTCAGGCTGCCGCGCCCACGCCGAACGCCGCGCCGCTGGAGGCACGCGTACGTCGCCTGCTCGACGGCGTCGGGCCGCGCCCCACCGAGCATGACGCCAAGCGCTTTCTGGCGCAGGTGGGCGTGCCGGTGGTCGAGGAGTACGTGGCGCAGTCGGCCGACGAGGCGGTGCGCTGCGCCGAGCTGGTCGGCTATCCGGTGGCGCTGAAGGTGCTCTCGCCGGACATCGTCCACAAGACCGAGGTCGGCGGCGTGCGGCTCGGGCTGACGGATGCGGACGCCGTGCGGGCCGCCTACGCCGAGGTGCTGGCGCGGGTGCGTGCCGCCGCGCCGGGCGCCGAGATCGCGGGTGCGCTCGTGTCCGCGATGGTGCCGACGCCGCTGGAGCTGATCGCGGGCCTTCACACCGACCCGACGCTGGGACCGCTGGTCGTGTTCGGGCTGGGCGGCCTGTGGGTCGAGGTGTTTGGCGACGTGGCGATGCGGCCGGCGCCGTTGCGCGCGGACGATGCGGCGGCGATGCTGGGAGAACTGCGCGGCGCGCGGCTGCTGCAGGGCGCTCGGGGGCTGCCGCCCGTCGCGCCCGAGGCCGTCGAGCGGCTGCTGCGGGTGCTTTCCGATCTTGCCGTGGCCGGCGTGGGGCGGCTCAGCGGCGTGGACATCAATCCGCTCGTGCCGACCGCGGAGGGGGAACTGGTGGCGCTCGACGCCACGCTATACCTGGTGGAGATAGGTCAGGCGGACTGACCCAAGAGCGGCGGTTGGGCTACAAGATATCCGGCGACGAGCCCAAGGACGTGCAGGAGAGGGAGCGATGGCGGTGGACTTCCCGCAGTACGAGAACGTTAAGGTTGAGCGCGCGGACGGTATCGGCTGGCTGTACTTCAATCGGCCCGAAAAGCGCAACGCGATGAGCCCCCAGCTTCTGGCGGAGGGCGTGGACGCGCTGGACCGGCTGGAGATAGACGACGCGACGCGCGTGCTCGTGCTCACCGGCGAGGGCGAGGCGTGGTCCGCGGGCATGGACCTGAAGGAATACTTCCGGGCGCTGGACGACAAGCCGGCCGAGCGCCAGAAGGCGTCGTGGAACTCCCGCATGTTCAACCACTACCGGCTGGTGAAGTTCCCGAAGCCGACGATCGCGATGGTGAACGGCTGGTGCTTCGGTGGCGCCTGGAGCCCGCTCATCTCCTGCGACTTCGCAATTGCGGCCGAGGATGCGAAGTTCGGCCTGTCGGAAGTGAACTGGGGCATCATCCCGGGGGGCTTCGTGAGCAAGGACGTGGCGCTCGCGCTGCCCTACCGGCACCAGCTCTACTACGTGCTGACGGGCGAGACGTTCGACGCGAAGCGCGCCGTCGAGATCGGTCTGATCAACATGGCCGTGCCGCGCGACCAGCTTCGCGCGAAGACGATCGAGCTAGCCCAGCGGCTGATGAAGATCAGCCCGGCGGTGCTGCGCGCGGCCAAGGAAGGCATCCGCACGGTCGCGAACATGGACTACGACGAGGCGTGGGACTACCTGCGGGCGAAGAACGCGGAGCTGATCAGCAGCGACCCCGAGCAGAGCCGCAACCGGGGCATCCAGCAGTTCATCGACGAGAAGAAGTTCCGCCCGGGTCTTGGCCCGCAGCCGCGGTCGTAGCCGATCGGGTGTGGGCGCGGCGCACCCACAGGGGATCGGGCGCTGGACTTGAGTAGCCGGTGGGCAGCTAGCGACGCGTGACGGGAGGGCCGAGATGGTCGACTTCGCGTTGAGCGAGCCCCAGGAGATGCTGCGCCGCACGCTCCGCGAGTTCATGCAGCGCGAGTATCCGCCGACAGCCGTACGGTCGGCCGAGACGACGGAGCGCGGCTACGACCTGGCGATCTACGATCGCCTCAACGATCTCGGCGTGCTGGGCCTCGGCCTGCCGGAAGCCGCCGGCGGCGCGGGCGGCGACTGGGTAGACCTCGCCGTGTTCTACGAGGAGGCAGGCCGCGCGCTGCTCGCCAGCCCGCACCTGAGCAGCGTCGTGCTCGGCGGCGGGCTCCTGGCGCGCCACGGCAGTCCCGCCCAGCGCCAGGCCTGGCTTCCGGACCTGGCGCGTGGCGCGCGTGTGCTGGCGGTCGGCTGGCCGCTGGGGGCTGGCGAGGCGGGGCCGAGCGGCCTGGAGGCGCGCCGGGTGGGCAGCGGCTACGTGGTAAGCGGCGAGATCGCGCACGTCGCGCACTTCGTGGGCGCCGACGGCCTCCTGCTGGTGGCCGAGGTGATGGGCACGGCGGGCCACTATGGCTTGTTCCTGGTCGAGCCGGGCGCGCCGGGCCTCATGGCCACGCCGCAGCCGCTCATGAGCGGCGAGCCGCTGGTCCGGCTGCGGCTGCAGGAGACGCCGCTGGCCGCCGAAGCGGCCGTCGGCGACATCCTGGCGCCCGACGCCTTGTGGGGGCCGCTGCTGGATGGCGCCAAGGTGGCACTGGCCGCGTACGCCTTGGGCGCGGCCTCGGCGGCTGTCGACATGGGCGTAGCCTACGCCAAGGAGCGCCAGCAGTTCGGTCGCCCCATCGGTAGCTTCCAGGCCGTGCAGCATCGTCTCGCCAACCTGCAGATCCTCGTCGAGCAGGCTCGCCTGCTGACCTACCATGCTGCCTGGCTGCTCGACCAGGGCGCGGACACGCGGCGCGCCGCGGCGATGGCCAAGCTGCGCGCGAGTATCGCCGTGCGCGAGGCCGCCACGGGCAACATCCTGGTGCACGGCGGCTACGGGTTCATGCTGGAGGCCGATCCTCAGCTCTACTACCGCCGCGCCAAGGCGTTGGAACTGGCGCTGGGCAACCCCGACGCGGAGCGCGTGCTGCTGGCGCGCGAGCACCGCCCGCTCGTGGCTGCGAAGTAAGGGGGCCTGCCATGGACTTCTCGTTTACTCCCGAGCAAGAGCAGTTCCGGCAGGAGGTGCGCGCGTTCTGCCGCGAGGCGATGGCCGACGAGCGGATGCGCGCACTCATCGGCGTGGGCCACGAGGACCACGACCCGATCCTGTACCGCAAGATCGCCGAGCGCGGCTGGATCGGCATGCAGTGGCCGCGCGAGTACGGCGGCCAGGAGCGCAGCCGCGTGGACATGTGCATCTTCTACGAGGAGATGAACTACGCGCGCGCGCGCATCGGCCGCTACACGGGCTCGGTGGTATTCGTCGGCGAATCCATCGTCACCTACGGTACCGAGCAGCAGAAGGCCGAGTTCCTGCCGCGCATCGCCCGTGGCGAGCTGACGTGCTGCTGGGGGCTCACCGAGCCAGGCTCCGGCTCCGACGCCGCCGCGCTGCAGATGCGCGCCGTGGACCAGGGCGACCACTTCGTCGTGACGGGCCAGAAGGTGTTCACCAGCGGCGCGCACCTGGCCGACATGGGCATGTTCGCCGTGCGCACCGACCCGAGCGCGCCCAAGTACCACGGCATCAGCCTGCTGCTAATAGATATGAACAGCCCCGGCATCACGTTGCGGCCGCTGCACACGCTCGGCGGCTGGCGGGTGAACGAGACGTACCTGGACCAGGTCGTAGTGCCGAAAGAGCGGCTCATGGGCCAGCAGAACGAGGGCTGGAAGCACGTGCTGACGACGCTGGGCTTCGAGCGCTCGGGCATCGCCAGCGTGGGCGCCGTCATGCGCACCGCCGACGATCTTGCCGCGTACATGGCCCAGCGCGAGCGGGCCGGCCAGCCGGTGGCGCAAGCCCACAAGGACCGCTTCGCCGACCTGGTGGCGCAGTTGCACGCGGCGCGCTGGATGGGCTATCGGGTGGCCTGGATGCAAGACCAGGCGCTGCCCGACCTGGCGCGCTCGTCCATGGTGAAGGTGCTGGCTTCGGACCTGCAGCTCCACATGGCGAACCTGGTCGTGGACGTGCTCGGGCTAGACGGGCTAGTCCAGGGGCCACAGGCGCCGCTTGACGGTCTGGCCGAGCAGCTTTACCGTGCCGCGCTGTTCCATCACCTGGGCGGCGGCACGATGGAGATGCAGCTCAACGCTATCGCGCTCCAGGGCCTCGGCCTGCCCCGCGGCGCCTGATCCGCCCAGCAGCCGCGTCCCAGTTAGTCCCGATACGCGCGGCCGCGGGGCAACACGCGCTCCACGCGGATGACGTGCCGGTCGAAATCGTATACGAAACGCACGCGCCAGTCGCCAACACGTAGACGCCATTCGGGCTCCGTTGAGGTGAGCCGGATGACATCGCCGCGCTGGGTCTCGGCTAAGCGCTGTAGCGCGGCGACGACCCGGGCGGCCACCTGGCGGTCGAGACGGCGCAAGTCGCGGCGCGCTGGGCCAGTGAGCTCGATCTTCCAGGTCACAGTCCCAGTTCTCGCTTGACTTCGTCGAGCGAGTAGATTTCTCCGCGCGCGGCGGCTTCCCGCGCTTCCTGCACCGCGGCGCGCTCCTCCTCAGTCTCGGGCTCGTCATCAAGCGGCGCGGTGAGGAGCAGGCGCGCCAGCGGATCGTCCCGCAGCGCCGCCAGGTAGCGGGCGACCTCCGGCAAGATGTCGTCGGGCAGCTCGTCGAGCAACTGGTGGACGGACTCTCGGGCGATCACGGTTGCTCCTCTCACGGCGCTCCAGCGCGGCGGCGCTTACAGGCGGAAGAAGCGGCGGGCGTTGCCGCCGAGCACGGCCGCCTTCTCCTCGCGGCTGAGCGCGCTGCTCTCCAGCGTCTCCGCGATCATGCGGCGCGCGCCGGGCAGGTCCACCTCATGCGGGTAATCGGACGAATACGCGAACGCCTCGATGCCCACGCGCTTCGCCAGGTAGGGGAGGCTGTCGTCGTTGCCCTCGCAGCCGATGAGGATCTGGCCGCTCGTCAGGTAGTCGGGCAGCTTGCGCCTGGCGCCGGCGAAGAACTCGCTATCGCGCTCCATCCGCTCGAAGACGGGCACCGTCCAGGCGGCGCCGCCCTCCAGGAAGCTCACCCGCAGGTCGGGCAGGCGGTCGAACAGCCCGTGGTAGATGAAGGCGACGAGCGCGACCATCAGCGGCATTGGGTGCCACAGCAGCCGCGCGCCCAGACGGTTGGAGAACGTGTCGAGGTGGCAGATGTCGCGGTTCGCGCCGCCGTGGACGCCGAGCGGGCAGCCCAGCCGCGCCGCCTCCTCGTAGACCGGCCAGTAGTACTCGTGGGCGAGGTGCAGCGGCAGGCCGGTGGATGGCAGCATGGCGCCCATGAGCCCCAGCTCCTTCACGGCGCGCCGCAGCTCGATGACCGCTTCCTTCGGGTCCTGCATCGGGATCAGCGCCGCGGGGTGGATGCGCGGGCTGAGGCGCCGGAAGCGGTCGGCCACGTAGTCATTGTATGCGCGGCAGAGGCGGACTGCGTACTCCGGCACGCCGATGTTGCCTACCGCCAGCCCCTCGCTCGGGTAGAGGACCGTGTGCTCGATCTCCGCCTTCTCCAGGAACGCCAGCACGTCCTCGCCGGAGCCGGCGCGGTGACTGCTCGCCCGCACTTTCGACTCGGTCTCGTCCTCTCGCCGCTCGCTCGTCGGGTAGTGGAAGCCGTCGAGCGAGGGGAACACGCCCTGGCGATTGCGCAGCGGCGTCAGCGCATTCGCTCGGATCATCGGGTCCATGTACTCGGCCAGCTCAGGGACGGACTCGACCAGGTGCCCATCGCAATCGATTACCGCGACCTCACGCGCCATCGCTGCACCTCCTGCTCCCTGAAGTATGGCCCGCGGGGCCGGGTCGGGCAAGGTCGCCGCGGCTTCCCGGCCGCGTGCCAGGGTAAGCTCCGCGACTGTGGGTATAATCCGCCGATCATCAGTAGCGCGGCGTACGGAGGAGGCCGGTATGGCGGCGGCGATGGCTGGACGCGACTTCACGCCAGATGACTTGGTTGCGGCGGCGACGCTGGCTTGCGAGGCGCTCGCGCCGGCCGTGGACGCCGACTGGAGCGCGCCCGCGCGCGACCTCGACTGGTCGTGCCACCGCACGCTGCAGCACATGGCCGAGGCGCCCCTGTTCCACGCCACCCACCTCGTCACCCGCGCGACGGAGCGCCGCCCGAGCTTCCGCGCCGGCGACTCGCCGCCTCCCGTGGCCGACCTGCTGCGCGTCATCCCGGCCAACGCTCTGATCCTGGCCGAGATCGCGCGCGCGACGCCAGCCGAGGCGCGCGGCTGGCACCCCTCGGGCATGGCCGACGCGAGCGGTTTCGCGGCGATCAGCAGCGTCGAGATGCTCATCCATGGTGGCGATATCGCGGCGGCGCTCGGCCTGCCTTACCAGCCGCCCGCCGACCTGGCCGGGCGGGTCCTGCGGCGGCTGTGCCCGTGGGCGCCGAGCGGCCACGACGAGTGGGCCACCCTGCAGTGGGCGACCGGGCGCATCGCGCTCCCCGGCCACGAGCGTCTCGGCCCGGATTGGAGCTGGCAGTCGGCGCCGCTCAGCGAGTGGGATGGGACGGTAAAGAAGCGGCGCGGTTAGGGCCGCCCTGGCCAGGCGCCGTCGGCGAGGTAGCGGTGGGCGGCGATGGCGGCGGTGGCGCCATCGCCGGCGGCGGTGATGGCCTGGGCGGCCGAGTCGCTGCGGATATCGCCGGCGGCAAGGAGCCCCGGCCGGGCGGTGCGCATCCAGGCGTCGGTCGGCACGCGGCCGCTGGCGTCGAGCACGTCCAGGTCCCGTAGGCACGCGGTGTTCGGCGCGAGGCCGACGTAGACGAACAGTCCGGCGAGCGCCAGCTCTGACTCGGCGCCCCCTGCGTCGCGTAGGCGCACGCCGCTCACCGTACCCTCGCCCAGCACTTCCGTGACTGCCATGTTGGAGCGCACCTCGATCGCGGGGTGCGCCAGGGCCCGCTGCCGGTAAGTCTGCTGGGCGGTGAGGCCGGCGCCGCGGTGGAGGATGATCACGCGGGCGGCATACTCCGTGAGCGCCAGCGCCTCCTGGAGCGCCGAGTCGCCACCGCCGACGACGCCCACCGTGCCACCGCGGAAGAACGGGCCGTCGCAGGACGCGCAGTGGCTAACGCCCCGTCCCGTCAGCCGCTCCTCGCCCGGCACGCCGAGCGGCCTCGGCCGCGAGCCGCTGGCGACGATCACGGCCCGCGCCTGATAGGTGCCGTCGCTGGTAAGCACCCGCCATGGCTCGTCGGCCGGCTCGACGCGCTCGACCGTCGCCAGGGCGAACTCGGCGCCCTGGCTCGCGGCCTGCTCTTGCACGAGCGGGCACAGCTCATAGCCGGCCACGCCCTCCGGGAAGCCGGGGAAATCCTCGATCTTGTGGATGTTCACCAGGTGCCCGCCCGGCACCTGTGCCTCCAGCACCAGCGTGGAGCGGCCCTGACGCGCGGCAAACAGCCCGGCCGTCAGCCCCGCCAGCCCCGCCCCGACGATGACGATCTCGTACCTGCTGAACTCTGTCATGCCGCGCCCGCTATCCCGGGGTGCCGGCCCGGGATTACGGCTGCTCATCCCGGAGCTGGTTGACGAGCTCTGGGGTGACTGGCCCACCGCCCGGGTGCACTGGCAAGATGGGTACGCTCTGGCGCGTCGGCGCGGAGTCGGTAGGATTCGCACGCGCCGCCGCGTGGAGAAACTCTGGGCTCAGGTCGGCGCCGTTCGGCCATACGACCGTCCCCGCGTCCTCGTCCACGAGGGCTTCGGCAAACCGCGCTGGGTCGCGGAGCGGGGCGAAGACCTCTCCACGCAGGTAGGGCTCCACATCGACGTAGCCCTGTACTCCGTCGGCGAAGGTCACTTCCAGCACGTAGGGCCTGAGCACCCGTACGGCGCTGACGACCTCGATTGCCTGCTCCATCGCTTACTCCAGCGGCGCGACCGGTTGCAGCGGCTGGTACGTACGCGCGCGATCCCAGTTCGCCAGTAATTCAGACTCGTGTAGTCTCGCCCACTCGCTCACTAGCGTCCACGCCCGCCGTGGCACCGCGCCGCCGGCTCACCGCCACTCGTCCACGGAGACGGCCTTCTCGTAGCGCGCGCCCATGATGCGCCAGTAGCCGTTCGTCTCGCCGCCCACCACGACGACGTGGATGTCCTTCGGCTGCCACATGCAGATCAGCTCGTCGGGCGCGGCCTTCAGCATCGTGGCGTAAGGCTCCTCGCCATAGGTGGCGCGCGGGTAGATGTAGTTTTGCACGAGCTGGTAGTCCCAGTACTCGCCGGCGGGCATGAGCGCGTTCTCGTGTAGCCACTGGATCAGCTTCTCTTTCGTGTCGAAGCCGCCGCGGTCCACGAACTGCCGGGCTGTGATCGGGTCGAGCAACAGCGTCGGCGGCGACTGAGGGTCCATCCCGCGCAGCATGTTCCGCACGTGCTCGCGCCAGTGTCGCTCGCGGAGGCCGAGGGTGAAGGCGGTGTGGCGGCAGCCGCTGAAGACGCTCACGGTGCTGTCAGCGGGCTGGAAGCCGTGCTGCACGTGGAGCGGCTCCCAGGGACTGCGCTCCTCGTTCTCGGCGAAGGTGATGCCCGCGTAGGCATAGGCGTTGCCCTGCGAGCCCATGTAGCTGAGGCCCGGCACCGAGCCGCCCTGGCCGTTCTGCGAGAGTAGGCTGTAGGCGCGGCCGATAGTGGCGTTCGCGTGGCTGTACGGCCCCATCGCGCCGGTGCCCGCGTTCATGCCGATCTCGTGGCGCACCGGGCCGTTCACCACGGCCATCGTCGCCATCGAGCTGCTGGAACTGCCGCGCGCCGACACGCCAGATGCTGCCAGGGCCAGGATCACCGGGAAGTACTCCGGGCGGGCGCCGGCCATGACGGCGTTTACTGCTACCTTCTCGACGGTGTACTCCCACGGCTCGCGGAAGTGGGTCGAGCGCATGTGGCCGACTACCTCGTCGGGTCGATGGCTGGTGCCGGCCAGCATCGCGGCCACCCGCTCCTCGGTGGGCAGCACGATCGGCAGCTTGTCCGTCCAGTCGTTGGCGAGGAAGAGCTGGTGCAGGTTCGCCTCGGTATCTGGCTCGACCAGGCGCGGCGTCGAGCGCTCCCAGGTAGCTTGTCGCAGGTCCTCGGCGTCAAAGGGGCGGGTAAGGCCCTCGATGACCTCTTGCATGACCGGGCGGCCGCTGGTCGGGTCGTTGCCCTCGACGTAGGCGCGCAACTCGGCCGGCGACTTGCCCATGACGGGCTGGGGCACGAAGGCGAAGCGCATGCGGGGCATGCCGTTCACGCACGTTACCGACCGCACCACTTTCTCGAAGATGTGGGTGTGGAAGGCGACCGTGGGCACCCCATACTTGCTCTCGATGGTCATCGCATGCACGGCGACCGCCGGCGCGCAGGTGCTTCAGTGGCCGACGCCGAGCAGCGCGGCGTCGCCGTTCGCGCGGATGTGCTCCCAGGTCGTGGGGTCGTCACGGGTATAGACGCTGGAGAGTTGCACGAGCCGCGTGGTGACTTGCGGCATGTGCTCGCCGAACCATGCCTGGACCTGTTTCAGGAACACGTCCGAATCGTCGAAGCGGCAGTCTACCAGGAACAGCGTCTTGCCGTTCAGGCTGTCCAGCCGCGGCGCCATCGCCTTCGGGCTGACCTTCGGCGGGTAGCCCATCGGGTTCAGCACCGTCAGCTTCTCGCCGCGCGCATCGCGTCCGGCGTCTCGCGCGCCGATCTGCAGGTCTACCACCGCGCACCTCCCGCGTACGTCGTTGACCTCCGGTTCCGCGCCCCCGCGCTAGCTCGGGCGGCCGGGCAGGCTAAAGCGCTGGATGCCGCGCTTCTCGATCTCGCGCTGCCCGTCGGCCGCATTCTCGAACTCGACGACCAGCTCGATGTGGTAGCCGTCGGGATCCTGCGTGTACATCGTCATCAGGCGCGGGCCGTGGCAGGCCAGCTTCACTGGCGCGCCCTGCGCCCGCAGGTGCGCCGCCCACTCGTCGTAGTCTTCCAGGCGAATGGTATAGGCGTGGTGCTGGCCGAGCGTGCCGGGCGATGGAGTCTCCCCACCCACGGCCGGGAAGATGTCGATCACCGTGTTGCCGAGCTCTACGCCCGTCGGAAACTCACGGTCCAGTTTCGTAGCGCCCAGCGCCTCGACGTAGAACCGCACGCTGCGCGGGATGTCCGTGCTCACCAGCGTCCAGTGGTTCAGCTCCGTGACCTTCGGCGCCATGCTCTGTCTCCCTTCGGCATGCTCGTCCGGCCCCAGCACAATAGACCGAAGCCCGACGCGCGTCAAATCCCCGTGGCACCTGTGGCGGATGCCGCGGCCCGGCTATGCCCCGGTGCCGGCTTCTTCGGACGCCGTGTCCGCACCCGCGGGCCAGGGCGACGCCACGACGCCGAGCTGGATCAGCAGCCCCAGCATGTCCACCCCGGTCCAGCAGGCCGCGATCCGGTCGCTCGCGAAACGGAAGAAGTGAACGCCCCAGATACCGATGCGCCGGCCGGTGGGCGGGCGGCCCATGAAGCCGCCGCGCTCGGTCGCGGTCATCGTCCAGCGCACGGCGATGCGGTCGCCCTCGGCGGCCATCTCCTCGACGGCGAGGCGCAGGTCGGGGAACGCCGCGCGCAGCATGGCGACGTGGCGCTTCTCGCCCTCGGGACCGGTTGGGACGGTGGCGCCCGGGGCCGTGTAGTCGGCGGCGAATAGCTCGTCCGCCACCGCCAGATGGCCCTGGTTCCAGACCTCGTCATATAGGCGTTGGACAGATGCTCTCTGGGCCTCGGGTGTGAGCAATGGACCCTCCTTACCTTAGCTTGAGTCCGACCTTAGTCCGAGGCAGCGACTCCGCGAGGCGCCCGGGCGGCAGGGGACGAGCCCCTGCCCTACCTAACCGTCAGGACGGAGGCACCACCCCGCGTTAGGCCCAGGGGCCCAGGAACGGCTCGCCCATGAAGGTGTCGGAGAGCGGCTCGAGCGTCTCGGGCCAGTTGTTGGGGTCCACCGCGCGGCGCTGCGAGGCCGGCCGCGCGCGGCCGTCCCAGCCGACCTGCTCCATATAGTAGTACAGCTCGATGCAGTGGCCGTCGGGATCGAAGGCGTAAGCGGCGTAGTCGACGCCCGGGTGCAGCTCGGGCGGCACGCGGTCTGTCTCGACGCGCACGCCCTGCTCGCGCAGGAAGCGCACCGCGTCCCTGAGTTGGCGATAGTTCGCCAACTGCATCCCGAAGGCCATGGCCGACGAGTGCGGGCTGAGCCCCAGCCTGTCGCGGCACGCTTTGGGCACGAGGCCGATCGTGTGGTGCTCCGTGTCGCAGCGCAGGAAGACGCAGCGCTCGCCCTGCCAGACGACCTCCTCGGTCACGACGAACCCCAGCACGTCGCGGTAGAAGCGCTCGGCGGCCGGCAGATCGTCCACGAATAGCTTCACGGGGCCGATCTTCGTGACCTTGAAGGGGCGCGGCATGAGGATGCCGTCGACATCATAGATCGCGGGCAGGGCCTCGACATGGCGGTAGCCGGTCGTCGGATTGCCGCCGCGCGCCAGCGCCTGCTCGACCTCCTGGTACTCGGGCATGTGCGGCGCGGGGGAGGCGTCCTTCTGGCCCCCGGGGCGCATGTCCACGGGCTTGCTGTAGCCGTCCCAGCCGATCTGCTCGATGCCGTAGTACAGCTCGACGATCTGGTCGTCGGGATCGTAGACGTAGAGATGCCAGTTCGAGCCGGGCCCGCCGGCGCGGCCCTCGCGGTTGATATCCACCCCGCGGTCGTGGAAGTACTGGGTGGCCTCCACGACCTCGCGGCGGCTCTGTACCTGGAAGGTGAGCTGGTTGATGGTATTCTCGGGGCGATAGTGACGCGGCCCGGTGGGCGAGGCGAGGAGCTGCTGATCGGCCGCTTCCTTGCCGAAGATGACGAGCGCGTGGTGGTCGCTGCCGTAGCGCGAAAAGAAGCCGCCGCCAAAGCCGGCGTCGGAGCGGCGGAAACCGAGCAGGTCAAGGTAGAAGTGGGCCATCGGCGCCACGTCGGTGACGTTCAGGCCGAAGTGGCCAAGCCGCCGAATCTTGAACGGGCGGTCCAGCAAGACGCCGCCTACGTCGTACTTGGTCGCGGTCTGCGTGGCCATGCTGACTCCTCGCTGTCTCGCGGTCCGTCGCTTACCCAGGAAGCGCCGCCCGCGGCACCCCGCTCGCTCGTCCAGGCTGCGCACCCCCCATCATAGGCGCGCCCCCGCCCCGTGGCAACAACCGATTCCGCACGGGCTGCCATGGCGCTGGGCGGGGCCGCTGGCTAGCCGCGGCCGGTTGCTATTTACCGAGTATTAAGCTTCGTCAACCGGTCCGTTAACCCGAGTCGCTTACCTTGACTACAGCACACTGCGTCGAGGGAGTGAGTGAACGATGCGGGAACGATGGATGGTGGACCGCGCGCGCAATCGGCTGATCGTCGCCGCCGCGATGCTGCAGACGCTGCAGGATCGCCTGCGGTGTGGCATGCTGCCGCCCGGGCAAGCGGGCGAGCTGTGTGAGCCGATATCGCGGCAGATCGCCTCGGCCCTGGCGTCAGTGGACGAGGCGAGCGCGAGCCTCCGCCAGCCGTCGCCGGCGCAGGTGGTGCCCATGACGCCGCCGAGCCGGGCCACCGAGAACGCTGTAGCCTTGGGCTGATCCGCATGATGCCGGCCGCGGGCCGGCTGTCCGCTTGGCCACCCCTTCCTTGCCAGCGGGCGCTCCGCCCCACGCGGATGCGCCCGCTGGCCGCGCGCTGAGGCTGCGCGAACTCTCAACCTAACCAGGAGATCGTTCATGTCGTCCGAGCAATTCCTGCGCCTCACGGCGACGACAGAGTGGCTCACCGTATCCGAGCTGGTCGGGCGGCTGCGCGGCGCGGGGTACTGGCAGGAGGCCTCGCCCCCTCTCACGCCAAGTGAGCAGGTCCGCCACGTCTGTCAGCGGCTCGCGGGCCTCCGGGATGCCGCTGGCCGACCGTGCTTCGTGAGCATGGTGATTCACGGCGCGGATGGCGCACCGCGATTGCTGTTCAAGCAGGCGCGGCTCCTCGCGCAGGTAAGCGGGCGACTCAGCCGGGATGAGGCTCGGGCGGCTGGCGGCCTGAAGCACGGCGCAGGCGACGCGGCTACGCGGGAGCGCGCCTCGTAGCGCCCGCCGGCTGGCTCGGGCGGCATCTGGTAAGACCCTGCGCTGAGAGGTCTGGCTACACGTTACTGGCCTGTCTGCTGCAGGATCTTCTCCAGCTCGTTCTGCATCTCGGTGAAGCCGGTGATCGAGGCGAGCCACTGGGGCGAGCTGGTGGCCAGCTTGCCGCCCGCGGCCTTGATGCTCTCGATGGCCTGCCGGCTGTTCGACTCCGGATACACCCACAGGTCGCGGTACGCGACCTCCCAGAGCGCCTGCTGCCCCTCGGGCGACTCCAGGTAGGCTACGAAGAGGGCGGCCGTGTTGGGCGCGCTGGAGTTCCTCGGCACGGCGCCGTAATACGTCAGCATCGCCGCGCCGTCTGCCAGCGTCGTGAACGCCATGGGCGCGCCGTTTTTCTGGAGCGGAATGACATTCTCCTGGCCGCAGGACATGACGAAGATCGCGAACTCGCCGCTGCCCACGCGCGCCTCGTCGCCACAGCGCATGACGCCGCCGATCTGGCGCGCGAGCCGGGTGGTGTAGTCAACCGCCCACTCGCGGCCCAGCATGTCGGGCATCGCCAGCTCGCGCATGCCAAACGCGTAGGGTGTCGAGGCGACAACCCCTTTCCAGCGCGGCAGCAGCACGTCGTCCAGGCGCCGCGGCACCTCGTCCGGGCGCACCAGGTTGGTGTTGTAGGTGAGGCCGCCGACGCTGGCGCCGTAGGCCACGCCGGTGCGGCCGGGCGCGTACGGGTCGAAGTCCGGGTCCGCGGGGATCGGCCGGTCGAGGATCGCGTCCCAGTCCATCGGGACCAGCAGGTCATGTTTGAGCGCGATCAGCATCCCTGGCCCGTGGCCCATGTAGGCGTCGCTCGACGCCGGCTGTCCCGCGGCTAGCTCCTGCGCCAGCAGCTCGGCCATCGCGTTCATGTCCCGGCCGGGGGTGAATTGGGCCTGGACGTTCAGGCCGTACTTCTTGTTCATGCCGGCGATGAGGGTGTTCAGCCCGGCGGCGCCGCCGAGGATATTCGGCGACCATTGCCCGCGAAACGTCGGCTCGCGCTTCGCGCCCTCGATAAGCTGCTGGAGTAGCGGCGCAAACGGGGGACTGGCCGCCGCGGCGGCCTCGGCCGGCGCGGCTCGATCGGCCGCGGGCGCCGTCGCCGAGGACGGCGGCGCTGAGGGCGCCGGGGCGCACGCCGCGGTCGCCAGGCTCAGGCCCAGCAGCACAGCCAGGATGGTCCCTCCACTCGTGCGAGACATAGCGCCTCCTTCCCGGGGCGAGCGTCGTCGCTGCGAAGTGCGTAATATTACCGCACGCGCTCCCTGGGCTGTCCAGCCGTGCTATGCTGGCCCGGTGGACCGGGGGGGTAGCGGCCGCTGGAGGAGCCATGATCGTGCGTGTGGCGATGGCCGTGCTGGCCGCGATGCTGCTCTGGATGCCGGGCTTGCCGCTGGCCGCCGCGCCCGCGGAGCAGGGCAAGGGAGCCCTGCCCCTGCGGCTGGTGGTGTTCACCGTCGCGCCGGCCCTGGCCGCGGCGCGCGATCGCGGCTACCTGGCGGCGGAGAGGCTGGACGTCAGCATCGACACCACCAACAACTCCACCGACCAGATGCAGGGCTTCGCCGCCGGCCGCTGGGACGTGGTACATACGCTCTTCGACAACCTGCTCGCCTACGCCGACCGCGCGGGCGTGCAGTCGGTGGCGTTCGCCGTGACCGACATCCGCGACCTGTCGCTGTACGCGCAGCCGGAGATCACGAGCTACGGCGACCTGCGCGGCCGGCCGGTGGCCGTGGACGCCCCGGACACGGCCGTCGCCCTCGTGCTGCGGCGGCTGCTGCTGGCGCACGGCCTGGACGTGGCGCGGGGCGACTACGAGCTAGTGCCCGCCGGCGGACAGCAGCTACGCCTGCAGGCGCTCCTGCGCGGTGAGGCGGCCGCGGCGATGCTTGGCCCGCCGGACAGCACGACGGCGGCGCGAGCCGGCCTCCGCCGTCTGGGGCACCACAGCGAGGTGATCCCGGATTATCCGGGACTGACCCTGGCGGCGCGCGACACCTGGCTGGCCGATCCCGGGCACCGTGACGCGGTGGTGCGGCTGCTCCGGGCCTGGCAGCGCGGCGCCGCCTGGGTGACCGATCCCGCGAATCGGGAGGCGGCGATCGCGCAGGCGCTGGAGCGGAGCGGAGGCTCGCGCGAGGGCGCCCTCGCGCAGCTTGACGCGGTCGCCACGGACCTCGCGCTCAGCCCCGCGGGGCTTGCCGCCGTGCGCGACCTGCGCGTCGAGCTGGGGCTCACGCCGCCGCCCGGCCCCGTGGTCGAGCGCTTCTACGACCTCAGCCTGGTCGAGCAAGCGCGGCGCTGAGCGCGCCTGAGCGTGCAACATCGCGGCGCTGCGGGCGCCGCCCGGGAGGCCTTGTCATGATCGTTGACGTTCACGCCCACTACGTGTCGCCCCGCGTCGCCCCGGCTGTGCGGGGCAACGAGGGCCGCTACGGTGTCCGCGTGGTGGACACGCCGGAGGGGGAGCCGCGCTTCGTGATTGGCGGCCGCGAGACGACGCGGCCACAAGCGCTGCTACCGGCGCTGCAAGAGCTGGAGATGCGCCAGCAGGCCATGGCCGGGCAGACCATCGACCACCAGATCATCAGCCTCGCGCTCACGTTCACCGGCTACGATCTGCCGCCCGAGCAGGGCGTGGCCTGGGCGCGGCTGCTGAATGACACGACCGCTGCAGACTTGCAGGCAGTCCCAGGGCGGTTCACGGCAACGGCCACGGTGCCGCTGCAGGACGGCCGAGCGGCAGCAGCCGAGGTCCAGCGCGCCGTCGGTACGCTGGGCTACCATGGCGTGGTCATCAGTACGCACGTGGCCGGCCGCAACCTGGACGACCGCGCTCTCGATCCCTTCTGGGCCGCGGCGCAGGAGGCGGGAGCGCCGATCATTATCCATCCCGCGCACGTCGTGCAGAGCCCGCGGCTGGCGAACTACTATTTCCAGAACCTGTTGGGGAACCCCTACGATACGGCGATCGCCGCGGCCTCGCTCGTGTTCGGCGGCGTGTGCGACCGCTATCCTGACCTGAAGGTGGTGCTCGTCCATGGCGGCGGCCACTTCCCCTACCAGATCGGCCGGCTCACCCACGGCTGGCGCGTCCGGCCCGAGACGAAG
>Ga0070741_10004000_pt1 | contig 35168 bp, 37 predicted proteins | sample Coa_R1_4_FD_66440 | JGI IMG/M metagenome (GOLD analysis project Ga0070741, IMG submission 66440) | Surface soil microbial communities from Centralia Pennsylvania, which are recovering from an underground coalmine fire - Coalmine... | ecosystem: Environmental > Terrestrial > Soil > Unclassified ... | reverse complement strand
CGCGACGGAACTCCTTACGAAGTCGCGGAGAGGATCCTGCGCGACCTCACATAATGGATTCGAAGTGAAGGTTCGGGCGAAGGACGCGAAGCAGGCCTGGAAGGAGGAGTTCGACTCCAGCCCGACGCGCCGCGACGGGATCGAGACCTCGACCATCTCCGGAGTCCCGCTCAAGCCTCTCTACACGTCCGAAGACCTGCCGGCCCGCGCCGAGGAGTTTCCCGGCCAGTACCCCTACACGCGGGGCATTCATCCGACCGGCTACCGCGGGCGGCTCTGGACGATGCGGCAGTTCTCGGGCTTCGCGACCGCGGCGGAGACGAACCGGCGCTACAAGTACCTGCTCGCCAACGGCCAGACCGGTCTCTCCGTGGCGTTCGACATGCCGACGCTCATGGGCCAGGACTCGGACGCGCCGACGAGCCGCGGCGAGATCGGGCACTGCGGCGTCGCGATCGACTCGCTGGCGGACATGGAGTCGCTGTTCGAGGGCATCCCGCTCGGCGGCATCACGACGTCGATGACGATCAACTCGCCGGCGGCGATCCTGCTCTGCATGTACCTCGCGGTCGCGGAGAAGCAGGGCGTGCCGTTCAAGAAGCTGGGCGGGACGCTGCAGAACGACATCCTCAAGGAGTTCATCGCGCAGAAGGAGTTCATCTTTCCGCCGAGCCCGTCGATGCGGCTCGTGGTCGACTCGATCGAGTACTGCGCGAAGGAAGTCCCGAAGTGGAACACGATTTCGATCTCGGGGTACCACATCCGCGAGGCGGGGTCGACGGCGGCGCAGGAGCTCGCGTTCACGCTCGCCGACGGCATGGCGTACGTGGACGCGTGCATCGAGCGCGGCATGCACATCGACGAGTTCGCATCCCGGCTCTCATTCTTCTTCGACGCGCACATCGACTTCTTCGAGGAGATCGCGAAGTTTCGCGCCGCGCGCCGCATCTGGGCGCGCTGGATGCGCGAGAAGTACGGCGCGCGGGACGAGCGGTCGTGGAAGCTGCGCTTCCACACCCAGACCGCCGGTGTGTCGCTGACGGCGCAGCAGCCGGAGCTGAACATCGCGCGCACTGCGCTGGAGGCGATGTCCGCGGTGCTCGGGGGCACGCAGTCGCTGCACACGAATGCGATGGACGAGGTGCTGGCGCTGCCGACGGACAAGGCCGCGCGGCTGGCGCTGCGCACGCAGCAGCTCATCGCTTATGAGACCGGCGCGGCGAACACGATCGATCCGCTCGGCGGCTCGTATTTCGTGGAGGCGCTGACCGACGAGATGGAGCGCCAGGCCGAGGTGTACTTCAAGCGCATCGAGGAGATCGGCGGCGTCATCCCGGCGATCGAAGCGGGGTTCTTTCAGAAGGAGATCGCGGACGCGGCGTTCCGGTACCAGCAGGAGCTCGAGCAGAAGCGCCGGCTGATGGTCGGCGTCAACGAGTTCATGGTCGAGGACGAGGAGGAGATGGAGATCCTGCGCATCGACCCGAAGCTCGAGCGGGAGCAGGTGGAGCGCGTGCGCAACGTGCGGGCCAAGCGCGATGGCGCGAAGGCGTCGAACGCCCTGACCAAGCTGCGCAAGGCCGCGGCGGGGAGGGACAACCTGATGCCGTACATCCTCGACGCGGTCCGCGCGTACGCGACCGAGGGCGAGATCATGGGCACGTTGATCGAGGTGTTCGGCACGTACACGGAGAGGGCGGTGATCTAGATGCCGGCGAAGACTGCGACGAAACCGATCCGGATCGTGATGGCCAAGGTGGGGCTGGACGGCCACGACCGCGGCGTCAAGGTCGTCGCGCGTGCGCTGCGGGATGCGGGGTATGAGGTGATCTACACCGGTCTGCGGCAGACGCCCGAGATGGTGGTCGACGCGGCGCTGCAGGAGGACGCGCAGGTCATCGGCCTGTCGCTGCACTCGGGCGCGCACATGACCCTTTTTCCGGCGGTGATCGAGGAGCTCAAGAAGAAGAAGGCGACGGACATCGTCGTGTTCGGCGGCGGGATCATCCCCGAGGACGACATCGTCGAGCTGAAGAAGCAGGGGGTCGCGGAGCTGTTCACCCCGGGGACGCCGCTCCAGGACATCGTGTCCTGGCTGAAGAAGAGGTTCCCCGAAGGATCCTAGGGCGCCGAATGCGCGGCGAGGAACGTCCTCGCCGCAGCGTCGGCCAGCCGGTCGAGATCGCCGTTCTGCGGGACACCGTCGATCGGGTAGAACATCGCGCGGTCGAGCGCGAGGCCGAGCGTCATCCACGCGAACTGCTGCGCCGCCACCTGCGGATCGTCGACGCGTAGCCGGCCGTCCCGCGCGAGGCGGGCGAAGATCGCGCCCAGCTCGGCGATGACGCGGCCCGGGACCCGCTCGTAGTAGAGGCGGGCCAGCTCGGGAAACCGTCCTGCCTCGCCGAGGACGAGGCGGCGCAGCCGGAGGACCTCTGGGCGCATCACCAGGTGCAGGTACCGGCGCGCGAGCTGCCGAAGGGCATCTCTGAGCTCACCGGTTTCGAGGGCCGGCCCGAGGGTCGCGACAAACGCGTCGACGGTCTCGGCGTTGCCGAGGACCAGGTCGGCGAAGAGCTTCTCCTTGCTCTCGAAGTGGGTGTAGATCGTCTGCTTCGAGACCTGGGCGGCGGCCGCCACGTCGTCCATGCTCGTGCCCTGGTAGCCCTTCTCGAGGAAGAGCCTGGCCGCGGCCTCCCGGATGACGCCGCTGCTTGCGAGCCGGCCCGCGCGCCGGCGTCCGACCTCAGCGCTCACGCTTCGAAGCCTAGCACCTTGGGTACTTGACAGTCCAGTACTGGCCGCGCTAGAGTACTGAGCAGTCCAGTACTACACTTTAAGGAGGAAGCGATGAGCACGACGTATCTCGACCGCGACAGGGGAATGGAGAAGGCCGTTTGCTCGCCGGCGGCCAGGGTTACCCGCAGCCTGCTCGGCTACGGCGTCCTCGCCGGGCCGTTCTACGTTGCGGTGGTCCTGGTCCAGGCGCTCTTCCTGCGTCCGGGCTTCGACCTCGCGCACGACGACGTGAGCCTGCTCAGCAACGGGGACCTCGGCTGGATCCAGGTCGTCAACTTCGTCGCGACCGGACTCATGGTCGTCGCCTGCGCGGCGGGCGTCCGGCGCGCGCTCGCCGGGGCCCGGGGCGCGACCTGGGGCCCGATCCTGCTCGCCGTCTACGGCCTCGGCATGATCGGCGCCGGCTTCTTCGCCGCGGACCCGATGAACGGCTTCCCCGCCGGAGCGCCGGCCGGCCGGCCCGAGACGATCAGCGCGCACGGCATCGTCCACATCGTCAGCGCGGCGGTCGGGTTCATCTCCCTTGTCGCCGCCTGCTTCGTGCTGGCCCGCCGCTACGCGGCCGAAGGCCGCCGCGGACGGGTCGTCTTCTCGATCGTCACCGGCGTGTGCTTCCTGGCTGCGTTCGCGGGCGTCGCGTCCGGCTCGGGCAGCGCCGCCATCGTGGTCGCGTTCTGGGCCGCGCTCGTCCTCGCGTGGACCTGGCTCGCGACGGTGTCGATCGACCTCTACCGGAAGGCCGGCGCCGCCAGCTGATGCACTGGCAGACGAAGGGCCGGGCCACCAGGCTCGGCTCTTTTCGTTTCTAGGGCTGGATCACGATCGAGTGGGCGAACTTGTCGTGCCAGCCCTGTTTGCGGGGGTCGAAGGCGGCCCAGATGAGCCCGACGTAACAGGCCAGGCTGCTGAGCACGTAACCGAGGTAGCGGATCCCGGCGTTCCCGAAACCGATGGAGCCGCCGGTGGCGGCATCGGCGACGTAGATCCCGAACAGGCGCATTCCCGGCGTCTGGCCCATCGCCCAGAAGTAGATGAAGTAGCCGCCATAGAGCGCGACGTAGATGAAGTCGACGAGCAAGGTGGTGGTCGTGTCCAGGTCCGGCGCGAGCGTCGCCCCGGTCGCGAAGGCGGCCAGGCCGGTCACCAGGCCGATCAGCTTGAAGACGATGACCAGGAAGATCCTGACCAGGACCAGGTCGATCAGCATGGCGACGACCCGCTTCCAGAAGCTTGCGTATCGGAAGTTGAGCGCCGCCTCGTAGTTCGGCGGCGGGGCGACGAGCGAGGGGTCCTGCCAGGCGGGTGGAGCAAAACCGCTCGGCGGCGGCGGAGGGGGCGGCATCCCCGGCGGCGGCGGAGGAGGGGGGAGCTCCAAAGGTTGCGATATCATAGGCAGGCCTCTCCAACCTGAGGCGCACTTATGCAGCTGAACGCGTCAACCCGCACCCTGATCGGCAAACGCGCCCGCCGCCTGTACCGCGAGGGCAAGCTCCCGGCCGTCGTCTACGGCCACAACGCCGAGCCGACGCCGCTGACTCTCGACCGGCTCGAGTTCCAGAAGGTCTTCGTCAAGTCCGGCCGCACGAACCTCGTGGACCTGGCGATCGACGGCAAGACCGAGAAGGTGCTGGTGCGCGAGATCCAGTTCCACCCGCGCCGGCTGGGGCCGATCCACGTGGACCTCTACCAGGTCGACCTGCAGGAGAAGATTCGCGTCCAGGTGCCCATCCACCTGACGGGCGAGTCCGCGGCCGTCAAGCGCGGCGACGCCGACATCCTCCAGCCTCTGCACCAGATCGAGGTCGAGTGCCTTCCGACGGACATCCCGCACGGCTTCGACGTGGACATCTCACCGCTGGCCGAGATCGAGGACGAGCTTCGCGTCTCCGAGATCGCGGTGCCGAAGGGCGTCACGATCCTCGTCGACGCGGACGAGCTCGTCGTCAAGATCGTGCCCAAGCGCGAGATGCGCGTCGAGGAGGGCCCGGTCGTCGAGGCCGCCGTCCCGGCCGAGGGCGAAGCCGCCGCCGAGGGTGCGGCGGGCGCCGAGGAGACCGAAGAGTCCGAAGGATGACCCCTCTCTTGGGGTCCCTTTCGCCGGCCGACGTCAACAACATCGTCTTCGTCGTCATCGGCATCGCCGTCCTCGTGGTCTTCGTCGTCGCGTCCCGCTTCATCGCGCACACGATCGCCTCACAGCTGAGCCGCAGGAACGTGCGGACCGACATGGTCGTGCTGGGCCGCCGCGTCGTCTACGTGCTCGTCATCGGCGTTGGGATCCTCGCTGGCCTCGGGATCGCGACCAAGACGGCGAACGTCACGCTCGTCGGCATCCTGCTCGCGACACTCGTCGCGGCGCTCGGCCTGCAGCAGCTGCTGCAGGACTACGTCTCGGGCTACTACGTCCTCATCGAGCGGCACTTCCGCATCGGCGACCGCATCGCGGTCGACTCGCTGACCGGCACCGTTGTGGACGTGAAGCTCCGTGTCACGCTGCTGAGGAGCGACACCGGCGACCTCATCGTCGTGCCGAACTCGGAGCTGTTCAACAAGGCCGTGACGGTCTACACGAAGAGGGTCGACGAAGCGCCCGCGCCTACGCCAGCGCCCCCAGGATGATCCGGTAGAGCGTCTGCAGCTCGTTCCCTTTCAGGTCGGTCTCCTCCGCGATCAGGCTGCGCATCATGTCGGCGGCCAGGCTCTGGTGCACGCCGGCGCTGATCTGCGTCGCGAGCGAGCGGAGGTGGTAGGTGTGGTCGGGCTTGCCGCTGCTCTTGTCGAGCTTGACCGCCACTTTGTCGAGCGGCAGGTAGGCTGACCACCGCTTGACCTCCGCCGCGCCGGTCTCCGGTGCGTCCGACAGGTGCACGCAGTTGATGCCGCCGAGGATGCCGAACCGCTCGCGGAGCGAGCCCGGGCGCGACTGCGCGATGCGGGTCTCGCCGAGGTCGAACCGCATCCGCTCGAGCACCTCCGGCGTCGCGGTCACGCGGCCGACGAGCACGGGCAGGGCGGTCATGAAGTCGACGAGCCAGGGGAAGAACGGGCGGTCCTGCAGGAAGTCATAGTGGCCTTCGATCAGCTCGCGCGGCGGCTGGAACCAGGCGAGCGACTCGAGCTTCCATCCGTTCTCGGACGAGAGCCACTCCCACGTTCCGGCGCGTGCGGCGAGCCGGTGGGCGGCGTCGGGCTTGAAGATGACGAGCGCGTCGGCCACGGGCCTGAATGCTACTTGGGTCTCTTCAGGTCCCGTGGGTTCGGTTGGTAGACCTTGCGTTTCGCCAGGCGCTCGGGCAGGTGCACCTGGTCCGCGACCCCGCCCTCGAAATCGTGCGCGTACTGGTAGTCGCGCCCGTAGCCCATCGAGCGCATCAGGCCCGTGACCGCGTTGCGCAGGTGCAGCGGCACCGGCTCGTTGCCGGTCTCCTGGATGAGCTCGCGCGCGGCGCCGTAGGAAGTGAGCGCCGAGTTCGACTTGGGCGCCAGCGCGAGGTAGAGCGCGGCTTCGGTCAGCGGCAGCACCGCCTCCGGCATGCCGACGAAGTGCGCGGCCTGCTGCGCCGCGATCGCGACCTGCAGCGCCTGCGGGTCCGCGAGGCCTACGTCCTCCGCGGCCGAGATGACGAGGCGTCGCGCGACGAACATCACGTCCTCGCCGGCCTCGAGCATGCGCGCCATCCAGTAGACCGCCGCGTCGGGGTCGCTGCCGCGCACGCTCTTGATCAGGGCCGACACGATGTCGTAGTGCTGGTCGCCCGCGCGGTCGTACAGGAGGTGGCGTTCCTGCATCGCGCGCTCGATGTGCGGGATGGTGATCTGATCGGTGCCCGCAAGCGCCGCGGCCGCCTGCAGGCCGTTGAGCGCTACGCGCGCGTCGCCCCGCGCAATCTCGAGCAGCGAATCCAGCGCGTCGTCGGCGATCGTTGCGCCGAGCTCCTTCAGCGCACGCTCGACCACCTGCCTGAGCTCGTCGCGGTCCAGGGCCTCGAGGCGGAACACGCGGCTGCGCGACAAAAGAGGCGCGATCACTTCGAACGACGGGTTCTCCGTGGTGGCGCCGATGAGCGTGACCGTCCCCGCCTCGACGTGCGGCAGGATCGCGTCCTGCTGCGCCTTGTTGAAGCGGTGGATCTCATCGATGAACAGCACGGTCCGGAGCCCGGCGCGCTGGTGCACCTGCGCCTCCGCGACGACCTTGCGCAGGTCGGCCACGCCGGCCGTCACCGCGGACAGCGCGACCATCCGCGCGTTCGTCTCCGTCGCGAGCAGCCCGGCGAGGGTCGTCTTGCCGCTGCCCGGCGGGCCCCAAAGCACGACGCTCGGGAGGTGTCCCGAGCGCGTGAGCTGGCGCAGAACGTCGACGACCTTCTTCTGGCCGACGAGGTCCTCGAAACGCTTCGGCCGCATGCGCGTCGCGAGCGGCATGCTCGCCGGCGTGCCCGCGGCGGATGGAAAGAGCTCGCCCTGTTCGGTCATCCCCGCCTCGAATTCTGGGGCCGGAGGCTAGAATCCCGCCGATGAGCTGCTGGTACTGCGGTTCCGACATCCCGACCGGCGTCCAGTACTGCCACGTCTGCGGCCACAGCCAGACCGAGCGCGGCTCGAGCCCGCTCTACGGCGTCGTGGACGCGGTCACGGGCATCTGGAACCAGAAGTTTGTCGAGGCGCTCCTGGGCCAGGAGGCCAACCGCGCCGTGCGCTATCGCCGCCCGCTCTCCGTGCTCGTGGTCGAGCTCGACCACGCCGAGCACATCCACAACGAGCTCGACTCCGAGCAGGTGAACGGGCTGCTGGCCGAGCTCACCGAGGCGCTGTCCCACGCGATCCGCGACACCGACACGCTCGGCTTCCTCGAGGCTGAGAGGTCGCCGCACTTCGTCATCATCCTTCCGGAGACCGACCGCGAGGGCGCGACGCTGGCGGCGGACAAGATCCGGCGCTCGATCGCCAACCACGACTTCTCGAGCGGCGGCGGCTGGCAGCGAATCACCGTGAGCTGCGGCGCCGCGACGATCGGCGTGATGCCCCAGCAGGAGCTCGAGGCGGGGTTGATGAACCGCCGCGAGTACACCGGAAACCTGCTCCGCGAGGCCTACCGCGCGCTCGACGGCGGCCGCTCGGCGGGCACGAACCGCACCTCCGTCGGCGCGCTGTCCTTCTAGCGCCGGCGCCGCGTTTGCGTAGGATCGTCCTTACTTGCGCACGCGCATCCACCTGATCCGGCACGCGGACGTCGAGAATCCGAACCGACTCCTGTACGGCCATCTACCCGGCTTCCAGCTGAGCGCGCTCGGCCGCTTGCAGGCCGCCGCCGTGGGCGAGAAGCTGAGCGGCGAGGGGATCCGGCGCATCGTCCACAGCCCGCTGGCCCGCGCCGTGGAGACGGCCGAGATCATCAACGCGCACCTCCAGCCGCCGGCCGTGCTGGCCGCCGAGCCGGAGCTCCGCGAGGCGGAGTTCAGCCGCTACCTGCAGGGCCTGCCGTACTGGCAGATCCCGCTGCGCCGCCCGCTCTGGTTCGTGCACAAGGCGAGGCGCGGCATCGTGCCGGGCGACGAATCGATCGACAACCTCGGCGGCCGCGTGCTGGCGGTCATCCGGCGCATCGTGCGGGAGCACCCTGGCGAGACGTCCGCGGTCGTGAGCCACGCGGACCCCATCCAGGCGGCCTGGATCCTGCTCGACGGCCGGCCGCACAACGAGCGCGAGATGTACCGCAAGGCGGTGGACAAGAGCGGCATGCTGACCATCGAGCTCGACGGCGAGAAGCCGGTGAGCTGGGAGTACAGCCCGCCGCCCGTCGTCGCCAACCCCGCGACCGCCGCAGCGTGAGCCGGCCGTTCCCGGCCGGGTTCCTCTGGGGAACCGCGAGCGCGGCGTACCAGGTCGAGGGCGACAACCGGAACTGCGACTGGTGGGAGTTCGAGCAGCAGCCCGGCAGGATCGCGAACGGCGACACCACAGCCGTCGCTTGCGACCACTACCACCGCTACCGCGAGGACTTCACGCTGCTCCGCGAGCTGAACCAGAACGCGCACCGCCTCTCCATCGAGTGGTCGCGCATCGAGCCCGCCGAGGGCGAGTTCGACAGCCGCCAGATCCGCCACTACCGGGACGTGCTCGGCGAGCTTCGCGAGCAGGGCATCGAGCCGATGGTCACGCTGCATCACTTCACGAGCCCGCTGTGGTTCACCCGCAAGGGCGGATGGGCCGACCGCGAGGCGTCGCGCGCGTTTCTGCCGTTCGTCACACGCGTCGTCGACGAGCTCGGCGACCTGGTCGGCATGTGGTGCACGATCAACGAGCCGAACATCTACGCCGCGAACGGCTGGATCACCGGCGAGTTCCCTCCGGCGCATTCGGGCGACCTCGCGGCGTTCTACCGCGTGATCGGCAACATGCACCGCGCGCACGAGCTCGCGTACGCGGCGATCAAGCGCCGGTGGCCCGACTCGCAGGTGGGCCTGTCGCATCACAAGTTCGTCTTCCTGCCCGCGAGCGACAGCCGGCGCGACCGCCTGGCGGCGCGCACGGCCCAGTTCACCGTCGATCGCTGGCCGGTCGGTCCTGGGCAACTGCGGCGCGTGGTCGAGGCGACGTCGGACTACGTCGGCATCGCGCACTACTGGGCCCAGCTCGCGGCCTTCGATCCGCGCCGGCCGAAGGACCAGTTCATCCGGCGGTTCAACGTGCCCGGCGCGCACGTCACCGACATGGGCTGGTCGGCGGACCCCGCGCACATGCGAAGTGTGCTGAACGAGCTCAAGCCCCTCGGGAAGCCCGTCTACATCACCGAGAACGGCTTCGCCACCAACGACGACACGCTCCGCGAGCGCTACCTCGTCGACGTGCTCTCCAGCGTGCGCGACGCCATCGACGACGGCGTGGACGTGCGCGGCTATTTCCACTGGACGAGCACGGACAACTTCGAGTGGGCGCGCGGGTACAGGGCGAAGTTCGGGCTCATCGCGGTCGACCGGACGACGCTCGAACGGACGGTCAAGCCCAGCGGCCGCCTCTACGGGCGCATCGCCGCCGCGAACGCGATCCCCGAACAGCTCGCGGCGCCCAGCTAGACTCGGTTTTCGTATATGAAACGGGCCCTCGTCGCGGGCGGGGCGATCGTCGCCGGCTCGGTCCTGATGCTCTCGCTCGCCTGGGGCCTCCAGCACGCCGCGCGCTCGAGCCCGCAGCTCCTGGGCCGCCCGGCGCCGCCGCTCGCGATCCACGCGGCCGGCGGTGACACGGTCAGCATTGCGAAGCTGCAGGGCAGGCCCGTCGTCCTCAACTTCTGGGCCTCGTGGTGCGGGCCGTGCCTGCAGGAGCTGCCCGTCCTCGCGCACGGCCACGCCGCGCACCCGGGCGTCGAGTTCGTCGGTGCGGACATGCAGGACACCGACTCCGCCGCAACGCAGTTCGAGGCGGCGCACCCGTACCCATACCCGGCGGGCCCGATCGTGGATGGGACGTACCAGTCGTACGGCGTGTACGGTCCGCCCGTGACCGTGTTCATCTCGGCGGACGGGGTAGTGACCGCGTCGTTCAGCGGTCCGCTCGACGCGACCACGCTCGATCACTACGTCGGGTTGATCGAGGGATGACCGCGACGCTCAAGCTCGTCGCGGTCGTGGCGGTCGTCGCCGCGTGCGTCGGCTACCTGATCTACGCCGCGTCCGGCGGCTCGGCCGAGTACTACCTCACGGTCTCCGACCTGCGCGCGGCCCAACCGTCGACCGGCGACGTGCGGGTGGCCGGGGTGGTGCAGAACGACGTGGTGCGCAGCGACGGCGGGCTGCACGTGCGCTTCACGGAGAAGGACTCGACGTCCTCGGTGCTCGTGGATTACAGCGGGCCGGTGCCGGACATCTTCCAGCCCGGCATCACGGTGGTCGCGGAGGGGCGGCTCGGCGCCGACGGCGTCTTCCACGCGCGGCAGCTGCTAGCGAAGTGTCCGTCCCGCTTCTCGACGACGCCATACACGCAGTGATCGCATGATCCGAGGATCCCGGCGCCGAAGTTCCTTGCATCTTCGCGGCCTGGGCGGCCGGGCGGCTTTGCCGCTGAAGCCTGCGTCAGGGGGCCCGGCGCGTCGTCGTCGCGCATTCTCAGATGCGCTCCTAGCCGCGCCACCCCTTCCTTGGCTCCGGCCGCCGATGCCGCGAATCTCGCGGCGGACCTCGGCGCCGTGATCCTCGCCTACCTCGGCAGCGGCGCCCTCCTCGCCGGCCTAGTCCTGGCCGGGTTCGCGGCGACGCTGAGCTTCTGGGCCGGCGCGGCCGAGAACACGGTGATGATCCAGGTCGGACGCCGCGCGTTCTACGCCGCGGCGGCGATGGTCGTCATCGCCTCCGCGATTCTCGAAACCGCGCTCCTCACTCACGATTTCTCGCTCGCCTACGTCGTCGAGCACACGGACCTCTCGACGCCGATGGCGCTCGTCGCGGCGGGCTTCTACGGCGGGCAGGAGGGGTCGCTCCTCTACTGGACGCTGATCCTCACCCTCCTGGGCAGCGCGTCGCTCGTCGCGGCCTCGTCGCTCGGCGCGCGGCAGGCGGCATACGCGACCGGGGTCCTCGCTTCGATCGCGACCTTCCTTCTCGTGGTGCTCGTGCTGGTCGCGAGCCCCTTCGACGTGCTCGCGATCACGCCGCCCGACGGCCTGGGCCTCAACCCCGTGCTCCGGGACGGCGGCATGCTGATCCACCCGCCGGTCGTGCTGGCCGGCTTCGCGTCGTTCGCGATCCCGTTCGCGTTCGCGTCAGCGGCGCTGCTCGCGAACCGCTCCGACGCAGCCTGGATCGCGCACACGCGCCGGTTCGCGCTCCTCGCGTGGTCGCTGCAGAGCGCCGGCCTCGTTCTCGGCATGTGGTGGGCGTACCACGTCCTCGGCTGGGGCGGGTACTGGGGCTGGGACCCGGTCGAGAACGTCGCCCTCATGCCGTGGCTGGCGACCACGGCGTACCTGCACTCGTCGCAGGTGCAGGAGCGGCGCGGCCGCCTGAAGGCGTGGAACTTCGGCCTGGTGATCGTCGCGTTTCTGCTCGTGGTGTTCGGCACGTTCATCGTGCGCAGCGGCGTCGTGCCCTCGGTGCACACCTTCGCGGTCAGCGCGATCGGGCCGTGGTTCTTCGCGTTCCTCGGGGTCTGCGTCGTGTTCTCGATCGCGCTGCTGTCGTGGCGGGGCGGCAGCCTGAAGAGCACCGCGCAGCCGGCGGCCGCGGTCTCGCGCGAGGGCGCGTTCGCGCTGCAGAACCTGCTCCTGCTCGGCGTCGTCGCGGTCGTGCTTTGGGGCACCGTCCTGCCGCTCGTCTCGGGGATGGCCGGCCGCGAGCAGGTCGTGGACGCGAGCTACTACGAGCGCGCCGCGGGTCCGCTCATGGTCGCCGTCCTCGCCCTCATGGCCGCCGGCCCGCTCTTGCCGTGGCGCCAGGCCGGGCGCTCGTGGGTGCGCTCGCTCCGCTGGCCGGCCGCGGCCGCGGCGCTGACCGCGTGCGTGATGGTCGCGCTCGGCGTGAGGGACGTCGCCGACCTCCTCGCCGTCCCGCTGGCCGCCGGCGTGATCGGCACGTGCGCGTTCGAGTTCGCCCGCGTCGCGCGCAAGCGCTCGTGGTCCACGCTCTCGCGGCAGCGCCGGCGGTACGGCGCGTACCTAGCGCACTTCGGTTTCGCCGCGCTGGCGATCGGCGTGGCGGCCTCGAACTTCTGGCAGCAGGAGGTCGACGTCACGCTTCAGCCGGGTTCCTCGGCGAGCGTCGGCGGCTACACGCTGACCTACGCCGGCAGCGAGCAGCGAAACCTCGCCGACCACACCGAGGTCGTCGCGCTGATGGCCTTCGGCAGCCAGACGCTCGAACCGGCGCGCGCCACGTACGCGGGCCTTGGCGGCCAGTCCCTGACCCACGTCGCCATCACGACCACGCCGTGGGCGGACGTCTATGTGATCCTCGCCGGCACGAACCCGGACGGCTCGGCGTCGTTCCGGATCCTCGTGAACCCGCTGGTTTCGTGGCTCTGGGCGGGCGGCATCGTCATCATCCTTGGCGTCGTGCTCGGCAACGCCGGACCGCCGCGCCGCGTGACGGTCCCCGCCCTCGTCCCCGCGAGGCAGGCGTCATGACGCTGGTCGTAGCGACTCTGCTCCTGTTCCTCGCCGGCCCGTTCGTGCTCTGGCCGCTGATCAGGACGCCGGAGGAGGAATGAGCGCGATCGTCGCCGAGGGCATCAGCCACTGGTTCGGCAGCGAGCCGGCCCTCGACTCGGTCGACCTCGTCGTCGAGCGCGGCGACCACGTCGCGGTGCTCGGCGAGAACGGAGCGGGGAAGACGACGCTGCTGCGCATCCTCGCGACCGCGCTCCGGCCGAGCGCCGGGCGGCTTGAGATCATGGGCCTCGACGCGCTGAAGGAGCGGGCGCGGCTGCGGACTCGCATGGCCTTCGTCGCGCACACGCCGGGCCTGTATCCCGCGCTGACCGCGGAGGAGAACCTCGCGTTCCACTGCTCGCTGCGCGGTGTCGACCGCGCTCGCATTCCGGAGGTGCTGGGCATGGCCGGGCTCGCGAACGTCGCGCAGCGTCGCGTGAGCGAGCTCTCGCGAGGCATGCAGCAGCGGCTCGCTATCGCGCGCGCGGTGCTGCACGAACCGCTGCTGATGATCCTCGACGAGCCGGACGCGAGTCTCGACGCCGAAGGGGCCGACCTGCTCGCCGAGGTGCTGAAGAACCGCACCGCGGTCATCGCCACGCACAACCAGGCGCTCGCGACGCGGCTGTGCCCGCGCACGCTGACGCTGCGCAAGGGCCGCGTCCTCGGCGCGGGTTCGCGGCTGAGGATCGTCCAGTGAGGACGGCGCGCATCGCCTTCGCGATCGCCCGGAAGGACCTGGTCTCGGAGTGGCGCTCGCGCGAGATGGTCCCCGCGCTCGCGCAGTTCGTCGTCCTTGCGCTCGTGATCGCGAACTTCGGCTTCCAGATCGACGCGAAGAGCGCGCCGTCTATCGCGCCGGGAGTCCTCTGGCTCGCGCTCGTCTTCGCGGGGATCGTCGCGTTCGGCCGCGCGTTCACCTCCGAGCGCGAGCAGAACACGCTCGAGGCGGTGATGATGACGGGCGCGCCGCCGTCCGCGGTGTTTGCCGGCAAGGCGATCGGCGCGGCCGCGGTCCTGATCGTGTGCGAGGCCGTGCTCCTGCCGGCGCTCACGCTGTTCTTCGGCACCCCACTGTCGCCCGGGCTCGTCGTGGCGGTCGTTCTCGCTACGGTCGGCATGTCGGCGCTCGGCTGCGTGTTCGCGGCGATGGTCGCCCAGATGCGCGCGCGGGAGCTGCTGCTGCCGCTGCTCGTCATCCCGCTGTGGATCCCTTTCATCGTCGCCGGGGGCCAGGCCGTGCAGGTCGCGATGGGTGCGAACGGGACGATCGACGAGGCCCTCAGGCTTCTCCTCGTCTTGGACATACTGTTCGTCGTGCTCACATCCCTCGCCGCTCGCTTCGTGCTGGATGACTAGGAAGCGGCTCGAGATCGCGGCGGCCGGGGCGCTCGCGCTCATGCTCCTCGCGGGGGGCGCGATCTTCCTCTACGCGCCGACGGACGCGCTGCAGGGACAGGTGCAGCGGATCTTCTACCTGCACGTCAGCGCGGCGATCGCTGCGTTCGCGTGCTTCGCGGTCGTGCTGGGCGGCGGCGTCGCGTACCTGTGGAAGGAGAACCTCACCGCGGATCGGCTCGCGCGCGCCGCGGCGCTCGTGGGACTGGTGCTCACGACCGTGACGCTGGTGATGGGCATGGAGTGGGCGAAGCCGGTGTGGGGCGTGTATTGGACGTGGGACGCGCGGCTCACCTCCACGCTCGTGCTCTGGATCATTTACGCGGGCTACCTGCTGGTGCGCCGGCTCGCGACGCCTGGCCGGCAGGCGGCGCGCTTCGCCGCGGTGGTCGGCATCTTCGGCTTCGCCGACGTCCCCGTCGTCTACTTCAGCGTCCAGTGGTGGAGCACGCTGCATCCCGGACCCGTGCTCGTGAACGACGCGCTACCGCCGGAGATGCTGGCGACCTTCCTCTTCACGATGCTCTGCACGCTCGTTCTCGCGGCCGTCATGGTCGCGATCCGCTACCGCATCGAGGTTCTGCTAGACACACAGCCCATGGCGCAGGTGGTGCCGAGCTCCGCGGTGACCTCGCAGTCGTGAACTACCTCATCGTCGCGTACGTGTTCGCCACCGCCGTGCTGGGCGGCTACCTCGCGTGGTCGCTCGTCAGGCTTCGCGACCTGGAGCGCCGGCGGCCTTAAGCGCCTCGCGTAGCCGGGGCGCGAGCCCGTAGACGATGCGCTCGGTCAGGCCCCACACGACGCTCTCCTCGTGGGCCAGGTAGCGGAAGCGCCAGGGCGCGCCTGAGGTCAGCCACGCGCTGTCGTCGAGGAGGCGCTCGAGCGGGATCTCGAGCACGCCGTCGAGCTCGCGGCGGTCGTGCGTGAAGGTGGGGACGGGGGAGGGTAGGTGCGCGATGAACGGGACGACCGAGAAGTTCGTGACCGAGGCGTAGATCGGCTCGCCGGCCCCAAGCGGACGCAGGCGCCCGAGCGCCACGCCGATCTCCTCCTCCACCTCGCGCTCGGCCGCCTGCCAGGCGGTCTCTCCTGCGCGGACGCCGCCGCCGGGGAGGGCGACCTGTCCGGGGTGGTCGGGGAGGTCGGCGCGGCGGCGGACGAACGGAACCTTCCAGCTGCCGTGTACGTCATAGAGGATGAAGGTGACGGCGGCGTGGCGGGCACCGCGGCGGAACTCGCCCCAGGCTTCAACCGGGGCGAACGAGCGTTCGATTTGGGTGAGAAAGTCGGTCAAAATCGACCTTGGACGGGTGGCCGGGCAGCCGGTAAGCTAGGAAACGTAGCTGGAGAAAGTCGCACATGATCGATCACACAAGCAGCCGCATCGAGGCGCAGCAGACCGCGCTTCGGCGCCAGAACCGGCGCCGGTACGCGTTCCAGCGCATGCTCGAAGCCACCGACCGGGTGCTGTGGCAGCTCGAGGAGATGAACCGCGACGGCGTGAAGAACGTGCCGGCGCAGGTGCGGGCCGAGCTCCGCGTGGTCGTGGAGCACATGCCTGGTCACATCCGCGAGCCGCTGCGGGAGGACGGGCCGGTGCAGGACACTCTGGACAGTCTCTTCGAAGTCCAGGAGCGGTTGTTCCGCTGGCGCTTCCCGGGCTGGGAGGACACCGAGCCCGACGAGCTGGAGTTCGCCGACTAGGCTCCTGACACGGCCGTGAGGAAGAGGTCCGTGCCGTAGGCGGTCAGGAAGCCCAGCAGCAGCCCCCACGCGAACTGCGGCGGTGAGTTGAGCCGCCGGCCCAGGTTGAACAGCTCGTTCAGCACGTAGAGCAGCGCGCCGGCCGCGACGGCGAGGAAGGCGACGCTGAGGTAATCAGAGCTGGCGAGGTAGCCGATCCAGGTGCCGAGGAAGGTCGGGCCGCCGCCGATCAGCCCCGCGAGGCCGAGGAAGCTCCACGACACGGGCTTCGGGTCGGTGGTCATGGGCGCCGCGATGCCGAACCCCTCGGTGATGTTGTGCAGGGCGAACCCGACGACCAGGACGCCGGCGAACGCGATCGCGCCCGCGTGCGCGGATTCGCCGATCGCGAGGCCCTCGGACAGGTTGTGCAGGCCGAGGCCGGTGGCGATCGCCATCGCGAGGTTGCGCGGGCCCGGCGCGTGGTCCGCGTGGCGGAGGCGGCCGAAGATCGCGCGGTTCGCGTAGACGAGGACGAGCAGGCCGGCGCCGATGCCGAGTGCGAAGATCGCGGCCATCGCCGCGAACTCGCCGCTGCCGGCGCCCTTGCGGAGGGCCGCCTCGACAGGGCCGCCCGCGTGGCTCAGGATGTCCCACAGAAGAAAGACGAGGATGCCCGTGGCGAACGCGTTGAGGAAGCCCTGCACGGCCGTCGGCAGGCCGCGCATCCGCGCGACCGGGAGCCCGAGGAAGATGGTGGCCCCGGCGATCGCGCCGAGGGCGACGGCGGCGGTCTGGCTCATCCCTACTCTGTACCGTTAGTACGTGCAAAAGACACGATTAGACAAGTCTAACGGGAGGTCTCCGGGCCCCTCGGAGGTCATCTCCCGTTATCTCGAGGCCATCTACTACATGTGGTCCGAGGGTGAGCCGCTCCGCCCGGCGCGGCTCGCGGACTGGCTCGGCGTCACGCGGCCGACGGTGACCGTGGCGCTGCGGCGCATGACGCGCGACGGGATGGTGACGATGAACCGCGCCAAGGAGATCCAGCTGACGGCGAAAGGCCGCGCGGCGGCGGAGCTCGTGGTGCGCCGGCACCGGATCATGGAGCGCTGGCTCACCGACGCGCTTGGGCTCGACTGGGTCACGGCGGACGAGGAGGCGGCGCGCCTCGAGCACGCCATCTCGGAGGTGGTCGAGAAGAGGCTCTACGAGGCGCTCGGCCGGCCGACGACGTGCCCCCACGGCAACCCGATCCCGGGCCACTCGAAGGCCGTCCCGCACGAGGTGCACCTCGGGCGCCTGCCCGAGGGCGCGCAGGCGCAGATCACGCGTGTCTCAGAGGTCGCCGAGCGCGAGGCGCCGCGGCTGCTCTCGTACCTGCACGACCGCGGCCTCGTGCCGGGCAGCAAGCTGACGGTGCTCGAGGTCGACGACGTCGGGCGCACGATGCGCGTCCGCTCCGGCGACCGCGAGCTCACGCTGAGCCACGAGACCGCGGCGAAGGTCTGGGCGCTCTCGCTCTAGGTCCAGTGGTCCCAGGAGGTCCTGACCGCCGACCGCGCGACGGCGATGCGGTCGCGTGTTGCAGCGAGCACGCCGGCGCCCGCGAGCAGCAGTATCGCGATGGCGCCGAACACGACGTAGACCTGCACTGATTCCAGGATCAGGAACAGGGCGCGCAGCGATCCGGCCGCGATCCCGACGGCGCCGACCAGCACCAGCGTGCGGCTGCGCGTGCCGATGCCCGCAAGCAGCGCCACCACCGCCTCCACGACCCACACGACTGTGTAGAAGGACGCCGCGCTGTCCGTGACGGACTGGAACGCCGTGGTTCCCAGGAGAATGGCCCCTCCAACCCCGATCGCGGCCCGGCATGCGCCAAGCCGTACCGGCCTTCTCGAGTCGCGCGCGGCGACGAGCCCGAGCACGATCAGCGTGATCCCGGTGAGTGCCACGTCCGCCTGCAGGTTGTCGACACCGGCGTAGCGGGCGACCCAGAAACCCGCGGCCGATGCCGCGGCCGGTGCGATGTAGTCGGATCTCGGTTGCCGATGCAGCCTTCCGTCGACGAACACCATCGCGGCGGCGGTGCCGAGAGCTGCGAGCGACGCGAGCGCCCCGGGACCACCCGCCTGCCAGTAGTCGGGCACGGCGAAGCAGCCGACAGCGGCCACCGCCGCGATCCCGATGGCGGAGTAACGGTGCGTGAGCCCGAGCCGTGAGGTGCCCCATGCGAACGCGGCGGCGTAGATCGCCCATGCGAGCGCCGCTGTGGCAAGCGGATACCAGTACGTCGCCACGCCGGCCGCCGCAAGCAGCAGCTCCAGCGCGGCGGCGGCGGCCAGGAGCGCTGCCACCATCACCTGCCACCAGCGGTGGAGCGCCGCGACGGCGTACGCGCTGACGGCGTAGGCGGCGAGGCTGCGGCCGGCGAGGGTCAGGTCGTCTGAGCCCGACGCGCCTGCCATGACTCCAAGCACCACGAGCGCGGCCGCCACGTACGCCGGCCATGCCCAGCCCTCGCGCCGCGCGAATCGCAGGCCGATCCCGGTGGCCGCGTAGATCACAGGCAGCGGGCTGTACGCGGCGACCAGCGTGTCCGCGGTCGGGTTCGGCGGCGGGGGGACGAGCGCCTTGACGATCCAGAACCAGTCGGCGGTGAAGATGCCGAAAGTGAGGAGGAGCCACGCCGGCTGCGCGTCCTCGACGGCGAACATCAAGCCGACGCCGGCGGCGGCGAACAGAGCGACCGCCTGCAGCCCATCCGGGCTCGCGCTCAGCAACATCGGAATCGCGGCCTGCACGGCGGCGCCGATGCGCAAGAACTGGCGGAGGCGCCGTCCCGGCATGCGGCGCGAGCCGATCGCGTAGCCCCACGCCAGGACGACGAGGACGGCCACGTAGCCGTTGGCGCCCCATCCGAGCGGGTCCACGGCGGCGATGGCGGTCAGGCTCGTGCCGATCCACACCATCCCGATCAGCCAGCGCCGCCCCGAACGCCATGCGTAAACCGCGTAGGCGACCGACAGGAGCGCAAGCGTGAGCGCCAGCTGAAAGCTCGACCGGCCGCCGGTCGAATAGGTGAGCTCGCTGCCGAGTTCGAAGGCCGCCCAGACCACCGCGACCAACGCCGAGCCGTGCACAAACGGCCACGCAACCCGGGTGAACGGGCCGAGCTCGCGCGGCCAGCCTCGCGGCGCAAGCGCGATGACGATGTAGGCGAACGTGAGCAGGGCGAACCACGCTGCGCCCCAGGCGCCGGCCGGTGAGGCGACGATCGCGCTCTGGTAGCCCGCGGCGAGCGCGAGGAGGCTGAGCGCGGCATACGGCCGCGATGCGAGGCGGTATCCAAGCAGTCCGTAGAGCAGCGAGCAGCCGATGCCGCCGAATGCAGCGGCCTCTTCTGACGAGATGCCTCGGCTCGAGAGATTGAGGAAGACCCACGCCGCCGCGACGGTCAGCGGCGCCATGAGCGCGAAGATCGCGAGGTACGTATGGCCGACGAGCCGCAGTCGCGGCCGGCCGAGGCAGACGTATCCCGCGGCGCCGAAGACGAGGTTCAGGGCGAACACGGCGCCGAACTGCGCCTGGCCGCCGAGCCCCGACGCGCCGTAGATCTCGAACAGCAGGGTTGAAACCATCAGGAGCACGGCTCCGGCGATCGAGATCAACAGGATCGAGTTGTCGGCGAAGAACTCGCGCATGGAGGGTCCGGGCGGTCGCGGTGCGGCGTGCGCCTCGGCGATCGATCCGGGCGTCGCCGACACGATCGCCTCTCGCGCGGCGGCGTACAGGTCCCGCGTCGCCTCCCGGCGCGTGCGGATCTCGGCCAGGAGCTGTTCGAGCGCGGCCGCGGTCAGCTCGCCCGACGGCTTCACGGTAGCGAGCTCCCGGGCGACCGCATCGAGGCCGTTGATCTCGTCCCACAGCGCCGTCGCGTCCGCCGACGGGATCGGCGTGCCCGAGGAGAGGCGGGCCGCCATCGCGGCGGCCCGCGCGCTCAGGCCCTGGTCAAGCGCCTCGACCGCCGCTGTGACCGCGGCCGCCTGCGCGTCCGGCCGGCCTGCGAGCTCGCGCGCCGCCCAGGCCTCCCCTTCGCCGTTCCGCGTGTCCGTGACCATCGCCGGCCCAGATCATGCGCGTCACGCGTCTCACTTCCAGTACCGATCCAGTCTCAAACTTCAGGCGGACTGCGGCGAGGTGCAGAACGCGCAGCGGCGAGCGGCGATCGGGATCTCGCTCAGGCACTCGGTGCACTTCTTCGTCGTCGGATCCGCCGGCGGCTCTTTGCGCGAGCGCGCGATGAGCGCGTTGATCGGCAGCACGACCAGGAAGTAGATGACCGCGGCGATCAGTAGGAACGCGATCAGGAGGTTGATGAAGTCGCCGTACAGGAACTTGCTGTTGTTGATCGTGAAGTAGAGCGTGCTGAAGTTCGGCTGGCCGCCGATCGCCGCGATGAGCGGCGTCACGAGGTCCTTCACGAAACCGTTCACCACGTTTCCGAATGCGACACCGATGACCACGCCCACGGCGAGGTCGACGACGTTGCCCCGAAGCAGGAATGCCTTGAAGCCGCTCACGTGTTGCCCTCCTCAGTCCGCGATTGACAGCACGACTTTGCCGAACTGCTCCGCCCTGTCGAGGTGCGCGAGCGCGTCCTGCACCTCGTCGAGCGGATAGACGTGATCGACGACCGGCCGCAGCCCGTGGTCGATCGCCCGCAGCACCGACTCGAACTCGCTCGCATTGCCCATTGTCGAGCCGAGCAGCGACGCGTGGCGGAAGAACAGGCGCGGCATCGACAGCTCGGCCTTCACGCCTGACGTGGATCCGCACGTGACGACGCGGCCGCCCATCGCCAGCGAACGCATCGACTCCTCGAGTGTCGCGGGCCCAACGTGCTCGAACACCACGTCGACGCCGTCGCCGGTGACCTCGCGCACCGCGGAGCTGAACTTCGCCGAATCGAACGTCGCCTCGGCGCCGAGCTCCATGGCGCGCGACCGCTTGTGCTCCGAGCGGCTCGTCGCGAGCACTCGCGCCCCGAGGTGGCGGGCGATCGCGATCGCGGCCACCGCGACGCCGGCGCCCGCGCCGACGACGAGCACAGTCTCGTCGGGCTGCAGGTTCGCGCGCGTCGTGAGCATCCGCCAGGCGGTGAGGAACGTGAGCGGGAAGGCGGCCGCCTCCTCCCACGTGAGCTGCGGCGGCTTCGGAAACACGTTGCGCGCGTCGACGTGCAGGTACTCGCAGGCCGTGCCGTCGGTGTGCTCACCGAGGATGCCGAACCGCTCGCAGCGGACGTTCTGGCCGGCGCGGCAGGCGTCGCACTCCCAGCAGCACAGGGTGGGGAAGACGACAACCTCGTCGCCCTCGTGCCACCGCTCGTCGCCCGACGACTCGACCACGCCCGCGCCGTCGGCCGCGATCACCCGCGGCGGCTGCACGCGCTGTGCGCCGTGGGCGAGCCACAGGTCGAGGTGGTTGAGGGAGGCGGCCCTGATCCGCACCTCGACCTGGCCCTTCCGCACCTTCGTGCGCGGGCGCTCCCGGACCCTGACGCCCGCCGGCCCGAGCGCCTCCTCATAGACCGCCGACCGGCCTTCGCTGTACACCTCGATCGGTAAAGACGCCGCAGAGCTCATTTGCGAAACTTAACCGGATCACCGGCCGTTGATCTGGTGGGCCACATAAACTGGCCCATCGCTGTGCGGGTGATGAAGCTCTCGGCCCTTGGATTCGCCATCGCTTTACAACTCCTGTTCGCCGTCGCGGCGCAGGCCTCGCCGGCGCTGCCTCCGGGCCAGAAGTCCGGCCCGTACGCCCGGTGGTCGTACCCCAGCCAGATGCCGTACGGCGCGATCGAGTACGGCAACTCCGTGACCGGCGAGGCGCCCTCGTCCGGGGCCTTCCTCACCCTGCCGTTCATGGGCCCGCATTACATCACCTCGCTCTTCGACCACTGCTCGCCGAACTACGCCGCCAACGGCAGGCTCTGCCGCTGGGACGGCGAGGTGGCGCAGAAGGCCATCGGCGGTCCCGACCCCGGCTTCACCGAGGGCTACGCCCAGACGCCGGGGGGCCACGACTACCTCTACTACGACGGGCACGACGGCTACGACTACGGCCTCTACTACGAGCCCATCGCGGCGGCCGGGCCGGGCCGCGTGATGCTCGCCGGCTGGGCGGTGCCGAGCTGCCACTCCTGCCTCAGCGGGCTCACGGTCGAGATCGACCACGGCAACGGCCTCCTCTCCTACTACGGACACCTGTCTGAGATCGACGTGGCCAAGGGGCAGATCGTCCGCCGCGGCCAGGTGATCGGCCGGTCCGGCATGACCGGAACCGCGACCGGGCCGCACCTTCACTTCGGCGTCTATCACATCGACGGCACCGGACCCGTCGATCCGTACGGCTGGGCGGGCGCGTCGCCGGACCCGTACGCCCACGACCTCGGCGACCTCTGGATCACCGGCTCGCCGCGCTACGCGGCGGTGCCGATGCCGCACGTCACCGTGAACGCGACCGCGGACCCGGCCGACCCGTCGTCGATCAGGGTCTCCTGGCGTAGCCCCGGCGAGGGCGACGTATACACCGTGAACATCGTCCTGCAGAACGGCGCGATGCAGGCGCTGACCGGCCCGGTCGGCGCAGGGTCGCTCGTCTTCCACGGCAAGCCGAGCCAGAGCTACTGGTTCTGGGTCACCGTGCGGACCGACCTAGGCTGGACCGACGCCGCGGGCTCGCTGACGGTGACCGTCCCGAGCATCGACCGGGGGACTAGGTAAAGACCGCCCCGCCGTTCGGGCTGATGAACTGGCCCATGAAGAAGTTGCCCGCGTCGGACGCGAGCATCACGACCGGCTCCGCGATCTCCTCGACGGTGCCGAGCCGGCCCGCGAGGATCTGAGCCTCCTTCGCGATCCACTCGGGCGTCATGTCCGCGAGGATCAGGTCGGTCGCGATCGGGCCCGGCGCGACGCTGTTGACGCAGATCCCCGGCCCGACCTCGAGCTGCAGCGCTCGCGTGAAGCCGTTGATCCCGGCCTTCGCGGTCACGTAGTGCGCCTGCGTCGGCCGGCCGAGCTTAGACAGCTCGGAGCTGATGTTGATGATCTTGCCGACCGGCTCGGTCGGGATGTGCGGCAGCGCGAACTTCGTGGAGAGGAAGACGCCGCGCAGGTCGGTGCCGATCAGGCGATCCCATTCCTCGACGGGCATGTCGCGGACCGTGTAGTCCTTGCCGATCGCGCCGGCGTTGTTGACCAGGATGTTGATGTGGCCGAGGCGGCGGACCGCCTCGTCCACGGCGCGCTGAGCGTCGCCGGCGTCGGCCGCGTCGGCCTGGATCGCGAAGGCCTCGCCGCCGGCGCTCTCGACCGCTCGGACCACCTCGTCGGCGGCGTCCTTGCGGCGCTGGTAGGTGAACGCGACGCGCGCGCCCTCGCGCGCGAACGCCTTGACGATGGCCGCGCCGATCCCCCGGCTTCCGCCGGTGACGAGCGCCGTCCTGCCGTCGAGCTTGCCCGAGGCCTTCCCGCTATTCGTCGGTCGAGCCGCCGGTGACCGTCGCCGGCGCCGCCCGCCCCGTCCCGATGTCGTGGCGCGGCGCGAGCATGTACGCGACGACGCCCAGGGCGGCAAGGATCACGGTGACCACCGCGACGCCGTAGTTCTGGTACCACGGCAGGTCGGGGCTGCGCGGCCACCAAACGTTCACCAGCTCGAACACCGTCCAGATCGCCGCGAGCACGGTCGCGATCATGCTGAACCCTCCGAGCGTGAACGGCCCGGCCCGGTGCTTGCCCTGGACCTGCAGGATCAGCTGGGAGAAGATCACGAACCCGTACGAGATGAAGAAGCCGACCACCGCGACGCTGAGCAGAGTGGTGAAGACCTGCGAGGCCGGGATGTTGATCAGCAGCAGCACGATCGAGACGCCGGCGATCGTGCAGAGCGCGGTCACGGGCAGCTTGCGCGTCGCGCTGAGCCGGGTGAAGAAGGTCGACCCCGGGACCGTGCCGTCGCGCGCCATCGCGTAGAGCGTGCGCGAGCCGGCGGTGTGCAGCGCGACCATGCTGCCGAGGAAGCCCATCGCGATGAGCAGCAGCACCGGCTTCTCGAAACCCGCGCCGAGGTGCGCGGTCACCGTCTGAATCACCGGGTCCGCGATGTTGCCCGTCATCGCGCCCTTGATGTCCGGGATCGAGAGGATCGAGGCCATCGTCACGAAGACGGTGAGGATGCCGATGCTGACCATCACGAACACGATGGCGCGGGGCACGTTGCGCGCGGGGTCGTGAACCTCTTCGGCGATCGCGCCCGCGGCGTCGAAGCCGAGGAAGGTCCAGCCCATGAACGCGACCGCGCCGAACCAGCTGAGCCACAGCCAGTTGAAGCCCGTGTCGGAGCTGAACGACTGGGTCAGGGTGTCGAAGCCGTGCACGCGGAAGAAGAAGAACAGGACGATCGCGAGCACGACCGTCGTGGTCATCTCGGCGAAGAAGAAGAGGCTGACGAAGAACTTCAGGATCGTCTGGGCGATGCTGTTGATCCCGAGGCCGACGAGGACGATGACGATCGCGAGGATGATCGTCGTCACCTGCGACGCGTCGGTGATGCCGATGCCGGGCAGGATAAAACCGGCCGCGGCGAACGCGCACGTAGTGCCGGCGAACACCATCGTCCACCAGTACGCCCAGGCCGCGAACCAGCCGGCGGTCGCGCCGGTCTGCTTGCGCGTCCACTGGTAGACGCCGCCCTCGAGCGGCCAGGCGCTGGCGACCTCGGCGAGGATCAGCGAGACGATGAACTGGCCGACCAGGACGACCAGCAGGCCCCAGAAGAACGTCGGGCCCGCGGCCGCGAGGGAGATGGCGAACACGCCGTAGAAGGCGACGATGAGGGACGTGTCGGCGAAGCTGATCGCGAAGGCGTGGAAGAAGCCGAACTCGCGGCGCAGCTCCGGCGTGTAGCCCGCGGCCCGAGACTCCTCGTAGTCGGCGAGGTCCCCTTTCATGCCCCTACCCCCAAACGAACTAGTGCTTGTCTCGGGCGCATTCTCAGCGCATGCCCGGGGACTGTCAAGGAGCGGCTACATCGAGCCGCGGATCTCGCCTCCGTTCGGATGGAACGTCTGGCCCGCGAATGCGCGGGCCGTTTCGGTCGAAAGGAACACGACGGTGCGCGCGACGTCGTCCGGCGTGCCGATGCGGCCGGCGGGGATGTTCTTCGCGTAGATGCGGTGCATCTCCTCGAGCGATACGCCCGCGTCGTCGGCGTCGACCTGCAGCTGCGGCGTGTCGATGATCCCCGGCGCGACGATTGTCACGTAGATGTGCTCGGGCTCGAGCTCGCGCGCCAGGGAGCGGCCGAGCGAGATGATCGCCGACTTGGACGCGGCGTAGCCGCTGGCGTTCTCCCAGCCGATCGGGCCCCACAGCGAGCTGAACAGGACGATGCGCCCGCGGCCGAGCCGGCGCATGCCGGGGAGCACCGCCGCGACGACGCCCATGTGGCCGGTGAGGTTGATGTCGACCTGGTTCCACCACTCGTCCGCGTCCTGCTCGAGGAAGGGCTTCATCGTCATGCGGGCCGCGTTGCAAACGAGGACCTCGATCGGTCCGAGCTTGCTTTCGACATCCGCGACCATCCGGTCGACCGCGGCGCGGTCGGCGATGTCGGCTGGCGCCGGATACCCGCCCATCTCGGCGACGACTCCGGCGAGGCGCTCGTCGTCGACGCGCGCGTTAACAGCGACCTTCGCGCCCTCGGCGGCCATGCGGATCACGATGCCGCGGCCGATGCCCTGCGCGGCGCCGGTGACGAGGCAGACGGTCCCGTCGAGCACGCCCACCTTCAGACCACCTTCCCGCCCGAGGCGACCAGGACCTGGCCGACGAAGAAGTCGCCGTCCTCGACGAGGAAGCGCACGGTCTCGGCGACGTCCGAGGGCGGCACGTCGCCGACCGCGATGCAGTTGACGCGCACTCCGTGGCGCGCGACCTCGAGGGCGAAACTCTTGGTGAAGGCGAGGACCGAGCCGGTCGCCGCGGCCTGGTAGCTCTCGCCCGCGACGCCGGCGTAGGCGAGCCACGAGGACGTCGTGATCACGGTGCCGCCACCGGCGGCGACCATCAGCGGCACGACCGCGGCGCACGCGTTGGTCGTGGCGCCGAGGTGCGCATTGAGGAGGCGCTGCCAGCGGTCGGGCGGCATCTCGCCGAACGGCGCGGAGTCGTGGAGCGAGGGGCAGGTGACGAGCACCGACGGTGTGCCCATCTCCTCGACCGCTTTGCGGACGGCCTCCGCCACAGGGCCGCGGCGCTCAGCATGTTCGGTGAACTCGATCCCGGTGACGTTGAAGTGCATCGCCGCGAGCTTCTTGACCACCGCATCGCCGACTGGGCTCAGGACGCCGGTGACGATCGCGGAGCTCATGGAGCCGCGATCATAATCAACCTCGTGCCCCGGTCTCGACTGCCGGACGCGACGCAGAATCCGCGGTTCACGGGCGTACGCACGTTCATGCGCGTGGCCCAGGCGGTCGAGGGCTCGCGCGCAGACGCCGCGGTGCTGGGCATCCCGTTCGACACCGCCGCGAGCTTCCGCCCCGGCCAGCGGTTCGGGCCGTCCGCGGTGCGCGAGATGTCGGTGCTGCTGCGGCCGTCGAACCAGTTCCACAAGCTCAACGCCTTTGAGGCGATCGAGGTGGTCGACGCGGGCGACGTGCCCGCCGTGCCGGGCGACGTGAAGCGGACGTACGACCTCACGTCAAAGCGCGTCGCCGCGCTGGCGGCGCAGGGCACGGTGGCGATCGGGATCGGCGGCGATCACTCGGTCACGCTCGGCGAGCTGCGTGGGATCGCGGAGGTCTACGGGCCGCCCGCGCTCATCCAGCTCGACGCGCACTGCGACACATGGGACAACTACTGGGGCATCAAGTACACGCACGGCACTCCGTTCCGGCGCGCGGTCGAGGAGGGCGTGATCGACGTCAAGCGCTCGATCCAGGTCGGGATGCGCGGCAGCGAGTACGCGCCTGGCGACCTGGACGAGTCGCGAAAGCTCGGCTTCGAGGTGATCACGACGCCCGAGATGCTGAAGCGCGGCCCGGCCGCGGTGGCGCAGGCGATCCGCGACCGCGTCGGAGACCGCCCCGTGTTTTTGACGCACGACGTGGACTTCTACGACCCCGCGTACGCGCCGGGCACCGGCACGCCGGAGGTCGGCGGCCCGACGAGCGCGTTCGGCCTCGAGATCGTGCAGAACCTCGCGGGTCTGCACTTCGCCGGCTTCGACGTCGTCGAGGTGCTGCCCGCGCTCGACCCGACGCAGACGACGGCCCTGCTCGCCGCGACGCTCGTGTTCGAGTATGTCGCGCTGATCGCGCTGGACCGCAAACGCGGCGAGAAGGCGAGCCCGAACGGGGCGCGCCGCTCTAAAGCTCGGTCCTGATCGCCTCGACGAGGCGGTTCGCGAGGATCGCCAGCACGCGCCGCCCGATGTCCTCGCTCGCCTCGGTGGGATGCCAGAGTACGCCGCTCTTCGGGATGAAGTCCGCGGGTGCGGGGACGACGTCCCAGGTCGGGTGACGCGTCGACTGGTCGTCGGCGATGCGGTCGCGGCGCACGGCGTCCGGCCTGATCACGTACATCAGCGACGTCTCCATGATCGAAGCGTGCTCGACGTCCCAGCCGGGGAAGCCCTTGGGGAAGAGCTCGCGCAGCGTGTCGTCGGCGATCGGTCCGAACGGGTCCTCGAGGATGAGCATCCGCACATCGGGGTGCCGCGCGCGGGTGAGGTCGCATGCCTCCCACGCGTACGCCGCGTTCTCGTAGTGCCAGTTCTGGACGACGATGCGCCGGAAGCCGGCGCGCGCGAGGCCCGAGAGGACTTCGTGGATGGTCGTGATCAGCGTCGAGGCGCGGAGCGACAGGGTCCCCGGAAACGACTCGCCGCCGCCGCTCAGCGGCCGCGACATCGCGCCGAAATGAACCGGCGGCGCGATGACGAGGTCGAGCTGCTTGCCCGCCTCGCGCGCAATCGCGAGCGGGATCAGGACGTCGGTGTTGAGCGGGAGGTGAGGCCCGTGCTGCTCCGTCGAACCGAGCGACAGCACGACCGGCAGGTTCGCGCGCGCGGCGTCGGCGACCTCGGGCCACGTCATCTCTTCCATCAGCCGTGCAGTTGCCACGAGGTTCACCGCACTTTAGGCTGCTCCAGCGGGGGATGGCAAGCGTGACGAGCGAGGCGACTCACTGGGACCACGTGCATCCGCGCTCGTCGTGGTTCGACGTGCGCGAGCTCGAGCGCGGCGTGCACCTGATCGGCGAGCCGGGGCACGTCAACTCGTTTCTCGTCCAGGGTTCGAAGTCCGCAGTGCTGCTCGACACCGGTCTCGGCATCGCCGACATCCGCGCGGTCGCAAAGGACCTCACCGACAAGCCGCTGCTCGTCGTCAACTCGCACTATCACTTCGACCACTCGGGCGGGAACCGGCTCTTCGACGAGGTCGCCATCCATCGCGTCGGCGCGCCGCTTCTCGAGCGCGAGACGCCGGAGGAGTTCGCGCGCCTCTACATGGATTACACGCGGCAGATGCTCGAGGCGTGGGGTCCGTACAAGAAGGCGGACGACCTGTACTTCCACCTCCTCACGGCCGAGCGGTTGATCCGGCCGCTGCCCGGCGGCTACGACCCGGCGACGTTCCGGATCCTGCCGTCGAAGGCGACGCGGCTGCTCGAGGAGGGCGACGTCCTCGACCTCGGTGGGCGGCGGCTCGAGGTCCTGCACACGCCGGGCCACTCGCCCGACTGCATCTGTGTGATCGACCGCGAGAACGGGCTGCTGTTCGGCGGCGACACCGTGAACACGGGTCCGGTGTATGCGCACACCGACGACGCCGACCTGCCTGCGTTCACCGCGTCGCTGAAGCGTCTGGCGGCGATGCGCTCCGACGTGCGGCGCGTCTTCGTGTGCCACTACCTGCGGCTCGACAATGAGCCATCGCTGCTCGCCGAGATGGCCGACGGCTTCGAGCGGATCCTCGCCGGCGACGTTGCGCTGCGCGACAGCATCGACTGCTTCAACGAACCGGTGAAGGAGGCGTGCTTCGACAACTTCTCCGCGTTCGTCGCGTACGCGCGCTGACGTGATCCATCCAGCGCTGGCGCGGCGCGGGCACGGCGTGAGCGCCGACGGCCTGTTTGAGATGCCGACGAAGGCGATCTTCGGCCGCGGTGTGGTCTCGCGCGTCGCGGAGGTCGCGCGCGAGCTAGGCGGCTCGAGCGCGATGCTCGTCGCGGACGCCGGCGTGGTGAAGCTCGGTTTCGCGGACCGCATCACCGCCGACCTGCGCGCGGCGGGCCTGACCGTGACGCTCTTCGACCACGTGCAGCCCAACCCGCGCGACGTGCACTGCGTCGAGGCGGCGGACATGGCGCGCGAGAATCGCGTCGACGTCTTCATCGGCGTCGGCGGGGGCTCGTCGATCGACACCGCGAAGTGCGCCGCGGTTCTCGTCACGAATGGCGGCCATCCGCGCGACTGGGAGGACTTCGGCGCGCTGAAGGCGGCGCCGGTGCCGGTCATCGCGGTGCCGACGACCGCGGGGACGGGGAGCGAGGTGTCGCCGTCGGCGATCATCACCGACACCGTCCGGCGCAAGAAGATGAACCTCTTCGACCCGCGCATCTGCCCGCGCGTCGCGCTGGTCGACCCGGACCTGACGATGTCGATGCCGCCGGCGCTGACCGCGTCTACGGGCATGGACGCGCTGAGCCACGCCGTCGACTCGCTGCACTGCCGCCTCGACACGCCGGCGTCCGACGCGATGGCGCTCGAAGGCGCGCGCCTCATCGGGCTGTACCTGCTGCGCGCGTACCGCGACGGGTTGGACGTCGAGGCGCGCTGCGGCATGGCGCAGGCGAGCCTTGTCGCGGGCCTCGCGGTTGGGATCACGGATGTGTCGGGATGCCACTGCCTCGCGGAGTCGATGGGTGCGGTTTACGACCTGCCGCACGGCGTGTGCTGCGCCGCGACGATGCCGGTGATCATGGATTTCAACCTGGAGGTGAGCCGCGACAAGTACGCGCGGCTTGCGTCGGCGTTCGGGATCGAGCGTGGCGGTCGCAGCGATGCGGAGCTCGCCGCGGCGGCGGTCGATTACGTTCGCGAGCTGAACCGCGAGCTCGGCATCCCGCCGCTGCGCGACCTGATCAAGGTGGCGGACCTCGACGTGCTCGCGGAGAAAGCGGCCGCGAACACCAGCCGGCCGTCGAACCCGCGGGAGGCCGATGTGGCCGACTTCCGGCGCATGTTCGCCGAGGTGCTGGGCTGACCGGCTAGCCGCACGCTCCCAGCAGCGCGCCGCCGATCCCGGGCGCCACCTTCTTCACCGCGCCGCTCCCTGAGGCCAGCCAGACGCCGGTGCCGTTGAGCCACATGCCGTGGTGGTCGGTCACCATCTCGGTGAACCCCTGCGCGGCGAGCGCCGTGGCCGATCCCGGCGCCGTGACGACGACCGTCTTGCCGGGGTCGCCATCGGCCCCGGTCCAGGTGGCGATGACGGGATGAGCCTGCGGATCGAGGCCGAGGAACTGGGCGAATCCCGCCGGCTGCTGGTACCAGACCGTGCCTGCGCCGCCGGTCAACGCGAGGCGCAGCACCGTCCCCGGGGCTTTCGGATTCGCGGGATCCGGCGCCATGATCCACAGCGCCGAGCCGTCGATCGTGAACGGCCCCGGCCCGGCGGCCGCACCGCCGAGCACGAGGGTGGCGACCTGACGGGTGGGGTCGAGCTGCAAAAGGCGGAATGCGGTGGCGGTGTCGGCGTCGCTGACCTTCTCCGTCAGGTAGACGGCCGACGGTCCGAACCACGCCGCCGCCAGCACCGCCGGCGTCTGGTAGATGACGGTGTCGGTTCCGGTGGCGACGTCGACGAGGTGCACCCGGGTACCGAGCGGTGGCGGGCCGCCGAGGCCCAGCGACGCAGGATTCGGGATCACCTCGCTGTAGGTGTACGAGGCTCCGTCGGGCGACACGAGCGCTCGCCCGACCGGGACCCACCTCGATCGCGGCCAGTCGTACGACTCGGAGCTCGAGCCCGTTGGGCCGTACAGCTGCGGCTTGACCACAGTGCGGTTGAACGAGTCGGGTCGCGCAGGGTCGGGCTCGAGCTGCGCCGCCTGGTCGGCTTTGAACTGGCCTCCGGGGATGTGAATGAAGCCCGTGTGGGCGAAGTCCGTGTAGGGCAGGTCGCACCGGAGCTCTTCGGTGGCGGCTGATGACGCCGCGGCCGCCGGTGATGCCTGCGAGATCGACGAAGCCTGCGTGCAGCCGGCCACCATCCCGACCACGCAGAGCACAAGCGCGGCCCGCACGCCGGTTGAAACGCGGCCCGGGGGCAACCGTTACAGCGCCGGCGTACCCGATGATGGGCCCGAGCCGGTGGGGGAGCCCGACTTAGACTGAACCCCCTTGATCAGGGACGCTCTCAAGGGCAAGACGGTCCTCATCACCGGCACCACCGGTTTCCTCGGCAAGTCGATCGTCGAGAAGTGCCTGCGATCGATCCCGGACGTCGGCCGGATCAACCTGGCGATCCGCTCGAGCGCGCGGCGTCCGGCCGCGGAGAGGCTCGAGCGCGAGGTGCTGTCGAGCCCGGCCTTCAAACGCCTGAAGGAGCAGCTCGGCGAGGACGGGTTCGCGCGCCTGGTCAAGGAGAAGCTCGACGTCATCGAGATCGACCTCGGCGTGGAGGGCGTGGGTCTCAACGAGGCAGGCCGGCGGCAGCTCGCGGAATGCGACGTCGTGATCCATTCCGCGGCCGCGGTCGAGTTCGACAATCCGGCCGACCTGTCGGCGCAGACGAACCTGCTCGGCGCGGCGCGCCTGGTCGGGGCGGTGAAGGCGGCGGGCTCACGGCCGCACCTGGTGCACGTGTCGACCGCGTATGTCGGAGGGATGCTGCGCGGCCTCGTGCGCGAGGAGCCGCCCCTGGACCCCGGGTTGAACTGGCGGCACGAGGCCGAGGTGCTCACGTCGATGCGGGCGCCGATCGAGGACGAGTCGCGCACGCCCGAAGTGCTGAAGAAGCTGAGCGCGGAGGCGCGGTCGCGCATGGGGCCCGCGGGCACGCCGGCGCAAGCGCGCGCGACGGAGCGGCTGCGCGAGAAGTGGGTGAAGGACCGGCTCATCGAGCGCGGTCGCGTGCACGCGAACGCGATGGGTTTCACGGACATCTACTCGTTCACGAAGGCGATGGCGGAGCACGCGGTGGTCGAGCTGCACGGCGACGTGCCGCTGTCGATCGTCCGGCCGTCGATCATCGAGAGCTCGCTCGCGGAGCCGTTCCCCGGATGGCTCGAGGGCTTCCGCATGGCGGAGCCGCTGATCCTCGCGTACGGGCGCAACGTGCTGCGCGACTTCTCGGGCCTGCCCGACGCGCTGCTCGACATCATCCCCGCGGATTTCGTGGTGAACACGGTGCTGGCGGTGGCGGCGAACCCGCCGCCGGACCTGAAGCCGCGGATCTACCACGCCGCGTCCGGGACTCGCAATCCGCTGCGCTTCCGGCAGGTCGCGGACGAGGCGACGGACTACTTCACCGCGAATCCTTTGCGCGATCGCTTCGGGCAGGCGATCGGGACTCCGACGTGGACGTACCCGACTCGCACGGAGCTGGCGGCGCGCGCGCGCACGGCTCTGCGTCTCACCGAGGCGGCGCAGTGGCTCGTCGAGCGGCTGCCGCTGGGCGCGAGCGTGGCCGATCTCTCCGACGATCTCCACGAGGAGCGCGAGCGCCTCGAGCGCGGCGTCAACCTGATCCAGCTCTACGGCGTCTACACCGAGGTCGACTGCATCTTCGACACGCGCAACGTCACGGCGCTGTGGGAGCAGGTGCCGGAGGCCGAGCGCAAGGAGTTTCCGTTCGACCCGGCGCTGTACGACTGGACGCATTACTTCCAGGACGTCCACTTTCCGACGGTCGTGCGCATGTCGCGCGCGGAGACGATCGCGCGCAAGGGCAAGCAGCCGAGCGGAAGCACGGCGCCGAAGGCGGAGGGGTCGAGCGTGCGCACGACGATCGAGCGGCGCGCCGGTCGCTCCGACGTCCTCGCGGTGTTCGACGTCGACGGCACGCTGGTCGAGACGAACGTCGTCGAGTACTTCTTCTGGATGCGGTTGCGCGCGCAGCCGGTGGAGGACTGGCCGCGCTTCATGGCGGACATGGCGCGCGAGGCGCCGCGGTGGCTCGCGTTGGAACGGCGCTCGCGTGCCGAGTTTCAGCGCTCGTTCTATCGCGAGTACGACGGGCTCGACTATGAGGTGATGCGGCGGCTCGGGCGCGAGGCGCTCAACGCGGTCACGCTGCGGCGGATCTATCCCGAGGGCATGCGGCGGATCCGCGAGCACAAGCGGGCGGGGCATCGCGTGCTGCTGCTCACGGGAGCGCTGGACGTGGTGGTCGAGCCGCTGGCGGAGCTGCTGGACGTCGAGGTGGACTGCGCGCACCTGCTGCTGAAGGACGGGCGCATGACTGGAGATCTGCAGGCGCCCCCGCCGGCGGGCGAGGCGCGCGGGGCGCTGCTCGAGGAGTACGCGTCGCGCAACGGCGTGACGCTCGCCGAGAGCTTTGCGTACGCGGATTCGCTGTCGGACCTGCCGATGCTCGAGCTCGTGGGCACGCCGGTGGTCGTGAACCCCGACGCGCGGCTGTCGCAGGTCGCGGGCCAGCGCGGATGGCGGGTGGAGCGGTGGCGCATGGCGCCGGGCAACTGGCGGCTGCCGATGCCGGACCCGCGGTCGCGCGAATATCGGGAGGCGGTGCGCCGCTGATGCTCGCGCTGCAGTACGTCCGCTCGATCCCGCGCTATGCGGTCGTGCGCGCGTCGGGCGGCAACGCGGAGGTCGCGACGAGCGCGCTGTCGATGCTGCACCTGGGCGACATCCCCGAGCCGGCGCTGCCGGCTCGCGATTGGGTACGCGTCCGTCCGTCGCTGAGCGGCATCTGCGGCTCGGACCTATCGGCGATCGGCGGGCACGCGTCGCTCTATCTCGACCCGCTCACGTCCTACCCGTTCGTGCCGGGGCACGAGGTGGTGGGCGTCCTCGACGACGGGACGCGGGTCGTGGTCGAGCCGGCGCTCGGCTGCAAGGTGCGCGGCATCGAGCCGGTGTGCCCGCGGTGCGCCGAGGGGCGGCCGGGCCTTTGTTACAACGTCACCGACGGGCCGATTGCGGTCGGGCTGCAGACGGGCTACAACGCCGACACCGGCGGCGGTTGGGGAGAGACGCTCGTAGCGCACCCGTCGCAGGTGCACGCGGTGCCGGACGCGCTCACCGACGAGGCCGCCGTGTTGATCGAGCCGTTCGCGTGCTGCGTGCACGCGGCGCTGCGCGGCGCGGCGACGAAGGACGATGTCGTCGTGGTGGTCGGCGCGGGGACGATTGGGCTGCTGACGGTCGCGGCGGTGAGGCTGTTCACGCCGCCGAGGCGGCTGATCGCTGTGGCCAAGCACCCTTTGCAGCGCGACCTCGCGCGCTCGCTGGGCGCGGACCAGGTGGTCGCTCCGGACGACGTGTTCCAGCGCATCCGGTTCGCGACGGGCGCGCGGCGGCTCGACGGGTTCGACCGGTCTTTGTTGCTCGGTGGGCCGGACATCACGTTCGAATGCGTCGGGCGCGCGGACAGCCTGAGCGAGGCGGTGCGTTTCACGCGGGCGGGAGGGAAGGTGGTCGCGGTCGGCATGCCTGGCGATGAGCGCGTGGACTGGGCCGCCATCTGGCAGCGTGAGCTGACGGTGATGGGCGCGTATGCGTACGGGTCCGAGCCGGCGCGCAAGGGCCGGCGGACGTTCGAGCTTGCGCTCGAGGCGGCTCCGGACTTGCATCTCGAGAGGATGACCGGGCCGCTGTTCGGCCTCAGCGAGTACCGCGACGCGATCGCCTACGCGATGAGCGCCGGGCGCCTCGGCGCCGTGAAGGTCGCATTCGATCTGCGAGGATTGCGGGTCTAGATGGGCCGGCCAGGAGCAGTCATCGAGGTCGACCGCAACACGCCGCCGGTGCTGTTCCATTTCGGCGAGGGCGTGCGCCTGGAGCGGCTGCCGCTCGGCTCGCGCATCGTGTATCC
>Ga0070741_10003999_pt1 | contig 35169 bp, 32 predicted proteins | sample Coa_R1_4_FD_66440 | JGI IMG/M metagenome (GOLD analysis project Ga0070741, IMG submission 66440) | Surface soil microbial communities from Centralia Pennsylvania, which are recovering from an underground coalmine fire - Coalmine... | ecosystem: Environmental > Terrestrial > Soil > Unclassified ... | reverse complement strand
GGCCGCCAGCTCGCCGCCGGAATTGACGATGATCCGCGCCGCCTCTTCGACCAGCCGCACGTTGCTCTTCTGGCAGCCGAACGGCGCATCTTCCAGCCCCACCCGCACGCCGCCGCCTTCCATGACGGTTCGCGGAATGAGCGGCATCACGTCCACATCGAGACCCGCCACCATCCAGCGCGCGCCGGGCGCGACCTGGTCGAGCAGATTCAGATAGGCGGTGATGCCGTAGTCCTCGGGCGGAAAGCCGAACGTGAAACCGCGCGAAAACATGAAGCGGTACACCGGCGCCGGGCAGCTTTCCCGCCAGTGCAGGCTGGCGCCCAGCCGCAGGAACCCCGGTTCGTAGATGGCGTAGCTCGGATGGAACCCGTATCGCATCGCCAGATGCAGCCCGTAGCGCACGTGCTCCTCCGGGTTGAGGTAGACGAAACCGGGGCGGTCCTCGCGCAGCTCGTCGTAACGCGAAAAGTTCGTCGAGCCCGGATCGACCACCGCCCATTCGATCAGGCCGCGCCGGGCGAGCGTCTCGAGGTGCGCGAAGCGCTCGGCGGGGGAAGGATTGTCCGGCATGCCGGGCAGGCCGGTGGTCGGGACGGTCGGATAGACGATTGCGTCGACGCGGCCGCGGATGCCTTCGATAATGCGCGCGTAGATGTCGGCATCGTCTTTCTGCCGGCCGGTCGCCTCATCGTAGGCGTGAACGTGGACGATCGCCGCGCCGGCGCTTGCGCAGGCCACCGCCTGCTCGACGATTTCCGCGACGGCGACCGGAATGTTGGGCTGGCGCGACCGGGACCAGGGCCCGTTCAGCGCCACTTCCAGCCAGGTCTTGGAATGCGACGGTCTCATCGGCGCCTCAGACGATTTCGACGGCGAGCTCGTCCAGTCCCTCGACGCCGCCGCGCAGCCTGTCTCCCCGCACCACCGCGCCCACGCCGGCTGGCGTGCCGGTGAAGATCAGATCGCCAGGCTGCAGCAGGTAGTAGCGGGAAAGGAACGCGATCGTCTCGGGCACGCTCCAGATCAGCTCCGCCAGGTCCCCCTGCTGCCGGATCCGGCCGTTGACCTCGAGCCAGATCCTGCCCTTGGACAAGTGACCGGTCTTCGCCGCCGGATGGACCGCACTGATGGGCGCCGACTGGTCGAACCCCTTGCCGAAATCCCACGGGCGGCCGAGGTCGCGCGCGGCGAGCTGCAGGTCGCGCCGCGTCATGTCGAGCCCGACCGCGTAACCGTACACATGATCGAGCGCCTTGTCCGCGGCGACGTCCCGCCCGCCGCGATGAATCGCCACCACCAGCTCGATCTCGTGGTGCAGGTTCGCGGTGCCGGGCGGATACGGAAGCTTGCCGCCGCCGGGCACGATCGCGTCGGCGGGCTTGAGGAAAAAGAACGGCGGCTCGCGCTCCGGATCCTTGCCCATCTCGCGGGCATGCGCGGCGTAATTGCGGCCGACGCAGTAGATGCGATGCACCGGGAAGCGCTTGTCCTGCCCGACGACCGGCACGCACGGTTGGGGTTGGGGTTCGAATAGCAGCGATGGAGCGTTCATTTTTTCCGACTTGTGGAGTGGCCGAGCGCGCCCGGAAACCCGCCGGGCGAGCGGCGATCGAGCAAACCGAGCGCGTATTTTCGCACAAGGAAGACCAACACCCCGAGCCAACCACCAAGAGCACCAAGGTCACCAAGAAAGTCCGAGACCAAACCTGGCCCGTTCGGGCTTTACTTGGTGTTCTTCGTGACCGTTGTGGTGCGGATGATGTTTTCGGTCTTTCCTGCGCAGTTGCAGATGTTCAGCGCGCCCCGGAAAGCCCGGCCCCGGCGCCCGACGGATAAAAAGGGTCGGCATGGATGTCGCGAATTCCGACGCCGCGCGCACGCACCAGAGCGCAGACCGCATCCACCATGGGCGGCGGCCCCGCGACATACACCTTGAAACCGGCGAGGTCGGCAAGGTCCGCGGCCACCGCCTCGGTCACCGGCCCGGCGCGACGCGGGCTTGCGTCCCGTGCCGGCGCGCCGTCGGGGTCGGACAGCACGATGTGGACGCGGAGGTTCGGATGACTCGCCGCCCAGCGCCGCAGCTCCTGCTCCGCGTAGACGTCGCGTTCCGCGCGCACACCGAAATAGAAATGAAGAGGATGGGAAAAACCGTCCGTGAGCGCGGCGCTGACGATGGAACGGATCGGCGCCAGGCCGGTGCCGCCCGCTACGCACAGCATCGGACCAGCATGCCGCGCGCGCAGATACGCGGTGCCCAGCGGACCCGTCACGCGCACTTCGTCCCCGGTCTGCAGCTGTTTCGCGGCCCGCGCGCTGAGCGAACCGCCGTCGGTCACCCGGATATGGAATTCGAGCACCGGCTCGCCGGGTGCGTTGGCCATCGAGTAGTCGCGCTCCTCGCCGCGTGCAAAGGCAAACGCGAGCCGCGCAAACTGGCCTGCCGAAAAGACGTACGGGCCGCCGTCGAGAACCTCCAGCCGCAGCCGCAGCACATCGTGCGTAGCGCGCTCGAGCGCCGCCACCCTGCAGCGCAGGGTGCGGAACGGGTGGACCTCGAAGTCCTCCGCTTCGAGCCGGCGCACGACCACGTCGCTCAAGACCCGGCAGCGGCAGGCGAGCACGATGTTGCGTGCCCGCTCCGGCGCCGAGAGCGCGTGCTCGGAGTACTCCAGCTCCAGGATCTCGCCCGACACCAGCTCGCACTTGCAGGTCCCGCAGTTGCCGGCCTCGCAGCTGTAGGCAAAGCCCACGCCGTGCGAAAGCAGGGCCGACAGCACGGTCTCACCGGCCTGCGCGGGAACGGACTGTCCGAGATCGGCGACGGTCACCCGATATCTCATGGATTCGCCGTCTAGTCGACTTCGCGAAACGGGCGACGCAGCAATTTCTTCGTGGCGTGCAGCTTCTTGACGGCAAGGCGCCGGTCGCGCGACGACGCCGTCGGCCTGGTGGCGATCCGCGGCTTCGGGCGCGCCGCCGCGCGCCGAATCAGCTCGAGCAGGCGATGCAGCGCGTCTTCCCGATTGCGCGACTGCGAACGGAAACGTTGCGCTTCGATCACCAGCCAGCCATCTGCGGTAAGCCGCGCGCCGGCGAGGCGCGCGAGTCGCAGCTTGATCTCCGGCGGCAGCGTGTCGCTGCTCGCCACATCGAAACGCAGTTGCACCGCGGTGGAAACCTTGTTCACGTTCTGTCCGCCTGGGCCGCTCGCCCGAAGGAAGCGCCACTCGAGTTGCCGTTCATCGATTGCGATTCGATCGGTCACGCGGATCACGGCCCGCTCCGACGAAAGCGAATCAATGGCGACGGATTGACGCGCCGCAGCAGCGCAACCCGTTGCACGAAACGCAGAGACGTGCTCTCGGAATGCATAGATGCCTCTTGCCAATACCCGGGGCTAGGACTACATTTGCCGCAGATTTCTCCGCCGTCATATAACACGAAGTGAATCACCTACGGGCGGCAGAGCGATCCGGTCTAAAAGCAATTTGGGCCCAAATTTCAAGTCAAGAAAACAACCGGGAGAGAGTTATGAAACGATGGACTCATGCAGGGGTCGTCAAGGCCCTGTCCGCTGCGGCCTTCGTCGGCTTCGCCTCCCAGGCACTTGCAGCCGACGTGACCTGGGATCGCCTGATGAACGCCGACAAAGACCCGAACAACTGGCTGATGTATCACCAGTCGTTCAAGGGCTGGCACTATAGCGGACTCGATCAAATCAATACCAGCAATGTCAAGAATCTGCATGTCGCCTGGCTGCATACGCCTTCCGCCAGCAAACGCGGCGTGCAGTCCTTCCCGCTCGTGGTAGACGGCATTCTGTACTACACCAGCTCCTCGGGGCAGGTGTGGGCGCTCGATGGCGCGACCGGCGCGGTGATCTGGCGCTATCAGGCCAAGATCGACCAGGAGCGCGCAGAAGGGACGTTCTACAATCCCTACAACCGCGGCGTGGCGATCGCGTATGGCAAGGTCTACCTCGGCACGGTCGACGGGCGCATGATCGCGCTCGACCAGAAGACCGGCAAGCCGGTGTGGGACAACATGATCCTGTCGGTGGAGAAAGGCAACAAGGGCTTCACCGGCGCCCCTGTCGTCGTCAAGGACAAGGTCATCATCGGCGCCAACGGCGGCGAGCTGTCCGGCTGCTGCGGCCCGATCTTCGCGGTGAACGCGCAGACCGGCGAAGTGGCCTGGCAGTTCGACACGATCGGCGGCGACGACCGCTCCCGCGCCTCCTGGAAGAACGACTCCTGGAAGGTCGGCGGCGGCGGCGGCTGGATGACCGGCTCGTACGATGCCAAGACCAACACGGTCTGGTGGGGCACGGCAAACCCGGCGCCCGACTTCGACTGGTCCGGCGACAACTGGGAGAACGAGGGTCCGCGTCCGGGCGAGAACCTGTACAGCTCCTCGGTCGTCGTGCTCGACGCCGACAGCGGCGAGCTGAAGGCCTACTTCCAGGAAATGCCGCACGACGCGTGGGACTTCGACTCCGCGCCGGGCGAGTTCATGGCCTTCGAAAAAGGCGGCAAGCGCTACATGCTGCACCCGAACAAGGGCGGCATCATCTTCGTCTATGACGCGGACTCGGTCGGCGGCGGCAACAAGCTGAAAGTCGCCAACGCCTACATGCTGGGCGAGACCTACAACTTCGTCACCGGCGTGGATCCGAAGACCGGCGATCTGCTCGGCCGTCGGAATTTCACCGAAGGCAAGCTGACCAACCGCTGTCCGGCCATCGACGGCGCGATCTCCTGGAACACCGGCGCCTACAACCCCAATACCGGTTTGCTCTACAAGATCGGCATGGAGTGGTGCTTCGACATCGAGGTCGTGAAGGCGGACCGCCCGGCGGACTTCTCCGGTCAGGCCTACTTCGGCGCCAGCTGGACTTCGACCCATCCGAAGCAGAAGGCGGACGGCACGCCGGTGCACGCGGCCTACGGCCACGTGACCGCGCGCGACCCGCTTTCGGGCAAGGTCAAGTGGCGCGTCGAGTTCAAGTACCCGCCGCTCGCTTCGCTGCTCTCGACCAAGGGCAACCTGGTGTTCGTGCCGGGCGCCGACGGCACCTTCTACGCGCTCGACGCCAACACCGGCAGGACGCTGTGGACAAACAACAACGGCATCGGCCACCACGGCGGCGTGATCTCCTACATGGCGAAGGGCAAGCAATACATCGCGGTCGTCGCCGGTTGGGGCTCGCACGTATCCGGCAACTACCCGGGGTTGTTCGGCCATCCCTTCACCGAGATGCCGACCGACGCTGGCCAGCTGATCGTCTTCTCGCTGTAAGCGACACACGCGCCGAAGACGCAGCAGCAGGAAGAAATCGGACAGGGCGGGGCTTCCCCGCCCTGTTTTTTTGCCCGTGCGACTGGACGAATCGGTTCGGGCCGCTTCGGGCGCCGGGGTCAACGACGCGATGGACAAGACGTTAAAATACGCGTGGCTCCGGGTGCGCGTTTTGGAGCCGACAACATAGACCGACAATACATACCGAGTTGCGGAGGAGTGGATGTACGACAGGACGAAGGTGCTGCTGGCGATCGCTTCCGCGATCGTCGCGGCAGCCGCCATGACCGCGCCGGCGCAGTTCGCGGCCGCGGATGAAGACCCGACCAAGCCCGCCGCCGACATGATCGAGCAGAAGTACAACCTCGACATCAAGAAGCTGTTCGCCTCGAAATGCAGCTGGTGTCACCAGAGCTACGGCATGAAGCAGGCGGACGGACCGAAGCTGGCGGGCACCAGCAAGACCCGGGAGCAAGTCATCACGCAGATCCGCAACGGCAAGAGCCCGATGCCCGGGTTCAAGAACCAGCTCAAGCAGGAAGAGATCGAGGCGCTCGCCGATTACATCAAGGCCCTGCCGAAAAACTGACAAGAGCAGGCCGTGCGAACGATAAAGGCGGCCTTGCGGCTGCCTTTATCGTCTCCCGCGCGCCGATATCACTGTGCGCGCTGCAACTCGAACTTGATCGGAAATCCTTCGTAGCGCGCGGTGCCGCCGAGTGCTTTCCCGCCCTTGATCAGCCGCGCGCTGCCGGCGAATTCTGCGCCCGCCGCACCGAACGCGGCAAACTCGTACGTTCCTGCCTTGGTCGCCGTCTTCTGCAGCACCGCCGGCCCGTCGCCGAAGGTTTCCAGGTTCGTGAAACGCACGCTGCCGGAGCCGTCGCCGGAAACCTCCAGCATCATGGTGCCGCTCGTCATTCCGCGGTACCACGGTCCTTTCCATATCCCGGCAGGGGCGGCATCTTCCTGGGCGGGCGCCGGTGGAGACGCGGCGATCACGGCAAGCAACGCCAATCCCAGAATCTTGCGCATCATGTACTCCTCCCGATCGGGATTCTCCGCTTCGATTCTAGCCCAGACCGGTGATCCTGCCTTCCTACCCGCCTGCGCGCCGACTCGATTCGATCCGTCCCGCCCGCGATCTTCCGCGCCCGCGCCGTATAATCGCCATGTTTTCTCGGGCCCCGCGATGAACTTCTGCAGCAACTGCGGCGCACGCCTGACGAAGCGGGTACCTGACGGTGACAGCCTGCCCCGCTTCGTCTGCGACGGCTGCGGCACCATCCACTACGAAAATCCCAAGATCGTGGTCGGATGCATCCCTGAGTGGCAGGATCGGATCCTGCTGTGCCGGCGCGCGATCGAGCCGCGCGCCGGACTGTGGACGGTGCCCGCAGGATTCATGGAGAACGGAGAAACCACTGCGCAGGGCGCCGAGCGCGAAACGCTGGAGGAAGCCCGCGCGCAGGTCGACATCGTAGGGCTGTACGCGCTGTACAACATTCCGCACATCAACCAGGTCTACATGCTGTTTCGGGCGCGGCTGCGCGATCTGACGTTCGGCCCCGGTGCGGAGACGCTCGATGTTCGCCTGTTCGTCGAAGAAGACATCCCGTGGAGCGAGATTGCGTTCGCGACGGTGCGCCGTACGCTCGCCCATTATTTCTCCGACCGCCGGAGCGGCGAGTTCCGATTCCACATGGGGACGATCGAGCCGATGAGCCCGCCGCAGCCAGCGCAGGCGAATCATCCCGGATAGGTCCGCGTGCCCGCTGCCGAGCCGCGACGGCGGCCCATGCACGCCGCGGCGAAGTCCGGTCCGCGCCGGCGAAAACCCGCAGACGCCGACTCAGTCGCCTAGCGGCGCGACGCGGAACTCGAGTACCGATTCGGCCTGGCGCAGCCGTTCCACCAGGCGCCGGACGTTGCCCTCGTCGAGAGTGCGGATCGTCGCCCGGTACTCGAAGTGCCTTCCCTCGTCTTCGAGCCGATAGCTGAGCTTGTCCACGCTGAAGCCTTCTTGCGACAGCACGTTCCTCAGCTCGCCGTCCGGCATCACCGCCTCGCGCCGGAAGCGCACGCCGAGCCGGGCGTAGTAATAAGTGGGCATGCGCGCTTCCACCCAGCGCAGCGCGGTCAGCGTCGCGAGGGTGAGCGCGGTCGCCGCGACGACCGGAAAGTAGAAGCCGATCCCGGCGAGGATGCCGATCGCTGCGGTAATCCAGATCGAGGCGGCGGTGGTCAAGCCGCGAATCGACAGGCCTTCCTTCATGATCACGCCCGCGCCGAGAAAGCCGATGCCGGTCATGATTCCCTGCGCCATGCGGGTGGGGTCCATGCGAACCGTTTCCGCGGCGGCCTGCGGGAACCACTGCGACTGATAGATCGTGACCAGCATGAGCGCGCTGGAAGCAAGGCAGACCAGCGTGTGGGTGCGGAACCCCGCGGGGCGGCCGTGGTAGCTCCGCTCGAAGCCGATCAGCGCGCCGGCAACGAGCGCCGTTACCAGGTGTGCGGTAATTCTGACGTATTCGTTTGGCATCGTTCGCTTCGCCGCAAACAGGGCAAATCCGCCATCGGCCGGCCGCGCCCGATAGCTTACCCCGTCCTGATCCGCCTCCTTCCCCGCTCGCCCGTCATCGCGACGAAGCTCGGTCGGTATTCGCCCGGGAGACGGCAGCCTGCGATCGAACCGTCACCAGCCGGACTCTTTCTCTGGCGTGGCGGAAATCTTGTGTATCGCGAGGTCGGCCCCCATGAATTCCTGCTCCGGATCCAGGCGAATGCCGACCGTCGCGCGCAGCACCCCATAGACGACAAGCCCGCCGAGCAGCGCGACGCCGATGCCGATCACCGTTCCGATGAGCTGCGACACGGGCGACACGCCGCCGGCTCCGCCGAGCGCTTCGAGGCCGAAAATGCCGGCGGCGATCCCGCCCCACGCGCCGCACAAGCCATGCAGGGGCCATACTCCCAGCACGTCGTCGATGCGCCAGCGGTTCTGGGTCATGGTAAACAGCACGACGAACAGGGCACCCGCGATGCCGCCCGTCACCAATGCGCCGAGCGGATGCATCACGTCGGAGCCGGCGCAGATCGCCACCAGACCGGCGAGCGGCCCGTTATGCGCGAATCCCGGGTCGTTACGTCCGAGCAACAGCGCACCCAGCGTGCCGCCGACCATCGCCATCAGCGAGTTCGCGGCAACGAGGCCGCTGATGTTGGCAAGCGTCTGCGCCGACATCACGTTGAAGCCGAACCAGCCGACCGTGAGCATCCACGCCCCGAGGGCGAGGAACGGAATGCTCGACGGCGGATGCGCCGCGACGCCGCCGCCGCTGTAGCGGCCGCGCCGCGCGCCGAGCAGGAGAACGGCCGCCAGACCGATCCAGCCGCCCATCGCGTGGACGACCACCGAACCGGCAAAATCGTGCATCGGGGCGGTGAAATTCTTCTGCAGCCAATTCTGAAGGCCCAGATTTCCGTTCCATACGATCCCCTCGTAGAACGGATACACCACCGCCACCAGCGCGATGCTCGCCGCGAGCTGCGGATTGAATCTGGCGCGTTCCGCGATGCCGCCGGAGACGATGGCCGGTACCGCAGCCGCAAAGGTCAACAGGAAGAAAAAGCGGGTGAGTTCGTATCCGTTCTGGTTCAACAGCGCCTTGGCACCCACCAGAAAACTCGTCCCGTAGGCGAGCGTGTAACCGGCGAGGAAATAGGCGACCGTGGAAACGGAGAAATCCGCGAGGATCTTGACCAGCGCATTGACCTGGTTCTTGCGGCGAACGGTACCGAGTTCGAGAAATGCGAAGCCGGCGTGCATGGCCAGCACCATGATTGCGCCGATCAGGATGAACAGGACGTCGCCCGGTGTTCTTGCGGTTTCCATGACCCCTCCGTGCTCTCCAGGAAAAGTACGCTTGTAAGGCAGCTATTATTCCCGAACGCCGAATTCTCTCCTTCCATGCCGACGGGAAGCACAAGAAGGTCGGAATGAACCATAATGATGCAGTATTTCTTCGGAGACCTGTTTCGGGCGTGCTGCGATGGCCGGCGACAAGGCTTGGACCCCGGAAAGTCGCCGCGTTATAGTGCGGCGGTCTATTCTCTTGCTCTTACCGTCTGCCCCGGCCCACCCGAACATGGCAATCGTATGACGCAAGCTGGCACGCTGCACAAATCCCAAACCGCCCGCAGCCGATCCAATCGCCGGCTGGAGCTGGACGAGGTGCTGACCGACCTGGTCGCGGACAAGCTGGTCGCGCCGGAAGACGCCGAAAAGCTGCTCGAGCTCCGGCGTCACCTGCGCGCCGTGGAAACGCATCCGCTGGTAGTAATTTCCGAGCAGAAATGGAAGGACCCGCGCAATCCGAAGAAACTGCTGACGCTGGAGGCTCTCGTCGAGTGGCTGGCGGAAAAGGTCGGGCTGCCCTACCTGCACATCGATCCGTTCAAGATCGATTTCGCCGCGGTCACCAAGGTCGTATCCAGCGCGTACGCCACCCGCTACCGCATCCTGCCGGTCGGCGTGACCGGCACTGAAGCGGTGATCGCGACCTGCGAGCCCTACGCGCGGGAATGGGAAGGCGAGCTGGCCAAGATCCTGCGACTGCAGATCAAGCGCGTCATCGCCAATCCGCTCGACATCAACAGCTACCTCGTCGAGTTCTACAACCTCGCGCGCTCGGTCAAGGGGGCGAGCCAGCAGCAGGCCGGCGGGCTGTCGGAGATCACCAACTTCGAGCAGCTCGTGCAGCTCGGCCGCAGCGGCAGCCTGGACGCCAACGACCAGCACGTCGTGCGCCTGGTCGATTGGCTGCTGCAATATGCCTTCGAGCAGCGGGCGAGCGACATCCACGTAGAGCCGCGCCGCGAGGTGGCGAACGTGCGTTTCCGCATCGACGGCGTGCTGCACCAGGTATATCAGGTGCCGATGCCGGTGGTGGCCGCGATGACCAGCCGCATCAAGATCCTCGGCCGCATGGACGTGGTCGAAAAGCGGCGTCCGCAGGACGGGCGCATCAAGACCCGTTCGCCCGACGGCGACGAGATCGAGCTGCGCCTGTCCACCATGCCCACCGCATTCGGCGAAAAGCTCGTGATGCGCATCTTCAACCCGGAAGTCCTGGTCAAGGATTTCCGCGACCTCGGCTTCTCGGAGGAAGATCGCGCCCGCTGGAACGAAGTCGTTGCCCGGCCGAACGGCATCATCCTGGTCACCGGCCCGACTGGCTCGGGCAAGACCACCACGCTTTATTCCACGCTCAAGCACCTCGCCTCGCCGGAGGTCAACGTCTGCACCATCGAGGACCCGATCGAGATGGTGGAGCCGTCTTTCAACCAGATGCAAGTCCAGCAGGGCATCGGGCTCGATTTCGCCTCCGGCGTGCGCACGCTGCTGCGCCAGGACCCGGACATCATCATGGTAGGCGAGATCCGCGACGCGCAGACCGCGGAGCAGGCCATCCAGGCGGCGCTCACCGGTCATCTGGTTTTCTCGACCCTGCACACCAACGATGCGCCCGCCGCCATCACCCGCCTGCTCGACATCGGCGTGCCGCCGTATCTGCTGCACTCCACCATTCTGGCCGTCATGGGACAGCGCCTGGTGCGCACGCTGTGTCCGCATTGCCGCGAGGCGGGCGACCTGACCGAGGAGACCTGGCAGATGCTGATCTCGCCCTGGCAGGCGGAAAGACCCAGGCAGGCGTACCAGGCGCGAGGCTGCCTCGAGTGCCGCATGACCGGCTATCTGGGCCGGATCGGCGTTTACGAGATCATGACCATGACCGACAAGCTGCATCCCCTGATTCACGAGGGAGCCGACGCGGCGGAGATTCGGGAGCAGGCGTACCGCGACGGCATGAAACCGCTTCGCATCAGCGGCGCGCGCAAGGTGGCCGCCGGCCTCACCACCGTCGAGGAAGTCATGACCGTCGCCCCGCCGGTGGGCGGAGAAAGACGGAAAAAGCGTTGATTTCGGCGACGGGTGGCTGGCTCGGGTACGCTCGACCAGACGGATGCTGGCAGGCACCGATTACCACACCCTAGCCGCTTTGCCATGAAAAGCACTCTCCGGCCCGGACTCACGCAGCGCCATCAGTTCACCATCTCCAAAAGCAAAACGGTCCCGCGGCTGTACCCGGAATCCGAAGCGTTCCAGCAGATGCCTGCGGTGCTGGCAACGGGTTTCATGGTGGGGCTGATCGAGTGGGCCTGCATCGAGCTGCTACGCCCGCACCTCGACTGGCCGCGCGAGCAGACGCTGGGCACCCGCGTCGATTTCTCGCACCTTGCGCCGACGCCGCCGGGGTTCACCGTAACGGTGGACGCGAAGCTGGAGGAGGTCGACGGCCGCAGGCTGGTGTTCTCGATCGTCGCGCACGACGGCGTGGACAGGATCTCGGAGGGTCGCCACGAGCGCTTCGTGATCGACGCCGAGCGTTTCCGCGCCAAGGTGGCGCAGAAAGCCCGACTCCCGGTCTGACTCCCGCCTCTGCGCAGGCGAACGGTGGTGGTTTGATGCGATTTACGCAGGTTGGCATTTTCGGATCGCGCCATGAGACCGATTGACTGGATCCGGCGGACGGTGAAAGCCTTCACCTGGCGCGACGCCGTTGCCGGCGCAGTCCTTGCGCTGGCGTACTTCGCCGCCGGGGTGACCGGATTGCAGGCTGCGTCCTTCCAGCCTCAGGTCACGACGATCTGGCCGCCGTCCGGAATCGCGCTTGCCGCGCTGCTCCTGTTCGGCGTCCGGCTCCTGCCGGGCGTATGGGCCGGCGCCTTTGCAGCGAACCTCTTTTCCACCGGAAGCCTCGCCGGTGCGCTGGGTGTGGCCTGCGGCAACACCTTGGCGGCCTGGGTCGGCTGGGCGCTGCTGCGGCGCAGCCGCTTCGACGGACGCCTGCCCCGGTTGAACGACGCCACCAGTCTGCTGGTGTATGGGGCGATGCTCGATCCGCTGATCGCGGCGCTGCTCGGCCCGACAAGCCTGTTCCTCGCGGGGTCGATGCAGGCCGCCGATGTCGCGCAGGCGGTGCTGCTGTGGTGGATCGGCGATGCGCTCGGGGTTCTGCTCGTAGTCCCGCTGCTCATCGCCGCGCCCGCTCTGTGGCGCGATCGCAGGCCCGTGACCCGCCTGCTCGAAGGCGCATCGATTGTCGCCGTCCAGGCCGTGATCGCCGCGCTGGTGTTCTCCGGCTTCCTGGAGCGCGTCACCGGCCTCAACCGCCTGGATTACCTGCTCCTGCCGGTCGCGATCCTGTTGGCGTTGCGACATCACCCGGGGTATACCGCGCTCGCCAACGCCATCGTGTTCACTGCCGCGACCTGGGGCACGATGGCGGGACTGGGCCCGTTCGCCCACGGTGTGGTGCCGCATGGGCCGCTGATCTTTCACGTCACGGTCGTCATGCTCTTCGGCACGACCCTGCCGGTCAGCGCGGTAAGCCAGGAGCGCAGAGAGGCGCTCGCACGCTCCCGCGACAGCGCCGATCGCTTCCAGCGCCTGACCGAGCTTTCCACCGACTGGTACTGGGAGCAGGACCGGGAGTACCGCGTCACCTACATGTCGCCGCGCTACAGCGCCCGGAACGGACTGCGCATGAAGCCGACGCTGGGACAAAGCCGGTTCGAGACCGACAATTTCTGGGAGTCCGAAGAGCAGAAGCGCCGGCACCGCGAGGATCTCGATGCGAGACGACCGTTCCGGGATCTGCGGCTTTCGCGCTACGACAGCGACGGAGAGCTGCGTCACCTGTCGATCAGCGGCGATCCGGTCTTCGACTCCGACGGCGGATTTGCCGGTTATCGGGGGATCGGGCGCGACATCACCGCGGAGAAACGCGCGGAACAACGCCTGTCGCGGCTGCGGGATTTCTATGCGGCGCTGTCCGAAGTCAACGAAACGATCATCCGCACGCCCGGGCGCGACGAGCTGTTCCGCACGGTCTGCGACGTCGTGGTTGCGCGCGGCGGCATGGAGTTCGCGCGCATCGCCCTGCTCGACAGCCGCACGCAACGGGTGTTAACGGTGGTTCATGGGGGCAGTGACCACGGCCTCTCGCACAAGCTGTACTTCTCGATCGACCCGCAGGCGGAGGGCGGCAAGGCTCCCTCCGCGGACGCCCTGCGCGCCGGCAGGCACTTCATCTGCAACGATGTCCGCGCCGACGACCGGATATTCGGCCGCCGGCTCCTGATCGACGCCGGCCTGTTCTCATTCGGCACCTTCCCGCTGGTCGTTCGCGGCATGCCGTGGGGCGCCTTGCAGCTCCATTCCCGGGAGGCGCAATTCTTCGATGCCGAGCTGATCGGGCTGCTCGACCGGCTGGCGCTGAACTTGTCCTTCGCGCTCGAAAACATGGAGCGCGAGGCGGCGCGCGAACAGGCCGAGCGTGCCGTGGCCGAGAGCCGCCGCTTCTTCGAAAGCGTGCTGAACGCGATCGCCAGCCCGATCGTGGTGAAAGGCGAGGACCATCGATTCGTCGCCTTCAACGACGCCGCCGTGACGTTCCTCGGCAAGCCCCGCGAGTGGATGATCGGCAAGACCGACTACGACCTGTTCTCCGAGGAGCGGGCGCAGTTCTTTCAGCATACCGACGATCTCGCGCTCGCATCGGCCAAGCCCGTGCAATACGAGTCCGTCTACACGGTCGGGGCCAGCAAGCACGCCATGCTGGTGCGCAAATCCGCGCTGGCGCGCCCCGACGGCAGCCGGGTTCTGGTTCTCGTCATGACCGACATCACGCAGCGACAGGCGGCCGAAGACGCCCTGCGCACGAGCGAGCAGCGCTTCCGGGACGTGGCGGAGGTCGCCGGCGAGTACGTGTGGGAGAACGATCTCGAGGGCCGCTTCACCTACGTGTCGCCCAAGGTCGTCGAAGTGCTCGGCTACGGCGCAGAGGAACTGCTCGGCCATGCCCCGGCAGAGCTGATGCCGCCGGGCGAAGCGGACCGGGTCCGCGCCTGGTTCGCGGAGCACATGGGCGAGGACCGGCGCTTTCGCAATCTCGAGCACCAGATCGTTTCGAAATCCGGCGAGATCGTGTGGCTGCAGGTGAGCGGCATTTCGACCTACGACGAGCAGGGACTCCCCACCGGTCACCGCGGCACCACCCGCGACATCACGCAGACCAAGCGCTCCGAAGCGCGAATCAGCTACCTGGCGACACGCGATCCGCTGACCGAGCTGCCCAACCGGCTGCTCTTCAGCGACCGCCTGGAGCAGGGCCTGATCAGCGCCCGGCGCGCCGGCGACTCGCTGGGCGTGCTTTTCATCGATCTCGACCGGTTCAAGAACATCAACGACTCGCTCGGCCACCACGTCGGCGATCTGCTGCTCAAGGAAGTCGCCGGCCGCATGAGCGCCTGCATCCGCAGCGGCGACACGCTGGCGAGGCTGGGGGGCGACGAGTTCGTGATCGCGCTCGAGCACCTGCGCAAGGCGGAGGACGCGGCCAGCGTGGCGGACAAGATCATCCATGCCATGTCCCGCCCGGTCGACGCCGGCGGCCAGGTGCTCAATACCTCGTGCTCCATCGGCATCAGCATCTTCCCCAACGACGCGGAGGATTCGCGCACGCTGATGAAGAACGCCGACACCGCCATGTATCACGCCAAGGAGCGGGGCCGCAACAACTTCCAGTTCTTTTCCCCGGACATGAACCGGCGCGCCGTCGAGCGCCACGAGCTGGAGATTTCGCTGCGCCGCGCCCTGGAGCGCGGCGACTTTCTGCTGCTCTACCAGCCGCAGGTGGCGCTGCGCAGTGGCAAGCTGGTCGGGGCCGAGGCGCTCATTCGCTGGAAGGATCCCGAGCGCGGAATGATCGCGCCGAGCGGCTTCATCACGGTGGCCGAGGAAACCGGGCTGATCGAGCCGATCGGCCGCTGGGTGCTGATGGAAGCGTGCTCGCAGGCGCGCAGATGGCTGGATCTGGGCCTCGCGCCGGTGCGCGTCGCAGTGAACATCTCCGCGCGGCAGTTGCTCGACTCCAGGGAATTTCTCGCCTATGTCACCCGGGTGCTCGACGAAACCGGCCTCGACGCGAGATACCTCGAGCTGGAGATGACGGAGAGCATGTTGCTGTCCCACATCGAGGAAAACGCGGCCGTCCTGCGCAAGATCGGCAAGCTGGGCGTGCGCATCGCGGTCGACGACTTCGGCACCGGCTACTCGTCGCTGTCCTATCTGAAGCGCCTGCCGATCGATTCCCTCAAGGTGGACCGCACGTTCGTGCGCGGCATCGAGGCCGACCCCGACGACGCCGCAATCATCAAGGCGGTGATCGCCATGGCGCACGGATTGAAGCTGCGAGTGACCGCGGAGGGCGTGGAGAACGAAGGCCAGCTCGAGACCTTGCGCAGGCTCGGCTGCGACGAGTACCAGGGGTATCTGCTGGCCAGGCCCCTGCCGGCGGAGGAATTCGCGCAACGCTTTCTGCTTCGCGCGCAGCTCGACGCCGCGCGTTGAAAGCAAGACCGCGAAACAGGAAGAGGAAAAGAAGAACTTGCCAACCACCAAGGTCACCGAGAACACCAAGAAAAAAGCCAAGAAAGGCTAAGTCCGATCTTTGATTCTCTTGGTGGCCTTGGTGCTCTTGGTGGTTAATTCATTTATTTCCTTCGTGTTCCGCTCTTCAAATCCTCATCGCGCGAGGGAACGCATGGCGCGCTCCAGGCCTTCGAGCGTGAGCGGATACATGCGCCCGCTCATCAGCTCTCTCACCGTGCCGATCGATTCGTAGTACTGCCAGCGGTCCTCCGGCGTGGGATTGAGCCAGGCCGCCTTGGCGTAGACCTCGAGCATGCGTCGCAGCCATACCGCCCCCGCCTCCTCGTTGTGGTGCTCGATGCTGCCGCCGGGATAGGCGATCTCGTAGGGACTCATCGTCGCGTCGCCGACGAAGATCAGCTTGTAGTCGTGGCCGTACTTGTGCAAGACGCCCGCCGTCGCTGTGCGCTCGGAATGCCGGCGCCGGCTGTCCTTCCACACCGACTCGTAGAGGAAATTGTGGAAATAGAAATACTCGAGGTGCTTGAACTCGCTGCGCGCCGCCGAGAACAGTTCCTCGCAGACCCGAACGTGGTCCTCCATGGAGCCGCCGACGTCGAGGAACAGCAGCACCTTCACCGCGTTGTGCCGCTCGGGGACCATGCGCAGGTCCAGATAACCCGCGTTGCGCGCGGTGGCATCGATCGTGCCGTCGAGATCGAGCTCCTCGGGCGCGCCCTCCCTCGCGAATCTGCGCAGGCGTCGCAGCGCGACCTTGATGTTGCGGGTGCCCAGCTCCAGGGAGTCGTCGAGATTGCGGAATTCGCGCCGATCCCAGACTTTCACCGCGCGGCGGTTGCGGCCGCCGTCCTGGCCGATCCGGATCCCCTCCGGGTTGTAGCCGTAGGCGCCGAAAGGAGAGGTGCCGGCGGTGCCGATCCACTTCGCTCCGCCCTGATGCCGCCCTTTCTGCTCCTCCAGCCGGCGGCGCAGGGTTTCCATCAGCGCGTCCCAGCCGCCCAGCGCCTCGATCAGCTTCTTGTCCTCTTCCGAAAGGATCAGCTCCGCCTGGCGGCGCAACCACTCGGCGGGAATCTCCGCCAGCCAATCCGCGGGCAGCATCTCGATGCCGCGAAAATATTCCGCGAAGGCGAGATCGAACTTGTCGTAATTCGCCTCGTTCTTGACCAGGCAGGCGCGCGCGAGGAAATAGAACTCCTCCACCCGGTTCGAAGTCACGCGCAGCGAAAGCGCCTCGACCAGGGTCAGGTATTCCTTGACCGATACCGGCAGGCGGCGGGAGTGAAGGTGCAGGAAGAAATCGATCAGCATGTATCGGCCGCGCCCGATCCGTCGCTGGCCGCGTGCGGTCAGCGGCCGTGCCGGGACATGAATACCAGCCGCTCGAACAGGTGCACGTCCTGTTCGTTCTTGAGCAGCGCGCCGGCAAGCGGCGGAACGATCTTGCGCTCGTCCCGGGAGTGCAGCGCCTCGGGCGGGATGTCCTCGGCGAGCAGCAGCTTCAGCCAGTCGAGCAGCTCGGAGGTGGAGGGCTTCTTTTTCAGCCCCGGCACCTCGCGCAGATCGAAGAATGCCTGCAGCGCCTCGCGCAGCAGCGCCCTTTTCAGCCCCGGGAAGTGCACCTCGACGATGCGCTGCATCGTCTCCTTGTCAGGAAAGCGGATGTAATGGAAGAAGCAGCGGCGCAGAAAGGCGTCGGGCAGCTCCTTCTCGTTGTTGCTGGTGATGATGATCGTCGGCCGGTGCCTGGCACGCACGAGCTCGCGCGTCTCGTAGACGTAGAACTCCATGCGGTCCAGCTCGCGCAGCAGATCGTTCGGGAATTCGATGTCGGCCTTGTCGATCTCGTCGATCAGCACCACCGCCGGCGCGTCGGATTCGAACGCCTCCCACAACGGTCCGCGGACGATGTAATTGGCGATGTCGTGCACGCGGCCCTCGCCGAGCTGCGAGTCGCGCAGCCGCGACACCGCGTCGTACTCGTACAGGCCCTGCTGCGCCTTCGACGTCGATTTCACGTGCCATTGGATGAGCGGGCGGCGGAGCGCCTTCGCCACCTCGACCGCGAGCATGGTCTTCCCCGTGCCCGGCTCGCCCTTGACGAGCAGCGGCCGCTGCAGCGTGATCGCCGCGTTCACGGCCATCATCAGGTCTTCGGTGGCGACGTAGGTATCGGTTCCGGTGAATTTCATCTGGCTTCTGCCCGCCTGCGCGATACGCGGATTATACGGGCGAGCGGCTATAATTCGCAGTCCCGGCCTAACGAACAAATGAAAAGCGAAACGCAAAGTACGCAAAGAAAAACATGATTTCGGAACAGTTTCACATAGGAGCTTCTGGAGCTATGGCACCAGGCATCGCGACGCAGTGTTCCAGATAGCTTCCTTCTCTCGCTCTTCTTTGCGACCTTTGCACTCCTTTGCGATCTTTGCGTCAAGATTCTCTTTTGATCCTGTCCAATCAATCTCAGGCAAACAGAAACGGAGTGACCGGTGCCGAAGCTGAACGCCAACCTTTCCATGATGTTCACCGAGGTTCCGTTCCTGGAGCGGTTCGGCGCCGCCGCCAGGGCGGGTTTCAAGGGAGCGGAGTTCCTGTTTCCCTACGAGTTCCCGGCGGCGCAGATCCGCGAGCAGCTCGACAGGCACAAGCTCGAGATGGTCCTGTTCAACATGCCGCCGGGGGACTGGAACGCCGGCGACCGCGGGCTCGCCTGCGATCCGGCCCGGACCGGCCAGTTCCAGGACGGCGTGGGCAAGGCGCTCGAGTATGCGCAGGCGCTGGGCTGCCGCCGGCTGCACTGCATGGCTGGGCTGAAGCCGCGCGGCGTCTCGGAAGAAAAGATGCGCGATGCCTATATAGCCAACCTCCGCTTCGCGGGCCAGGCGCTCGCCGGGCACGGCATCACGCTGCTCATCGAGGCGATCAACACCCGCGACATTCCGGGCTTCTACCTCAATTACTCGGCGCAAGCGTTCGACCTCATGCACTATGCGAACGTGCCCAACCTGCGCTTCCAGTACGACATCTACCACATGCAGATCATGGAGGGCGACCTCGCGCCCATGATCGAGCGCAACCTCGACAGGATCGCCCACATGCAGCTCGCCGACACGCCGGGACGCCACGAGCCCGGCAGCGGCGAGATCAACTACGGTTTTCTTCTGGAGTTCATCGATCGAATCGGATACAAGGGCTGGATCGGCTGCGAATACCGCCCCGCCGGCAGGACCGAGGACGGCCTGGCCTGGGCCAAGCCCTATCTATAGATCTACAAGATAAACAGCTACCACCAAGACACCAAGACACCAAGAAATGCCAGCAGCGATTGAAACGCGCAGCTTTATCCGCCTGGCACGCCTGTGAATACTTCGGTAGTTTTTTCCTCAAGTCTTTCTTTGCTTTTCTTGGTGTCTTGGTGCCTTGGTGGTGAAGTTTTAAACCTGGAGGACATATGAGCAACGTCGGATTCGTCGGACTGGGGATCATGGGCAAGCCCATGGCGGGGCATCTGATCAAGGGCGGGCACGCGCTGTTCCTGCACTCGCGCAGCGGCGTGCCGCAGGAGCTGACGGCCGGCGGCGGCAAGGCCTGCAACTCCGCCAGGGAAGTGGCGCAGAAATCGGAAGTGATCATCACCATGGTCCCGGACACACCGCACGTGGAGAAGGTCCTGTTCGGCAAGGACGGCGTCGCCGAAGGACTGTCGGCCGGAAAGATCGTGATCGACATGAGCTCGATCTCGCCGATCGCGACCAAGGAGTTTGCGGACAAGGTGCGCAAGCTCGGCGCGGACTACGTCGACGCCCCGGTCTCCGGCGGCGAGATCGGGGCGAAGAACGCCGCGCTCACCATCATGGTCGGCGCCGCGGAAAAGACCTTCGGCAAAGTAAAGCCGCTGTTCGAGCTGATGGGCAAGAACATCACCCTGGTGGGCGAGGTCGGCGCCGGCCAGGTGTGCAAGGTCTGCAACCAGATCGTCGTCGCGCTCAACATCGAGGCGGTCGCGGAGGCGCTGCTGCTCGCCTCCAAGGCGGGCGTCGATCCGGCCAAGGTGCGCCAGGCGCTGATGGGCGGCTTTGCCTCTTCCCGGATCCTGGAAGTGCACGGCGAGCGGATGATCAAGCGCACCTTCGATCCCGGCTTTCGCATCGAGCTGCATCAGAAGGACCTGAATCTCGCACTGTCCTCCGCGCGCGCGCTGAAGATGAGCCTGCCCAATACCGCCACCGCGCAGGAGCTGTTCAACGCCTGCCAGGCCCAGGGCGGCGGCAAGTGGGACCACTCGGCGATGGTCAAGGCCCTCGAGACGCTCGCCAATCATCCGGTCGCCAAATGACGGACAAACCGTGCTGCCTTCGTGACCCTTCGTGTTGAACGCGGCTAGGGTTTTTTGCATGATCACTGATCCAGGGCGGTTGTTGCGCAGGATGTTGGACGCGGCGATCGACGCCGCGTTGCCGGACAAGACGCTGCCCAGGCATCTGCCGAAGCCGCCCAAGGGTCGCACCATCGTGCTGGGTTGCGGCAAGGCGGCCGGTTCGATGGCGAAGGCGGTGGAAGACCACTGGCACGGGCCGCTCGAAGGCGTGGTCGTCACCCGCTACGGCTACAAGGTGCCGACCAGGCGCATCGAGGTGGTGGAAGCGGCCCATCCGGTGCCCGACCTCGCCGGGCGTAAGGCCGCGGAGCGCATCCTGGGGATGGTACAGGGGCTCACCAAGGACGACCTCGTTCTGTTTCTCGTCTCGGGCGGCGGCTCGGCGCTGCTTTCGCTGCCCGCGGCGGGCATCACGCTGGAAGACAAGCAGGCGATCAACAAGGCGCTGCTCAGGAGCGGCGCGAACATCGCCGAAATGAATTGCGTGCGCAAGCACCTCTCCGCGATCAAGGGCGGGCGGCTTGCGGCGGCCGCGCACCCCGCCAAAGTGACGACGCTGGCGATCTCGGACATTCCCGGCGACGATCCGGCGGTGATCGCCTCCGGTCCGACGGTCGCCGACCCGACGACTTTCGCCGACGCGCGCGCCATCCTCGAGAAATACCGCATCCACGAACCGGCAGCCGTGCTTGCCCATCTGCGCGCCGCCGCGGAAGAAACCCCCAAGCCCGGCGATCGAAGGCTCGCCCACGCCACGCTGCACATGATTGCCGCGCCCCAGTTATCGCTCGAGGCGGCGGCGGAAGCCGCGCGCAAGGCCGGCGTGACGCCGGTCATTCTCGGTGATGCGATCGAGGGCGAGGCGCGCGAGGTGGCGCTGGTCCATGCCGGCATCGCACGACAGGTCCGGCGCCATGGCCAGCCCGCGAAAGCGCCGTGCGTGCTGCTCTCGGGCGGCGAGACGACGGTGACCGTGCGCGGCCACGGTCGTGGCGGCCGCAATGCCGAGTTTGCTCTCGCGCTCGCCATCGCGCTCGGCGGCGAGCCGGGCATGTGGGCGATGGCATGCGATACCGACGGTGTCGACGGCACCGAAGACAATGCCGGCGCCATGGTCACGCCCGATACGCTTGCGCGCGCCTCGGCACGCGGGATGGACGCGAAAAAGATGCTTGCCGATAATGACGGCTATGGCTTCTTTTCCGGCATCGGCGACCTCGTCGTCACCGGCCCGACCCTGACCAACGTCAACGACTTCCGCGCCATCCTGGTGCTCTAGTGGGCACATTCGAAACTTTTCCCTCCGAAAACCTGCGCCCCGCGATTTCCAAGCGCGAACTGGTGCGCCGGCTCGAAGCAGCGCTGCCGGAGCAATGCGTGCTGCATGAGACGGAGGAGCTCAAGCCCTTCGAATGCGACGGCCTGAGCGCCTACCGCCGCGTGCCGCTCGCGGTTGCGCTGCCGGAAAACGAGGAGCAGGTGCGCGAAGTGCTCAGGATCTGCCACGCCGGCCGCGTGCCGGTGGTATTCCGCGGTGCGGGCACCGGCCTGTCGGGCGGCGCCCTGCCCTACGAGCACGGCGTGCTGCTCGGGCTGTCGAAGCTGAAACGGATTGTCGAAATCGATCCGCTTGCGCGCACCGCGCGGGTCCAGCCCGGCGTTCGCAATGCCGCCATCTCCGAGGCGGCGGAGGCATACGGTCTGTATTACGCGCCCGACCCTTCCAGCCAGATCGCGTGCTCGATCGGCGGCAATGTGGCGGAAAATTCCGGCGGTGTGCACTGCCTCAAGTACGGCCTCACGGTGCACAACATCCTGAAGCTGCGCTTCCTGACCATCGAAGGCGAGCTGCTGGAAATCGGTTCCGAGGGTCTCGACGCCCCCGGATACGATTTGCTGGCGCTCGTCACCGGCTCGGAAGGCCTGCTCGGCGTGGTGACCGAAATCACCGTCAAGCTGCTGCCCAAGCCGGTCAAGGCGCAGGTCGTGCTTGCCGCCTTCGACGATGTGACGAGGGCGGGCCAGGCGGTGGCCGACATCATCGCCGCCGGCATCGTGCCCGCCGGACTGGAGATGATGGACAGGAAGGCCACCGCGGCGGTGGAGGAATTCGTCCACGCCGGCTATCCGCTGGACGCGGACGCGATCCTGCTCTGCGAGGCCGACGGCACCGAAGAAGAGGTCGCCGCGGAGGTCGCGCGGGTGACCGAGGTGCTGGAGAAAGCGGGCGCGACGCAAGTGCGCGTGTCGCGCGACGAGGCCGAGCGGCTCCGGTTCTGGGCCGGGCGCAAGGCGGCGTTCCCCGCGGTGGGCCGCATCCTGCCGGATTATTTCTGCATGGACGGCACCATTCCGCGCAAGCAACTGCCGCTGGTGCTGAAGCGCATCGCCGAATTGTCCGGACAGTTCCGACTGCAGTGCGCGAACGTGTTCCATGCCGGCGACGGCAACCTGCATCCGCTCATCATGTTCGACGCCAACGACGACGACCAGCTACATCGCGCGGAGCGCTACGGCGCCGCGATCCTGGAGTTGTGCGTGGAGGTCGGCGGGACGATCACCGGCGAGCACGGCGTGGGCGTGGAGAAGATCAACCAGATGTGCGTGCAGTTCCGTACGCCGGAGCTCGAAACCTTCCACGCCGTGAAGCGGGCGTTCGACGAATTCGGCCTGCTCAATCCCGGCAAGGCGGTCCCCACGCTGCAGCGCTGTGCGGAATTCGGCGCCATGCACGTGAAGCGCGGGCAGGAAAAGTTCGCGGAGCTGCCCAGGTTCTGATTCCACAATCGACCACAGAGGCGCAGAGACACAGAGAAAATCCGGATTAACCACCAAGGCAGCAAGGAAATGGTAAAAGTTGTTCCTGGGCATCCGGGGTTCTTGGTGCCTTCGTGCCTTGGTGGTGATATATCGCTTTGGAAGTTCTCTGCGCCTCTGTGGTGAGCGCCCTTGCCTGATTTCATCGAGCAGTTCCAGGACACGATCCGCGGCGCGCAGGCGCGCAAGGCGCCGCTGCGTATCCGCGGCGGCGGCACCAAGGATTTCTACGGTGTGCGCCTGGCGGGCGAAGTGCTTGACACGCGGCCCTACGCCGGCATCGTCGACTACGAGCCGACCGAGCTCGTGCTGACCGCGCGCGCCGGTACGCCGCTGTCCGAGGTCGAGTCGGCCCTGGCAGGGCGCGGGCAGATGCTTCCCTTCGAGCCGCCGCATTTCGGTCCGTCGGCGACATTCGGCGGCAGCATCGCCGCGGGATTTTCGGGCCCGCGCCGCGCCTATGCGGGCGCGGCGCGCGACTTCGTGCTCGGCGTGCGCATGGTGAACTCCCGCGGCGAGGACCTGCGCTTCGGCGGGCGAGTGATGAAGAACGTCGCCGGCTACGACCTGTCGCGCCTGATGGCCGGGTCCTTCGGCACGCTCGGGCTGATTCTCGAGATCTCGGTCAAGGTCCTGCCGCGTCCGGAGGTCGAGCGTACGCTGGTCTTCGAGATGGACGAGGCGCGCGCGATCGACGCCGTCAATCGCTGGGCCGGTCAGCCGCTGCCTCTTTCCGGCTCCTGTCATGTGGGCGGCAAGCTCCATGTCCGGCTGTCGGGCGCGGGGCTGGCGGTCGATGCCGCGCAGCGCAAACTGGGCGGAGCGTCTCTTGCGGACGACGCTGCGTTCTGGCATTCGGTGCGCGAGCAGACGCACGGTTTCTTCTCCGGCGCACCCGCGCTGTGGCGCTTCTCGGTCAAGTCCACGAGCGCGCCGCTCGGTGTCGGCGCGACGCTTTTCGAGTGGAACGGCGCCTTGCGCTGGGTTGCCGGCAGCATCGAGCCCGCCCGCGCGCACGAAGCGGCGGCGAAGGCCGGCGGCCATGCCACGCTTTTCCGCGGCACGGACAAATCCGCCGGCATCCAGCGCCTGACGCCGGCGCTGCTCGTCGTGCACAAGAAGCTCAAGCACGCGTTCGATCCCGAAGGCATCTTCGGCCCCGGGCGCATCCATCCCGATTTTTGAACACGCTTCCACCACACAGACATAGAGGCGCAGAGACATTCAAGAGCGAAACACGAAGGCACGAAGACACGAAGGAAGACCAAGAAAAGATTCACATTCTCAGGAACACAGAAAGAAATAGTTTTCTCGATTTCCGGTTATCTTGCTGCCCTTGGTGATCTTGGTGGTTTGTATTGATTTCGAATTCTGTATTTCTCTGTGCCTCTGTGTCTCTGTGGTTAGATCGGAACCATGAAAACCAACCTGGCCGAATCGATCCGCGACACGCCCGAAGGCAAGGAGGCCGACCGGATCCTGCGCGCCTGCGTGCATTGCGGGTTCTGCACCGCCACCTGTCCGACCTATCAGTTGCTCGGCGACGAGCTGGACGGCCCGCGCGGGCGCATCTATCTGATCAAGGAGGTGCTGGAAGGCAACCAGGTCAGCCGCAAGACCCAGTTGCACCTGGACCGCTGTCTCACCTGCCGCGCCTGCGAGACGACCTGCCCCTCCGGCGTGCAATACGGCCGCCTGGTCGACATCGGACGCGACATCGTCGAAAAACACGTCGGCCGCTCGCCGCTGCAGGCGTTCAAGCGCGCGGCGCTGCGCGCGGTGATTCCCGACCCTAGGCTCTTCACCCCGCTGCTGCGCCTGGGGCAGGTGCTCAAACCCCTGCTCCCGGGCGTGCTGGCACGCAAGGTGCCCGCGCGGCAAGCGCGCAGCGCGTGGCCCGAACCGCGCCATGCGCGGCGGATGCTGGTGCTAGATGGCTGCGTGCAGCCGGCGATTGCGCCCAACATCAACGCGGCGGCCGCGCGCGTGCTCGACCGGATCGGCATCTCGCTCGTCAGGGCGCGGGGCGCGGGCTGCTGCGGCGCCGTGACTTTCCACCTGAACGACCAGACCGGCGCGCTCGACTACATGCGCGGCAATATCGACGCCTGGTGGCCGCACGTGGACGCCGGAGCAGAGGCGATCGTGATGACCGCGAGCGGCTGCGCGGCGATGGTCAGGGAATACGGCCACGCGCTCGCGCACGACCCCGCCTATGCTGAGAAAGCGAAGCGTATCTCCGAGCTGACCAGAGACGTCAGCGAAATCCTGTTCGACGAACGCGAAGCGCTCACGAAGCAATTGGGTTTTTCACTCAGTCCCGAGTCCTCCGTCCCCGGTCCTGCTCTGCGCGCGACGAAAGTGGCGTTCCACTCTCCCTGCACGCTGCAGCACGCGTTGCAGGTCCGCGGCAAGGTCGAGCAATTGCTGCGCGAAGCCGGCTTCGAGCTCACCGCGGTTCCCGACTCGCACCTGTGCTGCGGCTCCGCGGGCACCTATTCCATACTCCAACCGGAATTGTCCCGCCAACTGCTGAAGAACAAAGTCGATGCGCTGCGTTCCGGCGCGCCCGAGCTGATCGCGACCGCCAACGTGGGCTGCCTGGCGCACATCCAGTCCGGCACCGACCTGCCGGTCCGGCATTGGGTGGAGCTGCTGCTCGACAGGCTCGCGCAATCCCAACATTGATGAGGATCCGACCGTGACCAAGACCGCACTGATAACCGGCGCAACCTCCGGCTTCGGCGCCGCCGCGGCGCGGCGTTTCGCGCACGGGGGATGGCGCGTGATCGCCACCGGCCGTCGTGCCGAGAGGCTGCGCAAACTGGTCGAGGAACTCGGCGCGGACAGGATTCATGCCGCGTCTTTCGACATGCGCAAGGCGGAAGCCATCGATGCGGCGCTGGCGGCGCTGCCGTCGTCGTTTCGGGACGTCGATCTGCTGGTCAACAACGCGGGGCTCGCGCTCGGCACGGCGCCGGCGCACAAAGCGAGCCTCGAGCAGTGGAACCAGATGATCGAGACCAACGTCACCGGCCTGGCCACCATCACGCACAGGCTGCTGCCGAAGCTGATCGAACGCAGGGGCGCGATCATCAACATCAGCTCGGTGGCCGCGAGTTATCCCTACCCCGGAGGCAACGTGTACGGAGGAACCAAGTCCTTCGTGGTGCAGTTCTCCCTCGGGCTGCGCTCGGACCTGCACGGCACCGGCGTGCGCGTTACCTCGGTCGAACCCGGCATGGCCGAGACCGAGTTCACGCTGGTGCGCACCGGCGGCAACCGGGAAGCCTCGGACAAGCTGTACAAGGGCGCGCACCCGATGACGGCCGAGGATATCGCCGAAACGCTGTTCTGGATCGCGACGCTGCCGCCGCACCTGAACGTCAACCGCATCGAGCTGATGCCGGTCAACCAGTCGTTCGGACCGTTCCAGGTCCATCGCGGCGATACGGCATGACCTGCCGGCAGAGCCATTGCCACCATGAGAACGTACACCGGCGGCTGTCACTGCGGCGCCGTGCGCTTTGAGGCCGACGCCCCGGAGCCGATCGAGGCGCTGGAATGCAACTGCTCGATCTGCAGTCGCACCGGGTTTCTGCATCTCATCGTGCCCGCGTCGCGCTTCCGCCTCCTGGCGGGGAAAGACGCGCTGCAGAACTACACCTTCCACACCCGGGTCGCGCAGCATCTTTTCTGCCGCACCTGCGGCGTCAAGTCGTTCTATGTGCCGCGCTCCAACCCCGACGGTTACAGCGTCAACGTCCGCTGCCTGGACGGCTATCCCGATCTGCCCATGAACATCGCGCCGTTCGACGGGCGCGACTGGGAGCGCGAGGGACCGGCGCTGCGCCGGCTGTCGCAGGACTGAGCGGCGCGGGCGTCGAGCGCGCCGGAGTCCGCCGGCGCTACCATGTCGTCCATGGACCGCCGCATCGCCCATCTCGACATGGACGCGTTCTACGCGTCGGTGGAGCTGCTGCGATATCCGCAGCTCGCGGGCCTGGCAGTGGTAATCGGGGGCAGGCGCCGCCGCGCTCCGTCGCTGCGGCAGGACGGGCCGGACTTTGCGCGTCTGCGCGATTACGTCGGCCGCGGCGTGGCGACCACCGCGACCTACGAGGCGCGGGCGTTGGGCGTGCACTCCGGCATGGGACTGATGAAAGCGGCGTCCCTGGCGCCCGATGCGATCCTGCTGCCGGCGGACTTCGAGGAGTACGGCCGCTATTCGAGGCGGTTCAAGGCGGCGGTCGCCGAGATCGCGCCGCACATCGAAGATCGCGGCATCGACGAGATCTACATCGACTTGACGGATGCGCCGGGCGAAACCGTTGCGCTGGCTCAGCGGATCAAGGACGGCGTCCGGCGCGCAACCGGCCTTTCCTGCTCGATGGGTGTCGCGCCCAACAAGCTGCTGGCCAAGCTCGCCTCCGAATTGCAGAAGCCGGACGGCCTCACGGTGCTTACTCACGCCGAGCTCGCCACCCACATCTGGCCGCTGCCGGCGCGGCGGATCAACGGCGTCGGTCCGCGGACCAGCACCAGGCTGCAGGCGCTGGGCATCCACACCATCGGCGAACTCGCGCAGGCTCGAGTCGAGACGCTCGTCGAGCGCTTCGGGGAACGCTACGGGCGCTGGCTTGCCGATGCAGCCAACGGGCGCGACGAGCGCCCCGTCGTGACGGAGCGGGAGCCGAAGTCGATCAGCCGCGAAACGACCTTCGAGCGCGATCTCGATCCCCGGCACGACCGGGAAGCCCTCTCCGGGATTCTGCTCGGATTGTGCGAACGGCTGGGCGACGATCTCAGGCGCAAAGGCTATGCGGGCAGGAGCGTCGGCGTGAAGCTGCGTTACGCGGACTTCCGGACCGTGACGCGCGAGACGACGCTCGAACAGCCGACCGACGACGCGCAGACGATCCGCAGTGCCGCGAGGCAGTGTCTGAAGCGCGCACCGCTCGATCGCAAGTTGCGACTGCTCGGGGTCAGAGTGGGATCGCTGGCGCCCGCCGATCGGCCGGCGCGGGACGATCAATCCGCGCGTGCGACGACGCACAGCGAAGCGGGCGAAAGCCTGCCGTTGTTCGAATGAAGCGCCGGCCGGCGTTCGCGGGAACGCAACGCACACTCGGCCTGGCGAGGCCTTCACGCTCGCGACGACTCGACGCCGCCCGCAGTGACGCTGGCCGGAGAGCCGGGTGCGGGTGACTTCCGCCCCGACGCGGCTGTGAAGCTAGGGTGAGGTGGTGTCGGTGTCCCGGACCGCGGCGCCGTCGATGACGCGCCCGCCCGGCGGGCCTGCCCGCAACTGCCGGCGCAGTTCGCGCGTCTTCCACCACAGGAAGCCCCAGAGCATCAGCGCACCCGCCGCCACGAACGCGAACACCAGCAGCGAAAACATCAGCCCTGCAGCAAGCAGCACGGCGCCGGCTGCAAACGCCAGCGCCTTGCGCAGCAAGACTGAGGCATATAGCCGGGAACGCGCACCGATCTGCGTCGGTCGGGGTCCTGCGTCGATCGATTTCCTGTTCACGTGATTCCTTGCCGGAGTTCCTGTTTCGAGGAGCCGCGCTAAGGCTCGGCCTCTGTATGATAGTCTTTGCCGATAAAAGTTTTCGGCGGGGTCTGTCCATGACGTCACGGCTCGTGATCGGCCTGCTCGCGCTTGCGCTCCTCGCCGCGTGCGCGCAGCAACCGCCTCGAGGCGCTGCGGGCAATGTCACGGTCGTGGTGCTGCCCAAGGCGTCCGACGGCCACGTGGGCGCGGTCGTGGTGCGGCCCATCGACGGCGGCGAGCCGGTGCTCCTGAACAAGGCCTATGTCGCTGCCCGCGTCGGCAACGCGCAAAAGGTGCAGACCTCGCCCATCGACCCGAAGCGCGTGAACGAAGAGTTCGGTTCGACTTTGGATGCGATGCCGAGCCGGCCGGCTTCCTTTCTGGTCCACTTCGTCGAGGGTACGGACGAGCTCAACCCCGACGCCAAACACACGATCGAGCGTGTTCTCGCCGAGGTCGCCGCCCGGCCCTCGCCCGAAATCTCGGTCATCGGCCATACCGATTTTCTCGGCAGCGACGAGTACAACGACACGCTTTCCGTGCAGCGCGCCAAGAGGGTGCGGGATCTTCTCGTCCAGCGCGGAATCCCGGCGAAGATCATTCAGGTTTCCGGGCGTGGCAAGCGCGAACCCCTGTATCCCACCCCCGATGGCGTCGCCGAGCCGCGCAACCGGCGCGTGGAAATCACCGTGCGCTGACGCCGGGCGCGGCCGGCGGCGCCTTTGCGCCGGGCGCGCGATTCAACCCGCGCTCGCAGCCTTCGCGTTTGCCGCGATGTTTTCCTGCGCCTGTGCGCAGGCCGCGACGATCTCCATCTCGTGCGCGGCGCTCGGAAAGGAACGGGAGATCTGCCGCCAGGGGGCGGAGGCCTGGGCGCGCCAGACCGGGCATTCCGTGCGGCTGGTTTCGACGCCGAACTCCAGCAGCGAGCAGCTCGCGCTCTACCAGCAACTGCTCGCCGCGCACGCGGCGGACCTCGACGTCATCCAGATCGACGTCGTGTGGCCGGGAATACTCGCCTCGCATCTGATCGATCTCTCGCCCTACGCCGGCGGGAAGATCGAGCAGCACTTCCCCGCCCTCGTCGCCAACGACACCGTCGATGGCAAGCTGGTGGCAGTGCCCTGGTTCGCGGATGCGCCGCTGCTCTACTACCGCAAGGATCTGCTGGCCCGCTACCGGCTCCCGGTTCCGAAAACCTGGCGCGAGCTGACCGACACCGCGCGACGGATTCAGGACGCGGAGCGCGCCGCCGGCAACGGCAGGCTCTGGGGATACGTCTGGCAGGGCCGCGCTTATGAGGGACTCACCTGCAACGCGCTGGAGTGGGTGGCGAGCGACGGCGGCGGCACGATCGTCGAACGCGACGGCCGCATCTCGATCGACAACCCGCGCGCCGCAGGGGCATTGCGGCGCGCCGCAGGCTGGATCGGCTCCATCACGCCGACCGGTGTGCTCAATTATTCGGAAGAGGAGGCGCGCGGGGTATTCCAGAGCGGCAACGCGGTGTTCATGCGCAACTGGCCGTACGCCTGGCCGCTGGTCAACGGCGGCGACAGCCCGGTGCGCCGCAAGGTCGGCCTCGCGACGATGCCTGCCGGCGAGAACGGGATCGGGGCCGCCACGCTCGGCGGCGCGCAGCTCGCGGTGTCGCGCTACTCTGCACACCCCGCTCTCGCCGCCGACCTGGTGCTGTATCTCACCGGTGCCGCGGAGCAGAAACGGCGCGCGATCGCGGGCGGCTACTTCCCGACCATCCGCGCGCTGTATCGCGATCCGGAGATCCGGCGCGCGAACCCGCTCTACGCGATCCTTGCCGATGCGATCGCGCACAGCGTGGTCCGTCCTTCGGCGTTCACGGGCCGGCGCTACAACCGCGTGAGCACCGCATTCTGGAACGCGGCGCACGCGGTGCTCTCCGGGCAGGCCGACGCGGACACTGCGCTGCGTTCGCTGGAGCGCAATCTCATGCGGCTGTCGCGGGGCGGGAAGTGGTGAACGGGCGAAGCCGTCTCGACCGGCTGCGCACGCCGACGGCGTGGTGGTTTCTCGCTCCGACGCTCGCGATTCTGCTGTTCGTGGCCGCGTGGCCGATTGCGCGCACCGTCGCCTTCGGCTTCACGGACGCGTGGCTCGGCGACCTGCAGGGCCGGCAGTGGGTCGGATTCGAGAACTATCTGGCGCACTACCAGGATCGCTGGTTCGGATTGCTTGCCGATCCGCAATGGTGGCGGTCGGTGTGGAACACCCTGCGGTTCGCGATGGTGTCGGTGTCCCTGGAAGCCGCTCTCGGAACGGCAATCGCGCTGGTGCTCGATGCGGAGTTTCGCGGCCGCGCGTGGGTGCGCGCGGCGGTGCTGGTGCCGTGGGCGATCCCGACCGTCGTTTCGGCGAAGATGTGGGGCTGGATGCTGCACGACCAGTTCGGCATCGTGAATCAGGGGCTGCTCGCGCTGGGCCTGATCGCCGCACCGCTCGCCTGGACCGCGGACCCCAGCCTGGTGCTTCCGACCGTGATCCTGGTCGACGTGTGGAAGGGCACGCCGTTCATGGCGCTGCTCGCGCTCGCCGCGCTGCAGTGCGTGCCGCGCGAGTGCTACGACGCGGCCAAGATCGACGGCGCCGGCGCGGTGCGCACGTTTTTCAGCGTCACGCTCCCGCTCATCCGTCCGGCGATCGTCGTGGCGGCCGTGTTCCGCGCCCTCGACGCCCTGCGCGTTTTCGACGTCATCTACGTACTCACCTCCAACGATCCCAACACCATGTCGATGTCGATATTCGCGCGCCAGCAACTGGTGGACTTCCAGGACGTCGGCTACGGATCGGCGGCCGCGACGCTGCTCTTCTTTCTGGTCGCGCTGACCGCCGCGCTGATCCTGACCGCCGGCAGAGTGCGGCTGACTGGGGAGGGAACGCCGGGATGAGACTTCTGCGCCGCGCGGCCTTCTGGCTGCTGGTGGCCGCAATCCTGCTCTTTGCGCTGTTTCCTTTCTACTACGCCGTCGTGACTTCCCTGCGGCCGGCGTCGGCGCTGTTCGAGCCCGCGTGGCTGCCGCACGACGTCACGCTCGCCAACTACGAAGCAGTGTTCGGCGAGCAGCCTTTTGGGCGAAACATCCTGAATTCGATCGCCGTCGCGGCATCCGTGGTCGGCCTGGCGATGCTGGCCGGGGTCACCGCCGCCTATTCGCTGGCGCGGATCCGGTTCAGGGGCCGGGGGGCGCTGCTCGGGGCGATCCTCGCGGTATCGATGTTCCCGCAGGTCGCCATGCTCTCCGGCATGTTCGAGCTCATCCGCGCCCTCGGTCTGTACAACCATCTCGCGGCGCTCACGCTGAGCTACATGGTGTTCACGCTGCCGTTCACCGTCTGGATCCTGACGACTTTCCTGCGTGAGCTGCCCAAAGAGCTAGAGGAAGCCGCGCTCATCGACGGGGCCAACGCCTGGCAGACTTTGACGCGAGTGTTCCTGCCGCTGATGGGGCCGTCCCTGGCAACGACCGGCCTGCTTGCCTTCGTTGCCGCGTGGAACGAATTTCTGTTCGCGTTGACCTTCACGCTCACCGACGAGAAGCGCACCGTGCCGGTGGCTGTGGCGTTGATGAGCGGCGCCAGTCAATACGAGCTGCCATGGGCGAACATCATGGCCGCGTCGGTGACGGTGACCCTGCCGCTGATCGCGCTCGCCTTGATCTTCCAGAATCGCATCGTCGCGGGACTGACCGCAGGGGCGATCAAGGGCTGAGCAGGTTGAGCGCCCTGCGGCAGCCGGAATCGCAAACCGCCGGCCTCCCAGCGCCTTGCTCCTTTGCCTCGACGTTGCTACATTGCGCCACTGCTGGCGGATCTGCGGGAGTCCGCGGCGCAAGGGAATGAGAAGAAGACTGCGCGATGCGGACTACCTCCGTGCGCTCATAGAGGACCCGGCTTTGGCATGGCTCCAACCGCTGACGGCGCTGATCGCCTGCATCGACGAAGTGCCGGAACACGGGAAGCAGAACCTGGGGCTGAAAGACCTCGCCGTGCGGCTGCGCGCGCTGCTTGCAGCCGGTGCCAACGGCTCGGAATTCCACCGAAAATACGCAGAGGCGCTGCAGCGCAGCCCCGACGCCCTGGTCGCACACGTCGAGGCGCTACGCGCCCTCCAACCGTGACGGAGTCATCATGACCAAACGCACCGTTCAACGCATCATCCCGTCCATTCACGCCTCCGACGGAGCCGGCGTCAAGTTGCGCCGCAGCCTGGGGCAATCGCAAACGGTGCGCCTCGACCCGTTCCTGATGCTGGACGAGTTCTCCTCGGACAATGCCGACGACTACATCGCCGGATTTCCGGACCATCCGCATCGCGGCTTCGAGACGGTGACCTACATCCTCGACGGCCACATGCTCCACCAGGACCATCTGGGCAACCGCGGGGATCTGAAAAGCGGCGGCGTGCAGTGGATGACCGCCGGACGCGGCATCATTCACTCCGAGATGCCGCAGCAGGATCGCGGACGCATGCGCGGCTTCCAGCTCTGGATCAATCTTCCCGCGCGCGAGAAGATGAAGCCGGCCGGCTATCGCGATCTGCAGGCCTCCGACATTCCAGAGGCCGCGCTGCCGGGCGGCGGACTGGTGCGGGTGATTGCCGGTGAGTACGGAGAAACGGCGGGGCCGATCTCGGGGCTGAGCACCGAGCCGGTTTACCTCGACGTGCATCTGCCGGCCGGCGCGACGTTCTCGCATGCGCCGAAGAACGGCCACAACGCCTTCGTGTATCCCTATGAGGGCAGCGTCCGCATCGGCTCCACTGCCCTGCCCTCGCACAGCGCCGGCGTGCTGTCTGCGGAGGGCGAGGTGGAAGCCACCGCCGGCGCGGAAGGCGCGCGATTCCTGCTGCTCGCCGGCAAGCCGCTGAACGAGCCCATCGTCCAGTACGGCCCCTTCGTCATGAACACGCGCGAGGAGATCGAGCAGGCGATTCGCGATTATCAGAACGGCACATTGACGGCCAGCTCCACCGCTTCGGCCTGAGTGATGCGCAGCAGCTCCGGGTAGGTCAGGCGGAATACTGTATGCGGGTGGCCGGCGGCCGCCCACAGCTCACCGTAGCAGGAGAGCGATCGCTCGACGAATTTCCGCACCGTGCCTGCGTGTCCGACCGGCGCCACGCCGCCGATGGCAAAGCCGGTTTGTCTGCGGACGAATTCCGCATCCGCCTTGCCGATCGGCTCCCGGACCAGCGCCGCGAGGCGAGCGGTATCGACGCGCTTCGCTCCCGAGGACATCACCAGCACGGCGCCGTCGCTGGTTTCGGCGCGAAACACCAGAGAATTCGCGATCTGCCCGATGTCGCAGCCGAGGTATTCGGCGGCCGCCTTGGCGGTGCGCGCGGCGCCGGGCAGCTCTACGATCTCGGCGGACAATCCGCAGCGGGAAAGCGCTTCGCGGACTCGCGCGACACTTGGCGAGTTGAGGACCGAAGGCGACATGCGCCAATCCTACGTCAGGCGCGCACCGCCGGGTCCGGGATTGGGAAGGAAGACGCTCGCGCTGCTCCAGGTTTCACCCTTTCCGAGATGCCGAGGTGCCGTGTTCTTGTTCCCAGACACGGCAAAGCGCGGAATGGTTCAAACACGAGATCACAGCCCTTCTGCCGTCGTCCGAAAAACCGCGTTGGCTCACCGAACCCTATGGCTTGCAAGCAGGGATCGAGTCATGAATGCCGGTCGGCCGATTCCCCGATGGTCGGCTCGCGGCGGACGACCGGATGCGCAGTCGCGAGTTGTTCAGCCATCACGTAGGTGCCCGCCCAGACCAATGCCGCAACCCAACCGAGAAACGTCCAGCCGAGAAAGATATTGAGGAACAGGATCGCCAGTCTGTTGTGGTGATGCCGGGCATACGCCACGATGGAAGGAACAAAGTACAAAGGCACGGCGACCAACACGACGAATATCAGCCAGTTCCATATCGGCCAGCTTTCCAGCCACGGCAAGACGGCGAACTTGCCCATCGTCACCCTCCTGGTCCGGATAAAATGGGGTCAGACTCGATTTAATCCGCCGCCCTTGGTGGCCGCCCACGAGACAGCGGGCTGGCGCGCCTGCCCGAGAGCGCCTCGATCCTGGCCCGGAAGCGCTCGCTGCCCAGGGCCCAGGCCTTGTTGGTCGCTTGCCGGATCGCCTCGATGTCGGCCCTGGACAGCTGCGCCCGGAAAAGCCGCCGATAGGCCGACTGGCGTTCCTCGGCCGAGCGCCCCAGCCGGCGATAGACCTCGTGCGGGCTGAGCAGGGAGTCCTTGCCGCCCAGGGCATTGCCCCGGTAGCTCGACCAGGGGTAGTCGGCCGGGTGTTCGACCGTGTCCTGCGCCCGCACCGGGTTGAGCTCGATGTAGCGCATGCAGCTCAGCAAATAGCCCTCGGCCTCGATCACGGTAGCGCGGTAGCGGCCCTCCCACAAGGTGCCGGTGCGCCGCCAGGTGTAGTTGAAGTACTGCACATAGCGCCGGCCTACCGACTGCAGCGTCTTGGGCACGCTTTGCTCATCCGAGGGGGTGGCGAGCAGGTGCACGCAGATAAATCGAGTCTGACCCCATTTATC
>Ga0070741_10003998_pt1 | contig 35189 bp, 29 predicted proteins | sample Coa_R1_4_FD_66440 | JGI IMG/M metagenome (GOLD analysis project Ga0070741, IMG submission 66440) | Surface soil microbial communities from Centralia Pennsylvania, which are recovering from an underground coalmine fire - Coalmine... | ecosystem: Environmental > Terrestrial > Soil > Unclassified ... | reverse complement strand
GTTATAGGCCCCAGCGTGCTGGGCTGGGTGAACCCCGATCAGTTTCTCTCTGCGCTGGCCGAACTGGGCGTCATTTTCCTGCTCTTCACCGTGGGCCTGGAGATCAAGCCGGCTCAGATCTTCCAGGTAGGGGGCGCCGCGCTGCTGGTGGCGGCCGGCGGCGTCGCCGCGCCTTTCATTGCCGGCTGGGCCATCATGCTTTGGTGGAATCACTCCAGCGTGGAGGCCATTTTTGTGGGCGCGTCGATGGTGGCCACTAGCGTAGGTATTACAGCGAGGGTTCTAGCTTCGCTGGGCCTCATGAACGAACGCGCCAGCCAGATCATTCTTGCGGCTGCCGTGATCGACGACATTCTGGGGTTGCTCGTGCTGGCCGCCGTCAGCGGCGTCGCCAAAGGGGGGCTGCACTATGCGGAACTGGCGGGCACGGCGGCCCTGGCTTTCGGCTTCACTATATTTGTCGCCGTGGTGGGAACGCGCGCCATGCGCCGCGTCGGGCCCCGGCTCGCCCATCTGCGGCAGATTCGAGGCGAATTCGCGTTCGCTCTCCTCCTGGTTTTCGGTCTCTCGCTGTTGGCGACGTGGGCCGGCGTTGCCGCCATTGTCGGGGCTTTCCTGGCGGGCATGGTTCTGGCCGAGCACTTCGAAGGATCTGATGTCCACCAGCTGGCCCAGGGAGCTACCGAGCTGGTTGTCCCTTTTTTTCTGGTCCAGATCGGATTGTACTTGGATATCCGCGTCTTTCAGTCCTTGCGTACATTCGGCTTGGCCCTGCTTATCACTGCGGCGGCCATAATCACTAAGCTGGCCGGTTGCGGGTTGGGGGCGTGGTCGCTCGGTTTTCGCGACGCCCTCCGGGTTGGCATGGGGATGGCGCCGCGCGGCGAGGTTGGCATGGTTGTCGCCCAGATCGGATTGACCATGGGCGTGATTTCAGGCGATGCGTATGCCGTGGTGGTTTTCATGGCAATTGCAACCACGCTGGTCGCCCCGCCCTTACTGCGCCTGCTGTTCCCCGGCGCTCGCCCGGCGGAAGCTGAAGCCGATGCCTCGCTGTAGACGCCTGAGATTCTCTTTCGAATTTCCGGTTCGCCGCCGCTGAAGTACGCCGCCCGACTTCCGCGATTGCGCTTGTTACAATGCCCGTATGCCATTCCCCACCGTTCGACTGCGCCGCTTGCGGCAAAGCGGACTGCTGCGCTCGATGGTGCAGGAAACCCGCCTCACGCCCGCCAACTTCATTTATCCGCTATTTGTGTGTCCGGGCGAAGGCGTCAAACGCGAGATCAGCGCCATGCCGGGCAACTATCAAATGTCGGTCGATCAGGTTGTCCGGGAGTGCGGGGAAGTGGCTGCGCTCGGCATTCCGGCGGTGATCCTGTTTGGTCTCCCGGAAAGCAAAGACGCCGAAGGCTCCGGGGCGTACGCGAGCGACGGCATTGTACAGCGGGCCATCCGCGCCATTAAAAGGGAAGTCAAAAACATCCTGGTCGTGGCGGACGTTTGCCTCTGTGAATACACCAGCCACGGCCACTGCGGGCGCGTCGTCGGCAACGATGTGGACAACGACTCGACGCTGGAGCTCCTGAGCCGCACGGCGCTGTCCCAGGCTCAAGCGGGCGCGGATATGGTGGCGCCTTCCGACATGATGGACGGCCGCATCGCCGCCATCCGCAAGACTCTTGATGCTCACGGGTTCTTTAATACGCCCATCCTCGCCTACGCCGCTAAGTACGCTTCCGTCTTCTATGGTCCTTTCCGCGAAGCCGCCGAGTCGGCTCCGCGGTTCGGCGACCGGCGCAGTTACCAGATGGACCCAGCCAACCGACGCGAAGCCCTGCGGGAGATCGCACTCGACATCGAGGAAGGAGCCGACATCATTATGGTGAAGCCGGCCATGCCCTATCTCGATGTCATCTGCCAGGCCCGCAAGCAGTTTTCCGCACCCATCGCTGCCTACCAGGTGAGTGGGGAATACTCAATGATCGTGGCAGCCGCACAAAGGGGATGGCTGGACTTGGACCGCGCAATGTGGGAGTCCCTCACGGCAATCCGCCGCGCCGGAGCCGATATGATCCTCACGTACTTCGCCAAAACCGCAGCCCGCGCCTTCTGACTTTTGTATTCCTATAATTTATTGATATACGGGACTTAACCAGCGTGGGAGCGGAGCCTGCGCGGTTTTGGAATGCGTCCCGTGTAGCCCCGTCGCTGACGTCGGTTCGCCCACTTAGCTGTGTGAATAGGAACTGATTCAACGATTAGTGCAAATACTTAATAAAATATTAGTTGACATTACTCAATATACATGATAAAGTGCGTTGTGAAGAGGCCTCCCGCGAGGGCTTGGGCCTCGGGAAAGGCAAAAATTTCTACACGAAAGGTTCTGAAGGAGGTTGAAATGTTCACTCGTAGCCTGGATGAGATCAATGAAATGCGGCGGTCCTTCGACCAACTTTTCGAGAGCTTCTTCAATGCGACACCGCGCCGGGCCAGTGGTCAAACCGCCTCGTCCGACTGGGTCTTCGCGCCGGCTGTCGAGTCTGGCTGGACCGATGATTATCTCAACCTGCGCGTGGTGATCCCCGGGGTGACGGAAAAAGACATGAAGGTCACGGTACAGGGCAATCAGCTTTACATTTCTGGCGAGCGGAAGGCGCCTGAAAACTTCGGTAAAGAAGGTTACGTTTGGAACCAGATCCCGTATGGGAAATTCGAGCGCGTTCTCGATCTCCCCGCTGGCCTGGATCTCGACAAGCTCCAAGCGCATCTGCACGACGGGCTGCTCGACATACGGATTCCCGTTGCCAGCGCGATGAAACCTAAGCAAATTCAGATTACCGCTGCCGAGCCCAAGGAGATCGCCGCTTAAGTTCGCGCCGCATCGGAAGAGCGTTCAGTATCAAGTTACGGGGGCGCGGAAGCGCCCCCGGGATGGCTGGCGGCGCCGGCAGAACCTGTAATTGGGGATCTGGCGCTTTCGGCGGCGGACCCTAGACTCACGGCCACGCTAAATCTTTGAGGATCAGCCGGCACCCGCCATCGTCGCGCTCCAACGTGAACGCTGCGTTGAGAACAGTCTTCTCGATCAGACTTGCCGCGATCCCCGCCATCCGCCAACCCATTGCGGCGAAGCTACGATTTGCCTGGCGCAGCGTCAGGCGCAAATGTTTTTCGCGAAGCACCCGCGGAGGGTGCTGCAACTCGAGGCCGGCGGCCGCGAAGATAGGCTCCGGATTTCCCGCGCCGTGAGGTTCCAGTTGAACAAGCTCTCCCAGCAGCTCGCAGGTAATTTCTTGGAAATTCAGGTCAGCGTCGATGGCAATTGACGGAATGCAATCCTCAGGATTGAGCCGCGCCGCAGCATAACTCAGGAACCGGCTGCGAAATTCCGGCAGCCGGGCGGCGGGAAGCGAGAATCCGGCGGCGGACCGGTGGCCTCCGAAGCGCGCGAAAAGGTCCGCCATGGATTCAAGCGCTTCCAGAAGGTGAAAGGGCGGGATGCTACGCCCCGATCCGTGAGCCATGCCCTCTTTTTCGCTGATTGCGATGACCACTGCCGGGCGATAGAAGCGCTCGACGAGTCTGGATGCCACGATGCCCAGGACGCCCCGATGCCAACCTTCCCCAGCCGCCACGATCGCAGCCGGCGGCTGCTCCGGAAATGCCCGCTCGGGCGCCGCAGAGATCTCGCTCAAAATCTCCTCTACGATGCGTGCTTCGGCTGCCTGGCGTTCGGCATTGAGGCGGCACAGGCGTTCGGCGATCTTGGCTCCGCGCTCCGCATCGGCAGCCGAAAACAACTCGATCACCTCGCTTGCCGTATCCATGCGGCCCGCCGCATTCAGCCGCGGTGCAAGCCAGTAAGCGATGTTCGCGGCCGTCGGCGGGCGGCCCTCGGCTATGCCAGAAGCCGATAGCAGCGCCTTCAGCCCGGGGTTCACCGGCCGCCCGAGGGCGTGCAGTCCGAATTTCACGATAATCCTGTTTTCCCCGACTAGCGGAACTACGTCGGCCACGGTTCCGATGGCCGCGATTCGAAGCATCGAGCGGAGTACCTTCTCGAGCCGTGCGGGCGGCCAATCAAGGGAACCGAGCAGGGCTTGGGCGAGCTTGAATGCCACGCCGACGCCGCTAAGATTCTTATCGGGGTAGCCGCAGCCCGGTTGATTGGGGTTCAACACGGCAAGGGCCGCGGGCGCCCGCGAAGGGGAGGCTTCGGGCAGATGATGGTCGGTGATGATCGTGTCGATGCCGAGACCGTTGGCCTTTTCGACCACCACTGCCTCCCGAATGCCGGTATCGACGCTGACGATCAGCCGGATGCCTTGGCGCGCCGCGTGCTCCATCACATCGTCGCGCATTCCGTAACCATCTCTGAGGCGGTGAGGTATGTAGAAATCAGCTGTTCCTCCCGCTAGCTCGATGGCTTTGCGCAGCAGCACTACAGCGGTGGTTCCATCGGCATCGTAATCGCCATAGACGAGGATCTTCTCGCCCGTGGCGCATGCCCGGCGCAGCCGGTCGACGGCGGCCCGCATCCCCAGCATTCGGTAAGGATCGTGAAGATCCGAAAGAGACGGTCTGAGAAAGCGGGCGGCCTGCTGGGCGCCGGTGATGCCGCGCAGAATCAGCAGCCGGGATATCAATTCGGGAATCGCTAATTCTTTGGCGAGAGAACCGACCAGCGCCGGGTCGGCGGAGGTTCGAATCCAGCGAGCCATTGGGATTAGTCGGCGTCGCCCTGCGCAAATGGGGCGAACGTTGTGCTGGCGGTCAGACCCACGGGTCTCATCGTACACCACAGTCTCCGAACCAGAGGAAAAATTTTCGGCGCCTTACGCACCGCAAGCCGCCTTTCGCAGAAGAACCTTTTGGGGCGCAACGTCTGGCTCGCCTGCCTTTGGCGCTTCTTCGCGCCATGCGCTTCGATTTTTGTTAGCATCGCATTATCACGAGCTTATGACTGACGCAAAATTACCGGGCACTCTTCTCGACATACTGCAATCAGCTCCGGGCAGCCGAACGGCGGTTATTGTTCCCGAAGCCGGAATCCGTATCACATACGATTCTTTGCGCAGCCAGGTCGCCGCGATGGCGGATGCGCTGGCGGCGGCCGGCGTTCAGCGGGGCGACAGAGTGGCGATGGCTCTGCCAAACGGATTGCCGGCGATCGTATCCTTCCTGGCCGCTTCCATCGCCGGCACAGCCGCTCCCTTGAACCCCAATTACCGGCAAGAGGAGTTTTCGTTTTACCTGGAAGACACCAATGCCAAGGTGATGCTGTTGCCTGCGGAAGGCGCCGAGGAGGCCCGGCGTGCGGCCGGGGGCCGCATTCCTATTCTGGCCGTGGAAATGGGCGCGGACGGATCTGTCCGGCTGCAATCGCCGTCGCAGGGCGTCTCCGCCTCGGCGCCGTCCCCGGAAGACATTGCGCTGATCCTGCACACCAGTGGGAGCACGGGCCGTCCCAAGCGCGTCCCGCTGAAACACCGCAACCTGGCCGTTTCCATCCGAAATATAGCCAATACCTATGAACTGGGCCCGGACGACATTTCACTGGCGGTGATGCCCTTGTTTCATGTCCACGGGCTGATGGCTTCGACGATGTCTACGCTGTTTACGGGCGGGACGGTCGTGGTTCCGTCCCGCTTCAATCCGCTCTCGTTCTGGCGCACCGTGCGCGATTATCGCGCCACCTGGTATTCGGCCGTTCCCACGATGCACCAGCTCTTGTTGGCCCGCCTTGGCAAAGACAGCGAAAGGCCGGCGGGCGCCGAATTCCTGCGCTTCATCCGTTCGTGCAGCGCGCCGCTGCCGGTGGAAGCCGCGCAACGGATGGAATCCGTGTTCGGCGCGCCGGTCCTCGAAGCGTACGGCATGACCGAAGCTTCCCACCAGATGGCATCCAATCCGCTGCCGCCGCGGGTGCATAAATTCGGCACTGTCGGACCTGGAACGGGAGTGCGCATCAGCATCGTGGATCCCGCGGGGAGGCATCTGCCGGCCGGGCAGCACGGAGAGGTCGTGATTCAAGGCCCGAACGTCATTCAGGGTTATGAGAACAACCCCGAGGCGAACGCCAGCTCTTTCGTGGACGGCTGGTTCCGAACTGGCGATCAGGGCGTGCTCGATTCGGATGGCTATCTGCGCCTGGTGGGACGCATTAAGGAGCTCATTAACCGCGGCGGGGAAAAAATCGGACCTCCGGAAATCGACGAAGTGTTGCTGGCGCATCCTGCGATCGCCGAAGCCGTCTGCTTCGGGGTTCCGCATCCGAGTTGGGGCGAAGAAGTCGAGGCGGCGGTTGTTCTGAAAGAAGGGGAATCGGTCACCGAGCGCGACGTGCTGGCGTATTGCCGCGAGCGCCTGGCGGAGTTCAAAAGTCCGAAGAAAATCCATATCGTCAGGCAGATCCCAAGAACAGCCACCGGGAAGGTGCAGCGGAGGGCGGTGGCGGCCGCACTCGGGCCCCAATCTTCCGATCGGGGAGCGCAATGAGATTCGTGGTTGCGGGGGCTGGCGCAATCGGAGCCTACCTGGGCGCTCAAATGGCTCGCGCCGGCTTCGATGTGACCTTGTTTGCTCGCGGCGCGCATCTGCGCGCTATGCAGGAGCGGGGCGTCCGGGTCCGCTCGAGTGATGGCGAATTCGAGGCCCGCCCCCCCGTCTCCGGAGATCCGGAAGCCATCGGCCCGGCCGACGTCGTGTTTCTCGGCGTCAAGGCCCACAGTCTGACAGAACTTGCCCCGCGTCTGAAGCCGCTGCTTGGCCCCGATACCGCTGTCGTCAGCATGCAAAACGGCATCCCCTGGTGGTACTTCCAGCAGCATGGCGGCCCGCTCGAAGGGCTGCGCCTCGAGCGCGTAGATCCCGGCGGCGTGATTTCGGAAGCGATCGAAGCGCGGCGCGTGGTCGGTTCGATCGTCTACCTGGCGGCGGAAATCGTCGAGCCGGGAGTCGTCCGGCATGTCGAAGGCAACCGCATCTCGCTCGGCGAGCCCGGCGGGACGCGGTCGGAGCGGTGCCGGCAAATTGCGGATGCTCTTATCAAGTCGGGCCTGCGATGTCCGATCACCACGCGCATCCGCCAGGAAATCTGGGTCAAGATTTTGGGCAATGTGGCGTTCAACCCGATCAGTGCGCTGACCAGCGCAACACTGGCGCAGATGGTGCGCGACCCCGATGTGAACCTCCTGGTGCGCCACATTATGAGCGAGGCGGAATGCGTGGCCAAGCGGCTCGGCATGGAATTGCCGGTTTCCATCGATCAGCGTATAGCCGGGGCTGAGAAAGTCGGCGAACATAAAACCTCGATGCTGCAAGATCTGGAATCCGGGCGTCCGATGGAACTGGAAGCCATTGTAGGGGCGGTGATTGAAATTGGCGAGCGGCTGGAAATGCTCATGCCTAGCACGCGCGCTGTTTATGCATGCGCAAAATTGCTGGCGCAAGTGAGAAATCGGAGCCGTGGATGAGACGCGCCGCGGGCTGCCGCCGGCTCGCGGAGCGTCCCGGGACGCTTTGCGTTCTTTTGCTCGGACCGCTGCGAGCGGTGGGTGATCTGGCTTATGAAAAATCGATGGGTGCAACTGGTTGGCTCTGTGGTGGCGATGGTGATGATCGCCAACTTGCAATATGCCTGGACTTTGTTCGTCCAACCCATCCAGGCGGGTACGGGGTGGAAGCTTTCCGACATCCAATGGGGCTTCAGTTTGTTTCTGGTGTGCGAGACCTGGGTCATGCCGCTCGAGGGCTGGCTGATCGACCGCATGGGGCCCCGCATCTTCATTTCGATCGCCGCCGTGCTGTGCGGCGTCGGTTGGACAACATTGGGGTTTGTAAGGCAACTCTGGCAGTTGTACCTCTTCTATGCGATCGCCGGAGTGGGCGCGGCATTTGTTTACAGCGGCTCAATTGCGGCCGCCTTGAAGTGGTTTCCGGATAAGCGCGGGCTCGCCTCAGGTCTCATCGCCGCCGGATTCGGTTCCGGATCGGCGCTGTTCATCCCGATCATCGCCAGCATCATCAGGCAGCAGAGTTATCGCGCAGCTTTCCTGTATACCGGCCTGTTTCAGGGCGTAGTGATTTTCGCGGCGGCACAGATCCTGCGCAATCCCGGACCTGAGTTTCACATTTCCAAAACGGCGTCGAAGTGCGCAAGCGGCGCTGTCCGCCGCAACAGCGAACAATTCAGTACCGGAGAGATGCTGCGTACGCCGCAGTTCTATACGCTGTACCTGATGTTTGTGATGATGGCCACCGGCGGATTGCTGGTGACCGCGGAAGCGGGTCCGCTGGCAAGAGAATGGAAGATCTCGATGGCGGCGCTTACAGCCGCGCTGTCGCTGACCCGCGTGGCAAACGGCGTCAGCCGCATCTTCTGGGGCTGGATCTCTGACCGTATCGGCCGCGAGCCCACCATGGCCATCGGCTTCATCCTGCAAGCGGGTTGTCTTCTGAGCATTCTGTTTTTAGGACGGCTTTCGGGCGCTCTGTTTGGTATCACTCTGGTGCTCACCTACTTCACCTGGGGAGAGGTTTTTTCGGTATTTCCGCCCATAACCGGCGACTACTTCGGAGCGGCGAACTCGGCTTCCAACTACAGCTTCATGTATAGCGCCAAAGGAGTGTCTTCCATCATCGGCGGGGGGCTTGCGGCGCTGCTGTTTGAAAAATTTGGAAGCTGGTCGGCTGCATTTTACGGCAGCGCCGTGCTGGCTTTTTTGTCGGGCCTGATGGCCATCGGCTTGCGCTTCGCGCCGCTGCCGAAAAAATCGGCGGCCACTGAGGCGGAGGCCAAAGCTGTGCTGGGAACGGCGCCGCGCTGAGCGACTCCCGGTCAGAGAAGCGCTCCGGCGAGGTACGAAAAAGTCGAGCCAGCAAACCGGTGAACCTGAAGGGCGCGGATTTTCTCGAAAAGCTGCGGATCCGACGCTTCGCCCCCGGCCGTTCATTTCTAGGCTGCGAGCCGCTCTGTTAAAATAAGGTCTGGAACTCTCCCGGAAGGAAAGTTATGTTTTACCTTTTCCGCAGCCGCAAGCGAGTGATGCGCATTTTTTTGGGTTCGATTCTGGGAATTGTGTGCATCACAATGGTGATCACCCTCATTCCTGGCATCTATGGCAACGCCGGCACATCCACCAACGATACGGTGCTGGCTCAGGTTGGCAAAGAGGAGATCACACAGGCCGAAGCTCAGGCCCAGCTTCAGGACACGATCCGGAGCCAACGCTTGCCTTCGCAGGCCTACAATTTTCTGGCTCCGCAGGTCGTGCGGAACATGATTGACGACGCCGTACTGCTGCAAGAGGCGGAGCGGCTCGGGCTGAATGTGACCGAGGAAGAGCTGGCCAACGTCCTCCGCGCTTCCTGGCCGCAGCTCTTTCCCGACGGGAAGTTTGTGGGCAAGGAGCAGTACGCGCAATACGTATACCAGCTTTTCGAGAAGTCGGTCCCCGAATTTGAAGCGCTGGCCCGCAAGGATCTTGCCCTCTCCAAACTGCGGCGCCTGGTGACGGACGGCGTGGTGGTGACGCCGGCGGAAGTGGAGCAGGAGTTCAAACGGCGCAACGAAAAGGTGAAGATCGACTATGCGCTGGTCACGCCCGCGTCCGTTATGTCCTCGGTTTCTTCCACCCCGGCGGAAATCGAAGAATACTTCAAGAAGAACCGCAACATGTATATGGTCCCGGAGAAGCGCTCATTCCAATATGTCGTCATCGATGACGCGGCGGTCGCGTCACGCGTAAAGGTGACTCCCGAAGAGTTGCAGAGATATTACAACGAGAACAAAGAGCGCTTCCGCGTGCAGGATAGGGTGCACGTAACGCATATCCTCTTCAAAACTACCGATAAGAAGCCGGAGGAAGTCAAGCAGATCGAGGCGAAGGCTCAGGACGTGCTGAAGCAGGTGCGGGCCGGCAAGGATTTCGCCGCATTGGCTAAGGAGAATTCAGAAGACACCGCCAGCGCCGCCAAAGGCGGCGACATCGGCTGGATTACGCGCGGCCAGACAGTGCCCGAATTCGAGCAAAAAGCGTTCAGTATGAAGCCGGGCGAAGTCAGCGATCTGGTGAAGACGCAATACGGTTTTCACATCATCAAGGTGCTGGAAAAAGAAACGGCGCGGCTCAAGCCGTTCCAGGAAGTGGAGCCGACCATTCGCGAGGAGTTCATGCGCGACCGCAGCGACGCGGAAAAATCCGCCTTGATGGATCGGCTCCGCACCGCCGCGACGCGCCACGGCCAGAACTTGCAGGAGGCGGCGCGCGAGGTGGGGCTTTCGGTCAACACCGCGACCATGCTTGACCGCAACTCTGCGATCCCGCAGTTGGGCAATGAGACGGGCGTGATGGAATCGCTCTTCTCGGCCGCTAAGGGCAGCCTAGTCGGCCCGATTCAAATGACCGGAAACAAGGCCATTATGGCCGTCATCACGGAAGTAGCTCCGGCGCGGCAGGCGGAGTTTTCTGAAGTCGCCGAGAGGGTCAAAAACGACTGCAACACGGCGAAGGCTCGCGACCTTGTCAAGGCGCGGGCCGATAAGCTTGCGGAACGGGCCAAGGCGCTCGGCGATCTCCGGAAGGCAGCCAGGGAATTCGGCGTGGAGGTGAAAAGCAGCGACCTGTTCACCCGCGACGGGTCCATTCCCGGGCTGGGAGGAGCGTCCACTGTTTCCGACGCTTTCAACGTGCCGCCCCATAGCGTGGTGGGCCCGGTCCGAGCCGGCGCCGACTACGCTGTTTATCAGGTGACCGAGCGTGTCGGCGCCGATATGTCGCTGTTCGCCTCGGAGAGCAAGGTGCTGCACGACACCATGACCGGAACCCGCCAGAACGAGGCGTTCGACATCTTCAAAGACGAGCTCAGGAAGCGGATGGAAAAGGAAGGCAAAGTGAAGGTGTACCAGAGCCGCGTAGACCGGTTCGTGGCCAGCAACCAGCGCAATTCGTGACGTTTGGCCGCGGGAGCCTGATTTTCTTGCGCCGTATTTCGGGTTTGCGGCGCCGCGTTTCCGGGAAGCCGCCGGTAAAATGAGCCTCTTCAAATGCTGCGCACGGGCATCTTTACCACGTCGTCCACGCTGATCATCTCCTTCACAACGAACGGCTCGCCGTATTTGACCCCGATCAGCATTCCATAGTAACGGGCCACGGAGCGAATCCGCTCGATCAGTTCGTCGCGGGCCGGAAACAAATCGGCGCCGGCCGGCTGATCTTCAAATTGGGACCGGTAGCACAGCAGAGCGCGCATCCGGCGCTCGAATTGTCCAGTAATGTCAACGACAAAACTCGGCCGGACATTCGCATAGAGCGATGCGTAAAGAATCTTGGCGGGCCGGAATGCCTCGCCGGCCAAATCCAGCTTTTTGAGGCCGGCAAGAAAGCAAGCCTCATAGCACAGAGTGGACGTGCGGTAATGATCGGGATGCCTTCCCTCCCAGTATGGAAGAATGACGGCCCGGGGGCGCAACTCGCGAATTTTGGCGGCGACGGCGAGTTTGGCCGGGAGCGACAGCTCAAGTTTCGCATCAGGCAGGCCGGCGTTTCCTCTCCAACTGAGCAGCATTTCGCGGGCGGCTTCCGCCGCTTCCCGGGCCCGCGTTTCGGCATCCCCGCGCGTTCCCATCTCTCCAGCGGTGAGATCCAGAGCCCCGGTACGGTAGCCTTTCTCAGCCATGCGGATCAGAGTCCCCCCGCAGGTCTGCTCAATATCGTCGCGATGAGCGGCAATGGCCAGCAGATCTAAAGCCATAAGAATTTTGCAGGGAGGCGGCGGATGCAGCGAAATCCGGCAATCCCTGTTCGCCCGCGGCCGCGAATCGGCCCCCGCCGGCAACGGCTCACGAGCGGCTTCTCAATTTGGTGAGTAGTTCTTTCTCCTTCACCCGGTACTTGAAAGCCTTCTTCCCGTTGATCGCCACCACCGGCACTTCTTCGTCGTAAAGAGCGCGCAGCCCGGGGTCGGAGTCAATGTCAATCTCTTCCAAATCGAAGGGAGTCCGGCGGCGGGCGCGCCGGATCTGCTCCTTGGCCTCGTCGCACAGGTGACAGCCGGAACGCGTGTAAAGCGTAACACGGGGGATCATCGCAAAGGCTGAGTTCAACCGACGGGGATCGACGCCCGGATCTCGAAGTCTTTGTTGGACCGCCGCTCGGCCCTCGCCATAAGCCGCCGCGCTTCGGCGCTGCCCAGGATGCCGCCGCGCGCGCCGAGCACCGTACAGTTGAGAGCGGCCATGGCGTTTGCAAATTCGAGCGCTTCATCCAGCGGCAAGTTTTCCAGCACTGCGTAACAGAACGCCCCGTGGAAGACGTCGCCGGCGCCGGTAGTGTCGACGCAATTGACCACGAAAGCCGGCGAATAGAAAAAGCGCCCCTCGGAGTAAGCCAGGGATCCGTAGGCGCCGAGCGTCATGGCGGCGACCTTCATGCCATATTCCTGCTGAATGAGCTCGAGGGCGCGGAAGGGGTCGCGCTGGTTGGTCCACTGGACCGGAAATTCGGAGCTGGCGATCAGGTAATCGACGTAACGCAGCACACGGTCAAAACCGTGATAGATCGTATCCACATCGACCGTCACCGGCATGCCGGCCTCGTGCGCTATGCGGGCGGCGTGCTCGACCGCGGCGGTGTCGTGACCGTCAATGTGCAGCAGCCGGGCGCAGGTGATTTGTTCCGCGGCGATTTGCGACGGGTCGATTCGCAGGGATTCGTCGCGCCTCCAGAAAACGGTTCGTTCCCCGGTGCGCTGGTCCACGATGATATAAGCCGACTGGTTGGGGCACCCCTGGCGGATCTGCACGTGGTCGACGTTGATGTGTTCCTGGAGCAGACTCTGCATCTGGATAGCGCCTCGCTCGTCATCGCCGACCGTGCCAATGTATTTCGTGCGCAAGCCGAGCCGCTGGCAGGTCACTATGGCGCTGGCCACCTGGCCGCCGGGCGACATGAGTTCTTCCACAATCGGCGCCTTGCCGGCGTATTCCGGGAAATGCGGCACCAGCAGCAGCGTGTCAGTGGCGTTGAGCCCCACCCCAACGACGTCAAAGGCCTTGCTCATACGGCCAATGTAGCACAGGCGTGCGCAAAGTAATGCAGAATACCTCCGGTCCCGCCGACGCAAGTTATTCCAGCAATTCGATCACGCCAAACGCGAGGCTCAGATTACGCGTATCGCCAGGAGGCCGAAAGGTCGGACCCGCTTCCAGCGTCACCGTCATTTCACTTAAACCGGTCACGGAAGCAGGCAAGGAAAATGTCAGCTCGCTCGAGCGGCTGTCGCAAATCGCGGCACGCCCGGCAGGGATTCCATTCACGAGAACGGTCAGGTAGATGGTCCCGACATGGTAATGATCCGGGTAAATCGCTCGGATGTGCAGCCGCTCGCCGGCCGAGCGCGGGGCGGCCAGGCGAACCTCGGCGCGTTCTCCCATCCATCGGTGGTTTACCTGGTGCTCATACCAGCCGGGTCCAAGCTGCGCGGCAATCAGTTTCTCGCCCAGATCAATGCGCCGGGGCGGAGCGTCCTTGAGGCGCTCGGGGGCGTTCACGGCATACAAGGACGTCACGTTTTTGAGATTGCTGCCAGACGCATCGTACACAATGATGTCGCCGGCCCGCAGCGCGGCCAGCGTGATGCGCGCCGGCAGCTCGAAATTCGAAACGGCATCCAGACCCGGCTGGGGAGCGATGCCCTCGCTGTCCGGCGCCAAATAGACCTCTGATAAGCGAACCGCCAGCGGTCCGTGATCATAGATCACCGAATAGAACAACTCGCTGCTCACTCCGGTCAACAGGATGGTCTTATCAGGATGCGAGGCGCGGGCCTGCCGGAGCGCCTCAAGAAAGCGTTTGGCCGCGCGGCTGCGTTCGCACACGAGCGGCGCCTCGCGGATTAGGAAAGCGCTCGAGCACCCAAAATAGACCATCAACCAGGCCGCTGCCGCCCATCGCGGCGCAGAGCCGGCGACCGAGCCGGCAGCCAGCGCCAGACCGATCGCTGGGATCACGAGGTAATACGGCATGCGATGGTCGCGCAGAGGCAAGACCGGGGCCAGCGTCAGGAAAAACCAAGCCAACCCGAAAAGCGCTGCCCGCCGCTTAGGCCTGCCGGCGCGCATCATTGCCGCCCCCAGGGACAGGGTGAGCGGAACCCAGAGCGCCGTGCTTGCGCGCCCGGGCCAATGCAAGGATGCCGCGAACAACGGGGGGCCTAGCGCCCAGCTCCAGTAGGCCTTTAGCGTCGGAATGACGCTCAGATCCAGGTGAAGCGCATAAGGGCCAGAGGCGGAATGTGGGATGAGCCAGAGGTGCGCCGCGGTATAGAGCGCCGATGGGATGAACAGCGGCGCCGCTTTCCAGGCGTGCCGGCGGTTCAAGAGCGCGCAGTAACCGAGCAGTATCAGGGGATAAACCGCCATCGATTCGTGCGCCCCGAAGCCGACCAAAAATGTGCAGCCCTGGGCGACATAAAAGCGCTGGCGGCCGGTCTCGACGTGTTTGAGGAACAGCAGCAAGCTGCTGAGAAAGAAAAACGCGCAAAGAATCTGGTTGTACGCCGAGGCCCACATCATCGGCGTCAGCAGCGAGACGTTCACGGCCCAGAGCGCCGCCGTCAGGCTGGCCGCGCCGAGCGAGGCGGTAAGCCGGCGCGCCAGTGCGAGGAGAAGCGCCAGGTTGGCGAACTGAGTCAGAAGAACGAACAAATGGTACGGAAAGGCGTTCAGTCCAAAGAGTGAGCGAAATACGATGAAAAACAACCGCTCGCTCAAAGGACGGATCGTTCCCTCGGCCCTCGGCTCCATCAGTAAGCGCCATAGCCCCGAGGCGGAATGGAGCTGCAAGCGGAGGTAAAGCCAGGCGAAATCATCCTGCTGGAACCAGCTAAACAGGCTTCGCCAAAAGAAGGCCAGGCAGAGCAGCAGGGGAAGGCACCACAGCGCGGCTTGCGGGAGCGCCGCGTGGCGCCGCGGGGTCTCGATGGTAGAAGCGGCTGGCTGCATTTACTCCAGCCCGACGGACGTAACAACCACGCCCAGTTCCCGCTTGTCACGGTTGTCGGGAGGCACGGCTTTATCAAGCTGAAAATCGACCCGAATCAAATTGCCGGAGGTTTCTCTCGGCGCGATCGTCCGGGTATAGGTCTGGTCTCCCGCTTGGTTATAAGTTTCCGGACCCAAAGAAACCCCGTCAATGCTGGCGTTGAGGGTGATGGAATGCAGGCGCGACAGCAACGGCGGGGGAATGACGAATTTCAGTTGCAGCTTTGCCGGCTTCCCCGGAGACGGGGCCTTCAAGGCGACGGCGAAAGTCTTTTGCGTCCATCGCCAGCTTCCCTGCTCGACGGCATGCCAGCCCTTCAACAACTGCGGTACGGCCTTCGGATCGGCCACGTGCAATGTCGAAAGCATCGACTCGGGATGCTCTTCCTCCACCAGAGGAGGGTCCTGCGTGTTCTGCCGCCTCGAACACGAAGCCAGGTTCAGAAGAAAGAACGCAACCGCAACTGCTCTTCTCATGGACAAATTTGATAATACTCGACGTCTCTCGCTGTAGAAAATAAAGAATTGCGGCTGATGATCTCGCTATAATGCTGCATTTAAGCATGGCGCCGCAGGATAGCGCGAAGGGCCCTTTGTATTGCACGATTGCGGCATCTCTTCTCTTTCTTTGCCTGAACTTGCTTGGGGCGCAGCAGTCAGTGTCCGTTCAAGCGCCTGTCTCCGGCGAGGTGGCGGCCGGCGCTGTGATCTTTCGCGCGCATTGCGCGCCGTGCCATGGGATCAGAGGGGAAGGCGGCCGCGGTCCCGATCTCCGCAAAACCAGCTTCCGGCACGGCTCTACGGACGCCGACCTGCTGCGGATCATCTCTAAGGGCATACCTGGTGCGGAAATGCCTGGGATCTTTCTTCCCGAAAGTGAAATCCGGCGAATTATCCAGTTCATCCGTTCGCTTCCCCCAGTGCTTGTCCGCGGGAAGGCAGCCCTGCCAGCCTCTCCGCCGGTCACGTATGAGCGCCTGCTTCGGGCCGATCGCGAGCCGGAGAACTGGTTGATGTACTCCGGAAACTACAACGGCAATCGCTTCAGTTCCCTCGACCAGATCACAACGGAAAACGTCGCGCGCCTCAGATTCAAATGGGCGTACCAGATGAAAACGGTCGAGAAGGTCGAGGCCACACCGCTGGTTGTGGACAGTGTGATGTACTTGACCGAGCCGCCGAATGCGGTCTCGGCTCTCGATGCCGGCACGGGCCGCCCGTTATGGACCTATCGCCGGAGCCTCCCGGAAAAGATCAACGTCTGTTGCGGACAGGTGAACCGTGGGCTGGCTATTCTCGGGGACCGGCTCTTCGTGGGGACCCTGGATGCCCACCTGCTGGCGCTGGACCGCAATACTGGCTCCGTGATTTGGGATGTAGCCGTCGCTGACTACCGAATGGGGTATAGCATTACGGCGGCGCCTTTGGCCGTGAAGAACACAATCGTGACCGGTATTGCGGGCGGCGAGTACGGCATTCGCGGCTTTGTAGACGGTTATGATGCGGGAACCGGCAAGCATCTTTGGCGCTTCAACGCGATTCCAGGTCCCGGCGAGCCGGGCCATGACGGCTGGGCAGGCGAATCCTGGAAAACGGGCGGCGGCCCGAGTTGGCTTACCGGATCGTTTGATCCCGAACTTAATACGATTTACTGGGGAATCGGAAATCCAGCTCCGGATTGGAACGGCGCGGTGCGTCCCGGCGACAACTCCTATTCGAATTGCGTGGTGGCCCTGGACGCCGACACAGGCAAGCTGAAATGGTACTTTCAGTTCACTCCGCACGACGTGCACGATTGGGATGCTGTCCAGATCCCGGTGCTCGTAGACGCTTTGTGGCAAGGCCGCCCGCGCAAGCTGCTGTATTGGGCCAACAGAAACGCCTTTTTCTACGTGCTGGATCGCGAAAGCGGCGAATTCCTTCTGGCGAAGCCGTTTGTCCGCCAGACGTGGGCCGGCGGAATCAATAAGCAGGGGCGCCCCATGCCGTATCCAGGCTCGGATCCAACGGCGCGCGGGACGCTGGTGTACCCCGGCGTGCAAGGAGCGACAAATTGGTATTCGCCGTCATATAGTCCTCTCACTCGCTTGTTCTATCTTTCGGTCTGGGATTACGCGACTCGATATCAACTCGGGGACGCTGTTTACTCGCCGGGCAATCGCTACGCAGGCAGTGTGCCAGTCGATATTCCCGAGGACCCGGGGGCCGGCTCTATCCGGGCGATTAATCCACAGACGGGCGCAGTCCAATGGGAGCACAAGCTCCCCAGCAAACCGCAGTCAGGCGTTCTTTCCACCCGCGGCGGCCTGGTTTTTGGCGGCATCAACGAAGGAGAGTTTTTTGCGCTGGATGCTCAAACCGGCCGGGAAGTATGGCACGCTAATACAGGTGGTATGATTGCCGCCGGGCCGATCACCTACCTCGAGAGAGGCAGGCAGTTGGTTTCTGTAGCCGCCGGAAGCTCTATTTTCACCTTCGGACTGGACGAATGAGCCCTATCGCTGCACGAAACAGAGTGCCTCTCCAGCAGTCCCGGATCCTGCGGGAGTACGCCGAGAAAACGCCGTCATCGGCCAAGCTTTACCAGCGGGCCCTAAAGCTGTTTCCCAGCGGCATTACACACCTGGGACGCTATCTCGAGCCACACCCGCTGTTCGTCGGGCGTGCGGCGGGGTCGCGCAAGTGGGATGTGGACGGCAATGAATACGTGGACTACTTCGGAGGCCACGGGGCTTTAATGCTCGGCCACAATCATCCAGCGGTCGTAGAGGCAGTAGCCGCGCAGCTTGCGCGGGGGACTCACTACGGCGCTTCCCATGAGCTGGAGATCGAATGGAGCGAGCTGATTCGGCAGATGGTCCCTGGCGCGGAGCGCATGCGCTTTACATCCTCGGGCACCGAAGCGACGCTGCTGGCTCTGCGCGTTGCTCGGGCTTATACCGGGAAGCCCATGCTGATGCGCTTCGCCGGCCACTTTCATGGCTGGCACGATCATGTCGCGTTCGGCGCTGATCCGGCGCCCGGCATCCTAAAGGAAATCGCCGGTTCGGTGATTTTGTGCCAGCCGCACGATATCAATCAGGTCCGGCAAATCTGTGAGCAACGCCGGGATATTGCCGCCCTCATTCTGGAGCCGACTGGGGCCACTTTTGGCCATGTTCCGCTCCAGGGGGAGATCCTCACGGCCTTGCGGGAGATCACCGCGCGGCACGGCATCGTGCTGATTTTCGACGAAGTGATCACCGGTTTCCGCTGTTCGCCGGGCGGCGCGCAAGCGCACTACAACGTGACGCCGGATTTGACAACCCTCGCCAAAATTGTCGCGGGAGGTTATCCGGGCGCAGTTCTGGCGGGCCGCGCCGAGATCCTGGAGGTAATGGAATATCATCACTCCGAAGAGGGCATTCAGCCGCCGGCTGTGCCTCACCAAGGCACGTTCAACGGGTCGCCCTTGTCGGCTGCCGCCGGAATCGCCACATTGCGGCTGCTGCGGGATGGGGAAATGATCGCGCAAGCGAATCGCACGGCCGCGGCAATCCGCACTGAAATGAATCGCGCGCTCGCCAGGCTCGGCGCAAGCTGGTGTGTGTATGGCGACTTTTCCGGTTTCCATATGTATCTAAATTCCGGATCTGCGCCGGTGTCACCGCAAGACGTGCACGCCGGGAAGGTCCCGTGGACGAAGCTCAAAGGCGGAGCCCCGGCTGAACTACTGCAAAAGATTCGTGCAGGTTTTCTCTGCGCCGGCGTCGACGTGATTGGTTGGCCCGGCGGCCTCGTGTCAGGCGTGCATAACGGGGAAGATATCGACCGGACAGTGAGCGCTTTTGAAAAACTCTTGCGCCTGCTGGCGGAGGAAGGGGACCTTGGATGAGGTTCGCCGTTCCGAGCTGAGGCGTTCAAGGACTCGCGCCAGCCAATGCAGCCTGCTTGATTACCTCGGCGGTGAAGGCCTCTATGACGGCGCCGTGCTTCCAGGCATCCGGCGCCAGACCCGCCTTGCGGCATGTCTCGCAGAGAAAACGCACGGCGTCCCAGTTATGCTCGGCGGCCACGCAGGGCAGCAGAATGCCGCGGCGCTGGCCCTGGCGCACGATCAAACCGTGCGTTCCCGGTATGATCTCTTCCGGCCGAATGGAGAAAAACGGCGACAGTATGAAAATCTCGATGTCGATGCGGAGTGCTTCTTCGGCAGTGACCGGCTGGAATCGGGTATCTTCGCAAGCCGCCGCGTAAGCCATTTCCGGAACCAGGCAGCGCAACGGAATTTCGAGACCAACGTGTCCCACACAGCCCCGCAGGCGGCCCTCCAGATGCAGGCTCACGAATACCGGGTGAGGCTGTTCGAGCCAAGGCCGGTCGGAGGCGGGAATCTCGGGAGGAATTTGAGAGATAGCCGGGATCTCGCCTCGTGCGGCCGCTTCCACCGCACAGCGGGCCGAAACGAGCAGCCAGTTTCTGGCGACGCTAGTGAGCGGCAACATCTTTGCGCTGCTTCCGCAAAAGCAGGAGGCGCTCGCGCCTTCGGCGCACCTTAATGCGAATATCCACGCGGCGCCAGAACTTGCGAAAGTAATCCACAGCCGAAACGATGGCGAAGAGCACCACCAGCCAGACTGCCACGATTCCCAATCGCAGGACGAAAGGCCAGTGCAGGCCCGCGAGCAGCAGGGAGACGGCAATCACCTGCATGACCATCTTCGTCTTCCCCAACTCGCTGGCTTCGATCGTGTAGCCCTCCGCGGCCGCAATGCTGCGCAATCCGGACACTGCAAACTCTCGGCCCACGATTACCACTACCATCCAAGCCGGCACGACGCCCAGTTCCACCAGGGAAATGAAAGCCGCGGAGATGAGCAGTTTGTCGGCCACCGGATCGAGTAGAGTCCCCAGGGTGCTGATCTGGCCGCGCCGGCGGGCGATGATGCCGTCGAGCAAATCGGTAAGAGCCGCCGCCAAAAAAATGGGAAGGGCCAGCCACTCTTTGCTCAAAGTAATCCAGGGCGTCTCCAGATAAATTTCTTTACGCAGCAAGACAGCCAGCAATAAGGGGACGAAGAAGATGCGGAGCACCGTCAGGGCGTTCGGCAGCGTCATATTCCCTGATTGGTCCTTTGCCGGCCTCGGCGCGTATAGGAAGCCGCGGACGCGCGAGAGATCAATTTGCTACACCACTATAGCGGAAAGGCGGGCCGAAATCAAAAGGAAGGATAAAGCGCTCACGCCGCAGCCCGGGCAGCCGCCCCTTTGACGACTTCGATGGCTTTCTTTAGCAGTTCGTCTTCCTCGGGAGACTTCGGCGAAGGCGATGGAGAAGGAGTCGGAGCGTTGTCGTCGTCCACGGCGGCTTCATTATCAGTCTCTGAAACCTGAAGCGTGGGATTCACGCCCCCGTCCTGGATGGCCTTGCCTCCCGGACGGTGGTATTTGGCCACTGAGAGAATGATAGCCGCCCCATCTTCCATCGGAATCGTCTTTTGCTCCGCGGCCAACCCAAACGTCTTTTCGCCGACAATTTGCCCGCGGTTGCGGTCCACGATCGCTGCGGCGGCCAGCTCGGCAGCGCCGGCAGTGGCGCGGTTTGTGATTACGGCCACTGGCAGCTTGCAGATGGCCTGGCGCGGATCAGCCATGAAATCCTTGCGGGGATATTTTTGTCCTTCCAGGTATCCCAGGAGGCCGTTGTCGATAAACAGATTGGCCAGCTTCAGCCCTTCCTGATTGTCGCCCATCGCATCATTGCGCAGGTCCAGGACGAGGCGCTCCACTCCCTGGCTCATCAATTCGCGGATCGCGCGGCCCGCTTCGGCGGCTTTCCCGGGCGTCAAGGCTTTCACATCAAGGTAACCGACTTTATCCGTCAGCAGCTTGTGCACCACCGGCGGAGTCGGTACAGCCATGCGCGTCAACGTCAGCTCTTCGGGTTCCTCCGCATGGCGGGCACGCCGCACCACTAAAGTAACAGTGCTGCCAGCGGGACCATTCAGCATGGTCTCGATCAGCGGCAGCGCCAGGTCGCGGGTCGCTTTTTTATCGACTGCCTCCAGTAAATCTCCCACGCTCAAACCGGCTTTCGCGGCAGGCGAACCTGGCAATGCGGCTAGCACCAGCACATATCCGAAGCGCTTTGAGATAATCAGCCCCACGCCAGCCTGCTGGCTGCTCTTACGCTTTTCGTATTCTTTGTATTGCTCGGCGGTCAAGTAGCTGGAATTTGGATCGAGCGATTCGACCAGCCCTTGCAGAGCGCCCCGCGTCACCTGTTTGATATCGGGTTCCTCGACGTAATCGCTCTTAATGCGGGAGAGAACTTCCGTGTAGACGGAGAGTTGGCGGTACGCGCCGTCAGCCGAAGAACTGTCGCCCATGACGGCGCCGATTACGAGGAGGGCGGTTAAGAATGTTGAACCAACGACAATTCCAAACTTTATACGGTTGAACATGGGACTTCGGCTCCGCACAGGCATTCCCAGTATAACATAGCGGCCCGGCCGTCCCAGCTTATGGAAAAGAGGAGATTTCCTGATTCGGGCGGAGGAAGCCGCCGAATTTCCAGGCGCTGTTACAAGGCCCGAGCTCCGGCAAACCGAGATCCAAGACGCCCCGGCTTACCTCTCGATGATGGGCCGGAGGGGCCGGATATAGATGTTGCGGAACGCGACCGGCCCGTGGTCGCCTTGCAGCATGAGAGGATTTTCCGCCGCTTCGGGATGATCCATGGCGGCCCGCGTCGGCCCGTCCACGGCTACGTCTTTCTGCACCGAAATCCCGTTATGGAGCACGCGCAGAAAACGTGCGTCCTCGACCTTCCGCCCGTCGGCGTCAAATCGGGGCGCGCGGAACCAGATTTGAAACGATTGCCACTCCCCGGGCCTGCGGCTCGCGTTCCGCGAGGGAGCCGATCCGCCGACGCCGCGCTCGTCGATCCAGCGGTGATAGATGCCGCCGCAATCCGATGAGGTCATCGGCTCCCACGAGCCGTAGCTGTCAAAGATCTGCACTTCATAGAGGCCGTGCAAGTACACGCCCGAATTCGATCCCTTGGCCAGCATGAATTCCAGATACAGCTCGACATCCCCGAATTTCTGGTCGGTCACCAGGTTGCTGGTACGGCCCTGAGCGCTGTTCAATATTGTGCCGCCCGGCGCCGGGATTGCGAACAGCCGCGTCGGGCCGAGCAGCCGTTCCCAGCGTATGGCGGTAGTTGTGAACCATTGGAGCGGCTTGCCGTCCTGGCTGTGCCAGCCGCTCAGGTCTCTGCCATTCAGCAGAGGCTTCCAGCCGGGCTCAAGCAAGTAGGGAGGGTCGCCGTGGCTGTCGCCGTCGTTGAGTTGTATGGCCGGCTGGGCGGCGAGCTGTACCGCGAGCGCGAAACCGAGTACCGGAAGGCAAATCCGAATCATGCTCTTGCGAAACTCTTTTCCAGGCGTCCATTTTCCTGCGTACATCGGATTTGCGCAAGACCCGGGTGGTGCGCTAATTGAGCGCAGCACCAAAATCCGGCGGCGGTATGATAAAAAGATCGGCGCCATGCTTCAGCGCTGCTGCCTCCTGATTTTGACCTGTGTTGCCGCGAGCGGCTTCCAGGGCGGCGGGGGTTCGCCTTCCGATGCGTCGCGGCGAGCCGATGTTTATGCGATCTATTCGCTCTTGCTGGCGAATGCGCCGCTGAGTCATCCCGGTGACAATCAGGTTTACCTGGTTGCAGGCACAACGGTTCCGGGCGTTCCTCGGGAACCGTGCGTCCGCCCGCCTGACGAGTATGCAGCCGGTTTCGCGGAGATCATGGCGGACTATGGCAAGCGCAAAAATGTTGCGGTGATTCTGCAACCGCGCTTCCAACTCGACAAACCTTACCACCTGCTGAACGCCGGCGAAGTGAAGGAGTTTGTAGAGCTGCACGTGCTCCGTCCGGGTCCCCGCCCGAAGCCGAGAGAACTGTTCGAAAAGTCGAAAGATCTTTTCTATTTGACCAATGTTTTTCTTCAACCAAAGCCGCACACTAGCTCTTACAGCCATCCGCTCCTATTGCGGACAATTGTGCGGCAGAGCGGATTGGAAGGTTTTTGAAAAGGCGAAAAACGGGCGTTGGGAAGAGCGCCATTGGATTGCCTGCTCCACGATGTTCTGAAGCACGGCGCGGCAATCACCTTACGGGTTTCTGCGCAGCCAGAGGGACACCGCCGCCAGCAAGTCAACAAACGTCATTCCTTCCACCGTCAAACCCATAGCGCCGCAAATCTGGGGCAGTTCTTCCCGAAAGACTTGATAGCGGCGCCAGGTCTGCTCGCCCCCCCGAAGATCCAGGCGCGGCGCCGCTGTGCGCAGCCAGTTTCTCACCTCAATCACCGCCAGGCGGGGATCGTTATGGTGCGCGTGAACATCCTGGCCGGAGAGATCGGACAAGAACTTCTGATGTTCGTAGAGCTCGCGCGCCAGGATCAGGCAGGCCTTCCGGGAGTGGTTGCGGGAACCGAATTTTTTCGCGCCGAGAAAGATTCCCAACTCGAGAGGCATGTTGAACCGCGGCAGGGCGTGGACGGGATCGAGTTCGGTGCGGGAAATGTCGTGAATTGCGTAACGGCACTCGGCCACGATGCGGTAAATTTTTTCCAGCCGGTTCTCCGCCGCATCGTCCACTTCGAGAGCGCAGCGCGGCCGCAAATCAGCTTGTGTTAGGGTGAAAACAATAGCGTCCCAGATCGGCTTGTAGGCGCTATCGAACGGGCAGTTCAGGAAGATGCTCTTATCGTACTCGCTCACTCTCAGTGGCTCGCAATCCCAGGCCGCTTGCCAGTCTTCCCTTTAGGGGCTGTCGGCGCAGTCTTGCGATTCTTGGCTCGAGCGAGCTTGCGAAGCAGGGGGTGCTCGGTGAGGGGCGGCAGGCTGGGGTCTCTCCTCAATTCCGAGCGCCTGACGGGACGCCCCCACTCTTTCTCCAGGCGTCTGCGGATCACAGTCTCGACCGCCTCCTCGACTACTTTGAGCGGCACGCTAAGGCCTCCAGGGCGGTAGGCCATTCCCGCATATCGAGTGTGCTCTTTTTTAGGAATTTTGGGAAGCTTAATAGCGGCGCCTCGATTCTGCTTCATGAATCGGTTCCTACGGCCATTATACATGTCGGTTCTGCATGCTAGGCTCGTATCATGCTGCGGCTTGCCTTCCTGCTGTTGCCGGCCGCTGGCGTCTGGGCCGCGACGATCTCCGGAACCGTCTGGCTGCACGACGGCAAGATCCCCAAGCCGATTTCCGGCGTTCACGTGGTAGCTCGCGCGGCTGACGGCCGCGATCTACTCCAAACCGCCGAAACCGATTCTCAGGGCCGGTACCTGCTCCAAAACCTGCCCGAGAAACGTGTTGCGCTGTCCGCCGCCCGGCCGGGCTATTTCGGCCGCGCCGTGGCGGGAGCGGAGCCGGAGTTGCTGCTGGACCTTTCCAGTGATAACACCCTGGAGCGGGCGGACTTCGAGTTGTTCCCTGGCGGCGTGATTACCGGCCGTATCACCGATGCTCTGGGCGAGCCCCTGGAAAATATAGAGGTTCGGTGCTGGCGGGTCATCCACGCCGATGGGCGTCACCAGGCGCTGGCCCCTGGCGCGGTCACCGATGATCGCGGCGTGTACCGCATCTTTGGACTTGAGCCCGGCAGTTACATTCTCTTGGCCCGCCCTCAGTTTCGCCGCAAGCCTCCGCTTGCGGCCGCTTATTTTCCTGGCACGGCTCAGGAAAGCAACGCGAAGGAAATCGAAGTTGCCCCCGGCGCAGAAGTTACCGGGATTGATCTGACTCTGGGAGATCAGCCGGCCTACACCATCAGCGGTAAGATCGCCGGCGCCGATCCTGAGCAGATCAGGGGCGCCAATATTCTCGCCATCCCAATCAGTGGAGAGTCCGCTGCTGCCGCCCGCTCCGCCAATCCGGACGAGCTAAACTGGCGCATGGGCATCGGGATGACGAACGGGGGCGTCGCCACAGTGGATGAAAAGGGTGATTTCTTTCTTTCAGGTTTGCCGGCCGGCGAATACGTGCTGACTGTTTCCGCCCGTCCGGGTCCCGTGCCTGCGGGAATGCGGGCCCAGATTGCGGCGATAGTCCGGCAGGCGGTTGATGTTCGCAGCAATATGACCGGGGTGCTGCTTCATGCGGCGCGGGTGGCGAGGATTTCCGGCCGCGTGTCTTTTCCTAAAGGTCCCCCTCGTCGATCCCGGCCGGAAGCGATCGTTCTCGAGCTCGCCGACCAAAGTCCGGGTGTTCTGGGAGCGCGCAGCAGAGAGGCGGCTGCCCGCAGCCCCGATTACAAATTTGAATTCCCCGATCTGCTGCCGGGCAGTTACACCCTCCGCATTGTTTCGCCCTCGGCAGTTTACATGATGGTGGAAGGCGAGCCGTCGGAGGCAAAAGAAATCACAGTGCCGGAAGGCGCTGCGCTCGATGTTGAGGTAGAGACCGGGTTCGGCACGGCCAGCCTCAGTGGCATAGTAAAGGAACCGGGCAGCGGAGCTCCGTTGCCGGAAGCCCGCGTGGCCATGGCAAAAGCGCCGCCCGAGTCTCGTACAGGCGGTTCGCCGATCCGGTTCCGCACGGCTCAGGCCGACCAGCGGGGCCGCTGGTCAATACCTGATCTGCTGCCCGGGGCCTATCTGATCTGCGCTTGGAGCAGCGCCTCGGTGGAGTCTCTCTATGCCCCGGAGACTTGGCAGGCCGCTGGCACGGCGGTCAGAAAAATCGTAGTCGATCCCAACACCCAGGTGGAGGTGGAACTGACCTCCTCTGAAGTGCCGGCCGCCGGCCGGCGCCCTCAGACGCCGAGCTCCGGAGCTTCCATCAGGCAGCCGAGACGGCCATGAATCTTGGGATCGCGATACTGGCAGCCTTGCTGCTGCAAGCCCCAATTCCAAGGGCCGGTCCTCCGGCTCCGGCGGAAGGCTCATCCGCAAGCGCCTCTGAAAGTCAGGGCGAAATCAGCGGCCGGTTCGTCTGCGCGCAGACGGGCGAGCCGCTGAAAGGCGTCAGTGTGGAAATTTTGGCTGAAGTGCACGGGCATCCTTTCCAACAAGGAATACTTTCGGCAGCGGACGGGTCCTTCTCTTTCCAGCATTTACCCGCCGGAAACTATCAAATACGTGCGCAAAAATCGGGCTACCGTCCTGTAGCCGGTTCTCCAACATCATTTCCGCTCGAGCCCGGACAGATTCGCAGAGGCCTCGAAATAAAGCTCAACCGGGCTGCGATTATTACAGGGCGGGTAACCGATGCAGAGGGGGAGCCGGTGGTCCGCGCTAGTGTCTCAGCTTACCGCTTTGTATGGCGGGCGGGACGCCGCTCGCTTGCACCCGCCGACTCGGTTGCCACTGACGACCGCGGGCTGTTTCGTTTTTACCGGCTTCCGGCGGGCCGGTATATCATCGGCGTGCGTTTCCCGGCCGAAGATCAGGCGGCCGGGGAAGGGGATTTGCGGCTTGCCGAAACCTTTTATCCCAACGGCTCGAGCGCCTCCGAGGCTGTTGTGCTCGAGACCCGGTGGGGCCAGGAGCTCTCCGAAATCAATATGGTCCTCCGCCGCCAGAGGACATTTTCCATTTCCGGCAGGGTCTTTGATTCGGAAAGCGGCGGCCCTTGCCGCGGCTGTGCTGTCTCGGTCGGCCGCGCCGGCGATCAGATTCCGCCGATGCACTTCGGCGTGGCCGCTGATGGCGGCTACCGCGCCCGGGGCCTGACCCCAGGCACATATTTCATCACCGCTTTTAAAACCACTGCCGGCCGCCACGTTGCGGTGGAATCGCGCCAGGTGCAGATAACCAGCGAAGATCTTCGGGATGTATATGTTGCCGTCGGCCCGGGGCGCAGCGTGACGGGCCGGGTGGTGTTCGATCCTCCGGATACGGTAATTGAAAACGCCCGCATGTTGGTGGCTCTTCCACCCGAGTCCGAACCCGAGCTCCGGTCAAGCTTCCGGGTTCTTCCCGATTTTTCTTTTCGGGCGGACGGGCTTTCGGTAGGAATGCACCGTGTGCAGCTCGACGGCATCCCCAACAATGGCTATATCAAAGCCGTCCGGTTGAGCGGCCGGGATCTTCCCGCACCGGAACTGGAAATTCCTGGGGACGGCTCGGTGAGCCGGTTCGAGATTGTGATTGGATTTGACTCGGCGACCCTGGCCGGCCAAGTGAAGCTGCCGGATCCATCGGGAGAGCATCGGATCACCGCGGCTGTGATCGCCCTATTCCCGCAGGATGCGCAAGCGTCGCCGTTTCTGGCCGAGCGCCGCGGATTCACCCAGCCGGGCGGCGCTTTCACGATTCCCGGCATTCCGCCAGGATCCTATACCGTCTACGCTTTTCCGGCCTCGGGCAACTTCGAGTGGGAAGATCCCGGAGTCCGGCGGGCCGCCGAGAGCTACGGAAAATCGGTAGACCTGAGACCCGGACAGAAGCAAACCATAGATCTGCCGCTGGCTCCCGAGATCATGGCGCCTTGAATGGATGTTGCATCATAAGGAAGGGGGGCAGGCTCCGAAATCCGTGCCGCTGAGTGTCTCGAAGTGTAAGGTCCTGGTCCCTCGCGATCACGAAGGGCGCCAGTGACCCCTGGCGGCGAACAACCGCTGCGCCGGGCCACGCCGCTCCCAGCTACAATCAAGCGATGAAACTCCAAGGTATCTTCCCGCCTATCGCAACGCCTTTCGACCACCATGGCGATCTCTATATGGCCAAGATCCGGCACAACGTGGAGAAGTGGAACCGGACCCAACTCGCCGGATACGTTGTGTGCGGCTCGACCGGGGAGAGCGTCATGCTGACGTGTGAAGAAAAAGTTCGGCTTTGGGATGGCGTTCGCGAAGCCGCCGCCCCGGAAAAGCTGCTGATTGCCGGAACCGGCGCGGAAAGCGTACGCGAAACTGTGCAGCTCACGAATATGGCCGCATCCATCGGCTACAAGGCGGCTATGGTCCGCACGCCGCATTACTACAAGAACCTGATTAGCAACGGCGCGGCTCAGGCTCTGTACTTCCGGGCGGTGGCCGACCAGGCAAAGATCCCGATTATTATTTATAACTGGCCGCAAGTAACCGGCATTGACATTCCGGCCCAGACCGTAATCGAACTGGCCGAGCACCCAAACATCATTGCCGTGAAGGAGAGCTCGGGCAACATGGAAAAAACCATGCAGATGGTGCGCGACGCGCCCGAGGGCTTCCAGGTGCTGGTCGGCTCGGCGCCCACTTTGTGGCTGTCCCTGATGGCTGGCGCTGCCGGCGCAATTTTGGCTTTCGCCAATGCCGCCCCATACGCCTGCATCTCGATCTACGAAGCCGTGCGCACGCGGGAATACGCCGCCGCCGCCGATTTACAACGGCGGTTTACGCCGGCCGCCGTAGCGGTAACCACCAAATACGGCATCCCTGGATTAAAATACGCGATGGATTTGAACGGCTACTATGGCGGGCCGCCGCGGCTGCCGCTCATTCCTGTCGGGCCGGAAGCCAAACGCGAAATCGAAGAGAAGTTCCGGGACATCAAAGGCTGAGGATGGGGTTCGGTCCCTGATCCGCCGCCTCCTGGCCCATCCTCTTCAACTGGCCACAGGCGGCGTAGATATCGCGGCCACGCGGCTTGCGAATAAAACAGGGCAAACTGCGCTGAATGAGCGCCTGGAAGGCGAGGACGCGCTCGGGTTCGGGCGTTTTGAAGTCAATACCAGGCCCCGGATTGAAGGCGATCAGGTTCACCATACACTTTAAGTTAGAAAGCAACCGCACAACCCTTCGGGCATCCTGGTCTGAGTCATTCACCCCGGCCAGCAATACGTACTCGAACGATAATCGCTCCCACGGGCGCAGCGGATAAGCGCGGCAAGCCTCTAGTAGTTCCGCCAGCTTGTACTTCCGGGTGATCGGCATCAGCTTTTCGCGCATTTCCTGGGTGGAGGCGTTCAGCGAGATCGCCAATCGGGGCCTGACCGGCTCCCGCCCCAGTTCGGCCAATTTGGGTGTGATCCCGGAAGTCGAAACCGTTATGCGGCGCGGCGAAAGATTGAGGCCCTGCGGGTCGGTTAGCAGCCGCGTAGCCTTGACTACATTGGGCAGGTTCAGCAAGGGCTCGCCCATGCCCATCATGACGATATTCAGCCGGCGCCTCGTGTCGCGCGCCAGTAATCCGTTCTGCCGCACGGCCACCAGCACCTGGCCCACGATTTCCCCTGCCGACAGGTTCCGTGTCAGACCCAGCATTGCCGTGAAGCAGAACCGGCAGTCCACAGGGCAGCCCACCTGGGTCGAAATGCAGATCGTATCCCGATCCTCTTCGGGCATCAGCACAGTCTCGATCGTCTGCCCATCCCCAAGCCGGAGCAGGTACCGGATGGCGCCATCGCTCGATCGAAACTCGCGGGCAATCGCCGGCAGGCCGACTTCGAATTCCTGCTCGAGGGCCCGCCGGAAGACTGCCGGCAAGCCTCGTACATCCTCTAAGACTGCTGCATGGGAACGGTAAATCCCTCCGTAGAGCTGGCGCGCCCGAAATGGCGCCTCGCCTCTCGCGGTCACGATCTGCAAGAGGTCATTTTCATCAAGCCCGACTAGCGGCAGCGGCATCCTGATTCCATTATCACCCAGTGGCTCCCTGGACTTTAGGCGGGCTTGGCAAGGCCCGCACCCCGGGGGGAGGCGCAGCCCGCAAAGGGCCGGCAGCTTGGGTTTTCCGGTCCGATATGTTCATATATCCTATTGAAAATAATAGTCTTATATCAAGAAGTACGTTTCGGATCGGCTATGCTAAGCTAAAAATGTGCCGCCGATCCGGCGGCGCGCCAGGTTTCGGGTTTTCTTCTGGAAAATAAGGTGCCTCTGATCGAGTCGGAAACTCGCAACATAGAGAAAGCGCAGCTTCCCAACGGCCTTTCCGTCATTTCCGAGGTCATGCCTCACGTACGCTCGGTCTCTATCGGCATCTGGATCAAGACTGGGTCCCGCCATGAGGCGCCGGACCAGAACGGTATTTCGCATTTCATCGAGCACATGGTGTTCAAAGGCACCACGACGCGCTCGGCTGAGGAGATCGCCCGTTCCATTGATTCAGTCGGCGGTCACCTCGACGCGTTTACAGCCAAGGAGATGATCAGCTTCAATACGAAAGTCCTCGACGAGCATCTCCCGCTGGCCTTCGATGTGCTCTCCGATCTGGTGTTGCATCCCGTTTTCCAGGAAGACGATATCCTGAAAGAGCAGGGCGTCGTTCTCGAAGAACTGAAGATGGACGAGGACAATCCCGACCTGCTGGTGCACGAGATTTTCTCCGGCAATTTCTGGAAGGATCACTCCCTGGGCAAACCCATCATCGGCAGCAAGAAGACCATCAAGAGCTTTCATCGCGAATCGCTGATCGAGTATTACAAGCGTGTTTATGTGCCATCCAACATTCTGGTCACCGCCGCTGGACGGCTGGATCACGACGACCTCATGCGGCTGGTCGAACGCGCGTTCGGTGATCTGGACGGCAACCCGCCCCCTCCCGACGACCGGACGCCGGTGACGCACGCCATTATCTCGCTTCGGGACAAGCCGGCGCTCGAGCAAGTGCACCTTTGCCTGGGCGTTCCGAGCTATCCGCTGGCCGACGGCCGCCGATACGCGTGCTACGTGCTCAATACGCTGCTGGGGGGCGGCATGAGCTCCCGGTTATTCCAGAACATTCGCGAAAAACAAGGGTTGGCTTACTCCGTCTACTCCGAGTTGAATCCCTATCGCGACACCGGCTGCCTCTCGGTCTATGCCGGCACCTCCATTGAGGCCGCCGAGCGCGTGGTTGAGTCGATTTTGAAGGAATTTCGCGAAATCAAGGAAGGCCGGATTACGCCCGAGGAGTTGCGCCGGGCGAAAGATCACCTCAAGGGCAGTCTGATGCTCAGCCTGGAATCGACCTCCAGCCGCATGGCTAATCTGGCGCGCCAGGAGATGTACTTCCCCCGGTTCTTCTCGCTGGACGAGTTGATTGAGGCCATCGAGCAGGTCACGGCTGCCGAGGTCCAGCAAATCGCCTGCGAATCGTTCAACCAAAAACAGATTGCGCTGACCGTGCTGGGAAATCTAAACGGTTTTAAGCTAGGCCGTGAAAAGCTGGTGTGCTAGCTCGATCCCGCGGGTTCGAGAGAGAGCAACATCGGCGCCTTAAATCCTGGCCGGCGCTGTGTGGAGGAACGGACTAATCCGCCGTAGCACAGCGTGAGAGAGCCTTCGCGCGGCATCCCGCCGAAGGCAGGAAGGACCGTTCTGCTAGAATGCGTCTGGAAGCCAGTCTTGGCCGGTGCTGGGCCTGGTCTTCAAAACCAGCGTGCGGCACTCCGTGTCGCAGGTGGGTTCGACTCCCACTGGCTTCCGCCAATAGCGCCCGGATGCGGCCGCCGGATGGCAAAACCGATCGCAAATGCCGCCGCGGAAGGCGTAAATCCGATGCCCCAGCTATTTGCAGGAACCTCCGGCTTCGCCTATCCCCAGTGGAAGCCGGCGTTCTATCCGGCCGACTTGCCGGAGAAAAGATTTCTTGAATACTATTCCCGGCGTCTGAATGCCGTTGAGATCAACTACACCTTCCGGCGCATGCCCGCCGCCAGCACACTGGAGAACTGGGTTTATCTGACCCCGCCGGGCTTCTTGTTCGCCATCAAGGGCCATCAACGCATCACTCATATTCTGCGCTTGCGAGATGCGGCGGATGCCACCGGGATATTTCTTCGCTCGATCGACCCCTTGAGAGCCACCCGGCGGCTCGGCCCCATCCTGTTTCAATTGCCCCCTGCATTCCCGTGTGATGTCAAGCTGCTGGGCGAGTTTCTCGCGGCTCTTCCGGATGATCTGCGGTACGCTTTTGAATTTCGACACGCCTCCTGGCTGATCGATCCCGTCTACCGGCTGCTCGAGCAGCGCAACATCGCGCTGTGTCTGGCTGAGTCAGACAAGTTTGAGGCGCCGGAGGTGATCACAGCCCGTTTCGTTTACTCCCGGCTCCGCAAAGAAGAGTATTCTCCCGAAGACCGCAAGGCGATCGCCGGAAAGGCGCGGAAACTGCTTGGCGAAGGCAAAGACGTATTTCTGTTTTTCAAGCACGAAGAAAAGCCGGATGGCGCGCTCTACGCGGAAGAAGTGCTCCAGGCGGTCCATTGACCTTTTCCAGATTCATGCGACCATAGAGGATTTCCAGGAAATTCTCAGGAGGGGACATTCGGCATGGCCGCACAACTTGCCACTAAGAAAGCTCTCACACTGGAGGTCGCCAAGCAGATGGCCGCGTACGCGGAAGCGGAGGCCAGAAAGAACCAGTGGAACGTGGTGGTCGCCATCGTGGATGACGGGGCGAACCTGATCTATTTGCAGCGCATGGACGATACCCAAATCGGCAGCATTGATGTTGCTCAACAGAAAGCGAAAAGCGCAATCCGGTTTAAGCGCCCTACGAAGGTTCTCGAAGACGTGGTGGCCGGAGGGCGCCTGGGCATGATGCAGTTGGCCGGCTCCATTCCGGTTGAAGGCGGCCTGCCCATCGCCGTCGATGGCCAGATTATCGGCGCTATCGGTGTGAGCGGCGTGCAATCCAACCAGGACGGGCAAGTTGCGAAAGCAGGCCTGGATGCGCTTCCTAAGATTCTGGGAGCGTAGCCTCGCGCCGAGCGGCTCTACTGGCCGGCCGCGCTTTTCTTTCTGCCCTTGGTTCGGGTCTCTACAGCGGCCGGCCGGGCTGCTTCCGTCGTGGACTGAACAGGCTTTTTGGCCAGGTCGAGACTTTTCTTGAGAGCTTCCATGATATCGATGACCGGCGCCATGGCGGGCGCGGGCGCCTCTACGATCTCCTGGCCTTCCACCTTGGCCTTGATCAGCGCTTTCAAATTCTCCCGATAGGTGTCCCGGTATTTTTCCGGATGGAATTCGGCCTTCAGCGACTCGATAAGGGTGGTCGCCAGCTCCAGCTCCTTTTCTTTGATGACGCTCGTATCGGTGCGAAACTCTTCGACTCGCCGGATCTCATCGGCGTAATACATAGTATGCAGCAGGATGCCGCGATCCCCCGGCCGCAGGATCACAATGTACTCGCGGTTATGCATCGTCACTTTCGCCAGACCCAAATAGCCGGTCCGGCGCAAAGCTTCGAACAGCAGCGCGTACGGCCGTTCGCCGGCCTCATCGGGCGCCAGGTAATAGGAGCTCTCCAGGTATAGGGGATCCACTTCCGAGGCCTTCACGAATTCCAGGATTTCCATGGTCTTCGCCGTCTTGGGAGCGACCTTCTTGATCTCTTCGTCTTCGATTACGACATATTTGTCTTTTTCGTATTCAAAGCCTTTGACGATTTCGCTGCGCGGTATGGGCTTATCTTCGGCTTGGCAGTAAATCACCTGCTTGACGCGGGAGTTATCGGTTTTATGGAGCTGGTTGAAGCTGACCGATTCGCTTCGCGCCGCGCTGTACAGCTTCACCGGGAGCGAAACCAGACCGAACGTTAAGTGCCCTTTCCAAACTGTGGTGGCCATTCGTATTCCTTATCGCCTGCTAAGGGATGTAAACACCGATATCATAGAGAAAGACAGGTTTGCAACTTTCTGTTTTTTTTGAAGTGAAATGGCGAACGGTAGCCGGAGACATTCCGGGCTCGGTCTGACGAGGACGGTACACAATGCCCGCAGGTCCTGCCGCTCTTCCTGCCGTCCCTGGAAATAAATGTCTCTCGAGGATTACACCCGCAAGCGGTCCTTCAACAAGACGCCGGAGCCGCTCCCCTCGCCGCCCCGTCCGGAGAGCGCGGTTCGCCGGTTTTATGTGCAGCGCCACCATGCGCGGCGGCTGCACTACGACTTCCGGTTAGAGATTGGAGGCGCCTTGAAATCCTGGGCCGTTCCCAAAGGGCCGACGCTCGATCCTTCCGAAAAGCGCCTCGCGGTCATGGTAGAGGACCATCCGCTGGAATACGGCGATTTCGAGGGCAATATTCCGGAAGGCAACTACGGCGCGGGCAGCGTCATGGTCTGGGACCGAGGCTTTTACGAATTGGTGGGGGACGCCGCTGCCGAGCAGCAGATCGAACGCGGGGATTTGAAGTTCCGGTTGCATGGGGAGAAGCTGCGCGGGGAGTTTGCGCTGGTCCGCATGAAAAACCGCGGTAAGGGAAACGAATGGCTTCTGCTGAAAAAGAAAGACAGCGCCGCACAGCCGGGCTGGGACCCCGAGCAGCATCCCCGCAGCGCTTTGACCGGCCGCACGCAGGAAGAAATTGCGCGCGGGATGCCGCCTTTCGTTTCGCGCTCTCCAACAGCGCGCAACCGGAAGAACATTGCCATGCCCTCCGAAGCCGTTCGCGGCCCAATGCCGGCTTCGATTGTTCCGATGCAAGCCTTTTCGGCCGGAGAGCCGCCGGAAGGTCCCGACTGGCTGTATGAAGTAAAGTGGGACGGGGTCCGCGCCATCTGCTTCCTCCAGGACCAGAAGATCCGCCTGGTGTCTCGCAACGGCAATCCCGCCGACGCACAATACCCGGAGCTCAGCGTTGTGCCTCATTATGTTGCCGCCCGAGAGGCCATTTTGGATGGGGAAATCGCCGTCCTCGATGCCCAGGGGAGGCCCCGCTTCGAACTGATCCAGCCGCGGATCATGGTCAGCGATCCGAATGCCATCGCGCAGCTCTCCCGGACGCGGCCGGTCGTTTACTTTATATTCGATTTGCTGTATTTGGATGGCTACGATCTGCGCCAGGCGGCGTTGCTCGAGCGCAAGCGCATCCTTGCATCCATCCTGGAGCCTTGTCCTGTTCTCCGCTATTCCGAGCACTTTGCCGGAAGCGGGCGGGAAATCCTCGAGGCTTCCCGCCGCCAGGGCCTGGAAGGAATCATGGCCAAGCGAGCGGACAGCCGCTACGAACCGAGGCGCAGCCGCGATTGGCTGAAGATCAAGATCGTTTCCCAGCAGGAATTCGTCATTTGCGGCTACACCCACGGCGACCGCGGCGGCTACTTCGGGGCGCTCGTTCTCGGCGTGTACGATCAGGGAAAGCTCGTGTGGGCAGGGAATGTCGGCACGGGATTCGATCAGCCAATGCTGGAGCGCGTGTACGCCATGCTCCAGCCGCTGGTCAGCCCGCGTTGCCCCTTCCCGGAGACGCCG